>Ga0302197_10001961_pt1 | contig 19300 bp, 19 predicted proteins | sample II_Bog_N2_1_FD_193526 | JGI IMG/M metagenome (GOLD analysis project Ga0302197, IMG submission 193526) | Peat permafrost microbial communities from Stordalen Mire near Abisko, Sweden - II_Bog_N2_1 | ecosystem: Environmental > Terrestrial > Soil > Wetlands > Peat | place: Sweden: Abisko...
AGAATGCATCTCGTTTTGGCTAAAAGATGAAAACACGTGTCCAATATGCAAAGACTACCTAGCGACTGAACGAATCGAGGAAGAAGAATGACATGATGATACTTGGATTACCTAAGTCAATTGAGTTCATTAACATAAGACGGAACATAAAATAATATTTACGATTGAATTCAAGTTAGGGCTACAATCCTAAGAAGATGTTGTAATAATAGAATTGCCACTTAAAACTATAAACTTAATGAAAAAATACACCATGCTTTGCGGCGCATGCGCTCTAGTCTCAGTCAATGTCTATGGATTCGCCATAGCTTTTATCTATCAGCCATCACCTATCGCAGTCTTAGTAATTTCTGCCTTTGCCGCATCCCTCATCATTTATATCGAACTCAACAAAAAAAGAGTCCTCGTCTAGAGAAAGCAGAGGTAATCCTTTATCCTATTTGCACTGTTGATTCTGCTGCAGATATACTTCGCCATCACAGGATTAGCTTTACTTGTGTACCTGAATATCATGTAATCTTAATCAGATTCACATTTAAAGTCGATGATAGTGGGCATACAAACATTGGAAGTTTCTTAGGTTGAGAAGCTGAACCTCCCTTTCTATTTAGGAAATTTTATACTGTTCATGTTTTACCTAAGATGCTACTACACTATGTTTTGGAGTGAAAATATTGTATTCATCTATCGATACCTAAAAAGACAGGTGCAATACCTCAATCAGTCACTTTTATCTCATCTTCCGAAGGTAGATGTCACTTCTGAACTTAAAGATAGCATCTGCTCGTTGTGTTTGTAATAATACAATGAGACCGAAGAGGTGACTCGGCTGTTTTGCAAACATTATTTTCACCGAGACTGCATCAAGGTGTGGGTAATGCGAAGTAACTGCTGTCCGTTGTGCAGGCGTAAGGTGGTCTTATGATTTATCTTATTATTTGCCAATTGAAAGTGATAATGCTCAATAAAATAGTATTAAACAAACAAAATGTGTATAAAGTCGAGTTTAAAGCAAGAGTCTCACTTTGGTAAAACTTGAAAATGAGATGATATTCTTGAGCACTCAATCATGACTTTAGGAGAATGGTGCTGCTTTTCAATGAATGATCTTTAAGCTGTAATCTGTCAGCAGGTCGGCAATATATTGTAAACGAATCTGAATTCGATACTAAAATATAATCAAGCATTCTTTGTTGATGGTTGCTTGCTTTTACGGTAGACTTGGTCCCTTGAACCATATTTACTGAAACTACTACTCATATTCGGAATTGTAGGGTGAGTGTATTGCCGCTAGCACACCTATAATAATTGCTTATTTTAGTGCAGTATTTTTTTAGCAGGCACGCTTGATCTAAATTTATTTATTTTAGGTTTCGGGCAACTATTCAATCGCGTATACTATTATCTCAGTTCATCTGTTTTCTTCTCGTTTCTGGTCAATTTAAGTATGTCGTTAATAAGGGGAGATTCTTGTGTTCTACTCATTTGCTCCATCATCTTTTCTCTGGCATCCTATATCTTTTTTGCCTGCATAATGCTGTGAAATTAATAGGACAGCTGTGTATTGTATTTTCTTTAAATAAATATCTTTTTCTGTTCTATTTTAATTTAGGTTGATAGTAACTGTGTTTTCTTCGGGTGGTTGAGTAAGTAAACTGTCTTTGAGTGATCTTGCCGTCTAGCTTAGATTATGGGTACCTCCCAAATTATTTTAATTTTATGCTCATTTGTACAAACTGCTCCCTATCTTCTTGCTTTTCCTCTTCCTGAATTTCTTTTCTCTCCTTCTATACGCACTCGCCAATCTTTTCTTGAAAAATATACCTCTCTGCTTCCCCGAACATTTCCAGCTCATTATGCTTGAATGACCTATCAATATGAAATACCTTTCTTCTTAATTTATTTTCCTTCTATTGGAAGGAGTCCAGGAGTCCCTTCAAGATTTATTCGCGTTTCACCAGCCTAAACATTTGCTATCCCTTCCTTCGATAATTATAATGATAGAAGAGAATATATTAGTTGCTCATATAATATTTAAATGGGATTTGGACTCACTGATTTAATTGGATTAAAACTTGCCCCAGGGCTAGTCCCTCTCTATGGCGATGTCCAAGGCAAAAAATTTCCTGAAAGAATCCCGTGGACGCTAGTGGCTTTGTGTTTTGTGAATTCGCTTGTCAAATTGGCCATTCCTTTGATTCTGGAATAAACTTACTCAGCAATGTCGGCTCAAAATATCAGCTACTAGCAGTACATGCTGCTGATTGGTATCGTAATAGTTGCAATTGCACTCTCTCAGTTAGTAATAATTGCTTATGGACTCATTCTTTCCCTTTATCGTTTTAACGTTAAGCGTTAGCTATCCTCGAGAATTCTCAGCAACAACTTCCGTGACTACCGAAACGTGCTGTAATCACCAATAATTGACATTAAAATGTAACATGCGAGTATGGAGTTATGGATGAAGATTGGCACAAAACTATCAGTCTACCTGCATAACTACTACGAAAGTTACCTGAGCCTCATTTTTGAGTGTTTCAATATCGTGGTAATTCTAATTTATCTCATTCACAAACTTTCCTTCTCCTTATTATTTGGACTCGCAGTTGCAGCAATGATCATGTACAAAACCATTAGAATAGCTGCCAAGATGAACAATATCAGATTTAGCAACATTGATCTCAGGAAGAGAAGGCTTAAAATACTTGAATAATTTTTTAACAGGATATCGGAGTTCAAAATGTGCTGGCTGGATAAATGGATATACGAGAGAGTGACCAGCATCGAATCCCAGTTTCAAGATGGACTGAGAAGCATTAAGATGCTGGACTGTTGGTGCGTCGCGTTGTGGCAGTTTACGAGTGTGGGCATCAGCAGCATCGTCATTTGCGCCTACTACTTGTTGGGATTCAATGAAGTCGTTGACAAAGATTCAGTGTTTACTCCCAGCACATTCGTGTACTTGCTAAACATGCTTAATTTTCCACTCAATGCCCTTTCGTGGTATATTGCAGGCATCAAAACAGCAGAAAGAGCTATTCGATAAATATCCCACGATATTCGTTTGGAAGAAGAAACACCACTTCCTTACACAAGGATTACTCAATAGGAAAACAGTATCTGCATTGTAGAGCCCATCTAACTGCAGATCAAAAGAGAGCATGAGAGCTTAAAAATGAGGATACCAATAAAATAGTTTAGAAAAGGCAAAATTTACTCAGTCATCGGATAATTCTCAGAGGAGTTAATGTAAAAATTAATCTTCCTTTTTGATTAGCATTTTAGTAAGTCGTACGTTTAAGAAAATGCTTGGTTGGCCCCCTCAGCCATTGACACCTTCTGCATGGAAGAAAACATCTAATAAATTTAAAAATACAATCGCATACAAATCAGTTATTTGATGCAACTGTTCGAATGCCACGACATTCCTCTCTGCACCAATACGCAGCATTATTCAGGAGGAGAGAAGTTGCGAATTAGCTTGGTGCGTGCATTCAACTTGGGATAGATAATTATAATAAATACTAATTTGAACAGTTTGGATCAGGCAATGAAAGCAAAGGTGATGAATAACATCAAAAAATTGGTCGATGGATCGTTTGCCTAAGTGTAGAAACAATATACTGTCTTCATCAGAGATAATGAGTAGTTCGCTGATGAGATCATATCTTTGGCTGCAACCAAATTTGCCATTTAATTATCATTCTCCCCCAATAAAACGTAGGCAGTGATTAACTAACAAAAAGATTAGATTAAAATCTCGAATTAGATAGTTTCTTATATCAATAATTCATTTATTGGAAGAACCATTGAAGATTAGATCAGTAAAAGTCAGTAAGATCAAAATCCAAAGATTGAGTACACTTAATCCTTCAAGAGCGGTAAAAGCTTGGTGACACTTGACACCTTCAAAATATACTACACTTCCAAAAAGCATATTGTTTTTGCCATATCCATGATCTTCGTAACCTTCCTCAGCAACTACTATAACTACTTTGTCAACACGTACATCAATTTTTCAGAGTATCACTCGAGCTATGTCATATATATCATAATAATGACCATCCTACTAGCTTTTGGACTCTTCTTTCGCTCGTATTACTTTGCGGATGCCAATCTAGATGAGGCTTCGAGGATTTGCCACAATCTCAACCAAAACATTATGATGGACGAATTATCTTTTTATCAATCGGAGTAGACTGTGAAGGAGTCATCGTCAAACAACAGTAAGTCAAAGCTAATCTGTGCGCTGACTTCTGATACGGAAACGATAGCTGACCACTTTCCGTTTAGCACCAACATCTTTGCAAACAATATTACTGTAATTATCTCTTCAATGATTGTCATTTTGATTGAAGTGCCGTATGTGTTAGTGCTGATGATCTTTCTGGTGTATTACTGCAACCAGTTGAATAGAACTTCGCATAAATGGGATGAGGACATGAAGATGGCCATGAAATAGAAAGATGTTAAGGTCTATCGAATGATATCGGATATAGAGGGTGGACGCAAGTATTTGATCATTCACAACAAGTTTGCTTAATTTAGTCAATTATACTCTAAGCTGAGAGAAGAATTTATGGAAATCGAGTGGATGAGTGAGAAATATCGCAGCTATATTAACCTCAAGTATAAAGTAGTCATGATCCTCTTTCTAGTTACTGCAGTGGCCATATATTCCTTTGTTAATGTAGTTTCTCAAACTGATCTTATGCGCATTGGTACTGCAACTGCAAAATCAAGCGGATTGGCATTGCTCATTCAATACACCATACAACTATCCAATTATTTACTACACTTTACGATGAGTCTATGGTAAATTAGGGGGCAAGCCCTCAGTATAGAGAGAGTTCGACCCTATCTCCTGTAAAAAGATAGTATCAAGCGAAGAATCCAGTCATCTGATAAAATAATTGCAAAAATAAAGGCTGCACACGAGAAGCAAATCATTTAATAAAAAACAAATGTGAAATTAATCGATATAAATTCACTGACCTTTGCTTATGAATCAAACCCTGACACTCTTATTTTTAAGGATCTAAATTTTACAGTCAACACAGGCGATAAAATCATAATAAGGGGGAGGTCTGGTGCCGGTAAAACTACTCTTTACAAACTGCTGACATCGGCATATCCCCATGTAATCGATTTGGTGGAATCACCACATTTGATATCTTTTAGTCCGCAGCATCCTTTGCTGCTCCCCGATAGTCAAACTATTGCATAAATTTTGAATCCATATGGAGTGGTTTATCATCTACCAGAATTAGATGAAGAGCTTTAAAAGCATGGCCTCTCTCATGGGGGTGAATATGAAGAGCTAACTTATGAGCAGAAAATAATAATAAACAATTTACGAGCCTATGTCTATGGCTACAACGGACTCATCATATATGATGAACCTCAAGTAGTAATTGACAGCAGGTAGAGAGCAACCTACCTGATAGTAACCCATCACCACGATTTTAAGCACAATCAGAAGCTGAAATTAGTTGATGGCAAACTCATTAGCATTTAATGATAAAGATGGTAATACTAATCGCAAGGTTATTAATAATTACTGACAGCCTATTATTTAATATTTGCATACTATTTTCTATTTTGATTTTTAAACTGTAATGATATCGCCACGGGATCAAGCAGAGAGTAGAGTCATCAACAGCAAAGTCATTTCCAAAAGTTCAAAGTTGACTTTGGTAACCAACATAGGAAATCGTTCGCCTCTCAATAGATAATTAAATAAATAGTCTGCTGCCAGTAATCATCCTTCTTATAAAAAAAATAGCTATTAAAATCAATAACAGATATTGAACAAATTGGAGAGTAATAGCAGTCCGAGGTATTCAACCACATCGATCGAGGTTTAGAATGACATTGGTAAGACTATTAGCAAGAAAGGCAATAATAATGAATTAGGACTTATTTCAGACAAAAAGGAAAATAACTTAACTCCCTTACAGCAGTAAAAGTCGAATTAAAGTAGAAACTATCAAGGCTATAGCCGACCCTAATAAAACGGAAAAAAAGTAGCATTAGTCCATCAAAATATAATCAATAAATCAGTAAATTTACAAAATGGAGATAGGTACGAAGGATAATTTAGATCAAGTCTTTACCACGGTAATGGAGTCTACATTTTTAAGGCACAAAATTGCAAATACTAAGGAGAATTTCAGTCAGGCAAACAACATGGATTTGGTATTTTGACCAATTTAACCACCCAATAAAGAGTATATGAGGGCGAATGGTAATAAGGCATGAAGCATGGAGAAGGCAGGTATACCTATGACTCAGATTAGTACTATAATGGCAATTGGATCAATGACCAAAAACATGGAGCTGGTGTCTATCACTTTAAAGGAGGCTTCTACAATGGATTTTGGTTCAAAAATAAGAGAGAAGGAAAGGACAGCAGCCTCAAATTATAAAATGGGACTGAGTACAAAGGAGTTTTTTCAGGAAATTAATTTGTAAAAGGATTCGTGAGATACCCAAATGGAGATGAGTATTCTGGATAAATGAAAAATAATCGTCGGTCTGGTGAAGGATCATATATTGATGCTTCTACTAAAACTCGCTATAAGGGGGTTTGGCACAACGATAAGAAGAATGGAAGAGGTATATCCCATTATACGTAGGAACGCTCACATATGGCAACGGAGATTAGCTAACAGGTGTTTTCACTGACGGACTCCTAAATGAGCGAGAGGTGGTGATGTACAAATGGCGAGATGGGTCAATTTTTAACGGATGGTTTGCTGATAACCAACCCAACAAGGGGACTGTGAGTCGACCTACCGGTGAGAAATGGTAAATTTGATGGTTTTGATTTCATATTATTTGACTCTTACAGATGATGTTTCAACACTTTTGCTAATTCGATAGATTATAAACATTTAACTAGACACACAGAACAAATGCGATTTATTTTGGTCTATAAATACGGAATACTGCAAACAAAAACAGAGCGGATAGACGTCAACTTCTGCGAAAACACACAGCAGTTGCTTTAGTACCTCGAGAAAAGGGTTGGCCAAACTTCTAAGAATTTCATTGTCAAGATCAAGAAGGGGAAGGTCAATTATCGAGTCATTTCAGGATGGCCTATCACTCACTACGGCATCAAAGAAGGTATGCAGATTGATGTCTAGCTTCTGTAAGAGATAGAGGCATAGAAAGAAAATAAAAATATCAACATTAACAAGAGATATCTCAACAACATCCTTGGTGTTCAGAAGACAGACATGGAGGGAATTTCATAAGTCAAGGAAGCAGATAATTAGTAAGAGGAAGACGAGGACGATGAGCAGAAACCCTTTAATATCAGGAAATATTTGGATTCCGAGTGTGAAAAGATGCTGAAATAAATCCAGAAGAAGGATAAAGAGCAGTTTCTCGACATCTTTCAAGATTTCCCTGAAGATATAGAAGAAGAGGCTCTGATTTAAATTCAGAAGACTAAACCTTTCATCATCGATGAACTGGGCTAAAAAGGGTGGGGAGCACTGCATTATGCTATCTTTTGCAAAGCCACTAACATTTTCGATGAACTTCTTTAAATGGAAGTAGATGTTAATAAATGCACTAGTGATGGGTGGCTTCCGATTCAATTAGCCATTGACCTCAAATAACCTTATTACATCGAGAACATACTCTCACAGACTGCAATTAATTTGAACTTAGTGACACTGAGAGGCAGTCCTTTGCATTTGGCAGCAAAGGAGGGTAATAAGTAAATTTTAATGATGCTTCTTGATAAGGATGTGGATGTGAACATTAAAGATCACCATGGCAAAACTGCTCTTTAAATATGTACTGATGAGGAGTGCATTAATTTATTAAAAAAATATGAAGACAAAAAGGAAACTTATCACGAGTACGTCAAAGGAAATTTGCCCATATCCTTAACAACCATTGTCAGAGGAACCATTATGAAGGCTAAGAGACCATTCATGAATCTAAAAGAGAGGTATTTGCTCATTGACCCTTTTCAAGGTTCAATGATTAGATATGAATGCCCTAGTGATTATCCCAAAAAGCCAAAGGAAATTACCCCGTTAAGTAATCTTAAGGGAATGAAGGTAATTGAAAAAGAAGATATGGCTTTTTATATGAAAAAATAACTGTTTTATTTTACCATTGAAGAGCCGAATAAAGAGATATACGCTTGCAAATACAAAGAGACAGTTCAAAATTGGCTTACTAACTTAAAACAGGCAGTCAAATTTGCCCAAGAACTAGAGAAGAATCCACAGTTAATCTCATAAATCAAAAAGAATGAGCTCATCATCGAGGACAAGCCACCTGAACTGTAAAAGTTTATAAAAAAAATAAAGAAAAATATATTTAACTTAGCTTTGGGCAATAGGAATAGTCGCTCTTCTGTAAAGAGTCAATAGAGATCAACTTTCAAATAAAATTAAAATACTAGTAGCGACAGTCATCCAGTCCAACATCATCAGTCCAATCCCATGCAAAACTCCAACCCGAATACTTCCAATGAGAATAAGGAATATAAAAGCAGCATTGTCCCTGAAATTAAATCAACCCAATAAACTAAATCTGATGATTTTAGCTAAAGGAAAGCTTCTCTCAAGGCCGAAAAATAGCATCTCACCTCAGAACTCAATGAAATCACCACTAATAAAGTCAACTTTTCATCTTTTACCATTATCAACACTCTTGGATCAGGAGCTTTCGGAAAGGTTTTCCTCGCAAAGTTTAACTCTGATGGAAGTCTGTATGCATTGAAGGCTTTAAAAAAGAAAAACTTAATTCTGCAAAAGCAGTTAAAGTACGCTATTATAGAGGCGAATGTATTGAAGCAGGCCAATCATAAATTTATCATAAATCTTCACTTTGCTTTTCAAACTCCTCATTATCTCTATCTTGCTCTAGACTACTGCTCGGGAAAAGACTTAAGTTATCATTTAGCAAAGGAGGTAACCTTCCCTGAGGATTAAGCTAAATTTTATATTGCCTAGCTCTGCCTGGCCATCGAGCATTTGCATTAAAAGAACATTATCTATAGAGACTTAAAGCCAGAAAATATTCTTTTGGATGCTCAAGGTCATATAAAATTAGCAGATTTTGGACTCAGTAAACAGACCAACGATGATAAAACCAAAAGTTTTTGTGGAAGTCCTGCCTACCTCTCTCCTGAAATGCTAAGTCAAAAAGGAGCAGGCAAATAGAGTGATTTATACGGCATCGGAGCAGTACTGTATGAATTTTTAATTGGTGAACCTCCTTACTTCTCAGATGATATTCCAACCCTTTATAAAAACATTAAGGAGGGTAAGCTTAAATTTCCCAAAAATGTGAGTGAAAATGCAAAGTCATTCATCACAGGACTACTGGAAAGAGACCCAAAAAAGCGACTAGGATCAAAAGGCTGGTCGCAGATCAAAGAACATCCTTTTTTCAGCTCAATTGACTGGGACAAGCTTGTAGATTTGGAGCTTCCACCTCCCGAAAGACCAGAAGCTTAGGAGGACGAGGGTTCAGATGATGAGCTGGATATCATAAAAAACAACAATGTATGTATTGATATAATATAGACGACTAAATTCACGGATTTCGACTACGAATAATCGACCAAAAAGATCAATAGGCTGATGAATTTCAGTTTTGTGAGAGTTGATAAAACTTAGTGATGTTTTTAGAATTATTGTTCAAGATATCTATAAATTCAAGATATCTGTAAATTACTATTATCTCGATTGGAGCATAAGCGTGCCAGTAATATAACTAAATCAAATTCAACAGATGTACAACAAATAGTTTCTCAAATTTTAACGCCTCAAAAGCGAACTTGACAGCATCAAACAGCTTTGTGCTGATCAGTATTTCGCAGTTAATAAATGCCCAGGGCAGCCTAAGTGTGGCAAGATTCACATCTAGCGATGCTACTACCCTTGCATTCACTTTTACATGGGCAACTGCAAATATGGGTTTAACTGCCTTTTTTCTCACTCTATCAAGAGGAATATTATCAAGCCAGAACCTTCTAAAGATGTGTGCCGTAAATTATATTATGAGAACTACTGTCCACAAGGAAACAAGTGCAGGTTTTCCCATGATCTTCGAAGCGAGCCATGCATCTATAACTCTCTCGGAAAATGCAAATACACCTGCGAAGAGTGCCGTTTTTCTCACTAAAAGAAGGTAGATGTCAGTGTTCCTTGCTTTTTTAATCTCATGCTTGGATGCAAAAATTAACCTTGTGATAACATACACAGTACCGAAAACATCATAAAATACATCTCCTATGAAGGCCCCATCTGATAATAGATAGTCTTATTGTTTTAATGACTGCGGCTCATATAATATTAAAGTATCAAAACAACTAATTTTTGTATTTGCTGCTTCCTTTTTTAAAGTTTGGCCTATCTTTATCCTTCATGAGGAATTGCTAATACTATCTCTTCAACTTTTATATTGATTTGTCCCTTTGAGGAGTCTCCATTCTACTGTTTTTGATCAGATATTATGGTTCATAAATTTAATCATTTTGATCAGCAAAATCGTCAATTCTCAATCTATTGGCTCTATCTCTGTAACTATGGATGTATCTATTGGCGTTAGGATTGCCAGAGCCGCGTCGCGCATGAGAAAGCACATTCATATGGGGATATGGTTCATACTCATAGAATAAATTTTCATTGTTGATTCGCCTTGTGGGTTTCTGTGAAAATTGTTCCCTTGGCTCGAGAATGGGTACTTGTTACGTGGGTTGCTTTTTGTTTTTTAAAATGATGGATTGGCTGATTTGCATATGCATTACTTCCTCCTTTAGAAGTTCGTTGTTTAGTTATAGACTCTTAATTATCTAAATTTAACAAATGATTACTTCGTCTTTGACATCCAGAAGTTTCCTAGTTTTTTAAATCTATTGAGCTAATTGAATTCCGTTTAGCTTTTACTGTTTCAGTTCCAGTTCAAACTGAAACACTTCAGGGATTTATGGGAGGCGCTATTATTGAGATCGCACTGAAAGTCTGTTTTTAGGATCACCTCCAAAGGTGTCGCTGCTTTTTTTCATTTGTTCCAATTTAATTCTGTTTTATTCTTTTTTGTTCCCATCATTCCTCTGATGCTACAATGACTATCTAACCTGCCTACTTTTCTATATCTCTTCCTCCTCCTTTTAAATGAAAACCTCCTTGATAATGTTGGGTTTAAGATTTTTGCTTTGATGCAAATCAAGGATATAATCATCTAAAGAATCGATAAAATTAGGAGGTTCTTGGTTTTGATTTTGGTTTAGATTGATTGACATTGCTTCGCCAAAATAGCCCTCGATTGATGTCATCCGTTTTTTTCCCAATTAATCAGGGTATGGTACTGAGTGATACATTTTGCTATTGTCGGTTTCCTTTCTTGTTGACTGTTTTAGTCTATCTATGTTGTTCTGCGAGGTTGATAGCTTTTTCCTTACCTCTGGAACTACCTCTGCTGGTTCTTAATATTCTTGTTCACTGTCTTCAGGCAAATTCAAGATTAAAGGCTTTTCCTCAGAGCTTTTTCTTTAAGCAAATTATAGATGATGTTATTGATCGGAAATATTTCCTTAAACCTGAAATGTATTGAACAGTCTATCCCTCTGAGGCATCTCCTCTTGCCTATTTTATTCTTACTCTTTAGCCTACTGATCGATGGCGCGTGATTGTTCATGTACTGATCTATTTTTCTTCATTTTTAGTTATTTTTTAATGTAATTAAGGTTTTCTTGATTCATGTGCGAAAACAAATCCTCCGATTTTTAATCTTGACTTTGGGACAACTCCGAAGACACTTCCATCTTGTTTTTAGACTTGTTTCCGATTTCTGAATGAGAGTAGGGATACTTGCATAGGTGAGTTTGGGGACCGTTGACATTTTATATTAATCAAATCACATTTCAAGTGCAATCAATAATGTACCTTATTATGCATAACAAGTTAGCATTGATTGTCAAGTCATACATAGTGATAGCTTCCTAAATATTCTATCCAAAAGTGTACAAAATTTATATTAGCCATTATTAAATTAGTTCCTATATGATCAATTTGACTTTTCAGAACAGTTGTACGGGGCTTGAGTGAATTTATGTTTTGGTCTTTTATTTGCGGCTTGACTTCTTTTTAGTGATTCGCCTTGTCCTTTTTTCTTTGTAAGGATTATATTCGGAGCTTTAGCTATCGTCCTTTAATTGAGTTTTTGTGATGACTTCCTATTTTTCCTCAATATTTTTACATGGAGTTTCCCATTAATTTTTAATTTCATCCTTCTTTTCTTCTAGATCTGTCTTGGGCATTTCAGCTTGAGTTTTACTTTGTTGAGGGTTATTTTTTTTTGGAGTAAAGGAATAGAATTTAACATTGAATCTGAATTGTGTATGTTTAGCCCAACTGTCAAAGGATGAGCACTATTGCTGGATTGTTGAGTGCACTTCAGCAGTTTCTTGAGGAGTTGAAAGAGTTGATTGATTCATTAAAGAGATTATTAATGGCGGGCGCCATTATTTAATTCTAAACTTGCCTTATAAACATAAATGATAAATTACAGTAAAATTCAATAATATTTTGGTCGATTACTTATTTTAGTATTCCTCATAAATCGATGTATTTATTGTCAAGCATATTTTGTGTACTGATAGGTGCTCTTTTTGTCAAATCTAATCTTATTATATCTAAGCTAATTTCCACGTTGATATAATCAAATCACATGAAAAAATACGTCCCCAAAGAAGATGTTGAAAAAGGGTTAGTAGATCCGACAAAACCTTTAGATCAACAGATCCAATACAAGTTAAAATATGAGCAAGAAGTGCAGGGAAAGCAAAAGGATTACTAAGCCAAACAGCCAAAACCTCAAAGACCAAAAAAGGAAAGGCCTCCTCGCAAGGAGAGGCCCAAATTTAATTGGAACAAAAATGATATCACTTTATAAACTAAAGCTCCATAAATGCCTAAAACACTTCTTGAAAAACCTAGCAAACAGTAATTTACTGAAGGATTATAAAAGTTGAAAGCATAAAGATAAAATTTAAAGGCAGAAAAAAGAGCATTACTTGAATAGCAAAGGATTTTGATTCGCGAAGTCACTGAAACTAAGAAAAGCGGAAAAATGGCCATTAATCAGTACACAGGTGTCATGCGTTAAAAATTCAACATTGAAAATCAACTAAGAAAATAAATCCGCACTTTGGATGAACAAAAGGTGAAGGTGAACAATGAACTATAAATTTTGAAATCAAGAATTTCTGATTTGAAAAAGCCAAGTGGAGTGGCAGGCTTATCCTTGGAGAGATTGAAATAAAGAATTCAATAAAAATAGCACTATCTGACTACTGGAGATATTAAAAAGCAAGAATAGAATAGACTTTTTAACGAAATTAATGAACTTAAAAGGGCTTTGCCTAATGCTCGTTCGGGTATTGAGATTGAGTCCGAGCTGGGTAAACTTTAAGATCAAGAAAACATACTCTACAAGCAATTAAAACCAATCAAGTATTAATTGCATATCAAAATAACTGAAGCTAACAAAATCAAGGCCGAACTCGATGTTATCAAGGGCCAAAAGAAGAATGAAGTCGAAGAAGTCACCAATAAAAGGACAGTTGAGGATATTAAGACTGAGTATGATGCAAAGCTAGATCAAGTTGATTTGAAGGGAGAAAAACTCGATGAAAAGTTTGATGATCACCACGATAGGTTTACTCGATTAAACGATGACTATGAGGATCAGCAAGATTTATTGAATTACATTCATTGGGTTTAGGATGAAGTGGAATGGCTCAAGAAGAAAAAGTAAGATGATGAGAAGAGAAAAAAGGAGAAAGAGGAGTATGAAAAGAGAAAGCTGAAAGAAAAATAAGATTACTAAAAGAGAAAGGAAGAACGAAAGAAACAAGATGAAGAGAGAAAGGCTAGAGAGGAGGAAAGAAAAGTCAAACTATAAAAATAAAGAGAGTCTTTTATTCATCGCAATCCAAATTACCAATAAATTTAACTTTGCGAAATTCTCATCAATTATTGTGAAGGTTTAAAGCCTAGTTAGAAGACAGAGGAAAAAATCAAAGAAGTTGGAGAAATCAAATTCGGAAAAGAATGGCAAAAGGAACTCAAATCTGGAGCTCAAATTATTACATCCAAAAAAAGCCAACTGGATTAATAGGCTCCCAAGAAGCAGCCAAAACAAAAAAAACGGGAGGAGAAACCCGAGGATGAAGGCTTCACTCATGGAATATAAACCATTGGTCATTTCCAAAATATTAAATTGCTACCCCCAAACACTCCAGCAGAAATAGATTCGACCATTAAAACTATTCGAGATAAGCTCGCAATTTACAGCAACCCAACAGAGGAAGAAAAGGTCGCCTTTAGAGAGCGCGCCATTAAATAATTTGATGAGAAACATGGACTTAGAGAACAACGTGAGCACGCAAACTACAAATAAAAGAAATAACAAAATGGTGGTGCACAGACATCTAGTGAAAAACCTGAAAAACCGAAGCGACAGGAGATTAAAAAGCTTTCTGAGCAAGATTTCCCTGGATTGGCATGATTTAAAACAGATGAATCTTATAATTCAATTTTGGAGTGGATGCTATTGGATTTGACTATAAATAGTGATATTAGAGCGGTATGTCAATTTGAAGCAGTTATAATTGAGAATTAGAGCCAAAGTAAGTTGAATGCGACTAATCCTCTTCATATTGCTACATACACTCGTCTTCGGCACCGAAGTTGATAATCTTAACGTCCTGTTGCCTGAGCTCAAGCTACCAACACCCATCCTTCCTCTTCAACTGATCACTGCTCAGGGTGGTTGCTATTATTGGACCTCCTCTGCTCCATAAATTCTCGCAGTGACATCGAACGACACTATTGCTGGCAGTTGTTCTCGACATGCAGTAATTCAAATTGCTGAGGTCGGTCCCTTTTCTTCTTCAATCTTTGTGACTGCGACTGAAGTCAATACATAGTCAATCCTCAACATCCCCGTGAGAATCAGAAAAATTAATAAAATAGTCATTGTGACAAAATCTCGCATGATGAATCTGAAGGAGATTCAAAAACTTGAACTGTTTGCCTATGATGCAGATTAAAATACTTTCACAAGTCTATAGGGTTTGAGGTTTAAGTGGACTTTGGACCAAACATCTTAAATCATTTAATCAGTCCCTCTTGCTCACGCACAACTCTACCTGCCTCTTAAAACCAGATAACATATGGAAAAAAATGGAGTTCAGAGTGATATATTAGTGGTACAAGCTTTAGCACCTGGAAACCTTAAAATTATAGTCAAATGTGCTGAGCCAGGATATTAGCATTTGCAAGATTAAATTACTTTATCAGTTCATGAAAGATTTTAGTTACAGCCTGGACCTAAAATTTGGATGGCACCAGGGTCTACCATTCAGCTTTCTTTAGTACGAACAACTTAAGAACAGATTTCCCTTCCTCAACCATATTATAACATTGTCAGTTGCCCTGGATTTAATATTAACTCATCTCTCTTCTTGACTGGATCCACCAAGCCCTCCATTTGTACAATAAAAGTTGAAGATACTCGAACCCGGCCTTCATATGTATCAAGTGTTGAGATAATTGTTTAAAACCCGGATTAAATTCGAATAATTGCAGATCCTATAATGGTTGTTGGAACAGAGTCGCCTTATAAAGTTCAATTACTACGAAAGAATGTTGTATTACGCGGATTCACTAAAAATTTAAAAGTGAGTTCTGATTTTACTATAAACCCGAGTCGGCAAACTGTATTGCCACAAAAAAAGATGATAGGCTCAATAAAGGCAATATTCTAAAATATTATCCAAGAGATAAAGATAAATGGACTTTTGCCAGTTCAAGTCGTCCTACCTGGAGACAGTTTACACTTGCCAGTTGATGAGCACTTCAAATTAAAAGTTGTTGGAGGATCAGGATATTATGAATATTTTGTGAGTAACTAAATTGCTGCAACCACAAGTCAAGGGGTCATTATTTGTAAGCAGCCCGGATCAGCCAATATCACCATTTCAGATCGCAATCATCCATCCAATAAAGTAATTATCAAACTTACTATCTCTTCTATTGCTACTATTCAAGATTTAGAATTGGTTAAGGAAGTGAATCGCGATTAATGGGGTTTCTTCTATATTATAGCCAAGAATTAGCAGAGTCAAACTTTCACTCAATGTTTGCAATCAGCATTTTAAGTTTCTCTCCCTTCTTCGAAGCTTGATATTGATAAAAAAATTGATTTCACTGATTCAATCAAAAGACTTGCTAACAGCCCAACACAATTAGTCAAATAAGCTATCGCTCCTAATTCTTTGTTGAAGGGTCGATAGCAATAAATAATTAACAACTTCAACATTTATGTCAGATTTGGTGAATTGTAAACTGGTGAATTAAAGAGCTATATAACTAATCTATAAAATTATGGAATTTGCTCTATTATAAAATATAGATCACAGATAGGAATGGAAGAAAAAGTAACATTAAGTTTATCCGGCAATGAGGAATTAAAAACTTAGTTAATTCTAAGAGTATATGAACCATTAGTCAATAATATTCAAGATACAAATAATAGCTTTTTACTCACGCCTTTGTCATCACTGACATGGAATTTTTCAGGAGGCAGTTATCCTTGGCCTGGAAACGCTACCAAAGTCACTTTGAATGGTTTATCAATCAAAGAAGGAGAATTTCCTCAAATAACTTGCCCAAATAAATAGACTCTTTTTGTGAACTATGACCTTCACGTTTAAAACTACCAAAGCAGGGCCTTATTATTTCCAACCAGTCAACATTCCACAATCAAGATAGCCTGCAAATTTCCAAAAAAATTGTAATTGATTTTAGAGTATGGTATGGCTTATGAGTAAATTTTTGTCAACAAAAATTCTAATATCTTGGGATGGGTGGAGCCACTTGATGAGTCAAATCAGAAATTCTATAATGCTAGTAATGTTGAGTACTCTCGCTTTGCTCTCAAAGGAATTATAGAAGGAAGAAATAACAATTTTAGTTATTTATCCAAAGAAGGAAGTGATTTAATTAAGATTTCATGCTAAAAACTATAAAAAGGTCTATCTTTCTCAAAAATTTAAGTTTCACTTTCCATCACTGTCGTTGATCCCATGTTAATTGATCATCTTCTTTTTGATAAATCGCAGTTTAATGCATCCGATGTCAAAAAAATTACCACTATAGTCACTCTCTTCACTCCCAAAAAGCCTTATATTCTTAACCTAAAGCATTCAAGTCCTTTACTAAATGTTCAATGTACTCAAGCAGTTGCCTGTGAACGTGGAGAAAATACAGTAATTGTGAAGCTCCTTAGTCTTGGTAGAGGAAAGGTGGTTCTAAAGGACAAAAAGATATACGGAAATTAACAATGGTAGTTTGACTTCATTATTGTCTAAAGTGACTAAATTGTGGTGAGTGGAGATCGGAATTACATGCAATAGGGAGAAAGTGTGAATGTAAGCATCGACTATTATTACCAGAATAATATAATATCGCCTCTTCTTTATGAAATCAATAATTTATAATTAATTTTGAATAGAAATCTTAAGGTGCTAGAACAGGAGACAAATAGATTTTTAGTTAGAGCAGACAAACAAGGAAACTATTCAATTTATGGAGAACAATCATTTCCAAATGTCATAAGAAGTAAAAATCCTTTTTATTTGTATGTTTATCAAAAGATTGAGGCTAATATTCCTGGATCTTTGGTCAAAAAGGATGGAAATATACTTGTTATTGAGGGAACCATTGTAATAGTTGCAGGATGCCAACGATTATTGATAATTTCAGGAGGTCCTCCAGAACAAAGCATAAACTACAAAGCTGAATCAGGCATTAAAGTCAATCTCATCACTCCCACTAGGTATTCAATAGTAGGAATTAAAGAAGGCACCTATTTTGTCTCGTTTACTTCTTCATTTATCAATCAAACGATATCTTTCATCAATATAAAAGTTATGGTGAGCAATATAGAAGCAGTTGAGCTAAGAAGCATTGATCAACCAGTCATCAAAGCACAATTTAGAGTCCTACCGAGACTGAAAGTCGGAGAGTCAGAAGTTGAAGAATGTAGCTGCAATTTTTAATATAAATGGTCAGTAGAAAATGGATATCTGCTCTTTGGAAAGTCGACAAGTTTGGGATTTTTATCAGCAGGAGGCATTAATGTCACTGCTCTTATGACTGGAAGTGAAGTTATTAGCTTATAAATAATTGAGAGATAATCGCAGAACATAATTGGAAAGGCGTCAAAATACATTTAAATTATAAATGATATCGATTTTAAAATGCCAACATTAATTTAAGCAGCTTATTCCTCATCATCTTCTCTCATCTTACCACCCCTCAGCTCTTATGCTTTCCCCAAAGATTATACTCTTGAAACTCAGAGTGGAATTATCAAGATAGGCTTATAAAATAATAAGGTATAAAGTGGAAAAAAGACAGGCCACTCGTTCATACAAATTTCAAGATCTGGTTATAGGACTGAAATTTTACAAGTTTAGGTGCTTCCAATTTCAGGTATTTTTATTTCTAATGAAAATGGGTTTATTATTATGCAACCATATTCTGTATTGAAGATACCATTGTACCTTCAAGATAGATATGGACGATTATTTATTAATCCTTTGATCAATCTTTAGATTATGATTACGACTTCCAATCCATAAATTTTGGAAGCATCTTTGTCAAGTGATGGAAATCATATAAATTTACTGAGTAGTGGAGAAGAGGGAACTTGCTTGCTATCGGTTCGACTCCTTGGGAAAAACATACAAGATGCAGTTGCTGTTAGTATTGGTAGCCAAATTAAGCCCAATGCATATGTTAGGGTACTGAAAAATGGAATAGTTCAATATTCTTTGGCGAATTAGTAAAAAACAAAATGGACTACTACCAATCCTTAAATAGCCTCTATTGATAAAAATACTGGTCTTCTCCATGCTAAATCATTAGGAAGATGCAAAATTGTAAGTGGATAGTTGTCTGGATAAATCTTTATTTCTGAAATTGCAAAAGTTTAAGAATTTATTGTATCGCCTTTTAATGAGATAGGATTCTCAGTAATTTATCGTTTCTTATGGTAAGGATAAAATGGGCTGTAAGAATTATCACATTTACAAGATGATGGTTCAATAAACAATAATTTCAATCCCCATTGCCAAACCACAGATTAAGATCTATTTGAAATATCCTATGAAATTGTGTAATCCGAAGGATATCAGAGATTATCCTGCACAGTTAGAATTGCTCATTCAATCGAAATGGAAAAATTACCG
>Ga0302197_10001963_pt1 | contig 19289 bp, 19 predicted proteins | sample II_Bog_N2_1_FD_193526 | JGI IMG/M metagenome (GOLD analysis project Ga0302197, IMG submission 193526) | Peat permafrost microbial communities from Stordalen Mire near Abisko, Sweden - II_Bog_N2_1 | ecosystem: Environmental > Terrestrial > Soil > Wetlands > Peat | place: Sweden: Abisko...
GCGCCGGTGAATTCATGCAGCAGCGGCAGGCCTTCGGCGGGGTCGTCGTTGCCATCGCCAAACTTCGCCAGTATGGACTCGACGAACTTCGCGGGAGGAACATCGTTACCGCAGGTTTCGCGGAATTCCTGCGATGGCCAGTAGACGCCGGCGATGGCGAAGGTTCTCTTCGTCATCGCCGCCAGGTTCGGTAGTAACGTGGCCAGAAGGTTCGTGTAGAGCGTGGTGGCATCGGATTGAGCGCAGCGGAAGCCGTGTGCGAGGAAGATCAGATCGGTAGCACCCACCCGTTTGCTTTCCGCGATGAGGCGAGCCAGTTGGGACGCGGACACGGGCTGGCCCTTGGTATCGAAATCGAGTTCGAAGGTCATATGGATTGGAGAACTTTCATGAGGTCCATCAGGCCGGCGCCCTGAAAATAGCGATCACGGTGCAGATCGATGGCGTTCGAGATGAACAGGCGCTTGACGCGCTCGGGTTCACCGATGAATTCGGGGCGCACTGAGAGAAAAGCTGCAATGGCTCCGGAAACGTGCGGCGCGGCCATGCTGGTGCCGGATTGTTCGCAATAGAGGACATCCGCGGATAGCGCGGCGTAGCGATCCCGTTCGCGGCCGGCGGCGCAGGAGATGATGCGTTCGCCGGGAGCGAGCAGGTCTGGTTTCAGGCGGCCATCGCCGGTAGGGCCGCGGGAGGAAAAGTACGAAACGCCATAGGTGTGAGGCATTTCGCGATGCGTGGAACCGGCGGTGATGGCGAGTTCGGCATTGCCGGGGTCCGTAATCGACAGGTCGCTGAATTTCTCGAGCGATGAGCCGGATGACGTGGCGAAAGAGGAGTAGCCGCCGTTGCCGGCGGAGACCACCACCGAGACGCCGCTGCGCACGAGGCGATTGACTTCGACGCAGAGCGGGCTTTGACCGCAGGCGAACCAGCGCGGATCGAAATCGTAACCGAGACTGAGGTTGGCGCCGTGTATCAGCAGGCGCCTGCCGTATTGGTTCCACCGCTGAATGCGCTCGATGGCGCGCAGCACCCAGCTGACTTTGCCGGAACCATCGGGGCCGACTACTTTGAGGCTGAGCAGTTTGCAGCGCGGCGCGACGCCGGAGATAGTGGCGAGCTGTTCGAGATGAAGATCGGGATCGAGATCGGATTCGCCGCGGGTTTCGCGTCCGACAACTGGATTGGCGGGGGGCGTGGAGGGGAGAGCGGCCGGTTCCGCATGCCAGCGGCCGGCAATGATGCCGGCAACGTGCGTTCCGTGTCCCGGTTCGTCCATGAGCGGGTTGGCGGCGCTGCCGGTGAAATCGGTGTGGGCGAGCGGCGCGGGCACGCGGAGGTTTTCAAATTCGGCGAAATGCGGATGGCTGCGCTCAATTCCGGAATCGAGGACGGCCCAGACAATGCCTTCGCCCAGCGCCTGAAACGCGCGCTGGGCGGCATCGGCCTTCACGGTGACGAGGGAGTGCGTCAGGGTGGTGAAGACATCGTTGTCGCTCCAGATCTGGAAGATGGGAGCGGATTGGCGGCCGTTTTCGCGGATACGCGCGCGTGTTTCCGCGGCAAGGTTCAGGATCTGAGCTGCGGTCAGGCGGGCGAAGCAATATTGTGAGGAGATGATGGCGGAGGGGTCGAGGGCGGTCAGCCGGGCGTGCACCCGTTCGATGGCTGCGCTGAGACCAGATTCAAACGATTCATTGAGCCAGATGATGACGTCGAACAATTGATTCGACACTTCGGGCGAGGCGATGAGCGAGGCCAGCGGCTCCATGACGATGGAGCGCATCATATTGAGCCGGATACTGTCGCGCGGGGTGGACAAAGGTTGTTCTCCTGCCCCAGCAATACCGCGCGCGCCTGGTGCAAAAATGGGGCTGTCCCGCTAAGTTATTGAAATGGAAGCGAATAAAGTTGGAAGATTGGCAATACTGAGTTTTCGAGGGGCTAGGCGGAAAGATAGTAGGGCAGGCTTTGGCGGACGGGCCGCGGCGGGTTCAATCGCCGCGCTCTGCCGGACTCGTAGGCGCGGGTTATTCCAGGCGCCGGGCGCTGACCGGCTCTGACGATGATTCCGGGAAATTCCAGCGTGTCTGGTTTGTTTGCGTCCTGGGCTCCACAGGACGCGGAAACAAAGGTGACACGCTGACGATCTTCACTGGTCTCTGCGTTGGAAGCGCGCACGCCTTTCGTGCGCGTGATCATGCCCGAGTCCTCTGAGTGGCGCAGAATTAACAGAGTCAGAAAACGATTGAGCGCGTACGCGCGCGAAAAGTGTGAGCAGGTGTGTGCGATCGTCACCTTGCGCCCGGGAATGATCGCGCGGGTTAGTGCGGGACGAACCGCGGCGTTGCCGAGCGCACTGGAGACCGCGGTATCGTGAACGCGCTCCAACTCCTGAAAGATGGGGTGGTCGTGACTTGCGTCCGGCGACCACAACAGGGAGCGCTGCGCCTGGTCCTCCGCGCTTTGAATGGCGCTGGATACGGAATTGCGCACATCCGGCGGCAGAATAGCTTCGAGGAGTTTGCCCGCGGATCTCTCTCCAGTCACTGCAATCAGAAAATCCTGCAGTGCGCCATCACCCCCGCCAATGACCAGGATTTCCCCGCCGTCGCTCGCGCCTGCGCCTTCGGTTTGCGGTGCCCAAAATGGCCTGCCCACATACTGCCCGATGGTAGTTATCTCCTCTCCGAACCCATGGCAGAAGACAACGTAGTGATAGCTCTTCGTCCTGGTGCTCTCGCCGGTGGAGGTGGTTACGCGGATACTGCCCTTCGGGCGCAGCAAAATGTGCTGGAATGCCGTGCTGTACATCAGTTGCAGATTGGGGGCGAGAGTGCTTTCCGCTTCGCGCAATTGGTGAAGCCAATCGGCCTGTACCGCAAACGCGGGGCCGCCTCTCCATTGCAACGGCGTGTGAGTCCCGGGAGAAGGAGGAAAATTTCCAATCTGCCAGTGTTGGAGGGGCCAGTCATACAGAGTGGGATCGATCCATCGCGAGGCTCCCATTCTTTGGGCCGAGAAAGGTGTGGCGTTTTTCTCGATCATGGTGACTCGCGCTCCCACGCGGGCCGCCTCAATGCCCGCCGTTACGCCACACGCGCCCATGCCGACTATTAAGACACTTCGCCCAGCCAGTTTCGCTCGCTCGTTGAGACGCTGGACGAGCAAACAGGCTCTCAGCATCTGATCGCGGATGCTGCCGGGGGTATATCTGCCCGTCAGGTCGAAGCATGACGGCGCTACTTCGTGGTCATCGAGGAACGGATCAGATAATCCAATAGTCATTCTCGCCAACAATCATTCTCGCGACAAATCACGGCGCTGTGCAAGACGATTCGGCAAAATCCAATTTATTGGCGGAATCAGACCAGATTTCATGGAATCAGACCACACAAGAAGGTCGAATTCTCGTTTCTTAATTGGCCCCGGGCTTCGGTTTGCGTCGTTCCGTTATTCGGGCCAGGAGTTCGGCCTTCGCCGCATCCCAGCAGGTCAGCAGGGTCTGATTTGGCTCCGAACGTTCGAACGGGGTCGCCCCAATATCCACCAGTTGCTGGCTCATAGTAACCACCTGAGCGGGCGTATAGCGCCATGGAAACCACAACACCAGCCGCGAGTCTTCCGTGGCAGCAGCCAGAATGTCGAGGCATTTTTCCAAGCCCAGTTGATCCAGATCCAGGACCAGAACGGACAGTCCTTCGACGTTGTCACGTATTTCAGGCTTGTCCCGTGTTTCAGGCTCCGATATCGGCGCAGTTCTGGGTCCGGCAGACAAGAAGACTTGATTATCATGCCTGAGCCGGGTGTTGTCAATGCTCATAACTGCAACCTTTCTGAGTACACGCCCCGGTTTTCAATTGGGCACGCGTACTGCCAATTCTCCGACGCGCTGACATATATCCGAAGAGTTGATCGGCTGAGATGCCGTCCGGCTTTAAGGCTGCCACGTGAAGAAAAAATCGATTCGGCACTAAGGGTTTTAGAATCCGTCTTTTGCGGTAACCGGTAGCGGTTGACGCCAGTTCGTCCAGCCCGGGAACTTTCAGCAGCGATGTCATGTAGGCTCCTCGCCCCGAGGAATAACATCCGCGAGCACCTGAACCTCGAGCGGATTTCTGTAAGTGATTGTTACAAAAGAAAATAGAGATCGAAGATTGGCAATACCGAAAAACACCAACGCCGTGGTTGTGAGAAGTTCAGGGCTTTCCTCTGTCGGAGACTGGCGTCCTGGCGGCACATCGACACGCGAAAACTACAGTGTGCACGAAAAACCTGCCAGGTCGGCCGGGAACGTCTCGTTATAATTAAGATATCCCTGAAATGAATCCTCTCAACGTGGAACTGAAGCAGACGATCAATCTGCCTCGCACGAATTTTTCTATGAAGGCCAACCTGCCCCAGGCGGAGCCGAAGATGCTCGCCCGCTGGGCCGAAGAGGACCTTTATGGTCAGATTCGCCAGTCGCGCGCGGGCAAACCGGTCTGGATCCTGCATGATGGGCCGCCTTACGCGAATGGCCGCATCCACCTGGGGACGGCTTTCAACAAGATCATCAAAGATTTCATTGTGAAGTCGAAAACGATGGCGGGCTACGATGCGCCGTACGTGCCGGGCTGGGATTGCCACGGGCTGCCGATTGAGCACAAAGTGGATCAGGAGCTAGGCGGGAAGAAGGCGCAGATGTCGGCCGCAAGCGTTCGCAAGGCTTGCCGGAAATACGCGGAGAAATTCGTCAATCTGCAGCGCGAAGATTTCAAGCGGCTGGGCGTGCTGGGGCGCTGGGATGAGCCGTATCTGACGATGGCGCCGAAGTACCAGTCGGTGATTGCGGGCGCGTTTGTCGATTTCCTCGACAAGGGATATGCGTATAAGGGTCTGAAGCCGGTGAACTGGTGCTTGACCGACCGCACGGCGCTGGCGGAGGCGGAAGTGGAGTACGCCGATCACAAGAGCCCTTCGGTGTGGGTTCGTTTTGCGCTGACGTCGGACCCGGCACTGATTGATCCGGAACTGGCGGGCAAGAAGGTCTTCGGACTGATCTGGACCACGACGCCATGGACGCTGCCTGCCAATCTGGCGATTGCGTTTCATCCGAAATACGAATACGTGGCCGTGGATGTGGATGGCGATGTTTATGTGGTGGCTTCGGATCTGCTGGAAGCGACCGCGGCGAAATGCAACTGGAGCGGCGGACGTGTGCTGGCGCGTTTTCACGGCGGCAGGCTGGATGGCACGACATTCCAGCATCCGTTCATGGAGCGGATTTCGGTTGGCATTCTGGGCGATCACGTGACGCTGGAGCAGGGCACGGGCGCGGTCCACACGGCGCCTGGGCATGGGCAGGAAGATTACGTGGTTGGCATGCAGTACGGGCTTGAGGTATATTGCCCGGTGGATGGCGCGGGGCGGATATTCGATCCGGGGACGAACGCTGTTGTGCCTGCGGAGTTGATCGGCAAGACAGTTTGGGAAGCGAATCCGCTGGTGATTGAGATGCTGCAGGAGCGCGGGGCGCTGCTGGCGCAGGAAAATATCGCTCATTCCTATCCGCATTGCTGGCGCTGCCATAAGGCCACGATTTTCCGCGCGACGGAGCAGTGGTTCATCGGGATGGACAACAACGAGCTGCGAGCGAAGGCGCTCGACGCGATCCGTGCGGTGAAGTGGCAGCCGGAATGGGGCGAAAGCCGTATTTCGAATATGGTCAGCAGCCGGCCGGACTGGTGTATTTCGCGGCAGCGCGTGTGGGGCGTGCCGATTGTGGTGTTCTATTGCGATCGGTGCCGGCATCCGCTGACCGACAAGAAGATTCTGGATAGCGTGGTGGATTTGTTCGCCGTTCATTCGGCCGATATCTGGTTTGAGCGGACGGCGGCGGAACTGATTCCGGCAGGCACGACTTGCGCGAAGTGCGGGTCGGTGGAGTTCGCGAAAGAGAACGACATTCTGGATGTGTGGTTCGATTCCGGGTCGAGCCAGCTGGCGGTACTGAACGAAGAGTACTGTTTGCGCTGGCCTGCCGATTTCTATATGGAAGGCGGAGATCAGTATCGCGGATGGTTTCAGAGTTCGCTGCTGATCGGCGTGGGATTGCGCGGGGCCGCTCCTTATAAGGGCTGCGCGACGCACGGTTGGGCACTGGATGGCGACGGACGCGCGATGCACAAGTCGCTCGGGAACGCGATTGAGCCGGAATCCGTGATTAAAGATTCGGGGGCTGAGATTATCCGGCTGTGGTCGGGGTCGGTGGATTTCACCGAGGATGTCCGGCTTTCGCCGATGATACTGACGCGGCTTTCCGAAGCTTACCGGAAGCTGCGCAACACGTTCCGCTATTTGCTGGGGAATATTCATGACTTCGACCCGGCGCGCGATGCGGTGGCGGGCGGGGAACTGGCGGAGATCGATCAGTGGGTGCTGGTGCGGGCGGAAGATCTGGTGGCGCGGAGCCGGATCTGGTACGACGAGTTTGCGTTCCACAAGGTTTATCGCGCGGTCTACGATTTTGCCACCACGGATCTGAGTAACATTTATTTCGACGTTCTGAAAGACCGGTTGTATACGTCAGCGGCGAAATCGAAGGCGCGGCGCAGTGCGCAGACTGCGCTTTACCGGCTGGCGCAGGCGCTGGTGCGTTTGCTGGCGCCGATTCTGAGCTTCACGACGGAAGAAGTCTGGGGCCATCTGGGCGGCACGGGCAGTGTTCACGCGGCGTATTTCCCGGAGCCTGGCGATTTGACCGAGGGCCTGGGCGCTGAGCATCGGGCGCGTGTGGAGAACTGGAATAAGCTGCTGCCGCTGCGCGATGAAGTGCTGAAAAGCCTGGAAGCGGCGCGGCAGGAGAAAGTGATCGGGGCTCCGTTGGAGGCTGCGGTGCGGCTGTCGGCGGACGATTCGTTATATGCGCTGCTCGCAGAGTACGCGCGCGCGTTGCCGGGGCTGTTTATCGTTTCCGATGTCGTGCTGGCCCGGCAGGCGGAGAGCGGTTTCAGCGCGACAATCGAGCGGGCCACCGGTACGAAGTGCGAGCGCTGCTGGAAGTACACGGGTGATGTGGGGTCGGATGCCGAATTGCCAACCGTGTGCGCGGCGTGCGCGGCTGCGGTGCGGGAGACGCTGGAGTACGCGTGATCGCTTTCTCCAGAGTGGCCGCCGGCATTGTTGCAATTGGCGTATTCGTGGCGGATCGCTGGTCGAAATGGATGATTGAAACGCATCTTGCGCCCGACAGTGTGAAGGTAGTGATTCCGGGATTTTTCAATCTGGTGCGTTCGGAAAACCCGGGGGTCGCGTTCGGCATGCTGGCGGACGACGCGGGGCAGTGGCACACGCTGGCGCTGGTGCTGCTTTCGGTAATCGCGATCCTGATACTGGCGGCGATGTTGTGGAAGATCGACAGGCTGGACCGGCTATCGGCAATGGGGTTGTCGCTGATTTTTGGCGGCGCGGTGGGGAATGTTTACGACCGTGTGCGGTCCGGTGCGGTGACCGATTTTCTGGATTTTTACGTGCGCACGCATCACTGGTATATCTTCAATCTGGCCGATTCGGCGATCTGCACGGGCGCCGGATTGTTGTTGCTGAGTATGTTTATGACACGTAGTCAACGCGAAACAAACGACGGAGCGAAGGCCTGATATGTTTCCCCGGTTATTTCAGATTGGAAGTTTTTCACTGCCCACTTATGGGGCGCTGGTGGCGTTTGCATTTCTGGCGGCGCTGTGGCTGACGGCGCGATTTGCCAAAGAGCGCGGTGTGAGTTCGGAAAACGTGGTGAACCTGGGGGTCTACTGCGCGCTGGTGGGTATGCTGGGCGCGAAGATTCTGATGATCGCGATGGACCCGGAATACCGCGTGCATCCCGAAGAGATCTTCACGCGCGAGACGCTGCAGAGCGCGGGGATTTTTTATGGCGGCTTTATTGCGGCGCTGGTGTTCGCGTATTTCTACATGAAGCGGCAGAAGCTGCCGGTGCTCGCGACGGCGGATTTGTTTGCGCCCGGAGTGGCGATCGGGCACGGGATCGGCAGGCTGGGTTGTTTTGCGGCGGGATGCTGCTGGGGTAAGCCGACGACGCTGCCCTGGGCGGTGACGTTCACCAGTAAAGATGCGACGACCGGCGTACCTCTGGGTGTGCCGCTGCATCCGACGCAGCTATATGAAGCGCTGGCGGAGGCGATCATTTGCCTGGTGCTGATCTGGCGTCTGAAGCGCGGGCATACGGACGGCAGCGTGATTGGCCTGTATTTACTGCTCTACGGGATGGTGAGATTTTCGGTGGAATTTCTGCGGGTGCACGACGGGTCGAATCCGTTGGGGGGGCCGTTTGTGCTGGAGCAGTGGATTTCGCTGGCGGTTGCGGTGTGCGGGGCGTGGCTGGTTTCGCGGCGCGATACTGGGGTGGCGGCTACTGTCTCGGCGTGAAGCAGTTCAGGGGCCTACCTGATACATGGCGAGAGATCCCGAACCGCCGTCCGCGAGATATTTTCCGGTTGGCGAAAGCGCACAGATGTGGCTATTATAGTAGTCGCTCGTTCGGTTTTCCGGTCGCTCGACCAGAACGCCTTCTGGAATAGTAGCGGCCAGGTTGCAATCTCCCGGCCTGTGTGGAAATTCCATATCAGCTGTCGTCTGGGTTCACACCAAGTGCCACCCATGTCGAGAAATGTCCAAATTCCACCTGAATGGGTTACGCAGTGACCCGCCAACAGGTCCCCGCCTACGCTCGTTTCGTCTTTGAAGATTACTTTGTCGTTCTCCACAGTTTTCGCACCGGTCTCTACATCGAAGCACGCCGGATGTGAAAATTCCGTGCAAACGAGGTTGCCATGGTTGACAAAATGAAAGGCGCCGCTCATGGTGTCCCAAGTCCATTGCTGAACGACGTTGTGGTTACGCGAGTCCACCAACTCATATTTCGATTTCGGAGGAATTCCTAATGCGGGTGGATTTAGCCACGACTCGATGGCGATCCAATCCTTCTCCGGCGAGATTCCGAGCACGATTACCGCATGGTCAATGTCCCAACTTGCGACGACCGAGCAGTCAGGCCCCACGATTCGCAAATGGGTAACCTGCCTGGGATGGGCTTCATTGTAAATGAGCACGCGGCCACCGCTAAGGAAACCGCCGAACGACATCCTGTCAGGAAAGGAACACGGTACGGCTCCGTCGAGGTGAAGGATCAAGGGTCGTCTTTCATTCGTTTCTACGGCCACCGACTCCCCGGAGGGCGACCAGATGATCCGATGCGGAAACTCACAGTTAACAGGCCGAGACTGAAACTGTTCAGAGCTGTTTCCGGATGAGCAAAACCCACAACAACCACGCGCCGCGCGCGAGTATCGTGGCTCCAATTCGGCCCAAAACCAATCGCCACCCTGGATTCATCCGGGGATATTCCGATCCCCCAGACATAGGCAGCAAGATCCCTGTCTCCTCCCGTGAATCTCGAAAGATCGAGATCCCAGAGCTTTCGGCGCCCGTCCGCGCCGCACGCGATTACGATTGTTATCGCCGCCAGAACCGAGACTCGCAAGGGGTTCATTCAGACTGATTATTGCGCATGCCGGCTTGCGTGAGTGTAGAGGGAGAGTGCCCACGCTACAATCAGGCGTTTACTTTCCTGCTATGAGCCATTCACTTCTCGCCGCATTCGTGACGCAAGCGCCCGATATATTGAGCGGCGACGTCAGATCCGCGCTGCGCCGCGATGCGGCGGAGTTGTTCCTCGGGACCGTGCTGACCGTTTTGGGGATCGCATCGCTCGGCGTTCATCGCCTGCGAAAGAAGAGCAATGAGCGCGGCCTGCTTTGGTTCGGCGTATTTACCGCCGTGTATGGCGTCCGCATGATTCTCTCAGCGGACGTATTCCACTTTGCCGCGACGGCCGATCCGGTGCAGCGGCAACTATGGCGCTATCCGGTCCAGGGGCTCACGTACATTCTCCCGCTGCTGGGTGCGCTGTTCCTTCGCGAGGTGTTTCCGGAATGGGCGGCGAAGATTCATCGCGCCGTCCTCTGGTTGCTCGGCGGGTTTGCCGGAGTCGCGATTGCGACCGACCTGATTCTTCGCCGGCCGGGATCGCTGCATCTGTTGAATAATGCCATCGTCATCGCCGGGTTCCTCCTGCTGCTGAAGGCGTTGCCCCGGCATTCGAGCGGGCGCTTCCGCCGGCCGCTGCGCATCGCGGGCGTTGTGTATGTGGTGTCCGTTCTGGCGGAGAACCTCTGGAGTTTTTATGGCTCCTCCGATTCCGTTTCTTTCGTTCTTGAAACGATGGAGCCGCTGACGTTCACCTGTTTCCTTGCGGTGCTGGGCGCGGTGGTGGTCGGCGGTATCTTCGAACGCGAAGAACAGCTGATCGAGGTCCATAAGGAACTGGAAATCGCGCAGCGCATCCAGAAGGCGATTCTGCCCCGTGAATTGCCCGCCAACGCCTCAGTGACGATGGCGGCGCGATACCTGGCGATGACTGCGGTGGCCGGCGATTTCTACGATTTTCTGCTGCCCGGTGAGAACCAGATCGGAATTCTGATCGCGGATGTTTCCGGGCACGGCGTGCCTGCGGCGCTGATCGCCTCGATGGTGAAGGTGGCGATAGCGGCGCAACTTCCGCTGGCGGACGATCCGGCGCAGGTGCTGGCCGGGATGAATCGCGTGTTGTGCGGCAAGATGCAGGGCCAGTTTGTCTCGGCTGCGTATTTGTATCTGGATACGGACAAGTGGCTGCTGCGATATGCGGGCGCCGGGCATCCGCCGTTGCTGCAACAATCGGGCGATACTGCCTCAAAAAACTCACCGATTGAATCGATCAGCGAGAACGGAATGCCGCTCGGCCTTTTCGCGCACGCGTCGTATAGCGCGGTTGAGCGGCCGCTCGCGCCGGGAAGCCGGTTCCTGCTTTATACCGACGGCCTGATCGAGGCCAGCAACGCGGCCGACGAATTCTTCGGCGACGACCGTGTGCGCGAGACGCTGCGGGACGGCAGGACTTTTACTCCGGATCAACTGGCGACGTTATGCGTGGACCGGGTGACGGCGTGGGCGGGGCCACTCCAACAGGACGATCTCACCGTGATTGTCGTGGATGTGGCGGCGTGACCGTTGGCGGCATCCATTGCGCGCGGGCTTCGCGTGAATTGACTACATCGAAATCGTAGTACTGGCGGAACAGATCGCGTTGCGGCGCGAATTCCCTGACGACGGCGCGAGCGACGGTCAGGCGATCCGATCCGCCCGGAAGCGTGGCGATGAAATCGCGGATTACGTTGTGCCAGAAACAGGTGAGTGTTTCGTGATAACCGCTATCGGATGTGTTTTTGCCTCCCTGGCTGACGTTATAGCGGGGTATATTGGTGCGCAGGCGATCAAGTGCGGAATCGCCTTCGAGAATGTAACAGGCGCCGAGAGCGAGATGCGCGGCGTGAGTCCATTGCGCTTTCGGCCGGGAGCCGTCTTCGAAGCCGGCAATGAGAGCCTTCAGGTCCGCTTCGCTCGCGAGGAATTCAGGGTCGTTTATAGACGCGCACATAATCGACCAGCATTTCCTGCGGGAACGCGGTGTCGGGGCTCACGGGGCCGGCGAAGTTGCCGCCAACGGCGACGTTGAGCAGCAGTAAGAAGGGCTGATCGTAAACCCATTTCGTGCCGGGCGGAATGTCGGTATCGTGGACTGTCTCGTAGGCGGTGTCGTCCACATAGAAGGTTACGGATGTGGGAGTCCAGTCGATTGCGAAGGTATGGAAGTCGTCGGCGAATTTCTTACCACCGGGCAGGGTGTAGATGGCGGTCATCGGTTTGCCGCCGGAATAGCCGGGCCCGTGCAGGCTGCCGTGGTTGATGGCGGGTTCTCTTCCGATGCTCTCCATGATGTCGATCTCGCCGCACGCGGGCCAGTTGCGATTGTTGAAGGTATTGCCAAGCATCCAGAAGGCGGGCCACATGCCGGCGCCGCGCGGGACTTTGACGCGAGCCTCGATGCGGCCGCCAGGGCCGGCGGCGAACAGGCCCTGCGTCTTGATGCGGGCTGAGGTGTAGGCGCCCGGCGAATCTCCCTGAGCGGCAGGCACAGCGCGGATGACGAGATTACCTTTGCCATCCATGTGGGCGTTGGCCGGGTCTTTCGTGTAGTTTTCGAGCTCGCGATTGCCCCAGCCATTGTTGTTGCCGAGGTCGTAAGTCCATTTGGCGGGATCGGGCTGGGCGTTGGCCGGCCCGTTAAATTCATCGCTCCAGACGAGTTGCGCTGTGGTAATTCCACCAGGCGATTGCGCCAGCGACGGAGAGATTGGAACCAACGCACACGCGATGAGCAGCCACGATTTCATGCTGCGAGTTTATCAATACACGCGAGCGTATCGCGCGCGATCATGAGTTGCTCTTCGGTGGGGATGACCCATACCGCGACGGGCGAATTACCGACGCGGCGGATTTCTTTCGAGGCGGCGTTGTTCAGCGAGGGATCGACTGCGATGCCGAGCCGATCGAGGTCTGCGCAGATGCCGGCGCGCACAGGGGCGGAGTGCTCGCCGATGCCCGCGGTAAAGATCAGTGCATCCGCGCCGTTCATGGCGGCAATGTACGCGCCGATGAACTTCTTGGCGCGATAGCAGAATATGTCGATGGCGAAACGCGCACGGTCGTTGCCCGAATCGGCGGCTTTGAGAATATCGCGCATGTCGTTTGAGACGCCGGAGATTGCCTCCAGTCCGCTGGCGTTATTCAGCATCTTAAGAAGTTTGGCGGGGTCTTCGCCTTCGTGGCTGATCAGGTACAGCAGGGCGCTTGCGTCGATATCGCCGCTGCGCGCGCCCATCACCAGGCCTTCGAGCGGTGTGAAGCCCATGGACGTATCGACGGAGCGGCCGCGATCCACCGCACAGACTGAACAGCCATTGCCGAGATGGCAGATGACCAGCCGGAATTGCTCGGGCGGTTGGTTATGTATTTTTGCGAATCGTAACGCAACCGAGCGGTGCGAGATGCCGTGGAAGCCATAGCGGCGAATCTTCTTTTCCGCGAGGTATTGAGGCGGAATAGCGTAGGCATAAGCGTGTCTGGGCATCGTTTGGTGAAATGAGGTATCGAAAACCGCGACGTGAGTGGCATGGGGAACATGCACGCGGGCAGCCCGATAAGCGGCCAGAGCGCGTGGGTTGTGCAGGGGCGCGAGCGCGCTGAGTTTGTCGATGGCGCTCTCGACACTGGCGTCGATCACCAGGGAGCCGGGGAACGTGCCGCCGTGTACGACGCGATGGCCGACGCCGGCGACGGCTTCTCCGCCGAGTTTGGGCGTCAGGTCGGCGAAGGCTGTTTTGAGTGCGTCGGCCATGACGGTGACGCGCTCGACCAGGCCTTCGCAGAGCAACTGGTCAGAATCCGAAGCCGCGGCTTCGGCCGAGGTTTCGTAGAGCGCGTACTTGAGAGAAGAGCTGCCTGCGTTGAGGACGAGGATTTTCATGCCGTAGCTCATTCTGGCATGGGGTGTGCAGGATCGGAGTGGAGGGCGACGGGGTCCGGATGCTCTGGCGCGAGGCGGTGGGGAATTTCAAAGGTAAGCGATCACGTCAATCTCGACAAGCGAGCCGGCGGGAATACCGGCGGCCGCGATGGTGCTGCGCGTGGGTAGATCGTCGGCGAATTTTCCTGCGTAGACGTCGTTGAAGGCGGCGAGATCTTTGATATCGGCGCGGAAGACGGTGCAACGCAGCACTTTTTCCATGGACGATACGGCCGCTTCCAGTTGCTTCTTAATATCACTGAGCGCAAGCTCGGTGTGGGCTTTGACATCGCCGGGCGTCCGGCAGATGATGCCGGAGAGGAATAGCAGGTTGCCGAAGGAAATGCCGGTGGAATAAGCTGGCGGCGTGGCTGGCTTCGGGCCGGTGCGGTAGACCTTCTTCTGTGCGGGGGGCGGCGGCTTTCGATATGCCGCACCGGTGACACCCGCGGCGGTCCCAGCGAGTGCCGCACCGGTCAACAACGCACGGCGATTGGTTGGTCTTGTCATTGTTTCTCCTTTCTCCCGCGGAGGGACAATTTGTACGGCTCCTATCCATCATCGCCTGATGCAACTCGGCCTGGGGCAAATTGGCCTGGCGAAAATCCATATAGAATGGTACCGGAGAATCCCTATGAACAACAAACTCAACGTTGCAGTCGCCCTGATTGCCGGACTGGCTGGCGGCATGCTCACCCGTTACATTGCGCCGCCGATCGTCTTTGCTCAGACACAGAATTCCGCCGTGACGAAGGAAGTTCGCGCGCAAAGCTTCACGCTGGTCGATCAATACGATAACGTTGCAGGTACGTTTACGGCGGAATCGATGGGCACAGTAAGAAAATTCACTCCAGGGGACGGTTCTACGCCCCAGCTGCAATGGCAAAGCGGCCCGATGCGCATCGTACTGCGTGACGCCCATGGGCGCGAGCTCTGGAACGCGGGCGGCAGCAACCTTCGACCGCTGATGGCGACCCAGCACTAAACGTATGCCACAATGACAGCGTCGTGCAGTCGGAATCCGAGCTGCGAAGCGTTGTCGAACGCTTCATAGCCGCGGCGGCGCAGCCCGCCGTACTCGATCCCGGCGAAGAACCGCTTCCGCTGGCTGGTCAAAACTGGGACATTTCGGAATGGAACGGGCGCCTGGTGTTGCAGGCCTGGGACACGCACCGAAACCTCGTCCGTAAGATCGTCTCCATCAAAGAACAGCGCCGGGACCGGATTTCGTTCGTTACCGAGCGCTTTCCAAAAACGCCCGGCGAAATGCAGATTGCCGATCTGGGCGCGCCCGGCGGTGTGGAATTGCGCCGCAAATCTTCGCGTGTGGCCTTTCGCGACCGCTTCCGGCTGATGCTGGCGCGCGAGTTTCCAGACTGGCGTACCGAAGACGTCAGCAGCGACGCCAACCTGGAGCAAAGCCTCTCGCCGGCTTACGTGCGCGCGTATCTGCGACGCGGCTCGGGTGCCAGTTCATTTGGAATCGCCGTGCTGGCCGCACCGCCGGATGCGCACGATTGTTCGGCAGTGGTGCCGTTCGGCCTGATCTGGCTGGATTATCTGCGCCGCCGCGAAAAAGGACTCTCCGTGAACCGGCTGCTGTTATATGTGCCGGTGCACCAGGAGCGATCGACCGCGTTTCGCGCAGCGCTGATCGACCCGGCCGCCGTAGCGTGCCAGCTTTTCGTTTACGACGCGCGCGACTGCGCGGGGGCCGTCGATTTCGCCGATGTGGGTAATATGGAATCCACGCTGCCGCCCTGTCGCCGGCCTCTGCAGCCAAATTCCGAGACCGCTGAACTGCCGGATATGGACTGTGTGGATCGCGTGGAGCAGAGCGATGGATCTATCAGCCTGCGCGTGCACGGCCTGGAGTTTGGTCGCTCCGCGGGCGGGCAACTGACCTGCGGCATCGGGAAGAAACGGCGATGTTCGGCGTCGACGCTGGTCAGGATGGCTAGTGAGATTGCGCGCGTGCGACATGCGGCTGCGGACGATCGGCAGCATCCGCTTTATTCGCAATACCCCGAAGGCTGGCTGGAATCGCAGGTGCTGGCGAACCCTCAGGTGATCGATGCGTCTATGCGAAAGACGCCCATTTACGGACAAGTGCCGATTTTCAGCGGACCGGAGCGGGGCGTGATCGATCTGCTGGGCATCGACGATACGGGCAGGCTGACGGTGATGGAACTGAAGACCACGGCCGATCTGCAGTTGCCGTTTCAGGGGCTCGATTACTGGCTGCGCGTGCGAAAGCATCTCGCGGCGGACGATTTCGAGCGGCTCGGTTATTTTCCCGGCATCGCGATCCGCCGCGATGCGCCGCGCATTCTGCTGGTTGCGCCGGCGCTCGAATTCCATTCGACCACGGAGACCGTTATCGGCGCGCTCGTGCCGCACATCGACTTCACTCGCATTGGCGTGGGCGCCGGGTGGCGCAGCGATCTGCGGGTGATGTTCCGGTTATGCGGCGCGGAGCGGCCCTGAGGCCTTACTGGAATAACTGCGGCGTGAACTGAACCAGATAATCGCGCCAATTGAGCCAGGTATGCGCACCCGCGCTTTCGTGGAACGTGGCATTGAAGCCGTGCTTATTCAGCAGGTCGACGGTGGAACGGCTCGTCGTAATGAGCGAGTCGTCCTTGCCGGTGCTGAACCAGACCAGCTTCAGACCTTTCTTCCACGCGGCATTGTCCAGTTCCGCTTTGTGTTGCTGTTCCCAAAGGTTCGGGCCAGCTGCCGCAACAGGTTCAGGCACTGCGGGGGCCGCCACCAGAGCCCCGCTGGCGCCCGCAACTCCGCGTCCACCGCCGCGGCCGCCTCCGAAGGCCCCGAGCAAACCCGAACTAAATACGCCGATATACGAGAACTCGTTCAGATGCGGAATCACAATGTTGAGCGTCTGGCTGCCGCCCAGCGACAGGCCCGCGATGGCCCTGTGCGCGCGGTCGGTGACGATGCGATAGTGGGTTTCCGCGTAGGGCATGAGATCTGTCAGGAAGTCCTGCGTGAATTCATCGGGCGGCGAGGGGACGTTGGGGTCGGTGGAAGGAGGCCCCGCGGCGCGTCCCCCGCCTGTCGTGTTCTGGGTGTGGCTGGCAGGCATCACGACAATCATCGGCTTCGCCTTTTTCATTGCGATCAGGTTGTCGAAGATAAAACCCGCGCGGCCCACGGAAGTCCAGGCGTCGTCGTTGTCGCCCGAGCCGTGCAGCAGATAGAAAACCGGATACTTGTCTTTTCCGCTCTCGTAACCCGGCGGCGTATAGACGTGCATGCGGCGAAATTTCTTGAGCGCCGTCGAATAATAAGTGATCTCCGCGACCGCGCCATGCGGAACTTCCTTCGTATCGAAGTAATCGGAACCTGGCACCACGACTACGCTCGAAACGTTCGAGAGCGATTCGCTGACCGCGGCATTGCGGGGATCGACCACGGTCACGCCGTCGACATTGAAGCTGTAACGATAAGCGCCCGCATCGAGCGGTCCCACCGTCGCTTCCCAGACGCCATTTGAGCCTTTCGTCATCTGCGCATGCTGGGCGATGTTCGGGATGTCGCCGCCGGTGATGCGAACGCTCTGCGCGTTCGGAGCGGCGATGCGAAAGGTCACGGTCCGGTCGGCTGAAACTTCCGGCGACGTGACGGGCGGTAGCTGGGGTCCGCGTCCGCTGCCGCCTCTGCCTCCTCCCATACCGGGGACCGGATTGGCGGGCGGTTGTGCGAACGCCAGTGAAAGGCTGAGCGCTGCAGCTGCGATGGCGGCTGCGCGGCCGGAAAGGATTCTCTGCAACATGGTTTGAACTCCTTCGAACTGAATCGGCATTCAGTATATTACCTGGCCAGTTGCTTGCGGATCGACTCCATCTCGCGGCGGCGCGCCGGCGTCGTCTTTGGATACGTGAGTTTCAACTCCGCGAGGGTGTTCAGAATGATTCGCGAAACAATCAGCCGGGCGTTTGCCTTACCGTCGGCGGCACAATGTACCAGGGCGCGGAACGCGTGCTGGTTGCCCCGAGACAATCTTCGTAAGGCTTCATGTACTGCGCCCAGTACCTGCGCTCCGCAATATCGTCCAGACTGAATTTCCAGTTCTTCTCCGGATCGTCGATGCGTTTTACGAACCGTTTGCGCTGTTCTTCTTTCGAAAGATGCAGAAAGAATTTGACGATGCGGGTTCCGTTGCGGTGAAGGTGCTTCTCCAGATTCGCGATGGAGCGATAACGAATCGCGCCAGATGGCATCGCGATCCATCAGATCCGGCGGCAGGCGCTCGGCTTTGAGGATGTCGCGATGCACCCGGACAATCAGAACCTCCTCGTAATACGAACGATTGAAGATGCCGATGCGCCCGCGCTCCGGAAGTTTTCGCGTGGAGTTCCAGAGGAAATCGTGGTTCAGATCTTCGGGACCGGGATGTTTGAAGCTGACCACCTGACAGCCCTGCGGATTGATGCCGGACATGACGTGTTGAATCATGCTGTCCTTGCCTGCCGCGTCCATTGCCTGGAAGATCAGCAGCAGCGACCAGGTATCAGAAGCATAAAGCAGGCTTTGCCGTTTGCCGAGTTGTTGGATATGATCCGTCAGGGCGGTCTGGTATTGTTCCTGCGAATGGTAGAGCGGTTTCACAAGCGTCGGCCACTTGCCGAGATCGGGCGGCTTGCCCGGTCGCGCGCGAAAATCCTCCGGATCGATATTCTTCATTGTCGTTACAGTAAGAATATGGCATTTTGCGGGAAGCTCGCACTGGCGGTATTGTTGAGTCACTTCCTTTTGTCCGGAGAAGCCGGTCCGCAGCCACCCTGCGGCGCGGAGACCGTACCTCCGTATCCCGCGCTTGACGCGGCAGCCACTTCGAAGCTCTGGAGCCGCGCGGAATTCGGCCGCGACTGGAAGCCGCCGGCCTGTACAGGCTGGGCGTCCACGGGCTTCACCACGCTGGTCACCACCGTGGCGCGGTTTCGATATGCGGGTGGCGCTGAAGATCTGCTGCGCCACGCCGGCGAAATCTCTCTGCTGTCGGGTACGCGCTACTGGTCGACCACACACCAGAAGTGGGAGGTGCTGATTCCCGACGCCTACGCGCTGACGGGCAATGATAACGGTCGCCGCCGCGGCAACTTTACGTCCGATGAGATGAAGCCGGGCAGCCTGCTCTATTTCAACCAGACCGATAATCTGACGGGCAAGGGCGTTTTCCGGATGCACATCGCGGAGGTTTCGGCGGACCGCATTGTTTTCGATATCGAAAACGTGACCACTCTGCGCTATCTGTTTGTGCCGATCTTCCACCCCGGAGACGTGCAGTCGGTCTATTTTCTGGATCGCGAACAGGGCCGCGAACAGGATAACGTGTGGCGCTACTACAGCATCCTGCGAACCGGCCTGAATTCGAGCAGTCTTGTGACGGCTAACGAGTCTTCCGCGATCAATCGCGCGGTTGCGGTCTATCGCCGGTTTGTCGGGATTCCAACCGATCAGGAACCGCCCGCCGCGCGCTGATGGACTTCAGCGTGCTTATATGAATACGAGGTCACTCGTTATGAACGAATCCAGCCACAAAGCGGCCGAAATGCATAAAATTGCCGCACACGCACACCTGGCAGCTGCTGAACAGCACGGCAAGGGCGACCACCTGAGCGCGAATGAATCGTCGAAGATTGCGCTGGAACACGCTACGAAGGCGTTCGAACTGGCGCAGGCCGCGCACCGGGAATCGCAGAAGCACGCGAAGTAGGGCCGCCAGGCCCGCCGCCCGCTTCGGTCTTAGGCTTTGCGT
>Ga0302197_10001964_pt1 | contig 19288 bp, 15 predicted proteins | sample II_Bog_N2_1_FD_193526 | JGI IMG/M metagenome (GOLD analysis project Ga0302197, IMG submission 193526) | Peat permafrost microbial communities from Stordalen Mire near Abisko, Sweden - II_Bog_N2_1 | ecosystem: Environmental > Terrestrial > Soil > Wetlands > Peat | place: Sweden: Abisko...
AAATTCGCCCCCCCGTGGCGCTGTTGAGCGCGACACTGTCACCCCAGCAGGAGACTGGGCAGAGAAAAGCAAGACCTGCTGCCGCGCTGAAAATAGAACCGCGATTAAGTCACAACCTCTGAGCGAGCGAAGCGAGTCGAAGGATCTGCTTCTTGCTCCTCTGCGGCCAGGGCGGGATGCCCAGCGGCGTTTTGCAGACAATTACCGCCCTCCCGATACAATAGATAAAGTGTGTCGTTTCTTCCCGGAGGGGTGAGAACTTTGCCGTTGTATGCCTATCGCTGTACCCAGTGCGGCCACCGATTTGAGAAGATCCAGAATTTCTCGGCCGAGCAGGAGCATGTGTGTCCTAAGTGCGGCGGCGTGCTGGAGCGCCCGCTTACAGCGCCACGGCTGCACTTCAAGGGCGCGGGCTGGTATGTGAACGACTACGCGGCAAAGAGCAGCGCGCCCGCCTGTGAGTCAGCCTCTGAGTCCGGGAGTGGGTCCACGCAGGCGGAGACAAAAGCTCCTGCAACGACGAACGACAAAACGTCTGACGCTCCCGCTGCCGCGCCATCGCCTGCTCCCGCTGCCTCGCCAACCCCAGCCTCTAACTCCGCGTCTTAGCGATTCCCCTCAAGTCTCCCGCGTTCCTGGAAGCTAAGATAGTTTCTGGAGATGCCTCTGCTCGATCCCATTCCGTCGCCGGTGGAAGACGCCGACTTTGCCGCTCTCGAGTGGGAGCCGCTGCTGGCGCTGGTGGCGGGGTTCGCCGCCTCGCCCGTGGGCCGCGAGGCGATTCTCGCGCTCCGGCCCTCGGTCGATGAGGAATGGATCGCTCGCCAGCATCAGCTCACCGAAGAGCTGCGCCTGCTCCTCGCTGAGCAGACTTCCATTCCCGTCGGCGGCCTTTTTGACCCCACGCAGCACGCCGCCAAGGCGCAGATTCCCGGCGCGGCGCTGGAAGCGGGCGAGTTGCAGGCCGTGGCCCGGCTGGCCAACGACGTGGCCTCCTGGCAGGCGCTGCTGCAATCGCCCCCGGCGCGCCTGGTCGGCAAACTTTTCGGCCTCTCGCAACTTTCCTCTGCGCTGACCACCAGCCTGCGTCCGCTGGCCGAATCCATCGAGCGCACAGTGCAGCCCGATGGCTCGCTGGCTGATAATGCCTCCCCCGAACTGGGCCGGATTCGCCGCGAGCAGGAGCGCCAACAGCGGGTCATCGAAGAAACCCTGCGCGCCGCCCTGCGCAAGCTCACCCAGGAGGGCGCGACCCAGGAAGAGCTGATCACCATTCGCGGTGAGCGCTTCGTGATTCCCGTCCGCGTTGAGCTGAAGCGCCGCATCAGCGGCGTGATTCATGGGGCAAGCTCCTCGGGACAAACGGTTTACGTCGAGCCGCTGGAAACCATTGAGCAGAACAACGAACTGGTGCGGCTGATCGAGGAAGAACAGGCCGAAATTCAGCGCATCTTTGTGGCGCTGACCCGGCAGGTGGGCGGCTACGCCGGAGCGCTGGTGGAGGGCGCGCGCGTGCTGGCGCTGGTGGATAGCCTCCAGGCCCGGGCCCGCTTTGCACGGAACTACGATTGCGTGGCTCCTTCTATCGCGCCCGGCCTGCTGCGCCTGGAAGCAGCCCGGCATCCGCTGCTGGAAAGGCATCTGCGCCTGACCGGCGGCCATGTTGTCCCGCTCACGCTGGAACTGACCGCAGCCGAGCGGCAGCTTATCATCAGCGGTCCCAATACCGGCGGCAAAACCGTCACGCTGAAGACAACGGCGCTGCTGGCGATGATGGCCCAGGCGGGAATCCCCGTGCCGGCCGCGGCAGCCGCCTTCCCGGTCTTCACGGCCTTTCTGGCCGATATCGGCGATGCGCAATCCATCGAGGCCGAGCTTTCCACCTTCTCCGCGCACATCACCAACCTCGACCGGCTCTCCCGGCTGGCCGGCGATAGAACCCTGGTCCTGCTGGACGAGCTTGGCTCCTCCACAGACCCCGAGGAAGGCTCGGCGCTGGCCGTGGCGATTGCCAGCCACTTTCTGGCGGCGGGGGCGTGGACGCTGATCTCGACGCACCATACTTCGCTCAAGGTCTACGCGGCCAACACGCCCGGAGTGCTCAACGCCGCGGCCGGAGTGGATGAGGTGACGCTGGCGCCCAACTACCAACTGCGGCTGGGAGTGCCAGGCGCATCGGCCGGCATTCAGACCGCCGAGCGGCTGGGGCTGAACGGGGGCATCATCGCCGCCGCCCGCCAAAGACTGGGCTCGCAGCAGGTGGACATTGCCCGCTTCCTCGACCGGCTGCACAAGGAGCTGACGCAGCTCGAAGAGGAGCGCAAAGCCACCCGGCAGGAGCAATACGTGCTGAATCAGGAGCGAGCCAGACTGGCGCGCGAGGGCGACATTGAACTGCGCAACCGGACGCGGGAGCTTGAAATGAAGCTGGCCTCGCTGCTCAAGGACTTCGAGTTCCAGATGCGGGAGACGGTGCGGGCCATTGAGGATCGCGCCGGCCAACAGAAGTTGTCAAAGGAGGCCGAACGCCGTATTTTGCGCCTGCGCCGCGAGTTTCAGGAGAGCTTCAACCAGACCGTTGTGGGCCACCGCACCGGGGCGGACCAGGGCGACGCCAATGCCCAGCCCCATATCGTGAAACATGTCGCGGCGGGCGACCAGGTGCGCCTGAAGTCGATGAACAAGGTAGCCACGGTGCAGCGCGAGGTGGAGAAGGACCTATTTGAAGTCGCGCTCGGCCCCATCAAGATGCGGGTCAAGCGGGACGACATCGCCGAAGTCATTGAGACGGCAGACTCCCGGACAAGCGAGAGGGCTGATCCGCTGGCCGCTGCCCGCCAGCAGAAGAACGTGCATGTCACCATCACCAGCGCGAATACCGACGATATGCGCATGGAGATCAACCTGATTGGCCGCACGGTGGATGAGGCTACCGGTGAACTGGAGAAGTACCTGGACCACGCCTTCCTCGCCGGCCTGCCGCGGGTCCGCGTCATTCACGGCCACGGCGCGGGAGTTCTCCGTCGGGGGGTAAGGGAGTTCCTGAAGAGCCATCCCCATGTGGCCACCATCGCCGAAGCTCCGCAAAACGAAGGTGGGCAGGGGGCGACGCTGGTGGAGCTGCGGCAGTAGCCGCGGAAGCCCACTTGGGAATTCCATGGCGCTATGAAGGAGAAAGTGGTAGATTTCAGGGTTGCCAGGCTTGCGACCGAATCCGAAGAGGCAAGGATGCGAATTGGAGACCTGAGCATGGTTTCGGCTGATTTTCTCAAGGCCGCCTCGGCTGCTGAATAGGTTTTTCGGACCATAAACGGAAGGTCGATCGGATGACGATGCAAGATTGTTCTCGAGGAAGATTGGTTGTTTTGGCCGCGACCGCGGCTCTTGCGATTGGCATGGCTGGTTGCGGTTCATCCGGATCCGGGACACAGACGATGACACCATCGCCTGACTTCACGCTTGGAGCCTCGCCCGGCGCCGTCTCCGTGGCGCAAGGCGGCAGCGGGAGCGCGACGCTCACGACAACTGTCTCGAACGGCTTTGATGCGTCCATCGCATTGACCGCCAGCGGACAGCCGAGTGGCGTTACAGTCGCCTTAACCCCGGCCTCGATCACCGCGCCGGGCTCTGGCACCTCCAAGGTGACCCTCACAGTTGCCTCATCCGTGGCGGCCGGCGCCTACACAATTTCGGTCACCGGCACTGGCGGATCTCTTACCCGAACAGCTCCGATTGTGCTGACCGTGACCTCCGGTACGAGCGCCGCGCCGCGGCTTGTGGGCTATCTGCCGGACTGGGAGGGAAGCTACACGACCTTTGCATCCACCTTGAATTTCAGCAAGATGACGCATCTGGCCCTTGCATTCGGCGCACCGCCTCCATGCACCGGAACATGCACGGCTTCCAGCAATATGACCTGGGCGCTGTCGTCGGGCCTCCAGTCCGACGCGGAAATCGCAACGCTTGTGAACGCCGCTCACGCTGCGGGGTTGAAGGTCACGCTTTCCATCGGCGGCGGCGACGAAACGCAGGATACGCTGATCTCCCAGTTCTACAACGCCGGGCTCTCGACTCCGCTTGCCGCCTCGCTTGACGCCTACCTGACGGCCCACAATCTTGACGGCGTCGATGTGGACATCGAGAATCCAACCCACATGGGCGCCAACTATGAGGACTTCGTCGCTGCGCTGATCGCCAAGCTCCATCCGGAGGGGAAGATCGTTTCGGCGGCGGTGGCTGAATGGCTGCAATCGCAGAACGTGATGTCGAACTCAACGCTCCAATCGTTCGACTTTGTCACCGTGATGGTTTACTCGAACCTCTCCGATTGCCAGTCCGCCCTGGCGTATTTCTCTTCGCTGGGCGAGCCGAGCGGCCAGATGACGCTGGGCGTGCCTTTCTTCGGACAGAACGCCAGCGGCTCGATCTCGGAGACCTATGCGACCATTCTCGCGGCCTACCCTGATGCATGGCAGTCGGACCAGGTCAGCGGCGGAGCGCTCGACGGAGGAGTAACCCTTTATTATGTGGGCGAATCGACGATGGCCCTGGAGACGCAGTTGGGCGCGCAGTACGGCGGCATCTCGATCTGGGAACTTTCGCAGGATGCGCAGCCCCCTCACTCGCTCCTCAACGTGATTCAGAACAACCTGTAAGCGCCCAAAGGGAGAAGCTGACCTTTTCCGGGGCGCCTTTGCGTGTTCGAGCGGAAGCGGCAGGTCGGCGGCCGGCGGAGATTCAGTTCGAGTATCGCGGCGCGCTCGGATGCCGGAAGCTCGCGCGCTTTCGGCCCTGAATTCAGCAAAAACATAAAGATGCATCCCGTGGATTCTCTGGCGGAGATGATTGATTCCAAAACGGTTAAAAATATATGCAAAGTTTTACCGTCAAAACAAAATAAAAAGAGGGGGTAGGGGGGTCTCAAGGCCCTTGCACGAATGCGGGAGAATCCCATCACCGTTTCACAGTTTTACAGTAAATAGGGGGGTGGGGGGCGCCGGGCTGGGTGGAGTGCGGGTTGGCGGCGGGGAATGCTGGCGCGGTGATGGTAATGTTTATCATGCCTTCGCAGTCCGGCGGCGCAGCCTCGCCTCTTCGCTTTTCCTCTTCATTCCCATTCTGCGCCGTGTGAGGATAATTATCTGCAAACTGCCTGCGGCGGGCAGACGCCCTCGACAGGCTCCACGGAACCCAGCACCCGGCAAGGCCGGCGCCATTGCCTTTCTATAGACGGGCCAAGAGGTAAGCCTGTTGGAATCAGTGTCAGGAGGCGATAGACTGCATTTAACGATGATTGATTCTCTGCACATTGCCGGTTTCAAGCTCTTCCGCGACCTCACGCTGCCCAAGCTGGGGCGGATGAACCTGTTTGTCGGGGAGAACAACACCGGAAAGAGCTGTCTCCTGGAAGCGATTGGCATATACGGGGGCAAGTCTCCCGTCACGGATATCCTCCAGGTAGCCTCCCTACGAAGCCAAGAGGTCCTTCGCCCCTGGGAGGCAGACGGTACAAACGAAGAAGGAACTTCACTGCGCCATCCAGTTTTCGACCTCTTCCATCGGGAAGGGGCACCGCCCAATTCAACTGTTTTCCCAATCTTACTTGGAAAAATCGGTGACCCTAACACGCTGCATGTGAGCCTCCAATGGCATGACACCATCATTGACGAGCAAGGCATTCGACGTTATGTACCTGCGCTTCCTGGGCATGTGACAGAGGATCGTTTGGAGCTTGCACTGAGGGTCTTCCGAGGTGACAAACAAATAGCGCTGATCACCAGACGAAACCTTCCACTGCGCCCTCGGCTGCTGGATTCGGAGAGGATCCCGAACGAAGGTGCTCTTGTGGTATCTCATCTCCCGGCGATCGGCTTTAGTGAGGAGAAGGCTGCTTCGCTATGGGATGCACTGATTCAGGGGCCCGGCCAGGAACAAATACTGAACTGGCTGCGCATGCTTAACCCGCGCATCGAGGCTTTGGATTACATTGCTGGAAGGCTCAGAACGCGAGTTGCGCTGCTCAAGGTCGAAGGAGAAGGTCGGATTCCGCTCGGCTCCATGGGGGATGGCCTCCGTAGGATGTTCCACATCGGTTTGGCAATGGCCACGGCACCCAAAGGCATACTGCTGATCGATGAATTCGAGAATGGCCTACACTGGCGCGTCCAGCGGGAGCTTTGGGCCGCTCTGGGCAAGGCCGCACAGGAATTCGACGTCCAGATATTTGCCACCACCCATAGCAGGGATTGCATTGGCGGTTTCGTTTCAGCAAGCGAAGAGTTAGGCATTAAGGATGCAAAGCTCTATCGCCTGGAGCGTGAGGGCGACGAAATCTACGCCGTGGATTTAGCCCTGATCAACGTTGAAGCCGCCATGCAATTGAATGCGGAAGTTCGCTGAAAATGGCCACTCATCATTCCCTTCTATCTGCCAAGGAGTCTGAATTCCTGCTGCTCGTGGAGGGCCCAAGCGATCTTCACGCTGTTGTACAGCTCGTGAGACTTGTGCATAAGGCGGAGCCGTCGTTTGTAGCGATTGATTGCAAGAATGACGATGGCGTACTGGACCAGCTGAGTATCAGACTGGTGCAGCCAGAACCTGCGCAGAAGACTGTGGGGCTGATCCTCGACGCGGATATTGACGGCTCGACGGAGAAGGATGCGGTCCGACGCCGTTGGGCACAGCTAAAGAACCGCATAGGTGCCAACTACGCTTTCCCCGAAGACTTCCCCGAAGAGGGTCTTATCATCGACCCCCGACCTGGCCGTCGAGCTATAGGTACTCTTCCACGCATCGGTGCCTGGCTGATGCCGAACAACAAAGCATTCGGGATGTTCGAGGATTTGCTCCTTGACTCGCTGGGCGACCGTGAAAAGAGCTACACATCTGATGTTGTAAAGCAGGCGAAGACTGACAATGTCGCCACTTTCCAACCCAGCCATCTGTCGAAGGCAGCTGTGCGCACGTACATGGCGTGGCAGGAGCCACCAGATTTGCCGCACCTGAGCTTTGCAATCCGACAAGGCCACTTCCAAAAACATCGAGGTGGCATGCAAGCAATTCCTCGATTGGCTTGGAGGGCTCTTTCTTCCTCTGACGGTCTGACTGACAGCTAGCCGAGCTTCGCCCTGCATCGCTTCCACTTTCAGCTTTCTCAAGAGCCGGGCGCCTCACTGCGTCCCCGTTTGCACCCGCCACCCCCACCCGCTAAACTTCCAACATCATGGCCATTGCCCGCGACACCCCTCCCGAACGGCTGGTCAGCGCCTCGCGCGCCGACGAAGAGCAGGGCTTTGAGCTGAAACTGCGTCCCCGCTGGCTGCGCGAATTTATCGGCCAATCCAAAGCCAAGGAGCAGCTCGCCATCGCGCTTGAAGCCGCCAAGTCCCGCGGCGAAGCCCTCGATCACGTGCTACTCTTCGGCCCTCCCGGCCTGGGCAAAACCACGCTTGCCACCATCATTGCCAACGAACTCGATGTAGGCTTCCAGCAAACCTCCGGCCCGGCCCTGCAAATCCAGGGCGACCTCACCGCCATCCTCACCAACCTGCGCGAGCGCCAGGTCCTGTTCCTCGACGAAATCCACCGCATGCAGCCGGTGCTCGAAGAGAAGCTCTACACCGCCCTCGAAGACTACAAACTCGACATCATCATCGGCCAGGGCCCGGCCGCCCGCACCCACGTCATGGAGATTCGCCCATTCACTTTCATCGGCGCCACCACCCGGCCCGGCCTCCTAAGCTCGCCGCTGCGTTCCCGCTTCGGCATACTCCTACGCCTCGAGTTCTACACCGAAGAAGAACTGCGCTTCATCGTCTCCCGCTCCGCCGAAGTAATGTCCGTGCCCATCGACCAGGACGGCGCCGCTGAAATCGCCCTCCGCTCCCGAGGCACGCCGCGCATCGCCAACCGCCTGCTCCGCCGGGTTCGCGACTATGCCCAGGTCCGCGGCTCGGGAATCATCGACCGCCCCACCGCCAACGCCGCCCTCACCATGCTTGAAGTGGATGCCCACGGCTTCGACGAAATCGACCGCAAGCTGCTCCTTGCCATCATCCAGAAATACGACGGCGGACCGGTCGGCCTCAGCACGTTGGCCGCAACCCTGGCCGAGGAGCAGGACGCCCTCGAAGAGGTGTACGAGCCGTTCCTCATCCAGATAGGCTTCCTCGACCGAACGCCGCGCGGGCGTGTTGCCACGCGCCTTGCCTATGAACACTTCGGCCTGACCATGCCCGGCCGCCAGACACCACTGTTCTAGCAACACGATGGGTGCCCCACGTTTCGAATGCGATCTAAATGCCATAGCATGAACGCGCTGAGAAACACGCTTAAGTTTTTGTGCTAGTTTTGTGCTACGCCATCAACGGCAACTTCGTTTAACACGAAGTAATTGCCGAGTAGAGGACAATACACTAGAGATATGTTTTCCTGGCTAAAGAGACGCCCAACCGCTGCCTCGACGATGAGGCGCGCAATCATCCTGAAATACATCCTCGTCAAGGGTCTCGCAGCACCTCCAGTCGAGTACCTTCGGGGTGCTATGACCCAATGGACTCCAGAGGAAAGGTCTCAGTTTATGGCAGACGCCGCACAGACGTTTATGGAGAAAGTCAATCACCTGAAAGCTACGGGGCTCTGGCTGGATGTAGAGGAGGATGAGAGGAGATTCCTGCAGGTTGGGGTCGACCAAATCAGTGTGCAACATCGGATCGACGCAGGCTGGCTCGCTGAATCGATTGCATGTTTGCTTTGGGCACTAAAGATCATTCCGGAATTGCCACCCTACGATCATGAAGCAGGCCATGAGCTGGTCAACGCGCTCCCTGCGAATTCCATCAAGGACCTCACCAAGCAAGCCCATTTGCGTCCCCAAGAGGAGATCAAGAAGCAGAGGGACATCGCGGAGCTTTGGCATTGGCGGGCGCGGACACGACGACTGCAGGAGGAAGGGCATTTATTTCAGTTGCCAAGTGCTTACACGATTGAGAAGGTCATCGAGTTAACCGCATCAAAAAGTGCCGAAAACGGGGATTTGCCGCGCCCAATCGGATCCGATTTTCCCGCCATGGGAAAACCCTACCGCGACCTTTCTCCTGAAGAGTTCGCCATCCTGACCTCAATTGCACAAGAACGACATAAAGCTCTCAATTGGCTTTGCGGTTTCTCTTCAAGTGGTCTGTGGGCAGACACCCCGACAAGCACATAGGCCTCTGTACGGCATTCGCGCTGGAAAGGACTTCATGGAAGATGTAATTGGTGTATTACCGCCTACCCGGACATTAGGGGTTGGTGGGCACCCCGCACCTCTTCGAATGGATTCGTAATGGACGGACCGAAAGCCTGCACACTGAGAAACCAGCCGAGAGAGCGGTCCGAGAATTTTGTGCTAATTTGTGCTACTACCGTGGGCTTTATGGAGTTCTTGGAGATTTAGGACATTGTAGAATCTGTAACTTACGCGTTTTCAATGCATCCCATTGTCGGTGCCCCATGTCTGGATTCTCAGACATGGGAAACCAGGAACCCCAACACCCACCAACATAGAGGAGATTTCCCCATGGCACTGACTGAATCCACCATGCTCGAACTGGGCACCATCGCCCCCGACTTCGCCCTCACCGACGCGGTTACCGGCGAAACCATTCGCCGCGACGACTTCCGCGGCCGCAAGGCATTGCTAGTCGTGTTCATTTGCTCCCACTGCCCCTACGTCAAGCACATTGAGAAGGGCCTCTCCCAATTGGGCGTCGACTACCTCCGCCAGCCTGTCGGCATAGTGGCCATCGGCAGCAACGATGTAACTACCCATCCCGACGACAGTCCCGCAGGCCTGAAACAACAGGCTGAGACCTATGGATTTGTTTTTCCCTACTTATATGACGAGACACAGTCCGTTGCTCATGCCTACAAGGCCGCCTGCACCCCGGATTTCTTCCTATTCGACGGTGACTTCCGCCTCGTCTATCGCGGCCAGTTCGACAGCAGCCGCCCCGGCAGCGGCATCCCTGTCACCGGCCAGGACCTCCGTACCGCAATTCACCAGGTGCTTTCCGGAACGCCCGTACCCACTGACCAGCATCCATCCATCGGATGCAACATCAAGTGGAAGGCGTAAGCAAAGCGGAGTCAGCACAAATGCCCCGTGCCCCATCCATTCGCTTTTTCTGGCGAATGGGTGGGAAAGCACAAATCTCAAGGAACGAAATCATGCGGTCATAGACCTGGCAAGGATGCAAAACTCCGCTAACTCCGCTTCACAGTGCCAACCCTTTCAAATATTCCCTGAATTTCTCGCCAAACTCAGGCCGGTTGAGCGCAAACTCCACCGTCGCCTGTAACATGCCGAATTTATCGCCGGCATCGAAGCGCTTGCCTTCAAAGGTATAGCCGAAGACCTTCTCCTCCTTCAGCAGCGCCTTGATGCCATCGGTAAGCTGTATCTCGCCGCCCGCTCCCGGCGTGGTTTGCTCCAGTAACTCAAACACCCGCGGCGTCAGCACATACCGCCCGATAATCGCCTGCTTCGAAGGCGCATCTTCAAACTTCGGCTTCTCAACCATCCCAGTGCAGTTATAAATTCGCTCGTTCTCAGGGTCCTGTTCGCCGGCAAGCACGCCATAGGCGCTGATCCCCGGCCCTTCAATAGTCATCGTTGCAAGAACCGACCCACCTTTCTCATCGAACACACCTATCATTTGCTTCAGGCAAGGCACCGTTGCCTCAATTACATCGTCGGGCAAAATCACGGCGAACGGTTCATCGCCAACCAGGTCCTTCGCGCAAAGCACGGCGTGCCCCAGCCCCAGCGGCTCCTTTTGCCGAACATAGCTGATGCGCGCAAGCGCCGACACGCCGCGCGACACCGCTAACAAGTCGAGCTTGCCTCGGCGCTCCAGCGTAGCGTCCAGCTCAAAGCTATGGTCGAAGTGATCTTCCATCGCGCTCTTGCCGCGCCCGGTCACAATGATAATGTGCTCGATGCCCGACGCTATCGCCTCTTCCACGCCGTACTGGATGATGGGCTTATCCACCAGCGCCAGCATTTCCTTCGGAATTACCTTGGTGGCCGGCAAAAAGCGCGTGCCTAACCCGCCCGCGGGGAATACTGCCTTTCGTACAGGCTTACTCATTTCTCCATCCTCATTTCAAAAAATGCTCCGGCTCGGCGTTGCGGAAAGCGTCATCACAGCGTCGGCGAACCGTCTCCCAGCATGGCCTCCCGCACTATCTTGATCGGCGGAAATCCCTGCTTCAGAAAGTCATTATGAAACTCCTCCAGCGAGAAGGCCGCGCCCTGCTTCTTCTTCATGTCTTCGCGCAGCTTCATGATCTCCAGTTTGCCCAGCGTGTAGTAGAGATAAGTCGGATCGCTGGTGCCGCGCTTGGTCTCCACCATTGCTGCTTCTTTCGATTGAAAGCCTTCCTTCTGGAAAAACGCGACCGCTTCCTCGAAGCTCATCTTGCCGCTATGCATTTCGATGCCGACAATAAAGCGCGCGTTTCTCAGCAGCGCATCCTGCAACTGCCCCAGCCGCAGAAACTTCGATTCCCGCTCATCCTTGGCCCCTGCGCCCGGCTGGCCATAGCCCTCGTCCAGCATCATCTGCTCGGTGTAATGCGCCCATCCTTCAACGTCCGTATTGGCGCCCAGCAATTTGCGTACACGGCTCGGCGCCTGCGGCAGCCACAGAAATTGAATATAGTGCCCCGGATAAGCCTCATGCACCGCTGTCGAAATCACCGTTCCAACGTTGAACGAATGCATGTACCCCTCCACCTCTGCGGGCTTCATCGATGGGTCTGGCAGCGTTACGTTGAAGTACGCCTCCGTGGCATGACTCTCAAACGGCCCCGGCGTATCCATGCTTGCAAACGTTGTTGCGCGCATAAAAGGCGGCGTCTCTTCCACAATCGGTCGCACCGTGGACGGAATAGTCACGATGTGATGCGAGCGGATGAAGCTATCCAGTCCATCGAATGTAGCGCGGAATGCATCCAGCAAATGGTCGGGCGCAGGGTGATTCTCGCCTAACTCCTCCAGTACCTCGGCAGGCGACTTATCCGGCTCTAACTCGTGCGCAACCTGCTTGAAGTGCTCCTGGTTCTTTCGCATATCCGCCCAGCCAATTTCCAGCAACTTATCCAGCGGCAGGTCAACCATCTCGTCGTACTTCAATTTCTTTGAAAACGTCTCCGCTCCAATCCGGTAGTCGCCATTTGACTTAGGCAGCAAATCCGTCTTCAACCATCCGAGATAATTGTTCAATGCCGCAATCACCGCAGCATTCGCCGTAGAAAACTCGGTCTTTAGCGCCGGGTCCTGTGCATCGGCAAAGGCCTGTGGCACATCCTGCTCAAAGAAGCTCACAATCCCCGGTAACTGCTCGATCGCAATCTCCGTATAAACGCCCGGCGGATTCTTCAGATTCACACGCGCATTGGCCAGCAGGGCGGGCATCTGCTTCTCCCTTGCAATCAGCGAGCGCAGCCGTTCATCCGGCGAAGCGAACTTGCGCTCCATCAGCGAAAACGCTCCATTTGCGCAGGCGCTCGAATAGCTATCGGAGCTCTTCTCCCAGGGACGAATCGTCTCCAAGGTCAGCAACTGCGAGCGAATATTTGCGAGTACAATCTCGCGGTCACTTCGCGGAACAAAATCGGCCGTCGCATCATCCGGGTGAATACCCTCAATGCGGCCTTCAAATCGTTTCAACGCAGCAATCTCAGCATCGATATTCGAGCGCGAGTAGTCCTCCAACTGCGCGTCATACTGGTGATAACCCACCAGCGTCCCGCTTGTCGGGGAGTAATGAAAGTAAACCTGATCGAAATACTCATCCGAGACCTTCTCGAACTGTGCCTTCCAGTCTCCGTTCGCGGCGTGGGCAATCGTCGAAGCACACATACAAACTCCAATCGAAAAAAGCACGGCAACCGTTTTCATCTTCCCTCACTTCACCGAGATATGTCTCTTATGCATTCACCGGCGCAGCCGCCAGCTTAGCCACCACTTCGTGAATCTCAAGCAGAACCTCATCCGACCGCGTAGCACTTAGAGGATATTTCAGCAGCCCCTGCGGCGTGAACTGCGCTCCACGCTTTGCGTTTCTCGCCACCAGCCGCATCAGATGCTGCGGATCGACCGCTGCATTTTCCATAAACCGGATTTGTAACTCGCCACGCCGCCGATCAACTTGCGCAATCCCGATTCGCTCGCATTCCAGGCGTACCAAAGCAGCTTCCAGCAAATACACCGTCGCGTCCGGAGGCGCTCCATAACGGTCTTCCATCTCCGCGCGCACCTCGGCCACAGCCGCCTCGCTCGTCGCCCCGGCAATCTTCTTATAGAGGCGCAGCCGCTGATTCTCTTCAGGCACATAGCTCTCGTCGATGCGCAGTGCAATGCCAAGGTTTAGCTGCGTTGCCGGCCGCTCATCGCTGCTCTCGCCCTTCATCTCCTTCACCGCGGCTTCCAGCATCGACGTATATAACTCGAACCCGACCGCCTCAATGTGTCCGCTTTGCTCGCCGCCCAGCATGTTACCCGCTCCGCGCAGTTCTAAATCGAGCGCCGCAATCTTGAAGCCCGCGCCAAGATCTGAAAACTCCTTCAGCGCGGCAAGCCTCCTGCGCGCAATCTCGGTTAACTCTTGCTCTGGAGGAATAAGTAAGTAGGCATAAGCTCTCCGGTTCGACCGGCCCACTCTACCGCGTAACTGATATAACTCGCTCAGCCCGTGTCGATCCGCTCGATTGATGAGCATGGTGTTGGCCAGCGGAATATCCAGCCCGTTCTCGATGATCGTGGTTGCAACCAGCACATCGTATTCGTGCCGCATAAAGGCCAGCATCACGCGTTCCAACTCGTTCTCGCTCATCTGGCCGTGGCCCACGGCTACCCGCGCCGAGGGCACCAGCTCCTGAATGCGCGATGCTATCTCATAGATGGACTCCACGCGGTTGTGTACAAAATAAACCTGTCCGCCACGCTCCAGCTCCACTTCCACTGCCGAGCGCACAATCTTTTCGTCGAACTTCGCCACCACCGTCTGTATCGCCATGCGATCCTTGGGCGGCGTCTCGATTACGCTCATGTCTCGCAAGCCCACCAGCGACATATGCAGTGTGCGCGGAATCGGCGTTGCGCTCATAGCCAGCACATCGATCTCCTTGCGCATTTGCTTCAGGCGCTCCTTGTGCCGCACCCCAAATCGCTGTTCCTCATCCACAACCAGCAAGCCCAGATCCTGAAACTTGATGTCCTTTGACAGCAGCCTGTGCGTCCCGATCAGGATGTCCACCCTGCCCATCCCCACGCGCTCCACAATGTCTTTCTGCTCTTTCGCTGTCCGGAACCGGGAGATCATTTCGATGTTGATGGGGAACTGCGCGAATCTCTTCTTGAAAGTCTCGAAGTGCTGAAAGCAGAGAATCGTAGTCGGGGTCAGCACAGCCACCTGCTTGCCGTCTTGCACCGCCTTGAATGCCGCGCGCATCGCTACTTCTGTTTTGCCATATCCCACATCGCCGCACAGCAGCCTGTCCATCGGCGTGGTCGATTCCATGTCGTACTTGATGGCGCGGATTGCCGATAACTGGTCGTCGGTTTCGTTATAGTCGAACGACTCTTCAAATTCCTTCTGGAACTCATTGTCTTTCGAGAACGCCGTGCCCTGTGCGGTGGTCCGCTCAGCATATAACTTCAATAACTCGCCGGTCATGTCCTGCATGGCCTTGCGGACACGCGCTTTGGTCTTGGCCCACTGCTGCGATCCAAGTTTGTTTAGCACCGGCGCCGGGCCGGCATCGGTCGATCTGTATTTCTGAATCAAATCCAGGCGAGTTAGCGGAACATATAACTTGGCGGCCTCGGCAAACTCCAGAATCATGAACTCCACCGACAGCGAGTCCTGCACAATCTCCTTCAATCCCTGATACTGCGCAATGCCGTGCTCGACGTGGACCACATAGTCGCCGATGGTGAGGTCGCGAAAGTCCGAAACAAACGCGGCGGTCTTCGATCGTTTCGGCTCCGGCCTTGCCGCAACATCCGCATCGTCGCTTAGATCGTTGGCGCCGAACAATACAAGGTTCGCGTCGGCGAAGCTAACTCCCGCCGCCAGCGGCGTCCGCACAATCACAGGCACGCGCAAATCGCCTGCCAGGTAACTCCCCTCGTCCAGCACGGTTTCGCCGGGATGCGGATTGCGGCTGCCCAGCCGATACGGTATCTGATACTCGCGCAGCAGCGTTGCCAGCCGCTCCACATCCCCCTGGTGCGGCCCTGCCAGCACAATGCGCGACTCCGTTTCCATCAGCTTCTTCAGGTGCTCTGTAAGCGCTGGAATCGACCCATGAAACCGTAGTGTTGGCCGCGTATTCAGCTCAATTTCGCCCAGCGTCGAGTCTTCGTCCAGCACGTCCACCACGCCAAGTTGGTCAACATCCAGCCCCATGTGCGAGTCGAGCATCGCCTGCAATATCTCCGGCCGCAGGTAAATGTCTTCCGGCTGAATCAGCGATCCAATGCCAGACCGGTCATGCCGCTGCTCCACCTTGTTCCACCAGCGGTCGATCTGGTTGCGCACCATCGCCGGCTCGTCCACGAACAGAGCACATCTGGGCATAAGCGAGAGCAGCGACTTTTTCGCCCCGGCCACCGCGCTGAAGAACTCCCACCCCGGAAAGACACTCACCCCACCGGCGGCTGCCATTTCATCCGCCATCTCCTCGTCATCAATCTCGCTTCTCCCCTCCACGCGCTGCCGGTTCAGCCGCCCATGCACCGCCGCAAGCAGCCGCTCCGTCACTGGCGTCTCGGTCAAGGGCAGCAACTGCGTCTCGTCCAGGCCGCTCTGCGACCGCTGCGTCTCGGGATCGAATTTTCGGATGGTCTCAATCTCGTCGCCAAAGAACTCGATGCGCACCGGCCGGTCGGCTTCCGGCGAATACACGTCCAGAATCCCGCCCCGCCGCGTAAACTGCCCCGGCATTTCCACCAGGTCCATCTGGGTATAACCCACGCTGGCCAGGTGCCCGGTTAGCACCTCTACGTCCACTTCTTCGCCGCGCTTCAGGCTCACCGCGAGCCCGGCATAATAATCGCGATCAAAGAGCTTCAGCGCCGCCGACTCCACCGGCGCAATCAGCATCGACACCGCACCGGTGGCCAGCTTCCACAGCGCGGAAGCCCGCTGCTCCTGCACATCGGGATGGGGAGACAGGTTTTCAAAAGGAAGTACATCGTGGGCCGGCAACCGCACCACCAGTGCCGGGTCCACCGCGCCGGTCAGCTCGCAACCGGCCTTCAGCATTGGCTCCAGCGCCTCGGCAGCCTTGTTGTCGGCCACCACCACAATCACCGGCTGCTTGGCCGCTCGCGCCATCAGCGGCAAATAGAGCGCCCGCGCCGTCGCCGTCAGCCCGGACACACGTCTCCGCCCCGCACCAAGGCTCAGATGCCTTCGTACGCGATCAAATCCCGAAGAGTGCTCCAGCTCCGCAAAAATCTCGCGGACAAACGGGAGAATCATGAGGTTTCAGTTTAGCAGCGCCAAGGTCGCGGGGATGGACCGCTGCTTGCACAGGCACAATTGACGCGGTCTCGTCTGGCAGCTAAGAATCTCCAGCCATATGCCAACACCAAAATATGAGTGGATGCGGTGAGCTGACTTACCCGCTTACACGCCCGCGAATATCTTTCAGCAGCACCATCAAATGAAGCGGATCCGCCGGTGAGGCCACAAAATCGAACTGCTCATAGTAGCGCCGTGCCTCATCGTCCTTGGCATGAACGGCTAGCGCCCGAATCCCGGCAAGTTCGGCGGCCTGTAACGTTCGCCGCACGGCATCCGCCAGCAGGGCGCGTCCCACGCCATGCCTCTGCCAGCTTGTGTCGACGGCCAGGCGCGCCAACAGCATCACCGGCACCGGATGCCGCGCAAGCCCCTTCTGCAACCGTTCCGGCGCATCGAAGTACTCAATCTGGCCCACGGCAAGGCTGTAGTACCCAATCACAGCATCTCCGGCCAAACCGACATAAGTTTGCGCCGCCCCAGCGCCTTGATTCTGGAAGGCGTACTTGCGCAACCAGTTATTCAACGCCTCTTGTCCACAGTCGAAAGCGTCAACCGGATGGTCACGCCGGAGCTTCTCGATCCTGCGATCCGCGGTCACCGTGGCGCGCCCCGGTTTTCCTCACTGGCATCGAAGAATCCCGGTTCATCGAGGAGCGCCTGTAGACGAGGCACTGGGCGGGCGGGCGCATCGAGCGCCGCTTGAAACGCGGCCCACTTCTCCGCATCCAGGCAGAAGACGCGCCGATCCGCAAGCGTCTCCTCGGCTCGCGCTAGAGCGCTCTCCATCACAAAATCGCTCATCGACCGATGGACCGCCGATGCGGCAGCCTGCAGCTTCGCCTTTGCCGTGGGCGATACACGCACGTCAAGCTTTTCCGTGCGCCGTTCCGTCTGGATGGGTTGAGTTGCCATGAGGTACTCCGTCAATGCCTCAATGATCGCCGACTGTCTTGACAATGTCAAGACGCTTAGTACCCAGTCTCGCGCCCATGCCGCACAGCCAGGATTACCACTTCTTTTCCGTCATAACGATACAGCGCTAGGCACGCCCCGTGCCCAAACTCAATCACCCACTCGCGGAATTCCGGCGGCAATTCATCCATTGGCCGGCCTATTTCCGGATGCTTGCCCAACAGCTTCACGCCCTGCCGGATCGCCTTGACGGCCCGCTTGGCCGCGTCTGCGCTCTTGGCAGCGAGAAAAGCATCCATCCGAGCCACATCGCGCAGGGCCGGTCGCGACCATTTCAGACGTGGCATTCCGGGGCCTCGCCCTCCTCGCCCGCTTCGAGTTTGGCGAGCCAGGCGTCCGCTTCCTCGGCGGTTGCGTGCAGGCCGGTTGCCTGGTAGTGATTCCAGGCCGCAACAGCATCCTGCTGGAGTTGCTCGCGCTTCTCCTCACGGCTCACATACTGTTCTACCGCCTCGCGCATCAACCAATGCGCAGACCGCCGCCGCGCCACTGCCAGCCGCTGGACCCGTTCTTTCAATTCGCTTTCGAGCTTTAGACTGGTTGTGGAAGCTGACGGCATGGCAAGTACTCCAAGGTGTTACCTTTTGCTACTATAGCACACTGCAATTCAATGACCGCTGATCTTGGCCTTATCCTCAACTCCGGTAAACTTGACAGTAATGCGAATTGGAATCGATTTCGGAACTACACGTGTCGTTGCCTCGCTGGTAGATCGCGGCAACTTTCCCCTGGTCAGTTTTGAAGCTCCCGACGGGCAGGTGTACGATTGGTTCCCGCCCGTAGTCGCGGTCAACGGCGACGCCCGCCTCTATGGCTGGGAAGCGATTGCCGCGCAGGAGGATCCGAAGTGGACCATACAGCGTTCCCTGAAGCGCTATCTCCGCTCCGCCGGCCCCCATACCAGGGTTCCCCTCGCCGGCCAGATGCTCCCGCTCCGTTTGCTCATGGAAGAGATGATGTCCGCCCTGCGAACCCAGTTGCTGGAGCACTCAAACGCGGGACCAGCCTCGCCCAACCAGCCCGAAGAGAAGCTCGAAATCATGCTCGGCGTCCCCGCCAGCGCTACCAGCAACCAGCGCTTCCTCACGGAAGAAGCCGCACAGGCGGCCGGCTTTACGGTGCTGGGCCTGCTCAATGAGCCCTCCGCCGCAGCCATTGAATTTGCCCACCGCAACAGTTCTGAGCGAAAGAGCCGCATCGGCAGCGGCCTGGTTGTCTACGACCTGGGCGGCGGCACATTCGATGTTTCCCTCGTCACCATGGGGGAGTCGGAACACACCGTCGAGGCCTCCGATGGCATTCCCGGCCTGGGCGGAGACGACTTCGACGAAATCCTCGCCAGCCTCGTCCTCGAATCGCTCGGAGACGACCGCAAGCTCACCCCCGCCGAGCGCTATCGCCTGCTCGAAGAGTGCCAGGAAAAGAAAGAGTCTCTGAATCCGAATACGCGCAAAATCGCCATCGACCTCGAACGGGTCCGTGCCGGGTGGGAGCAGGTCACCATCCCGGTAGACGATTATTACGAGCGCTGCCGCCCTCTCATTGAGCAGACCCGCGCCGTGGTCGAAAATCTGCTTGCCGCTTACCCCGACCGCTCGCTCGACACTCTCTACGTCACCGGCGGCGCGGCGGAACTGCCCCCTGTCGCCCGCATTCTTCGAGAGAATTTTGGCCGCAAGGTCCGGCGATCGTCGTATATGCGCTCGGCCAGCGCCATCGGGTTGGCCATTCGCGCC
>Ga0302197_10001965_pt1 | contig 19284 bp, 18 predicted proteins | sample II_Bog_N2_1_FD_193526 | JGI IMG/M metagenome (GOLD analysis project Ga0302197, IMG submission 193526) | Peat permafrost microbial communities from Stordalen Mire near Abisko, Sweden - II_Bog_N2_1 | ecosystem: Environmental > Terrestrial > Soil > Wetlands > Peat | place: Sweden: Abisko...
TCAGTTCTCCGCTCATCCAGTCGGGCGTCACGACTGACCGATTCAGTGCCGTAAAAATCGACCGAACCATTTGCTGAAGCAGCAGACTGACACCGAACGTTGCGAGAAGTGTCTCCAGCGGCCTTCCGTACAAATGCCGGATAATCGTACGTTCCATCAGCACGCCCATAAGACCCGAGACGATGAACGCAGCCGGAATCGCCACCAGGATCGAGATTCCGATGTGTCCGGGCATCGCCGTCTGAACGACGTAGGTTGTGTAGGCGCCGAGCATCATTAATTCGCCGTGGGCCATGTTAATGACGCCCATCACGCCGAATGTAATGGCAAGTCCGATAGCGATCAGGACGAGAACCGAGCCCAGGCTCAGGCCAAAAAACAAAGTCTGAATGCCGGAGTAGAAGTTGCGCCAGCGGTCTATGGATGCCACTGCACTGGCCGCAGCAGTGCGCACTCCCGGATCGCCTTCGACAAAGCTGCCATCGGGAGACTTATCCAGCAGCAGGGCCAACCTGTTGCGCACATCCTGGCTTTCACTTTTGCTCAGTGTGGCAATCGCCGTGAGCCGCCCACTTCCGTCCGGGCCATCCAGCGCCGCGAGGGCCAGCGCTGTATCTATTGCCTTCCTAACCCGTGAATTCGTTTCCACTTCGAGCCGTTTGTGCAACAGCGCGACCGTCTCGTCGTCCAGCGACAGCGACATCTCATGAACCGCATCCAGTCGGGCGTCAGTGTCGGAGCTACCGAGTGAGAAATGCGCCACGGTCATTCTCAGCGTGTGCCTCAGGCCATTATTAGTGCCGACCAGGGTCATGCTGTCCGCAGCCACGGATCCGACACTTTTCAACGACACCGGATCAACAAGGGTCAGGGGATCGGCATCAGTGGTCCTGACTATAAAAATCTTCTGATCGCCGTTGCGAACATAGAGCCTGTCTTCCAAAAGCGCTGTAAGGACGGCTCGGACGCTGGGATGACCGCTTTCACTAAGCCGCTCCGCAATACTCGCTTTGTCGGAGTACGACGCATCCCGCAGTTCGTTAAGCGTCGACAGGAAAGCTGCATCCTTCGGGGATTGGGCTTCTACCGGTAATAAGCCCCCAAGGGCGAGAAGCAGCATAAAAAGCCACAGCCCGCCCGACGAGAGGTGTCTCATTACTTAAAGTTCTGTCCTGAACAGACTTTGGTGACTTTGTTGTAATTCCCACACTTCAGGGTCACCCAATCTGCTTCGATATCCTTACTGCCCGGCAGAAAGTCGGACCAGGCATCGCCCGGCACTTCGCCGGCAGATTTCCAAACCACGTTGAATTGGCCGTCCGCTTTGACCTCGCCGATGTATACGGGCTTCGTGATGTGATGGTTCGGCAAAACCTTGGCGGTGCCACCGGTAAGGTTCGGCGTCTCGATTCCGGGAAGCGCCGCGATCACTTTTGTCGGGTCAGTCGTCTTGATCGCCGTAACCGCCTTCACCCATAGATTGAAGCCGATGTAAGTCGCTTCCATCGGGTCATTGGTTGTGCGCTTCGGATTTTTAATGAACGCGTGCCACTGATCGATGAACGCCTTGTTGGCCGGTGTGTTGATGCTTTCAAAGTAATTCCAGGCTGCCAATTGTCCCACTAGTGGTTTTGCGTCAAGTCCCGATAGCTCCTCTTCGCCAACTGAGAAGGCGACCACCGGAATATCTTCAGCCGAAATTTTCTGATTGCCGAGTTCTTTGTAGAAGGGCACATTTGCGTCGCCGTTAATGGTAGAGACAACAGCCGTCTTCCTGCCTGTCGAGCCGAATTTCTTGATTGCGGCCACGCGGGTTTGCCAGTCGGAATTGCCGAACGGGGTGTAATTGATCGAAATATCCGCTGGCTTTACACCTTTTGCCAGCAGATACGCCTCCAGTATCTTATTGGTCGTGCGAGGGTAGACGTAGTCGGTGCCCTCCAGCACCCACCGCTTCACGCCAACTTCCTTCATCAGATAATCGACCGCCGGAATGGCCTGCTGGTTCGGTGCGGCGCCGGTATAGATAACGTTCCTGGAAGATTCCTCACCTTCATACTGGACAGGGTAAAAGAGCAAGCCGTTGTCTTTCTCGAAAACCGGCAACACGGATTTTCGGGAGACCGATGTCCAGCATCCAAACACCACGGCGACCTTGTCTTTCTCCAGCAACTGGGCCGCCTTCTCGGCGAACAAGGGCCAGTTGGATGCCGGATCGACAACGACAGCTTCAAGCTTTTTGCCAAGGACTCCGCCTTTCTTGTTCTGGGCGTCGATCATCATGAGAACGGTGTCCTTCAGCGTGGTTTCGCTGATAGCCATCGTGCCGGAAAGTGAATGCAGTACGCCTACTTTGATCGTGTCCTGCGCCGCTGCGTCTTTCGTCGACGCAATTCCCATCGCCAGTAACCCGGCAAGTATAAACATGGTGCTACGTTTCATTGAAAAACTCCTTTATTCTTGAAATCAGTTGCAATACTCGGAGATGAAGGACGCTTTACATTTGAAGTTGAATGCCCAACCCCGCCTGCCAAAAATTCGGGTCGCCCGGTAGCTGCCGGTTGAATCTAGTATCCTCGAAGAAAGTCATGACGCGCGCTTTGAACTGCTTGATAATGTAGTCGAAATCCACTTCGGTAGTTTTTTGGTCATAGCTTGGGTTTGGGCTGTGCGTGAAATCCGCCTTGGCGTACTTGCCGAGGAGTTCAAACTTGCCTGGACCGACGACCTTCGGAAAGAGAAAGCTCGAAAGAATATAGGCACCTACACTCTTGGCATATGTTCCGTTGTAGCCACCGTATCCGCCGAGCCTGTTGTAGTCCGAGAACTCGCTTTCTATAGTGAAAGCGCCGCCTGTCAGGACTTTCCTTTCCATCAGGAAATCCACGGTTGACGCAGTGTGACCGTCCTGAACCTGAGAGGCTCCCCCGAGGGCAAGGACGTTCTTCTCTCCATAGTAGGTCCCATTCTGGTAGTAGCCGGTCTCCGGATCCCAGAAATCGATCTGGACGCGCGCGGCCCCGATTACGTCATGGTTACCATCTGCGGTCCCGCCGTCGAACGCGCCAGCCGAGAACGAAATTTTCTTGGCAAACTGACCCCAATAAGCCATTCCGTCATCCCGGCCCTGAAACACCCCCGGATATCCATCCTGGATGCCATCCGTGTAGACGCGCCAGTTATTCGAGTAAAACGGGCCGTAGAGATTGGAGCGATCGCCGGGAGGCAGGAAACGACCGGCCCAGATGTTGAACTCGGGAGAGTATGCGAATTGCGCTATCGCGTCCATGATACCGACCTTGTTCGTCACGCTGTCATAGTCGGTATTGAACGTGAAACTAATGTTGTTCGTCACTGGTCCGCTGATATATATACGGGCGTGATCGACCTCGAACTGGTCGGTAGTTGAACCGAGGGTAGGTGTGGTATTCACAAAGCTGGTCTGCACCCCGGCGCCGAGTGTAACCGGCCCCAAGGTGACCTGAGCCCATGATTGCGGGGCCATCATAAAAGCCCCGAAGAGCGAAATGATAACGGGCAAACATCGGCGTATGATGAACTCCCGTTCTGCGCGGACATATCGTCTGATCATTAGATATCCTTATTGGGCGCACGGCGGCGCCTGGTGCGATTTTGTTTGGCTTACCAAATAGAATCCACGAGGATTGCGTTTTCGCGTTAAATTTCGCTATAAGTGCCCGGGACCAAGGCAACGGCGCGAATTTACTGCGAAACACAGCCGCGCGCAGGGCGGCAATTTTCGTCTGACAAGGACGTGCTGAATTCGATGATTTCGAAGTATAGCATTTCAATCCGATGACACGTCATAGAAAATTCTTATCATCCTGAAAATAATTAGCGTGAGTAAATCCACGCAAAACCTCGGTATGTCCAGGCTTTTAGGCGGATGGCCTCACCCTGCCGCCCAGTATGGTTTTCCCCAGGGAATCCACTGTATGAATTGAGGTTTTCCAGTAGGCAGGATTTGAGGCAGCTGAAAAGGACAAGAGACTTGAATCGGGGCGACGGAGCCCGATTGCGATGCGGGGCAATAGCGTCTTGCTTCAGATATACGCGATGGCATCGACTTCGAGCAGGGAATTAGCCGTTATCCCCGCCACCGCCACCGTGGTTCGCGCCGGCGGGTCGTCGCCAAATTTTCCCGTGTAGACTTCGTTCATTACGGCAAAGTCCTTGATGTCAGCCAGGAAAACCGTGCAACGCAGCACTTTGTCCATAGATGAACCCGCCGCTTCCAGCTGTCTCTTGAGGTCACCGAGCACGAACTCCGTATGTGCTTTTATGTCGCCCGGCGTTCGGCACAGTATGCCGGAAATAAACAGCAAGTTGCCCAGAGACACAGCCGTCGAAAAAGGCGGTGGGGTGGCTGGCTTCGGGCCCGATCGATATACTTTCTTTTGCGCCGGCGCATCGGCTCCTTTCGATAACTTCGATAACACTGAGCCGCCTGCCGCGACCGCGGCCGCACCAGTTAGCAACGCTCGTCTATTGGTTTGTTTTGTGGTCATATCTTCTCCTTTCTCCCGGAAACGGGTAGTTGTTGGTTGGTCGTCATCCATAATCGATGAGTCTAACCGGTTGCTTGCCTGCGTGGCAAGCGACAAGTAAAAGCACGCCGCATGCAGGCCGTTTACAATGAATTCTCAGTATGCTCTTAAGCCTTGAGAATCTTCGACGACAGTATGCATCGGGAGTTGCTCGCCCCGAAGAAATCGTTGGCCTGATCTATGACAGGATTAAAGCTGCGGGGGACGATCATGTCTGGATCTGTCTTGTTCCGGAAGAGACTGCGCTGCAGCGCGCACGCGAACTTGGGGCGTGGTCTCCTGATCGGCCTCTCTTCGGCATCCCTTTCGCAGTCAAAGACAGTATCGATGTGGAAGGGCTTCCCACTACCGTCGCATGTCCGGCCTTCTCGTACGTGCCGCGGCGAACGGCAACCGCCGTTCAAAGAGCGCTCAATGCCGGTGCCATCCTGATTGGCAAAACCAACATGGATCAGTTTGCGACCGGTCTCGTCGGAACTCGTTCGCCTTTCGGAGCCTGCTCCAGTATTTATCATCCCGACTACATTTCGGGAGGTTCCAGCTCCGGCTCGGCGCTGGCCGTCGCGAAGCAAGAGGTTTGTTTCGCTTTCGGTACCGACACTGCGGGGTCGGGCCGCGTACCGGCAGCTTTTAACGGAATCGTGGGCGTGAAGCCAACCCGTGGTCTTGTGAGCATGGCAGGAGTTGTCCCGGCGTGCCGCTCTCTGGATTGCATGTCCGTCTTTTCGCCGGACGTTGAAACCAGTGCCCACGTACTCGAAGTTCTCGCCGGCACCGACGAGGCAGACCCGTACTCGCGATCGGTTCAACAGCGGTGCGACAGCTTTACGATCCCCGAAATCGGCATCCCGCACGATGACCAGATGCAGTTCTTCGGAGACGATGCAGCCTCCGATTGCTGGCGCCGGGCTGTCCTTCGGGCGCGCGGCCCTGGGTTGTCGGCAAAGTTGACGGAAATCGACTATACCCCGTTTCAGCGAGCGGCCGAATTGCTTTACTCGGGCCCGTTCGTGGCTGAGCGCTACGCCGCCCTTGGCTCGTTTGTGGCGTCCAGACCTGAAAGCGATCTGGATCCCGTAGTGCGCGGCATTATCCTCGGTTCTGCGAAATACTCCGCCATGGATGTGTTTAATGCCCAATACCAGTTGCAGGAGCTCAGAAGCGCGGTGAACAGGATCTTCGAAAGCATAGACGCACTGCTCCTGCCCACCACACCAACGATTTACCGGATCGAGGAAGTCCGCGGCAATCCGGTTCAGCTCAATTCGAGACTGGGCACTTATACGCACTTCGCCAACTTACTAGATTTATGCGTCATAGCCTTGCCTGCCGGCCTGCGGGACGACGGGCTCCCTTTTGGCGTAATGCTGGTAGCGCCTGCCTTCTCCGATGCGAAACTGCTGCGGCTGGCGCATTGGTGGGAGGGATCCCAGTCCGGTAATTACCTGAGGCAGGAATCCTGTATCCAACTCGCGGTCGTCGGGGCGCACCTCGCGGGGCAGCCTCTGAACCACCAACTCACCACTCGCGGCGCATCGTTGTTACGAACCACCACAACGGCGCCGAAGTACCGCCTTTTCGCCCTCGCAGACACCACGCCGCCGAAACCGGGATTGCTCCGCGTCCCGGAGCCGCAGTCGAACGGAATCGAAGTGGAGGTGTGGCAACTCACAAGAGAAGCCTTCGGCTCGTTCGTCGCCGCAATCCCGCCACCCATGGGCGTTGGCAACCTCGAACTGGCGGACGGATCCGTCGTAAAAGGATTTATGTGCGAACCTTACGCTCTGCACGGAGCCAAAGAAATTACGGCCCTTGGCGGGTGGCGCAATTATCTAAAGAGTTAATTTAGGCGGAGGCTGCCGCCGCATGAATCTCGACTCTGTGTTCACTCTCATGTTCGGAGATCTCCGGTTGAGCGACAGGCGCGGCAAGCTTGGCGCACGCTACCAGCAGCACCGTGACTACCAGATAGCTGGCTGAAACCGTAGGCGACTGGGCAATGCCGACCTGCGAGCCATGCATCAGGCCAAAAAACGTCAGGATGGCCCCGGCCAGCGTAAAGCCGGCCGCCTTTACCAACTTGTGGTCAATGATGCAGACCGCGGCCGCCCCCAGAATCAATCCGCCGAGCGTCGATCCGCCGCCCAGTATTTCGAGGCCACGATAAAAAATTCCCTGGCTCAGCATTCCGTTGGCAAGCTGGTCGGACACCGTCAGAATGCCCGCCGCCGCCAGCGCGTTGTTGATCATCGTTAAACCCCAGTTTGCAATCGAAGGCACGATAGCCAGAATGATGGCCGGCGCGTGCCTCTTGGGCGTTTCCTGGAATGCCTGGGAGCCGATCAGCATACCGATATAAAGCAAAATAGGCAGGATTGCGACAACCGGAATCAGGGCTGAAATTACGGAGATCGTTCCGAACCAGCAGAGCAGAATCACCGTGATCCCTGTCGCTGCCGAGTAGCCGATCCGGCCTCCCATCGCTTTCCAGCCGGGATGACCGATGTAAACCGCGTTGATGAACGGATTGCCCATCATGCAGCCAATGAGGCTGACGACGCCGTCGGCGGTCAGCACGCGAGTGGTAGGGTAGCTATCGCCCGCCACCGCCGCGCTCTCCACGTTATCCATCGCCTCCACAAGGTCGTAAATGCCGAAAGGTATGGCGGTGACCAGAATCGTTCCCAGATACTGGAACCCGTCAAAGACATATGAAAACGCCGGAATCGGAACGTGGAAACCAAAGCTTGATACCGAGTCGGTTAAGGCGGCGGTAGTCATCCCGCCGAAATTCAGCCCTAACGCGGTCGATCCCCAGGCAATCAGCGAACCGGCCGCAATCGCCACTAGCCCCGCTGGAATCTTCCCGTATTTAACGCCGCCAAACCAATTCAGCAGAATAATGGCGAAACAAGTGATGCCAATCACCGGTGTCATGAACATCTGCAGTGCCGGCGCCATGGAAATGAAAGTGATGGAGACACCTGCCAGCGTACCCAGCAGAGCGGCGCGCGGAGTGATTTTTCGGATGATGGGCGCGACGAATCCGCCCGCCATCAGGACAAAGCTTTGCACAAACACCCAGGTTAGCCCCGCTTCCCAGCCTTTGATCGGGTTCCCGGTCTTCAGGGCAATAGGCAGCATCACGACAAATGTAACGATGAACATATGTGGCACGCTGATGCCGGACGGCAGCGCGCACACGTCCGTGCGGCCCGTTTTCTTCGCCAGCCTATAGGCGAGAAATGCGTAATAAAACGTACTCAGGCACATCATCAGGCCCGTCGCCGGGAGGATGCGTCCAAAAACGAGGGTATCGGGCATTTTTAATACAAAACGCAGCAGCGCGGTCAGCGTTAGAAGGTTGACAAGAATGTTCGTGCCAAAGCCGAAGAAGGCGTTCCAGTCCCCGGGGACCCAGATTTGATTTTTTGCGTTCATGTTTTTCCTCGATTTCGTTTCGGATGTCTGTGCCACGCCAGGGGACAGCTTATCGCGACCCGCCCGGACTACTACAGCGGCAGGGTTGCGGCTTGTTGCCCGACGAACTTCGCGAACGGTGCGAAAAAATCTACGAGGAAATTGGACCAGATCGTCCACGCGGACGTGTCTTGGATGTCAGTGTAGCGCAGCCAGCGGATATATTTCAATGCTGTTTCAGCTTCTCTTTCATCCTCAAAATAGGATCGGACTATGCGAGCGCGGCCAAAACCTTGCCGGAATGCGATACCCACCCGAAAATGCCGCCTTGCTCTTTGATCATTTTCAATCCGGCATCGTGCATTTCGGGAATATAGGAACCGACACAATCCTCCAGTACCAGACAGTCGTAGCCCCGGTCGTTGGCTTCGCGCACGGTAGTGTTGACGCAGACCTCAGTCGTGACTCCCGTGACAATCAATTGCCTGACGCCCCGGTTCTGCATTATGGCGTGCAGGTCGGTGGCCCAAAACGCGCCCTTTCCCGGTTTATCGATAACCGCTTCGCCGGATTGCGGATACAATTCGGGGATGATATCGTGTCCCGCTTCGCCTCGGACCAGGATGCGACCCATAGGGCCGGGATCGCCGATCGTGGTCGGGGAGCGCCCCCGGATTTTCTTGGCCGGAGGAAGGCAGCCGAGGTCTGGCCGGTGTCCTTCGCGGGTATGCATCACCTGCCAGCCTTTGCCGCGCCAGACATCGAGCAATTTCTTATTCGGCTCGATGGTGCGGCGCAGCATCGAAACGTCGTTGCCGAGCATCTCGCCGAAGCCTCCGGGCTCCAGAAAATCGCGCTGCATGTCAATGATGAGTAGCACGCATGTCGCGGGTGAGAACTCAAACGAATAGGGTTCGGCTTCTACGATGATGGTGTCGGTGGTTGTCATGCGATAGCCTCGATGAATGATTGGGAATCCGCTACTGCGCCGAAGACGCCGCCCTGCATTTTGATCATTTTTAACGCGGCAAGATAATTACTGTAATCCGTGGCGCCCGTGCAGTCGGAGAGTACAAGGCACTCATAGCCACGGTCGTTGGCTTCACGCATCGTCGTGTGGACGCACACATCGGTCGTGATACCAGCCAATACGATGTTTTGAATTCCCCTCATGCGGAGCACCATATCCAGATCGGTCGCGTAAAAAGAGCCCTTGCCGGGTTTGTCGATAACCGTCTCGCCGGTTAACGGCTGCAACTCGGGAATGATGTTCCAACCTTCTTCGTCACGCACCAGAATCTTCCCGCACGGCCCAGGGTCGCCAATGCCTGCACCGATGCGTTGGCTGCGCCAACGTTTATTCTCCGGCAGATCCGCAAGATCGCGTCGGTGCCCTTCGCGCGTGTGCATGACGTGAAAACCCTTTTCCCGCGTGGCCGCAAGCACGTTTTGGATGGGGGCGATCGGTGCGCGCGTCAGAGACAGATCGTAGCCCATCTTATCGACGTAGCCGCCCGGACCGCAAAAATCCGATTGCATGTCGATTACCAGAAAAACCGTGTTTTCGGATCGCAGATCGCCATTGTAAGGCCACGCATATGGATCGGCATGAACGTATTTAGTCATAGATTTCTGCGCGAATTATGGGTAGACGTTGTACCGCACGAACTTGCATTATGGGCTTCGCCGTTGAAGATTCGCGCAAAAACGCGCGAATGCGACTGAGCCCGCACCTCACCGGTATGAGCGATATTCCCATTTCAGAAATGATAGCTCGGAGTGGGTGTGGCACGCAATCTCGTGTAGTGATTGGGGTCCCACAAACGAGCGAGTCCGGATCCTTTTGTGCCGATTCAAAGATTAGGGTAGGAATCCTCGCACCATGCGCGCCCGCCAGTTACTGGAAGAAGATGCTCGAAGCTCTTCCTGAATGTCTGCCCACAAGATTCGAAGCCTCCCGGTCCGCTGTTTCGCCGGATTGCGGGCGGTCAGTGGTGGGAAAGTGCTAATATCGCCAGGAATGGGAAGCGGGTAAATTCCACGACGACGCGCCGCCGCCGGCCGGCCCGGCATCGGTCGGCGAGCACGGCGCAGCCGCGATTTGGTATCGGGACTTCGCGCCGGTCGTCGTGCGCCGGGCGCGGACCGGAATCATCCGCTCTATCCGGCCGCGCAGCTGCAGGTTGAGAGCTTTTTCAAGATCGACTGAATGCTCGTGTCGCGGCGGCTTCCATGTGGACAGCTAGTCTCGCCGCCGATTCCGCGCGCCGCTGCCGGGATCACGGCGAACCGATTTCAGGTCTTCTCAGAGACAGCCGCTCACATTGGATACTACGCCGCGCTCAGGATGCCAATATCACTCTGTTGCGGCCACCTGTTTTGGCAACGTAGAGCGCTCCGTCCGAACGCCTCAGCAATTCGACCGGACTTTCTCCCGCCGGCAAGGCGACGCCGACACTGATTGTGAAGCGGATAGAAGTGCCTTCCGAGGCAGCAACCTCCGCCGCTGCAACTATGACGCGCAGCCGCTCGGCGATGGACATAGCCTCATCAGCGCCGGTGTTCGGCAGCACAATCAGAAACTCCTCACCGCCCCAGCGAATAACCATGTCCACAGGCCTCAGCGCTTTCCGGCAGATTTGTACCAATACGCAGAGCACCGCATCACCGACGGCATGTCCGAACCGGTCATTCACTGCCTTAAAGTCGTCGACGTCCAGCATTAGCACGGCGAATGGGTGCCCATTGCGTTTGCGCTGACTGAACTGCACAGCCAGCAGGGCATGACCGTTTCGGCGGTTGTAGGCACCAGTCAGGGGATCGACTGTCGCCAGTTTCTTCATCTCGTCTTCCTGCCGCTTGCGCTCGGTAAGATCGCGCGAAACGACAACAAAGCCCCGTACAGCCCCGGACTCGTCTGGCAGTGCCGTAACGACGGTGTTCGCCCATAGGCGCGAGCCATCGCGCTTTAGCCGCCAGCCCTCCGTCTCTGTAGAACCAATGCGCTGCGCCTCGGCCAGCAACAGATCGAGATGCGGTCGATCAGGGTCGTCCAGAGGAAAGAACATACTCATGCTGCGGCCCTGCACATCGGCAGCGAGCCAGCCGGCATAACGCTGGAGAGATTGGTTCCACTCTTCGATAAGGCCATCCATCGTGATCGTATAGATCGCATAATCACGAACGTGGTCGAAGATAGCGAAGAATTTTTGCCGATCGGCGTATAACTTTTCTTCCTGTTCTGCAAGCCGGGTTACGTCGGATAACACAGCCATATAGACGTTATCTTTAATTCGGTTGACGGTGAGCGACAGCACCAGCACCTGCTTGCCGGCACGAGTTCTAAGCCATTGCTGATCGATGACGGTGCCGGCGTGTCCGGAAAACTGTATCACGCGCTCCCGCAGATCCGGCGCGATGGTTTCGAGTGCCGAGTAAATATCTCCCAGCGTGTCGGCGGATTTTATCGAAAGCAGAAGCGCTGAAGCTACGGGGTTCATCATTTCGACTTTTCCGTCGCTGCAAAATTTCACCACGCCGACGGGCATCAGATAGAGAAATTGAAGAAGATCTTCCATCGAGGGCGTTTTGTGTCCGTTCAAGGCGTTTACCTGCACTCGACCGCGAGATACATCCGGCGGCGCGAGGTCTGCTTCAGCAGCCGGAGCCTCACTGCGACAGGTTTTATACGCAAGGTAAAGACGTAGTCAATGATGACGTCGAGCACAGGTTCGTTTTCGAAACGGTGAGCCACCAGGAAATTGTTGGTGCAGGGCGCCACCGATGAGAAAAAATTCCGTCCGATTACGTTGGCCGGAGTCAGGCCGGATAGCTGGCTTTCCGCGAGGTTGTAGCTGGTAACGGTCCCGTCGTCCGACATCGCCACAACCCCGAAAGACAGGGTGTCCAGGGCGGGGTCGTCCGCAGCCTCAAGCCGGTCTAGCAAATCTGTGTCCGTGAAGTTGCAGTCCATGCTTGTATTTTCGCCCATCCCGCACAGGCGAATTTTGTTCACGATTTTCGCACAACGAATTCCGGCGCTGACGATGCGGAAGCTGGTGCGGAGACTGACTAACAGTGAAAGAGAAGTCTCCCGGATACTCGCTCGGCGACAAGAGGCGAACACATATCCGAACACTCGTTTGGAGAATCCCGGTTGGCCTAAATCTCTAGGCTGTTAACCCAACAGGAAGACATTGAAAACAAAAATGTCCGAGCCTCTGCTCGTGCGGGCGGCACAAGACCGGGATGTTTGGTGCGGGTCAAACTCCGGCGCGGACGATGGGAATGGATCTCGCCAATCGTTGTTGACCAGGGCCAACCCCAATGTGTTTGATCGCGTTTCAAACGCAGGTTAGGCCCCGGCGGCGACTTCCACGGCGGCGGCAGGAGAAGCGAGGCTGCCGAGGATTTCCTCGGTGGTCACAATGGCACTGGCGTAGTTGGGGAGATTGACTTCGAGATCGGCGTGCATATGCTCCTCGGAGTAGCTCGCGGTCGCGTCTTTCACCACCGTGACCTCATAGCCGAGCTCGGCAGCATAGCGCACCGTTGCCTCCACACAGGTATGCGCGATCAGCCCCATGACGATAAGTTTATGGATGCTGTGCTTTTTGAGCAGCAAATCCAGAGACGTGATAGCGGATCAGGCGCAGCTTCGCGCCTCAGAAACAGATGTGCGGCACGCAATCGAAATCATGGGCTTCGATCAGTGCAGCGAGCGGCCCGTAGCTGAAAACGGCAAGTCCGCCCGGTTCCTTGCAGACCGCGGTGTGTACATCGGCGATGTGCCCGACACACATTATTACTACCGATGAAGGCTTCTTCCTGCTGCCGTAAGCGCATCCGTGGTAGTAGGCCAACTTAGATCGAGTCGCTGAGGCAGGATTGCCATGTGCGCGCTGTGGCTCAGTCATCTGCGTTTCAACGCACAGAACAAGGAAAACAACATGAACGGCCTGGAAGCCGAGAATGCCGTTCGAGAATCGATGGAGGATCTCGCAGCATTGAATCAACCGTTGAACCACATTACCGTGCATGAAGCGGCGATCCGCCGGCTGGATACTGCAGCATTTCCTGATCGGATTCATCGGGCCATCGACGCTATGGTGAAGCGTGGCGTTCTGGTTGCCCCGCAGGATCCGTGGGGAAAGTGGTATTTGACGATAATCGGTCGAAAATAGTTAGCGATATTGTGAAAATATCTGGCTTATACATTTGCGACAGACGTTTGCAACGGCACCGAACGCAACGCCAGGCCTTCTACGAATTCATGCTAAATCTCCAGGGCGCGCCCACGCACCACCAAATATTCTAATGCCGTTTTCGTTGCCGGCGATTCCACCAGATAAGCGGACCCGTTACTGACAGGACCGCCAATATGAAGCTGAAGAAACCGGCAATCCATCGAGTGGGGGGGCCAAGAAAATCCCCGGTGTGAATCCCGGGCACCTGGACGAGCACAACTCTTTCCGCGAATGTGAAATTCCGTGGAATCTCCTGCTGTCGAACCTTGCCGGTCACGGGATTCACGATAAGAAGGCCTTCCTGGTCATTGGTGCCGCTCGACGGCTGATAGAAAAAGTAAAGTTCACCATTGTTCACCAGACCGACTACAGTGAAACGGGCATCCGGCCGGAGCTGCATCGCAGCTTGCATCGACTCGTCCAGATCAAGACGCCTGGCTCCCCGGGGCAACGCAACGGAAGTGGTCAGACGTGGAACGGACGGCAGCGCCGGAGTGTGGGTGATTCGCGCGAGGACGCCGATGGCGGGACGCGAATAGATCATGATCACCGAGGTAACTGAGAAGATGACAAGAATCAGCGATGAATAGAACCCGATCGCACTGTGCAGCTCGAAGTTCGTGCGTGCGGAAAGAGCAGGTCCGCGAGGAACGAGAGTTTTTCGCGGCCACCAGAGGATGAGCCCCGAGAAAGCCAGCAACAATAGCATCACCCCCGCTACGACATCGCGGTGAAGCCGGTATGCGAGGATCACGAGCATTTCAAGCCAGCCACCGCGGCCCCCTGTTACCTGTACGCCGGCCTCCTCAGCCGTGCGCGGATCGAACCAGACCCTCATAGAAGTGATGGACGAGACCCGAAATTCGGCGGACCATGCGAGATCAGGCTGTTGGGAAAACCCGATGTCAAGAAGATGGTGTCCCGGATGCTTAGCCTCCAGGGCGGAGACTAACGCTTCGAGCGAAAGCCTGGTTGTCCCGCCGGACGGGACATGATAAATCGGCATACCAGTCTGGGGTCCGGGCAGGTTGAGCAGCCGAAGAATCTCTGATCCCCACGCCAAGACGCCGCCGGTAACCCCTTGGACGAACAGGAAGATCGCAGCAAATAAACCCAACCAGAGGTGGAGGTTTAGAGAGAAGTTCCGAAGCGGTTTCAACCGTGACCGTCCTCAAACGCCGGCTTCCGTTACATAATGCATAGTTGCCAGCGTTAACGCTGCCGCGTGGCGGCATGTCCAGCGTACCAGCCTCAAGGAAAGCAGAGCCGGGCTAAAAAGATGCTGTCTCACAAAGGACCAATTTTGGCATCGAGCCGAGAGCGTAAGAGCTGACGACTGAAAACAACATACCGATATCACCACATATCGAGACGAGGCGCCGCTTCCTCTTTGTGCGAAAGCCCAACATCTGATGTCATGTGGACGTGTGTTGTTTTCCCTTCGGCTCGTCGATTTTGACACGCTGGGTGACTTCGAATGCTTCGATTCCGACACCGGCAAGGACTCCGCACGTGAGATTCGCGAATACTTCATTCCGGACTTCAGCAGCTGGAAGAATTACGATGACTATAGGAAGGCGCTCGACCGTCTGTTGCGAGACCTCCAGTCGGAAAGCAGCGCACCAGCAATGCCGCTGTGAACCGCTGACTGCCTTAGTAAAGACCAAGGTGGGCCGCAAGCACCAGCTGACCGAAGTGATTAAGACCGCATGATCCGCTAGATAATCAGCTATCATAGGACCGTCCCCACCATTACCCTGACGCCTTGTCATAAGGATCTGCTGATGTATATCGAGCACTATTCCCGCCGCCGTTTCAACTCCCTCATCGCCTCCGCTCCACTTTGGCCGCTCGCGGCGAGAGCGTTCGCCGCGCCCACTCGCGAGTTCCTCGTTACCAAGTCGGGCGCGGTCGCCGACGACTCAACCGTCAACACCAAGGCGATCCAGGCTGCCATCGATCAGCTTGCGGCCAGGGGCGGAGGCACCGTTGTCGTCCCCAAAGGTGTCTTCGTCTCCGGTGCTCTCTTCTTCAAACCGAAGGTCAATCTGCGCCTCACCGAAGGCGCCGTACTCAAGTGTTCCACCGACCTCTCAAACTTCCCCGCCCAACGAACCCGTATTGAAGGCCACTTCATGGACAACTTCACCCCCGCCTTCATCAACGCGAAAAACTGCGACGGATTCCAACTCACCGGCGATGGCATCCTCGACGGCGCCGGCATGCCCATCTGGGAGCTCTTCTGGAAGAATCGGGCCGAAAACAAAAACTTTGCAAATACCGGCATGCCCCGCGCCCGGCTAGCGCTCATCGAAGACTCGAAGGACATCAGGATCGAAGGCATTACCTTCAAGGATTCACAGTTCTGGAACTGCCATCTTTACAACAACGACGGCGTTCTCGTGCATAACGTCCACTTTGAGGTGCCCGACGACTACAAGCAGGCCCCCAGCACTGACGGCATCGACATCGACAGCTCCCGAAATGTCATCGTCGATGGCTGCGTCTTCTCCGTCACGGACGACTGTATTGCCTGCAAAGGTTCCAAGGGGCCGCGCGCCATGGAGGACAAGGACAGCCCGGCCGTCGAGCACATCCGCGTCCGCAACTGCAACTTCAAGCGCGGCGGCGGCGTTCTCACCTGCGGCAGCGAGGCCACCATCGTCCGCGACGTCATCGCGGAAGACTGCAAAATCACCGGCGGAGTCCGCATCGCAACCCTCAAGCTCCGCCCCGACACCCCTCAGCATTACGAGGACATCACCTTCCGCAACATCACCTCCGAAGGACCATCCAGCGGCATCATCAACATGGCGCCGTGGTCACAGTATTTCGATCTCCAGGGCATGGAGCCGCCTAAATCCATCGTGAGGAACCTGAACTTCGTCGGCATCAGGGGCACGTACACCTCTTTCGGCACCATGAAGCCAAATCCCGGCCAGACCGACATCAGTAACGTCCTCTTGAAAAATTTCGACGTCACCATCAAGAATGACAAGCTCAGCACGTCCGGCGTTACCAACCTCAAGTTCGAAAACGTTATCGTCAACGGAAAGCCCTACTCCGTTTAATCCCATCCGATGCCAGCGTGACGGGCTAGCTCTTATTGGGGACGCACATCTGCGCCGCCGCGGTAACATTGGTGTCTGCGCTGAAACTCGAAACTGCTAGCGGACTGTTTCTGTCATAGCGTAACCATTTAGGACTGGGCAACGCCTGGGTCTGTATGGGAGCCTATGAAGCGGTGATCGAGTTGAGTGCACAAGAGCGGGAAGAACTGACGACGTGGTCAAAATCGCGAACACTGCCGGCCGGAGACGTTTTTCGGGCGAGGTTGATTCTGGCGCTAGCGGACGGCAAGAGCTACAGCACGGTGGAAGCAGAACTGAACACGTCGAGACCGACGGTTGCGCGCTGGAAGGCCCGCTTTGATGAGGCCCGGATCGCGGGACTGGAAGGCCAGCATCAGGGGAGCCGCCCGCGGAAAGCGACACCAGCGATGCAGGCGCGGCTGCTGAAGAAAACGCAGCAGAAGCCGGGGGACGGGAGTACGCATTGGTCGTGCCGGAAGATGGCGGCGGCAGTCGGTTTGAGTCCGGCCACGGTGCACCGAATCTGGTCGAAGACGGGATTGAAGCCGCACCGGCTGGATCGGTACATGGCCAGCAACGATCCGGCGTTCGAAGAGAAAGCAGCCGACATCATCGGGCTTTACATGGATCCACCGCAGCATGCCGCCGTATTCTGCGTAGATGAGAAGACCGCAATCCAGGCTCTCGACCGACTCGACCCGGTGCTGCCGTTATCTCCGGGACGGGCTGAAAAACATGGATTTGAATACTACCGCCGCGGGACGCTCTCGTTGTATGCCGCGCTGGATGTGAAGACAGGTAAGGTACAGGGCAAAACCGCGCGACGCCACACCAGCGCCGACTTCATCGGCTTCCCGACTGAAATCGTTGAGCGAAACCCGCAGCCCAAAGAGATCCACATTGTCCTGGATAACCTGTCGGCACATAAGACGCACGCGGTACAGGAATTCCTCGAACAGAATCCCCGTGTCCGCTTTCACTTCACGCCAACCTGCTCGTCGTGGCTCAATCAGGTGGAAGTTGGTTTGCCAAAATCGAGCGCGACGTTATTGCTCGCGGTGTCTTCACATCAGTCGCCGATCCCGCCGTCGAATTGCGAAAAACGCCAGACGCAACGTCGTCGTGTGTCGCCCTGAATCGACTAGCCCCGGCGTTGCACAAAGGGTAAGTTTGCATCATTCGCAGAAGGCCCTGTAATAGAGGGCATCACACGTTGCAAAAGTCTCGTGCAAAATGAATCACTGAACAGGCTGGTCACCGTCCCGATGTTGCGTTCGGTGCCGTTACAGAAACTCTGTCGCAAATGTATAAGCCAAAAGATGATTCACATTATCGGGGCTATTTCAGTCCTGCTTCTTGAGCGCGTTCTTGCGTCCGGGCGGGTTCCACAAAGCCCCGGCGCAAAAGGGGCAATGTACGAGTGCCATCACGACGACACTTCTACCGTGCTTTGACAATGCCGACGTTAACGTTGACAGTGATCCCACGGACACCTTCAAATAGGCCGCTTAGCCGTAGGGGAGTTGTACGATACCGAAGTCCTACGCTACCCGCAGGCGCCGGTGCCACTGGGCTTTCGCCAATTGGTCCTGATCGAGAATCAGTTGTTCCGCTTTTGTGATCTGGTCGGCTGTACCGCGCACCGTGAGCGCGACCCATGCCGGGTTATGTGGTGGGGCGAGTTGGGGAACGGTGTAGTTGAAAACCTTCTGGATTTGCAGTTTTGTGCGAATGGCGGTCAGCGTTTGCTGCGTTTCCTGAGGCGTGTTGATGTGGGCCGGATAGAACACACGTATCACGTTGCCGCCGGGCTGGTTCTTCGGCATGATATATTCGCGAACACCGGCGGAAGTACCGGGCGTCGCGGAGGCGTTAATATCTTGCGATTGAACGATCCATTCGGATGTGGAGATGTCGTCTGCTGTGCCTCGAATCGCGAGGGCGTTGAGCGGCGTGAAATCGAAGACTTTCTGTATGTCCCCCACCGCGCGGAGTGTGGTCAGGATTTCCTGAATCTGCTGCGGAGCCTTCATCGTGGCCAGGTAGAATACGCGCGCCGTCTGAATTCCCTGGCTGGGTGTCTGGAACTGGAATGCCTGGCCGGTGGTCACGGAACCTGGCACGACATCGAGCGACTTAATCAGGTATTCGGACAGCGCGATCTGCGTTGCCGGACCACGCACGACCAGGTCAGATAGAGCAGAGTAGTTGAATACCTTCTGCACGTCGCCTACGGTGCAAAGTACGATGAGCATTTCCTGAATTCCCTGCGGATTCGTGGGTCCGATGTTGCCGAGGTGGAAGACGCGGATCACGTCGTCAGCTTTGCCTGCGATAGGATACTGCTGCGGGGATGCCGTGGCGGAGGTCGGAACGGTGACGGGTTGATCGAGTTGCTGGATGATCCAGCCGCTCATGGCGAGTTCGTCGGTGGTGCCGGTGACGGTTACTGTAAAGGCTGCCGCGTCGACGGACAGATGCGTCATGTCGCCGACGGTGCGAAGAATGGTCGCGATCTCCTGGAGGCCCTGCGGGCTCGGTTTGTTAGTGAAATCGTAGGTTTTGGCCTGCGTGGGCGCGGGCGAGGTCTGTGCGGCGGCGAAGGACGCGAATAGCAGTGTCGTGAGAGCGATGGTTCTCAAATGCATAACAGACTCCTGGTAATTCGCCTTATTCGAACATATACGACGGCGGCGGATGGTGAAACGTGCAAGGCGATTTGTTGACCTTGCTACCGCAGGGCGCCGCACGATATCTGTGAAACTGGGTATGCACTTGACTCAGGTAGCCCCTACAGATTGTGTTTCGGTACGGAGCGGGGTCTTCGAGGGGTTGGCGATCGGGGCGTTAGTCGTCGGGCCGGTATCGACCGCCTGTTGTTCGAGACGGAAAAACAGCTTGCCGCGGCTCTTGGATTTTCGCCGGTTAAAGCGAAAAGTAAACTCATCGAGGTAGTAC
>Ga0302197_10001980_pt1 | contig 19232 bp, 13 predicted proteins | sample II_Bog_N2_1_FD_193526 | JGI IMG/M metagenome (GOLD analysis project Ga0302197, IMG submission 193526) | Peat permafrost microbial communities from Stordalen Mire near Abisko, Sweden - II_Bog_N2_1 | ecosystem: Environmental > Terrestrial > Soil > Wetlands > Peat | place: Sweden: Abisko...
GAAGCCATTCTCGTAAGGCCGGCCATAGTCGTTAATGATCGTCGAGCCAAGATGATAACTGTCGCGCAAGGGTGTGCCACTGATGCCTCGGCCGAGCGTGTAAACCGATTCAATCCGGGCGGCGCCATCATGCGCTCCACACGGCGCCTCCAGACGCGATTTAAGTTCGTGGTTGAGGGCGTCTACGATGGCTTGCGCTCCGTTTGCTATGCGATCGGACCTGGTATCGGCATCCTCCAGGCGCTCGCTGGCTTTATCCAGCATGTTCGCCACGCTGGCACGCGTCCATGGCCTCATTCCGAGATAAACCGTATCTACATAGCCCAGGGAGTAGAGCCTCCACACCGCCGGATAGATCCAGCTATCCACGGGGATGAAGGGCGAGCCCATTCCGGCGGAACTGCATGGCAGACGGGTAGAATCGGCCGGGCCAGGAGTCGCCGACGAGGCAGATTGCGGGTGCAGGAGGGCTGGGAATGCAAGTAGGCTTGCGCATAGGGCCAAAGCGAGAGTTATCGTTGGAGATGGCACAGACCGTAGCAGACTCGGCAAAGGGTGATATATAGTCTTTCGGGTTTGTAAATCAGCCTGAATACTCATCTGTTCCTTTCTACATGCTAATCCGAATTGAGTTTCATGTCCGATGCGGGAAGCAGGCCGAAGTGAAACACCGCAGGCGGGCTTTTCCCCCCGGCGGATATTCTGCCTCAGCCATGATCACTTCAAGCAAATCCAGGAAGCTCTATGCCCAAAGGTGGAGAGCTGAGATCGGTGAGGAAACCGGATGTGTTGGCTTAGCAGCCGCGCAATGGACCTACGTCCCAACTTGCTCCGAGCGTAAAACCTTGAGGAGTCGGCAGCTTGGTAGTGCAAAAAAAGGTTGCCGGATCTGGTATTCGTAATCGAGGCGCGCCCAAAGATTCCGACAGTCTAAATCATTCCTCGTGTCCGGCCCTTCAGGATCTTCAGTCCCCTCGCATTTTGGGCAGCCGCAACGGCGCGAAACAACGACAGCTTAGGGGACGCAAAGATTCTCCTGCCTCAGCTCGCCCCGCAATAAGAACACCGGAGGTCCGCACTCCTCGCGGAACATGCCGCAGAGGTTTGGAAGCAGATCTTCTTTACCAGTAGGGAACATAATGCAGAGAACCATTGATGTTCACAGCAATGCACCCGGAAGCACCTGGGAGAGAGCCGCAACTGGTAGCCGGCGCTGTCTTGGCTCCAAATCCAATTTGCCCGTTCGAAACCTTCGGAGGATCGCCGCTGAGCATCAAACCGTTGGTGAGCTGCGACCATCGGACCGGCTCGGATCCGCCGCTGAAGACAGACAGGCCGGCAGTACCGGAGTCCTTGTCGGCGTTGATGAGAATCCCCCCGCCGTTCGTACCTGCCAAGTTTGTGTTGCTGCCCCACCAGACGAAGCGATTGGCTCCGCTTCGATCGCGAATCGCCAATCCGCTATTCGGATTCGTCATACTCATGACCAACTGTGCCCATGGCACAAACGAACCGCTCGCATTCGTGCCAAACTGCAGAGCCGTTGCCTGGTTTTTCGTTTTCCCCGAGCCAAACCGGATCGTCTGGGGAGCATCGGTCAAACTAAAGATCGAAAAATCTCCAGTGGGCCCCATTTTTACATTATATGGAGCCCAAAACAAATTATTGTCAGCGTTGGCCCCATTGATGACGCTAATTGCCGTGCTATTGTAGACGCCTGCAATCTCGTTTCCTTGGCCCCCTTTTAGACTTCCATCCAACTCCACAGAAACCGTGCAATTGGAGCCTTCGAGCCGTCCATAAAAACGATTTTCACTACTGGCAATATGTAGACAGATGTTGCTGGTCTCCACATCGGTGCCAAAGACCCAGTTTTGCTCCGAGATCGGCCCGGCCCAGTCGATGCCGATGCCATCGGCCTGTACGCCGCCGATGAAGCCGCCGTAAAACTGGTTGTTGCCCCCCGTAACCGTGCCGATGTAGGGCAAGCACGAGCCAGTGCCGGTGGGGCTCTCCTCGTACCAGCCGCGGTGGAAAGCGCCGAAGTTGGGGTGGTAGACCTGCGTGCCCCACTCCCAGGCGCAGGTGGTCGAAGAGCTGCCTGTGGGCGTGATGACGCCAAACTCGTGGAAGGCCGCCGCCGTGTTGCCCGGATACAAATCCCACGCGCCTACGTTCACCAGCTCCGCGTCGAATGTGCCTTCCAGCAGGTATCCGTCGCCGGTCGCCGAGTTCTGAATGACGGTGAGATCGGCCACTACGTCGTCAGTGGCGGGATTCATGCCTTTTGTCTTAGTCCACGTGTTGGCGCCGTCGCCAAGCTGAATGGCCGCCGTCGCATTCGCGCTGAAGATGCACGTCCCGCGGCCTAACTCCGGGGACTTGACGCAGCCCGGCTGCTGGCCCGTCGAGCCGATTGGCCGCCCGCCGCCCAGGATGCGGATGCCGCCCACGTTGCCCGAAGCGAAGAGCATGTGGCTGCCAAGCTTCCAGTTGAGGTTTCCGCTCAACAATAGGGTGATATTTGACGCGCCAAAAACCACGTTTGCCGAACACGTTTGCGTGCCGTTGAATCCTCGAGCATCGATCACCGCACCTGTTCCTAGCGTGGCGATCGCCGCATTCACCTTCGCGCATAGATCGGCTCCGGGGTAATTGGCTACATTGTTGACTGGCGCGGACGGATATTCAGTTGTAGCGGTGATCCCTGCCGACTGACCATGGAGCGCCGTACCTGAAAGCACGCCAACAAGCAGAAGTAAAGAATACCTGTTCATCGATTCTCTCTTTTCACAAGCGAAGATATTTCGCGTCATCGCTTCCCCGCTCGCGAGCTTCCGGGCTTTCGCGAGATGTTTGCTAACGAAGCAGGACATCAAGCCCGTAAGTGATCAATTCGCTGTCATCCAAAGTGGAGAAAGGGGCCGCAAGCCTGGACCGCTTGATCGGGACCTTCGGCCACTTGACCGTTTTCAAGACGTCCACTTGAAACCCGGCCTTCGCAAATAGACCGCACATCTGTGCGGGGCGAATTCTGTTCGTGTAAAAGCCAGACGAAACCATCCATTCCGCCTCCCATAGCGATTGTGAGAATCGCAGGTTATTCAAGGAGTCGCCAAGATGGTCGGCAAAGTCGATGGTGTGAGAACCAACGCCGCTCGGCCTCTGGATTCTGCGCATCTCGCCACAGAGGGATGCGAATTCGTGCAGGCGCACATGTTCCAGTACGGCATTGGAAAACAGAAGGTCGATGGAATGATCGGGAATCGATTTCAGCGACTCTAAGCCGGAGGTCAGATATTCGGCATTACATAACTGCAATATTTCCCCGATTGTTCCGCATTCTTCAACGCCTTCCAGAGATAAGCCAAGCCCGGTCAAATGCTTTGCCATTCTTTTCAGGACGTTGATATCTGTTGACGCGAAGGGAGCTACATCGACGAGATAACTCTTTTGGGCGCCGAGGGCCCTGGCAACCAGCGCGCTTGACAGAGAATCGCCAGGCCCAAGCTCCAGCATCACCCAGCCGGATCCATTCCTGTCCATTCCGCTGAGCCCTGATCGCTCGTAATGCTTCCTGAAGACGCCGTAGGCGTATTGCTGTCATCCATTACGCCATGACGGAATATTCCAAAACGCGACTTAATGGAATATTTCACAGGAATGCGTGATAATACGATCTTCGCGCCAAGTTTCGCATACCACGGTACTAATTTCTTGATGGAGGGGTTGAGTGATGTGGACATATCTTCACGCCTTCATGGTTTCAGGCGACCCAAAGCGGTCGCATAAGTGCCGTGGCATCACGCAGAGCATGACAACCATCGATGGTTACGCTGGAGTGCAAGCCCTCATCGAGCAGGCTCGCACGCGATGGAAAGAGGAAGAATCTGGCAGACGCTATTTGATCAACTGCCAATGACCTGATCCGCACGCCCAGACCAGGTTCGTGGAAGAGCCCGTGGTGCTAACGTAGAGAGAGCCATTCTGGCAACTGCCGCTCGGCGGACCCGCCGCAATGGTGACGCACGCCCCCGTGCTGCAATTGCCGATCATGATCGGCACGGTCGAAGAGGTGGTTGCGCCGTTGCCTATAGCTACCGTATTTGTTTCTGTCCCCGCCGATGGGCCCGCTTCATACCCAATTGCCGTGTTTCCGCTGCCAGAGCTGAGGTTTCCGCCGGCATGTCTGCCGACAACTGTGTTTTGTGCACCGGATGAATTGGAAACCCCTGCCCCTTGCCCAATAAAGGTATCTTCGGATCCGGTACTGCTCTGCCCGGCACCGCCTCCAATGTAAGTGTTGAAGCTGCCGCTGCTGTTCATGAATCCGGCGTAGGCTCCTTCGAAAGTATTGCCGCCGCCTGCGTTGTTGGTGTAGCCCGATTCGCTCCCGACGAAAGTATTGTCTGTTCCGGTGTTGTTTGAATGTCCTGAATTAGCACCAAGGAATGTTAGATCGCTTCCTGTGGTGTTTGCGTAGCCGCTTTGAGTTCCAGTGAAGGTATTGTTATAGCCAGTCTGATTTTGGAACCCGGATTCCCATCCGACGAGCGTGTTTCTGTATCCAGTCGCGTTGCTCGAACCAGCGGCGCGTCCAAGGAATGTATTCTGTACGCCGGTAGTATTCGACGCGCCCGAAGACTGCCCGACGAATGTATTCTCTGAGCCAGCTTGATTTGAGGTGCCACTGTATGTGCCGAGAAACACATTCGCTGAACCTGAATTATAGCTTCCCGCCGACGTCCCAACGATCACATTGAAGTTGCCGCCATTGGCAAATAAGGCGTCATCCGTTCCAATATAGACATTGAAGTAGCCCGTCGTATTGCTTTGCCCGGCCCCGACCCCTAAGAATGTGTTATGAAACCCACTGATATTGCTTTCGCCTGCGAACCACCCAAGAAAGGTGTTCTGGTCACCGTTTTGGTTATCCATCCCGGCACTAGCTCCGACGAAGGTATTGCCATTTCCAGTAGTATTATTAAGCCCTGCATTCATTCCAAAGAATGTATTGTTTGCGCCGTTGAAAGATCCGTTGTTCTCAAAAGGAAGATTGTCTACAGGATTTATTCCCCTTGAGCTTAGATAATTGCCACCATTTCCGACTATTAGAGAGTTAGTAAACTGAGAAGGATTTGGCACCCAAGCCGCAACTGAGCAACCTGCCGGTTCCCCTGTCTTTCCAATTAGGTTGGGCGGGCAGTTAGATCCAAGCGCAAAAGACTTTGTCCATAATTTGCCAGGAACGTTAAAGTCCCCATTGGTTCCTGTCGCAGTGACGGTGCCAGCGGGACCTGTTGGTCCCTGCGGTCCTTGTGGTCCTTGTGGTCCCTGCGGTCCTTGTGGTCCCCCGGGTGTCCCGGGCGTCCCTTGCGGACCCTGCGCTCCGGCAGCTCCGGCCACAGCCATCAGGCTGAGATTGGGGTCTGTGCTCGCGTTGTAGCTGCTCAGATCGGTCGGCGTGGTGTAAGCCGTGATGACCTGATAGCTCTGCCCGCCATAGGTGACGACGTCGTACGGGTTGTAGCTGGTCCCGGACGCCAGTGCGCCGCGGAAGTTGAAGCCCTGACCGGTTGCACCCTGAGCTCCGGCAGCCGCAATCAGGCTGAGATTGGGGTCTGTACTCGCGTTGTAACTGCTCAGGCTCGATGGCGTGGTGTAGGCCGTAATCACCTCGTAGCTCTGCCCGCCGTAGGTGACGACGTCGTACGGGTTGTAGCTGGTCCCGGACGCCAGTGCGCCGCGGAAGTTGAAGCCCTGACCGGTCGCGCCCTGTGCGCCAGTCGCTCCCTGCGGCCCAATGGCGCCAGTCTCGCCCTGCGGTCCCTGCGGACCGGGCTCGCCCGATCCATAAAGCACTACGTTCAACCATGCGGCATGGCTTATCGTTGGATCTTCCTTGCTGGCAAAGCTCACTGAAACTGACGACCCATTCGTCGGCTGTAGAAGAAGGCCATTATTGGCCGCCGTTCCACCTACCCAGTCCTTTACTGCCTGGGTCACGTCGATCACAAGGTAGTTTGACGCGCTCCCATCCGTGACACACTGGACTGTGGGCGAGACGCAAGAGCCCGTCGTGAGCAGCGTAGAGCTTCCTGGCTGGCTGTTCCAGGAGATGCCGGATTCGGTCCATGGCGCACCGACCTCATAAATATCGAATGAACCGGTCGCGGTGACCTGAGTAGCAAAGAGAACCAAGGTCGCCTTCTCAATCTGATCCGCCGTCGTACTCGCGGGCAGCGTCGATAGATCAAACTGCAGAAACGTCCATGTGTTCGACTGGACCCATAGCGACACACCGCCACCGTAGTTCGTGGTCGGAGAGCTTTGCGAGATGTACGAATCCGCAACGACAGGCATCTGCCCATGGCACATTGCCGAGAAGGCGATGAACAGTCCTAATACAAGTTTGGCTCCACTCAGGCACAGGACACCGAATACTCTCCGCGCCCTATGCTGGCAGGCCTCTTTCAGACGTTGGAGAAGTGGACCTTCAACGAACATAGATCTGACTCCTGCACAGTATTTCCCGGTTGCTCTATCCATTTGGACTTGCCCTGTCCGATCTATTGTACCGGTGAGATAGAGGAATAAAGCGCGCCCGCTGCGCAAATTGAGAAATGATTCAATCAGGCGACTCGATAGTAGCTTCGGTACCAGTTTACAAACCGCTCCAACCCAACTTGCAGCGGTGTATCGGGCCGGAAACCGGCATCGGCACAAAGCGCCTCAACATCCGCGTACGTTACCAGGACATCGCCGGGCTGCATAGGAAGAAGATTTACCTTTGCCTTAATTCCGATAATCTCCTCGAGGATGCGAATCGCATCCATCAACTCAACCGGGCTGCTGTTGCCGATATTGTAGATCTTATAGGGAGCATAACTGCTAGCAGGATCGGGCTCATCGCCGCTCCAGTTAGGATTCCCAGCCGGTATGGTCTTGAGAACCGCAAGGATCCCCGCGACAATATCGTCGATATACGTAAAGTCGCGGCGCATCGCACCGTGATTGTAGACATCGATAGGCTGGCCTGCGTGGATCGCGCGCGTGAACTTATAGAAGGCCATATCGGGACGCCCCCATGGTCCATATACCGTAAAGAACCGCAGCCCGGTCGTCGGGAGGCCGAAGAGGTGCGAGTAAGTGTGCGCGAACAGCTCATTTGATTTCTTCGTGGCCGCATAAAGGCTGATCGGATGATCGACGGAATCATGCACAGAGAATGGGATCCGCGTGTTGGCTCCGTACACTGAACTTGACGACGCGTATACCAGGTGGCGTACCCCGGAATGCCGGCATCCTTCGAGGATGTTCACAAATCCAACCAGATTGGAGTCGATATACGCATGCGGGTTCGTCAGCGAATAGCGAACTCCTGCCTGGGCTCCGAGATTGATCACAAAATCAAACTTGTGCTCGCTGAAAAGCTGCTCCATCGTCCGACGATCGGCCAGGTCGCCGCGCACCATTGCGAACTGTGGGTCCTTTAATAAGATCGCCAGACGGTCTTCCTTCAATTGCACTTCGTAGTAGTCGTTTAGATTGTCAATTCCCACAACCTCGTGTCCAGCGCGCAAAAGCTGCAGAGATGTGTGAAAGCCGATAAAACCGGCGCTGCCGGTTACAAGGACCTTGCTCATTGTTGTTTTCACCGTTCCCAAGTCGTGGCTACAAAATCATTCATCCGGATCATTGCGATTTCCCATTACTTCTCGATGGGAGCCGGAACACTCTTGAGTATGGAACAGCTCGCGCGAGGCCCGCCAGATAGAAGCATTTCGTAGAGATGCTCGTGCGCCTCCACCATACTTCGTAAAGAGAACTTGCTCTCGGCCAAAGCGCGACCACGCCTGCCCATGCGTGCGCATAAATCTAAATCCTTGGCGAGCAGCCGCGCAGAATGCGCAACCTCCTCGGGGGCAAAGGGAGACACCAGAATCCCCGATTCACCGTGTCTCACGATCTCTGCACTTCCTCCGACGTTGGTAGCGATGACAGGTAGTCCCGAAGCCATGGCTTCCAGAATTGAGTTGGAGAGTCCTTCGATTTCGGAGGTAGAGACATAGCAGTCCATGCATCTGTAGTATTTTTCCGGCTCGGCTGTCCCCGCAACAATCACAAACTTGCCAGCGAGCGACTGCGCCTCAATACACTGCCGGATCTCCGGGAGCGTTCCGCGATCCTCTCCGATCATCAGGAACCGCGCGTGAGGTACTTCTCCTGCGATCTCTTTGGCTGCGTGGACAAAATCGATATGACGTTTCACCTTATGGAAATTCGAGACGACTCCAAAAACGAATTCTGAGTCGAGAAATCCAAGTTCTGCTCGGAGGGGACGATTCCTTGTAGTTGCGAAGCGGTCCGTATCCACGCCGTTGTATATCGTGAATGTGCGTTGAGCCGGAAAGCGATCAATTTCAACTATCTCCTTGGTAATGGCATCGCAGTTGCTGACGATCGCTGTTGCATAACGCAACGGGAATCGATCCGCCCATTGTAGTACTCGGTTGCCGCGCCGGTGAAAAGAGGCCATAGTTCGCCTGCCGACGATGAATACAGGGATGCGCAACAGCAGACAAGCGATCGCTGAGAGAGCTGAAGGCGTAGGCAAATAAGCATGAACAACCTGCGCCTTGCATTCTTTCAGCGCGATGGTCAGGCGATAGCAAGCCAACAGAAGAGAAATGGATCGCCGCAGAAGCGGCTGCATGCCGGGTTCCTGCTTCAATAGAACTTTGCAGTCGGTAAATGCCTCCGCGGGATATGCATTTCGTGCGGTATTGAAGACTACCAGCGAGGTGTTAAACCGAGTCCGGTCGATTCCTCGTAGCAGCTCGAAAATCTGGCGCTCTGCGCCGCCGCGCATCATGCTATGCACAACGATCGCTAAGCGAATGCGCCTATCCTCGCAATTAACCGCTTCTGAGCTTACGCGGGGAGGCAACTGCACAATGCCTCCTCGTAGCACCGGGCGATCATCCCGCATTCCATATCCTCAATCATCGGATGGCGGACAACAGATGCCTTGACCCGAGGCAGTTCACGGAGGCAATGGGCGATCGCATCGGCAAGATCTTCCGCATCATGCTTTGGGGCAATCCACGCCGCATTGCTGCCGCACAGCACCTCTTGCACTCCGCCGGGAACATCAACCGCAACGATCGGTGTTGCCAGGCTGGCCGCCTCGAGCATCGCGTTCGATAACCCTTCGTAGCGCGAAGAGAGAACAAAAGCATCGGCATGTTTAAAATAAATGTAAGGATTGGATTGAAAGCCAAGAAAATGAACTGAAAAAGTGATTTCCAGATCCTGCGCGAGCTGTCGAAGTGCTTGCTCTTCCTCTCCCTCTCCAAGGAGAGTAAGGTCAATAATGATAGATCGACGTCTCAAAATGGCGATCGCCCTGAGAAGAACATCGAATCCCTTCTGATGACTCAATCTGCCCGCGCAAACCAGATGCGGGCCGGGACCAGCGTAAGGGCTTGGGCCTGAAGCAGCAGCCTCGATGGCCTTCCGATCAATTGGATTGTAGATGCGAATTAGTCGCCTTCGGTCAATTCCGAAATTGTCGGCTATGTCATCGAGCATCTCATCTGTCTGACAGATGATCAAATCAACCTTTGGATAAAAAATCCGGACCAGGCGTCGGAATTGCCCGAAGCCCTCATCGTCCACGAATGCCGTCGTGTTGATGTTCTGCCGGGCGATGAATTGCATGCGCCGTGGCAAAAGAGGCCGAAGGGCGGCAAGTAAAATGGTCAGATCGAGCGCCATGGAGAATATTGCATCGGGTCTTAACTTCCATACCAGGTAAACCAACTGAAAGACCGTATAACGCGATCGAGACGCCTTCAGATCGCATATGGCAACGTCCGGAGGCAACTCGCCCATAAACACGCCACCGCCTCGCGTCATAAGCAAAATCGGCTCAAATCTGCTCCGGTCGAGCGAACGAAGCAACAGGACCAGAACCTTCTCCGATCCTCCGCCGGTCATGCTTTGAATGATAAACAAAATGCGTGTACGACGTTTCTTAGGCATTCCGATCATATCTTCTCTGCCCCGGGGCCGTGATATGTCAACTCCATTACGACCCTTCATGTGCTTCAGAAAATAGTTGTTCCCACTCGTCAAGCACGCGCTCGAGTCCAAAGCGCTGGATGATTTCCGGTGAATGAGTAGCGAGGCTCTTCCTCTTGTCCGGATCGCTCATCAACGAGTCCATCGCCCCGGCAAGGGCAGATAAGTCCTCTTTCGGGAGGAGAATACCATCCACTCTGTTTCGGATGATTTCGGACGGACCGGATGGACAATCGAAGCTAATAACCGGAAGACCGCACGCCATCGCCTCGCAGAGAGCGTTCGGAAAGCCCTCGAAGCGGGAAGACATAACAAACAAACTGCTCTCCACCAATAACGGAAATGGATCGCTTGTGCGCCCTAGCAAAAGTGCGCGCCCTTCCAATCCCAGATTTCGTATTTGCCGTTCCAGGGAGGCGAAGGCAGGGCCGTCGCCAAGGATTCTCAACGACCAATCTACATGTTTGGCGGCGATTCGCGCAAATGCCTCCAGAAGCAGGTCAAACCCTTTTTGCTCAGTTAGCCTGCCTATTCCAATGATCCATTTGCGCTCGGCGGGTGAAGCATCGTGCGCACGATGTCTCGCGCCGGAATCCACCACAGGATTCGGAATCGCAGTGACAATCTTTCCCAGCAGTGGCTTCATGCGTGCGAGCACCGCTTCCGTCTGCACGACGACCTTTGCAGCTAGGGGGTAGGAAACTCGGCGGAGCACACGCCAGATTCGTCGCAGCTCGTTGTTGTGAAATGGATCGATCCGTTCACTCACAATTACGGGCAGGCGCATGCCCAGGGTCGCAAAGAGTGTAAGGATATTGGTCGTATCCAGGAAACTAACGACCACGTCCGGACCGGAATCCGCGATTGCTCTTCTTAAACTACGCAGCTTCATCGCATTCGCGCGCAAGGCTTCGAGCAGGCTACTGGAAGCGAAATCCACCCCGAGGGCTACGTGCCGCACCTGGCTGTCGAGCTGATAAAAAGGCTCTTCGCAAGACAACGTCAGCAACGTGACCTCATGGTCGCGCTGTACCCAACAATTCGCCAAGCGGCACAAGACACGTTCGGCGCCACCGCTGCCGAGGCCGGAGATAACCAACGTCAATCGCATATGCTTATCCGCAGGATAGAAGGGGCATCCTGTCTTGACTGAGGCGTCGCAATTCTCGGCGGCCATAATAGACGACCAACGCGCATGAGGCCACGTAAAAGAGAGACGTAGCGAGCGCGATTCCAGCAACCCCGAACATCTTTCCTAAAACGATGTCAAAAACGATATCGAGAACCAAATTGAGCCCTGCGCTCATCATCAGAATATCATTCCGGCGCACTGAAGAGAGAACGCGGACATAGATGATTCCCAAGCCCACAAATGGAATAGAGATCGCATATGCTATTTGAACCGCCGATACGATCCTGGTGTCATTTGAGGTAAAAGCCCCATGTTGGTACAAACAGCGAATTAAGGGATGTGAGAAAGTGATCATCCCGATCGTCAGCGGCACGCACACGGTGAGCAGAAGGCGGGAATAAATGCGGATCGTCCTCTGGCAACCGCTCCAGTCATGCTGAGCCACCATCTCGGAAAAGTACGGAATGAGGACGGTGCTGAGCGATGCAGTTATTATTGTGAGGATGACGCTGACTACCTTGGTCCCATAGGCAAAGGCTGCGACGCTTCCCGAAGACAACGCGGCAGTGATGGACTGATCGACCAGCCCAATTCCGCCCGTTAATACACCTCCTCCTAGTAATGGCAGATACTGCCTTAAAACCGATTTCACTTCGTGACCCAGATCGTCGCCACCCCATGTGAGGCGCAATCCGTATCCCAGAAATGCGAGAATGGTGACAAGAGCCTCGGCGGCTGCGCCAATCACTGTCCCTATCACCAGGGTCCATATGCCCCAACGGTTCGCATACAGAGCAATGGTGAGCAGGGTCAGGAGTGGAGTGAGCAGCGGCGTAATTGAAGTGACGAGAAAACGCCGATATACATTAAGCACCGCACCGAGAATGATGGTGAAGCCGTTGATGACTACATACGGAAGTAGCCAGTAAAGGAGATGGCAAGTCAAGTCGCGCTTGATCTGAGAGAAATTCGATCCCAGAGCTCGCATGATCCACGGAGCACAAAATCCCACCAATGCCGAAAAAGCGACAAGGACGGCCTCGCTCGCCACGAGGGTTCTCATCAATACAGACTGAGCGGAGAGCTGACCACGCTCGGCCCTGACCCTGGCGAAGACAGGGACCAAGCTGGCACCGAAAGAATTTGTGGTCAGATTAATTATTGTCTGGGGGATTAAGAACGCAATGAGAAAGGCGTCAACGGCATCAGATCGGCCGAAGCTATTCGCAACCAAGAGCTCCTTTATCGTGGCCGCCACTTTCACCACAACCGAGAAGCCGCCTACTAACATGGCAGCTCGAAAAATGCTCGCGTTCACGCCCCCTGTACTGAGCCTCCTCCATGAAACAAGCAAAGTTTCTTTAAGCTGCATTGGACGATGATCCAAGGGGTTCTGTTACAGGATGGCTCTCTAACTCAATGTGGTTCCTCCATCCGGAACTCGGCCTGAACTGCAGATTGAAACCTGGCTCATCGAGCCGCAGGTCCTCGAATTGAGCAGAATTCGTGCAGAGTTCGATCTGCTGCGGCGAAAAAGAGGCGATGCGTAATTCCGAAAGACGAAATGCTTCGCGAATCAACGGAAGTTTTCTGTAGTCGAAACCCATTACGCGAGCCATTACCGCGTCGATGGTCGCTGCACATGTTCCGCCAAGAATTACTCCAGCCGGCTTCGGATCCGGCGCAACAGGCCCTTCGTGATCGCCTGCCAGGATGCCATCGACAAGAAAGAACAGCTTCCGTTGCGGAACGTCGCGCACAGTCCCTGCCTTGTCCGCGTAGATCAAGATGCGGTTCAAATCGAGGACTGTGCGCCAGATAGTATCATTGCCCCACCAGCTGCCCTCCATGTATTTATCCCCAGTAAGGAATCGGCCGGCGCGGTATAGGCTTGCACGGATGGGCCGCAGCAGTTTCTTTAACAGAGCTGATTTACTGATATCCTCTTTCTCAACCACAAAATCGCCAAGCGACTTACATAGAGATGGACGCAAGTATTCATCGCCGCCCATAGGCGCGGAGCCTTTGCTGTGGTGGGGCAGCCAGTCCTTATGGCCGTTGATGCCGACGAAGTTCTTCAGAGCGCCCGTAATTCCCGCCTTACGGTGCGTCTTCATCTTCGGCATCGAAATGACGACATCGGCGGAGAGAACGGTTTGCGAGACCAAATACTCATTTTTTGCGACGTTATGATGTCTCGACATGAGGCTTGGATCGTAATTGGTGACGCGGAACCGTTGAAAGCGAGCGCTCACGGGGGCCAGCATGCTGCGTTGGGCGAGGTCCACAACCGAATATCCGCGGGGATCGCCGGCTGCCCCGGCCACGCGCATAATTTGTCCGGAATTATCCGTCATCGCATGTTCTTGCCGGAAGTCCAATAACTCAATGGGGATTGAGGAGTTCTTCCTATAAAAATGGATCACGTCATCCAGGCCACTTACCTTACAGAGTTGCTGAAAGCGACAACTCTGGAGCGGGGCATCGCCTACGAGGATACATCCTTCCCCATGAAGGGCAATATGGACGTAATCGAGCACCGCCCGAATCAAAGAAGCATGCGTGTAGACACACTCCACCGTATTTCCAGAGTGATTTTCGTGCAAGACGAGGTTCGGCTTGATCAAGACTGTCTGGCCTGGCAGGATAAGATCACCCAGAGGATTCCAGTCGGGGCTTCCAAAATGCTTCCCATCCATCCCAGCGAGGTGGAAAAAGTTTCGTACGGCTTCATAAGAACCGTTGCTGTCGCTGACCGCCGTCGACGGGGAGAATGGATACTCCGGATGTTGCACGGATGGGGAAAAGGGGCTGACCTTGCCATATGAGAGCTCAGGGTCGAAATAGAGGATAGCTTTTTGTGGAGAAATCGACATGAGGTGCACCTTCGTTTAGGAAATCTGTGAGACTGTAAAGCGGAATTTTCCGGATGGCAATGGCGGGATGCGATCAACTAGCTCTATGCGAACGTCCGCCTCATCGCCCAAGACTGCTTTGATCTCATGGAGAAGATTGTCTTTTTGCCCCGGCTCCATATGATCCATGGATACGATTTTTACGTTAAAACGGCTTCTAGTCTCCTGCACAAAAAGGAATTGCCGAATGTTCCTGTGCCCATAGAAAATGTGGGTAAAGTACTCACCGTGGATAAGCCGCCCGGATGGACTGGTGATGAAATCGGAGCTTCGCCCCAGCACCTGCTTAAGCAAAGGAGAATTAATGCCACATTCACATGGCGCATCAGTGAGAATGCCAATATCGCCGATATCATAGCGAATCAGCGGCATCGCCAGGTTGCTGAACAGGGTGACGAGGATCTTGCCCGGCTTGTCCACTAGCGGACTGCCACTCTCCGAATCCACGACTTCGATATGTTTGTCCAGTTGAAGATGGAGGCCGCGATGACAAGAACATTCTGAGGCGATATTGCCGACCTCGCGGCTACCATATCGGTTGTATACCGGCACGCCGAAACATTCCTCGATCTTCAATCGCATTTCCTCCGTCAGGGTCTCGGCTGAGGTAATGATTGACACCGTAGGGTAAGAGGGCTTGATTCCCTCTTTGAGCAAGAATGAGGCATAGAGAAATGCAGAACTCGCATAAGCGATCAGGTTGTGCGGGCGAAATTCCGTCAGATCCTGGTGGAATTTGCGCATCTCCGCGGGTCCCATGTCGAAGGAATCGTAGATTCTGCGATTATGCAGATAATTTCGAAGCTGGCCGACCACACCCTTGAAGGTCTTGGTGTCGCGTTGCGCTCCCCAAAGATATCCAACCCGGTTGCCATAGTTCCATCCCTGAATCATGTCGCTTACGAAGGTAATCGCGACGCCTTCTTTGCGATAACCTGCATCCTGCATCAAGACCACAGGGTTTCCAGTTGACCCGCCACTCGAGTTTTCACGCCAGTTCTTCTGACTAATACCTTTGGCGGTAAGTTCATCGAAATGCTCCTGCACGTCCTTCTTGGTCAATGGGGGGATATGCTTGAGGTTTTTCATAATCAGGTCTGACTCGCTGGTGAATCCGGCCCGCTTGAAGCGCTCCTGATAAAACTCGCAATGACGCATCGCTTGGACAAGCGTTTGATGCAGACGATGCGCCAGATACGCCTTGATCTCAGCGCGAGGCAATTTCATCTGACTTATTCGCTCTGCGGCCATCGCGCGAACGCCCCACCTGGGATGAGCTGGAGTTGACAACAAGCCGTATAGAATCGGATAGAAGAGACGAGACGACACGAGATCATTAACGCGGTTCATAAATGTCCTTCATCTGAATAGAATCCACATTCATTGGTCCGCAGGCTGCAACTGAAATCCTGCGTCTTGCGAAGTCTGATCGCAAGCAAAGAGAATAGCCAGAGAGAATACGACCCATGTTACCCGGCTCTCCGCAAGGTGGCCGACGGTAGCTGCTACAACCCAGGTCAGGAGAAGGAAGATTCCTGCCACCTGCCCAGAAGCCGTGGCATGCTTTAACCGCGCAAATAAGCTCAAAATAAGCCCAAGGATCAGCAAAAGTCCGGCGACACCCTGCTCTACTGAGACTTCAAGATATGTATTGTGTGCGTTATAAAGGGTTCCTGATGCCCAGCGAAAACTCCCTACGCCTGAGCCGAAGAGCGGGCTTTCCAGAAAAGCCTGCCACCCGAACCGCCAAACCTTCACGCGTTCGTCAAGATCGCCACTCTGCACCTGGGAGCCTACGGTGGACAGAATATGCCACGTGCCCGCCGGTATCAGAGTCAGCCCGACACAGAGCAGAGAAGCGAAGATCGCGAGCAGAGTGTAGATCCTTGCGCGCGAGGATCTGGAAAGCAAGAATGGAGTCGCTCCGAACCCCACCACGCCGACTACTAGACCTGTCCGTGATCCCGTCAGTAATAACCCGAGTGAACCGAGCGCCAGGTAGAGCCACCCTGTCCACACTTGAATACTGGAGGCGCGCAGAGATCGATCAAGAGCCAGATAGAGGGCTAGAGGCAGGCCGACTGCGAATACAATCGCTAGTTCATTGGGGTTCCAAGCCTCGACGCTGTATCGAAAGGCTGAGTATAGTGCTCTGTGAAGAAGAAACGCCTCACGCATGATAAGCAACGCCGATATGAGGCCGCCCACTAGATACCCGAAGATAAGGTGCGTCCGCTCTCTGACGCTGCGGGCAAACTCCCATGAAAGCAGAAGCACTGGCACTGCCTGAAGGTATTGCCGCAATGCATGCTCGGCTTCTTCGGTCGGAGATTGGTCCCAAAGCAGGCTGATTGAAACAAGCAAGAGATAAAGCAACGCCAGCCAATGAAAAGCCTTCCAGCGACGAGCCCGCCCGGTAACGATTACAGCGGCGGTCCCGACCAGAAGCACCAGCTCCCCTGTCACGCGCGCATAGGACTCCAGGGGTTCCCGGAGAACAAAGCTGTATTCAAAGGGCACTGTAAAGAAATACGCCCATAGCGCGATGTACGCAATTCTTCTGAGCAGATTGTCTGGATGCAGCGATTCGGTCATTGTGAATTCTGGCTCATAGCTTTGGCGATTTAGCAGTATCACAGTAAGGGCTTGCGACCGGTATAGGCCGGCCGATTCGGGTCATCATGCTGGGAAGGGGGAGGAGAGACGAGGTATGCATTGGAATGGACGAGGCTCGGATGAGGAACTGCCGGCGAGGATTCAAGCCATGATTCCAGCATCAGGACGTTCCACAGTTGATATTCCCAGTCGTAAGATCCTGAAGAATGCTGCAACCACATGCGACTCACTTCTTCTGTTCTTAGCAAGCCGCTGGAGCGAATCCGCGCAGGATCAAGTAGGCTCTCCGCCCAGTCGCGAAGAGGACCTCTCAACCACTGACCGATCGGCACAGAGAAACCCTTCTTAGGCCGGTTAATAAGAGCGGGAGGAACATATCTTTCGAGCAGGCGGCGAAGCAGCCATTTCCCTTGGCCCTGACGCACCTTCATAGACAAGGGAAGCCGCCATGCGAATTCGAAGACTCGATGGTCGAGCAACGGCACACGGGCCTCTAAACCTACCGCCATGCTTGCCCGATCCAACTTGACAAGAATATCATCCGGCAAATAAGTCAAACTATCCAAGCATTGCATCTGGGAAACATAGTCAGGAAGAGCCTTCCAGTCTCGATTGGTGTGGAAGTAGCTCTCCGCCTCGCTTCCGCGGATCAGAAACCTTTCTGGATACTGGATGTGCGATAAGAAGTTCCTGTAAAGGTTGGCCGGATCAGAGCTCTCCATTAGGCGAGAAAGCCGGTGCACCTTATTGCCGAAACTCCCCTCTCCGTAACCTCCGGGCAACGCTTTCTCTACGGGACGCAAGAGGGTATCTACGGTGGCGGGTGAGACCTTGGAGATTGAAGTGCCGAGATGACGCCGGAGAGGGCTTCCAAGGAGCCGCATCCAGCGCCATGTTCGATCCGCCCAGACGTAGCGAGAATAGCCAGCAAAGAGCTCATCTCCACCATCGCCGGAAAGGCTGACGGTGACATGCTTACGCGCCATTTGTGAGACGAGAAACGTGGGGAGCTGCGACGAATCGGCAAAAGGCTCGTCATACAGAGAGGCTATGGTTGGGACGTATCGCTGCGCCTGATCCTCGGTTACATAGAGCTCGGTATGTTCGGTCCCAAGATGCCGTGCGACCTCCGCGGCGTAAGGAGCTTCGTTATATTTTGGCTCGGTAAAGCCAATAGAGAAGGATCTAACCTTGCTGGTACTCTGCGCCTGCATGAGCGAAACGACGAGAGAAGAATCGATGCCGCCCGACAAAAAGGCCCCCAGGGGAACATCGGAGGCCATTTGCAGGCCGACCGCTTCAGTGAGAAGAGCGTTTAACTGTTCGATTGCCTCGTCTGCTCTTCCATTGAAAGGCTGCCGCGTTCCTGCCAGTGCCGCTTCGCTTGCCGACCAATATCGAGTGACGCGGAATGCGCGGGATGCACTTCTGAAGGTCGCAATCGTACCTGGTTCAAGTTTGTAGATGTCACAGTAGATGCTGTGTGGAGCGGGAATATAGCCGTAGCGAAGATAGGCGGCGATGGCGTCACGATTCAACTCCCCGCTGAATCGCGGATGACAACGAAGTGCCTTGACCTCCGAGGCAAAGAGAAGGCACTGATTGTTCCAGCCATAGTAGAGCGGCTTGACGCCAAGATGGTCACGAACCAGATGGAGGGTGCGTTCAGCGCGATCCCAAAGGGCAAACGCGAAGATTCCTACGAACCGCTTTACCGCATTCTCCAGGCCCCATGCTTCAACCGCGGCAAGAATTACCTCGGTATCCGAATGTCCGCGCCATACTTGTGAATCAAGCTCTTTGCGAAGCTGCTCGAAATTGTATATCTCCCCATTAAAAACGATCACGTAGCGTCCGGAGCCGGAGAACATCGGCTGGTGACCTTGCGGAGACAAGTCGATGATGGAAAGCCGCCGGTGCCCAAGTCCGATTCCTACTGAAGGTTCGCACCAGAGCCCGCAATCGTCAGGACCGCGATGCTGAAGCGCGCTCGTCATGGGGGCGAGCATCTCCAAAAGCTCTGCCTCGGTTGCGGGGGATGACCAAAAGCCTGCTATGCCGCACATGGATAATCTCGCTCAAATCTGATGTTTGAAAAAGCAATGCGTGAAGGCTTCATCTGGCGTCCCGGCGATAGAGCAGCAGTCCGCATGAGGTTATCGCCATGCCTGTCGCCGGTTCTTAGGTGACCTGGGAGAGTGCGTTTGAAATCAGTGCCGGGCAGTGCGGAACCAGTTGCTGGTAAGCTGCCGATGTCTCCGAGATGACATACTTCTCTGAAAACCGTTCAGCAACAATTTGCCGCCCGCGTTTGCCCATTTGTTCCTGCAGGCGGCGATTACCCAATAAATCGCAGAGCGCCTTGGCCAGCGCCTCAGAATCGCCGGGGGGGACAAGGATGCCATTCTCACCATCCTGAACAATATCCCGGCAACCGGCGATGTCGGTCGTCACGATGGGGCGGCAGCACGATGCTGCCTCAA
>Ga0302197_10001981_pt1 | contig 19225 bp, 14 predicted proteins | sample II_Bog_N2_1_FD_193526 | JGI IMG/M metagenome (GOLD analysis project Ga0302197, IMG submission 193526) | Peat permafrost microbial communities from Stordalen Mire near Abisko, Sweden - II_Bog_N2_1 | ecosystem: Environmental > Terrestrial > Soil > Wetlands > Peat | place: Sweden: Abisko...
TGCATTTCCTGGTGCTAACTCAGGTGAGGAGCTATGCTTCCGCTTACGCTGCTTCTTGAAGAGAATCTTGAATCGGCACCTGGGGCATTCCCAGGGATAATACCCAAACAAGGTATACACCTTCTTTTCAAGAAAGCCTTGTCTCTCCGTTCGGCCCATGTCGATCCCACACCGCGAACATCGCGGATCGGCTTTTTGGGAAGAATGATGATGGGAGCCATGATTCTCCGAAGGATGGGAGCTATCATGCTGCGAATGACGAGAGCTATCTTTCTGCGGCACATCCACCTCTCAATGATTCCCGTTAACAAGACTACAGCCCCGTGAGCTTGCATTGCAGTAGTTTTCGCCAACAGGTCGCTTTTCCGCTACCTGAGCTTCGTCGAACGCGGAGTTTGGCTCCACTGTCCAATCGTGAAATTCCAGTGAATCTCGATCATAGAACGACGAACGATGATTCAGTCAAGGCTAACCTTGGTAACCAAAAGTAAACACAACAGGTTACTGGCAAACAACTCAGTGTTCCAGATTCAGCTCTTATGCGCCGGAAAGCTGGGTGAGTCCCTTCCGAGCGATCTCGCTCACCGCCCTGGCTAGCGTTTGCGAGGCATTCAGTGACTCGGGGCGCTCGAGCCGAATGCCAAGATTGACGGCAAAACCACGAAACAGGATGTCGACATCGTAGAGAATTTCAACATGGTCGCAAAGAAAACCGATGGGCTGAAGGATGAGCGTTTTTATGCCTTCAGCGGCGATTGACTCAAGGGTCTCCTCAACCGACGGGCCAATCCATGGGCCGCCGCTTGCGCCCTGGCTTTGAAAGGCAAACCACCAGCGGGGAATCTCGGGTACACGGGCGGCAACGAACTCGGCCGTGTGCCGCGCTTCTTCGGCGTAGGGGTCCGGGCTCTGTCCTCCGGGCCACAGGCGTCGCGCGGACTCGCCAGAGGTGTCCGAATCGCCTGCAGTTGGGACGGGAGCCTGAACCGTGCGCGTGGGCACGCTGTGGGCCGTAAACAGCACCGGAACCGGCTTGCCGGTCTCCTCGGTCAGCTTGGTTAAAGTGGGCCTGAGGCGCTCGGCAAACGCCTCGGCCAGCAGCGGGTGTTGCGCCCAGCCCTCGGTAAAGTGAATGCGTAGACCGCCGGCCTCGGCTTCAACGGCGCGGCGATAGAGGCCTGTGCTGGTGCGGGAGTTTTGCGGCGCCATGCAGACCACCGAGGCCTGCTCCACGCCGTCGGCACGCATCCGGCGGACCACCTCGGGAATGTAAGGACGCCAGTTGCGCATTCCCACGTAGACAGGAACAGGGTGGCCAGCGGCAGCCAATTCGGCTTCGACAAGCCTGCCCTGCTCCAGGGTGATTTCGGTAAGCGGGCTGCGGCCGATTTGCGCGTATCGATGCTGGATTTCTTCAACCACATGCTGGGGGATGGGCCGCCCGCTGACTACATTGCGCAGGTATTCGGGGATCTGCTCGACGGTCTCCGGCGTTCCATGGGCGAGGAGGAGGACGGCTTGTCTAGGCATTGGCGGCCCCAGGATCGCCGGCCAACCGGAACTCTCTCACCATGCGAACAACCGCCTGGACGTTTTCTACCGGGGTTGTGGGGACTATGCCGTGGCCCAGGTTGAAGATGTGTCCGGGGCGGCCGTTGGCGGAGCGGAGAATCTCCTTCACTCGCAGTTCCAGCACCTCAAGAGGCGCGAAAAGGGTGATCGGATCGAGGTTTCCCTGCACCGCGTGGCCATAGCCCACGGCGCGCCAGCCCTCATCGAGGGGCTGCCGCCAATCGAGACCGATGACGTCGGCGCCTGTCGCGGCCATCTCCGTAAGCAAACCACCCGTCTCCACACCGAAGTAGATGACTGGCACTCCCATGGCCTGGACGGAGCGGACCAGCCGCTTGGAAGCTTCGAAGGCGTATTCGCGATAGTCGGAAAGGCCGAGGGCCCCAACCCAACTGTCAAAGATCTGAATCACGTCGGCGCCGGCAAGCACCTGGAGGCGGCAATAGTCTTCGAGGACCCTGATGATTTTGTCGAGGAGCAGACGCCAGGTGAGGGTGTCGCGATACATCATGGTCTTGGTGTGGATGTAATTGCGGGAACCGCCGCCTTCGATCATGTAGCTTGCGAGGGTGAAGGGGGCGCCGCAGAAGCCAATGATCCCGAGGCGGTCTTTGAAATGAGTGGCGACCTTCTGGATTGCGCGGGCCACGTAGGCAAGATCGTCGGCGCGATCGGTGCGGAGTGCGCGAACGTCATCGGCTGTACGAACCGGATGATGCACGACTGGGCCTTCGCCGGCCTGAAACTCGAAAGGCAGGCCCATGGGCTCCAGCGGAAGCAGCAAGTCGGCAAAGATGATGGCGGCATCCACACCGAGCTTCTCCGCGGCGGTGATCGTGACCTCGGCGGCGATTTCGGGCTGCTTGCAGATTTCCACCAGAGTGTGATGTTTGCGAATGTCCCGGTATTCCTGCATGTAGCGCCCGGCCTGGCGGAGAAACCATACCGGGGTGCGATCAACGGGGCGGCGTAGACAGGCGCGGACAAAACGGCTGCCGTCGAGGATGGTGTCGGGGATGCTTTCGACGACAGGGATCTGATTGGCTGGATTCATACTGATGTAGATTTTAACGGGCGAAATCCGCTTCGATAGTGATCTAAATCACCAGCAGACAAAAAACGGCCCCCGTTTTTAACGGGGGCCAAGTTGCCTTGGTTCTCTCGTGTTGCGAGAGCTTGATTGGCGGCCAACGGCGGGGTAGCCGTCGGTGCGGAAAGGAGCCAGGGGGGGCTGCGGTGTTTAGGGCCGCTCCGCGCCGGTCAAGGGAGCCGCACCATTAGGTGGCGCGGGGCCCTGGGCCGCCAAACTGTTTGCCATCAACCGAATGTGTACGCTGCTTGTCCTGACCGGCTTCATATCATCGCTGGTCTGGCTGTGAGCGTTGCCAAGGGCAACTGCGTGCATGCGGTAGACGGGAATCTCGTGTGTTGTGACAAGGTAGCGCTTGACCGCTTCGGCAAAACGCTCCGAACTTTGAATACCGGCGCTTCCACCAAGCGGTGAATGGGCTTCTACTTCCAGGATGTAACCCTGTTGGCCGGAAACAGTTGCGGCAAAGTCGTCAAGCTGCTTCTTTGCTGCTGTTGACAGTACGGCGTTGCCACCGCGGAAGGCGACATCGGCTTCGGTGACCTGGTGGTACTGGTCCAGACCGTTCACCGTGGTGTTTAGCTGGTCAACATGACCGGAAGCGTTCTGCGCGATGCCGCTGGCATTCTGGGCTTGCTGGCCAGCCGCGGTTGCGGTCTGGTTTGCGCCATCCGCAGTGGATTGCGCCTGACGAATCCCCGCCTGCGCCCTGGAATCCACGTCCTGGATATCCTTGGCATTCTTGGCGTTGACTTCATCCAGCTCGCTGAGACGATCATTGATTGGGTCTGTCTGCTTCTTGACCCACTTTTTGCGGGCCATCGGATTGACGCGGCCCCAGAACCCCTCCTTAGGCGTGTTCATAGTCGGCGAAGCCGCTGGGGAGGGCTGCTGTACCGCCTGAGAAGAGGTTGTCTGGGGGGCGGTCCCGGTCTGCGGCTGCGAATCTTGCGCGAACACGGGAATTGCAACTGCAGATGCCAGCACAAGCACAGCAAACTGGCGAGGGAACAAATTCCGAATTTTGAGTTCTGGATTCATGAGCAGCATCCTTGAGGTTTTTTGACTAAGGTGAATTCTGCTTCGAGCTGATCTATCCGCTCGCCCATAGAGATAGCAATGACCATGCCAAACTCCGCCTCTCTCGGAGAGAGAATCGTATCTAGCTCATAGGATGCGACTTAATTTGGAAAGGCAGAGTTTTTCCGATGGAGAATCCGGGCTCCGGGCCACCAAAGGAGTATGTAAGTTTTTCCGATTGAGTAAGTTCTACCGGGTAAAGGTGCAGGCCCCGAAAGGGTAGGCCGGATTCAGGCCGGAATTTCGCGCCCGCATGGCTGCAGGTTGACTATCGGGTTTCCACGTGGAGGATGCGGACCTCGGGATATGCCCCGTCCCAGTCCGGCGAAACGGCGTCGAAGATCAGGCGGAAGTCCTGCGCGGCGCCCGGAATGAGCGGGGCCGCGGAAACCGGCTCAACGTCGATATACGGATCGCGCATGCGAATGAACTTGAGCGGCTGGGTTTCATTCTGAGCCACTTCGTGCGCGTAGTTGCGGAACAGTACCTGGACAACGATCCCTGTAACGGTGCGCGCGCCCTTGTTGGCAACGTGCCCGTCGAGGTACGTGACCTTGCCGCCAGAGAGGCTGGCTGACTCGCTCATGGCGAGATTGGTAATTGCCAGGCTCGACGCGTAGGCATCCTGGGTGGCGGAGATCGGGGTCACGCTCGCCACTGGCTTGCCGTGCTCAAGGACCGCGACAAGAACGGTCGCGACAACAACCACGACCGCACCCGCAATAATCAGGGGCAGCCAGTTGCGCTCCCGCGGCTCCGAGGGGCGGATCAGTTCGAGATGGGGAGGAGTGCTCACGTGCGGATTTTACACCCGTTCCCAAAGGAATACGCTGCGCCGCAACGTTCTTATTGATTGAACTATGACTGTCTCCGGCCCGGCCGATAAACAACGCAGTGTCACATTTCCGTTCGGCAATCCACAATGCGAGTGTGGAACGTGATTCAGCCGCGCATTTTTTAACATGTGTTTTGCGAATCGATTTGAAGAAAACGGTGTCTAAGAACCTGTGAGCATGCATCAAAACGGACAGGATGTTCAGACATTTGCCGTAAGGCGCAGAAAGAGGCGTACCCCTATGCAATCCCATCCCCCTGCGGTATCGACCTCTGCGCACCTGTCCAATGACGCTCCGACTGGGTCACGCGGACACGCCGACGTCATCTACCAGGCGGTCACAATCGCCGCGGTTCTACTGCTGCTGGGAAGCCTTTGGGTCTTCTAAAAGCCATCTAATAATTACCATCGACAATTCGAAGACGTCCCTCAGGGGTAAAGCTCACCGGTTTTGGCGGCTTTATGCGGTACGGCTCAAGCCGTGCCCTTTCAAAACAGACGCAAGGGATAGCGCCTATTGCCTCGATGTGCGCCTCGCATGAGGTTTATCTCCGTCCAACCGCGCAGTTCTGCGACGCCAATGCCGGCCGGTGAATCCAACCTGCAAGATCCACAAGACAGAAGGGATTCATTATGAGCAAGGTTCTGGTAACGGGCGGTTCCGGATTCATCGGGGGCCATGCCATTTTGCAGTTGCTGGCGGCAGGTCACCAGGTGCGCACAACCGTCCGCAGCCTCAAGCGCAAGGACGACGTGCTGCAGATGCTCAGGGTTGCCGGCACGGAACCAGGCGTCCAGTTGGAATTCGCGGCAGCCGATTTAGAGAGGGATGCGGGATGGACAGAGGCCGCGGCAGGCTGCGATTTTGTCCTGCATGTGGCCTCGCCTTTCCCCTCGCATGTGCCCAAAGATGAGAGTGAGCTGATTGTGCCGGCGCGGGAAGGAACATTGCGCGTGCTGCGGGCGTCGCGCGATGCGGGCGTGAAGCGGGTGGTGCTCACGTCGTCGTTTGCGGCCATCGGCTATGGGCATAAGGAGCAAATCGCTCCGTTTGACGAGACAAACTGGACCAACCTGAACGGGGAGGGTCTGACCGCCTACGTAAAGTCAAAAACGCTGGCAGAGCGCGCAGCATGGGATTTCATTGCGCGGGAGGGCGGCGGGCTCGAACTCTCCGTGGTGAACCCGGTGGGTGTGCTTGGCCCTGCGCTGCGCCGCGATTCTTCCACGTCGCTCCTGATGGTACAGAAACTAATGGATGTCGCCCTGCCCGGCGTCCCGCAGATCGTTGTTGGTGTTGTGGACGTGCGCGATGTGGTGGATCTGCACCTGCGCGCAATGACCAATCCGGCAGCGAACGGTGAGCGCTTTCTGGCCGTCGCCGGGGACTTCATCTCGTTTCTCGATGTTGCGAAAATTCTGAAAGCGCACATGGGAGCATGGGCCAAACGCGTTCCAACCCGGGAGCTGCCCAATTGGCTGATGCGGCTGCTGGCTGTGGCTGTTCCTGAAGCGCGGCAGATTCTGCCCGAGTTGGGTAAGACGAAAAACGCAACCAACGCCAAGGCAAAGCGTGTCCTGGGTTGGTCGCCGCGCTCGAACCAGGAGAGCATTGTGGCCACTGCGGAGAGCCTGGTGCGGCTTGGGGCTCTCAAGGATAGCCCGAAGGCGGGTTAGCGGGATTTTCCTGCACGGAGATTTGCGGGAGGCGCGGCGCGCACAATGGCGACTATGTGGCCGATGCAGGTTCCAAAGACCAAAACCAGAAACACCGGCACGATCCACGGAGAGACGCGGCCGTGTCCAGCACGCACCGCACCCAGAATGGACCATTGCAGCCAGGTGAAAAGAAAAGCCAGCTCCACTTTGAGCCAGGCGACCATTTGCAATGAGAGGGCCTGCAGGCGCGGACGGTTTTCCGGCGTTACCCGGACGGGATAGTTGAAGGCCGAGGGAAAGAACGACACGACCGTGATGAGCCCGTAAATGACCACGGCCATGACCGGCAAAAGCCACAACATGGCTGGTGAGCCCCAGCCGTTGGGGTTTCCGGCCAGGTCGAAGTGGGTGGGGATTCTGTCCGGAAGGCGGGACGGGCCGTAGAGGGCGCGGAAAGTGATCCAGCAAAGGATCGCAAGGAGCGCGAGACCGACGATTTCGAGGTTGCGGCGCATAGGGTACGTTCTGGATCTCTGATATCAAGCTTATGGCATTTGCTACACTTCTGGCAGTGTCGCGCCCCGGCTTTTCGCTCGCTTCTATTTTTCGAGTGTGATCAAGTCTTGGAGAGGCGGCGGGAGAAAGCATGCCAGTTGTCGAACTCGTGGGAGTAACCAAGGCCTACGAGGAAAAAATTGCCGTCAGTAACCTTAGCCTCTCTATCAATGCGGGGCAGATGTTTGGTCTTCTGGGGCCGAACGGAGCGGGCAAAACCAGCTCGATCCGCATGATGATGGGCATTACCATCCCAGACTCCGGCGCCATCAATCTGTTTGGAAAGCCGTTCGAGCGGCAGAGCCTCGATCGGGTGGGTTACCTGCCTGAAGAGCGCGGTCTTTACAGGAAGATGAAGGTGCTGGACCAGTTGGTATTTTTTGGCCAGTTACACGGTCTCTCCGCGGAGGAATCGCGCCGGCGCGCCATCGATTGGTCAAAGCGGATGGAAATCTCGGATTCGCTTGCCAAGAAGACCGAAGAGCTCTCGAAGGGAATGCAGCAGAAGATTCAGTTTATTGCGACCCTGATGCACGACCCTGGGTTGATTGTGATGGATGAGCCCTTCAGCGGTCTTGATCCAGTGAATGCGGTGCTTATGGAGAAGACGCTGCTTGAGCTGAAGGATCAGGGCAAGGCGATTCTGTTTTCGACCCATCGCATGGACCAGGTGGAGAAGCTTTGCGACTCCATCTGCCTAATCAACAACGGGAAGGCTGTGCTGGCCGGTAAGGTGCGCGAGATCAAGGCAACTTATGAGCGCAACCGTGTGATCGTGGAGTTTGAGGGAAGCGCTTCGTTCCTGAGCAGCGATGAAATCGCCGAGGCAAAGAACTACTCAGGCCACGCGGAAATCAAGCTCAAGCCGCAGGGCGATGCGCAGAAGTTACTGCACGAGGCCGCGGCGGCGGCCAAAATTTTCCGGTTTGAGCTGGTTGAGCCCTCGCTCGAAGAGATTTTTATTGAGACGGTGGGAGGCAAGGCCAATGCGTAACATTCTGCTGATTGCCCGGCGCGAGTACATGGAACAGATTCGGGGCCGCGCCTTCAAAATCTCCACCGTTGCGTTGCCTCTTTTGATAGCTGCGCTGCTGTTCTTTAGCAGCACCATGGCCCGCAAGGCCAATACCGGCAGGCACATCGCGATTGTTGCCGAGGATGCGGCTCTTGCCAACGAAGTCCGTCAGCAGCTGTTTGACGACAAATACGCCCACTACTACAGGGTGGATGTGTCGGCGCCGGCAACCGCGGAGGAACGCGCGATGTGGCAGGAACAGGTGCGCGCCAAGGCCATTGATGGAGTGCTGGCCATTGATTCCTCGAACCCGGACAAGATTTCCGCCACCTTCACCTCGCTCTCTGTCGCCGATATCTCCGCGAACGGCAGCCTGCGGAATGCTTTGAATCGCGGCGTGATCAACGAGCGGATGATCCGCAAAGGCCTCGCCCAGGCCGATGCTGATGCCATGCTGGCGAAGGTTTCCATCGATGCATTGCAACTGGACAAGGATGGAAAGATCGGCAAGAGCAACGGCGGCGCAACCGTCATCAAAGCGACCCTCATGCTCATCCTGCTTTCCATACCCATCATGCTCTACGGGTTGGACATGGCGCGAGCGATTATCGAAGAGAAGACTTCGCGCATTTTCGAGGTGATGCTGGCGGTGACAAGACCCAGCGATCTGCTGGCGGGCAAACTGCTGGGCGTGGGCGGCGTCGGCCTGACGCAGATCGCCATCTGGACAATAGGCGCCACTCTGTTCATGGGTTCCGCGCTTGCCACATCACTGCTGACAGGCGACATTGAAATCCATTTCTCGTGGCAGGAGGGCATTTTTTTCCCTATCTACTTTGTGTTGGGTTTCGCTCTGTTCAGCGCCATCTTCTCCGGCCTCGCGGCCACCTGCGAAACCGCGCAGGATCTGCAAAAGTTCATGTGGCTGGCCATTGTTCCGCTTTACACCGCGATGGGCTTTCTTCCGGTGATGATCAAGGATCCCAACTCCGCCTGGTCCATCGCGGCAACGCTGTTTCCGCTCACCTCGCCCTACACCATGATTTCGCGCATGGGCATGGCCCCGGTTCCGTACTGGCAGATTGCGCTCTCTGTGATCCTGCTGCTGCTTACCACCTGGGCAACACTGTGGTTCTCCTCGCGGCTCTACCGCGTCGGTATTCTGATGTATGGCAAGCGCGCCACGCTGCCGGAGTTGCTGCGGTGGCTGCGCTACTCCTGAGCGGAGTTCTTCCATTTCCGATATGCGTCCAACCGTTTCCAGACGTGAAGAAAGGAGCGTATCCAATGAATCCGATTTGCCGCAAAAGAGCGTCCTTTGTGCACCGGGTACGCCCTGATTCTCACAAGTTGCTAGCCTTTGTTGTAATCATTTTCGTGTGTCTCGCTCCTGCGAATGCCGGCGCGATGCAGGCGAATGAAGACGGGGACGTGCGAGCCTTTTTCCTGAAGCTGTTTGGGAAACCTCCCGCACCGCACAATGTTGCGATTATCATCGACAGCACGGCCGCGATGGGCAACCTTGATCCTCAATGCAAGAGCCGACATCTCGACTGCGTACTACCCGGCATCCAGACCCTGCTGAGCAAGCTCCCACCTTGCAAGGCGCGAATAAAAGGCTGTGGGGCGGCAAAAGGCGGCAACGTCGCTCACCCGGCCGACAAGATCAGTCTGTTCACCTTTCCAAATGTGACCGTTGAAACCGCAAGTGACGATTACAACTGTGGCAACCTGAACCCTACGATTGAAAGATACTCATTTCCTGACCCTGAGGCGTCGAGCTATGCGCCTTCGGGGTCGCCTGGAACGGATGCGACTTACGAGATCGTGAAGTACTCGAGCGATTACCGGACTGCGAATTTCACATCTGTTTTAAATCCCGACTCTGACCTTGTGAAAGCGGTAAATGGGGTTAAGGGTTGCCGAGGTTTGAAAACTCCCGGCGGTGTGCGGACTTATTTTGCGGGTGCAATTTATGCAGCTCAAGCATCGGTGGCCGCCGAGCAGGCGGCAAGACCCGGTTCGCAGAACATCATTATCTTTATGAGTGATGGCGAAGCAAACTCCATGCGAAACCAGTTAGAACGGAGCGCTACGAATTCCGGAACCTATCCCTCTTGGGTCGATGAGTGTGGCCAGGCAATCACGGCCGCCAAGGCTGCCACTGCCGCGGGAACACGGGTCTATTCAATCGCCGACGGCGCGGAGTCATCCGGCTGCCGAAGCGACATGACTGGACCTTACAAAGGCTATAGCCCATGCCAAACCATGCAGGCAATCGCGTCCTCTCAGCCGTACTTCTTTTCCGACGGCGAGCAAATCGGGTCCACACCCCCGTGTCTTTCAGCTACACATCCGGCAACCGACCTGAGGCGGGTATTCAAGGAGATCGCAAAATCCATCAAGGCTGACCGACCGGCCACTCCAAAAAGCGTCGGACCTGCCAGCTAGAATCAATGGAGTGACCGCAGAAGCCAACTCCAGATTCACACTCAGCCAGCGCCTTGTGCTCGCCGTGGTTCCGCGCATCGTGTGGGCTCTGCTGAGCGTCGTCGGCATGACCTGGCGCTTTGAGGTGATTGCCGAAGACGGCGCCACGCCCCTTCTGCTGGGACTGGGCGCGGGCGCGGAGATTTTCTGCTTCTGGCATCAATGCGTGCTGCCGTGCGCGGTCTACTTCCGGCGCACGCACGGAACCATCCTTATCAGCCGCAGCTTCGACGGCGAACTGATCACGCGCATTCTTGAGATGTTCGGATTCCATGCGGTGCGCGGCTCCAGCTCCCGCGGCGCGCGGGAAGGGCTGCTGGGCCTGAAGCAGGTGATTGAAAGCGGGAAGCCGGCCATCTTTACCGCCGATGGGCCGCGCGGTCCCATTTATCAAACCAAGATGGGACCTATCAAGCTGGCGCAGATGACCGGCGCGCGCATCGGCTGCTTTCATCTTGAGCCGGAGCACGCGTGGGTGCTGCGGTCGTGGGACCACTTCCTGGTGCCGAAGCCATTCACGCGGATCGTGGTGAGCTGGGCGCAGTGGACGTATCTTCCAGGCGATCTGCACGCCGATGAATTCGAAAGCAGGCGCGCTGAGCTGAATGCCGCAATCGAACGTGCGCGGCTGAACGCCTATGCGCATTTCAAGAAGGCGCGGCCATGAGCAGGGAAGCACCAGGGCTGCTGGTGGAGGATTTCGACTTCGAACTGCCGACGGAGTTGATTGCGCAGCAGCCTCCGGAGGTGCGTGGGCAGAGCCGCATGCTGGCGATGGATCGCGCGAACGGGACGCTGCGCGATGGAAGCTTTGCGGATCTTCCTTCGCTGCTGAACCCTGGAGACCTGCTGGTGTTAAATGACAGCCGCGTGATTCCCGCGCGGCTTTATGCCCGGCGGACTTCGGTCCGCGACCGGCAGGAACCAACAGGCCAGGTTGAGGTGCTGCTCACCGAGCCTGCCGGCGATAACTGCTGGCGCGCCCTGGTGAAGCCGGGAAAGAAAGTGGGCGTGGGGGAGCGTCTCGTGTTTCCGTCGTCTTCCGGCGAAATCGAGCTCGAGGCGGAGGTGCTGGAGCGGGCAGAGTTTGGCGAGCGGCTGCTTCGTTTTGCGCCTATCGGCGATTTTTTTGCTGCTGTCGATCGCATCGGCCACATGCCGCTTCCGCCCTATATTCGGCGCAGTGACGCAGATGCGGATCGCAACCGCTATCAGACGGTTTTCTCGCGCGAGCCGGGGTCGGTGGCCGCGCCGACGGCTGGACTTCACTTCACGCCGCAGATCCTTGATGACCTTGCGGCGCGCGGCGTTGAGATTGTGCGTGTCACGCTCCATGTCGGGTTGGGCACGTTTGCTCCGCTGCGTGTTTCCAGGCTGGATGAAATTCGGCTGCATCGCGAGCGCTACACGCTTTCCGAATCAACCGCGGATGCAATCAATCGCGCGGTGAAAGAAGGGCGCCGCATCGTGGCCGCTGGAACCACGGTGGTGCGGACGCTGGAGCACTGCGCGATGCAGGTCGCCGGCAGCGAGCTCAAGCCGCACTCCGGAGTGACGGAGATTTTTATCTCGCCGGGATTCGAGTTCCGCCTGGTTGGAGCGCTGTTAACCAATTTCCATCTGCCGAAGTCGAGCCTGCTTATTCTGGTCAGCGCGTTCGCAGGCCGCGAGGCGATGCTCGCAGCCTATCGACACGCCGTGGAGCATGGTTACCGGTTCTTCAGTTACGGGGACTGCATGTGGATATCCTGAACGGTATCAAGCTCCGTTCTGCCGGCTCTGATGAGCCCACCGGGTCACTTCCCACCGCACATCATCCGCATGTATCGTAAGGGCATGAATCCCTCTGAGCCTGCACCGGGCCTGCCCTTGGAAAACGCGGCCGCGGCCGGAACACCGGGCATCGGCGCTCGTGTACTGGCGCGCATCTTCACCCGGCATCTACTGAATGCGGCCCTGCTGGTGTTGCTTGCGCTGTACGCTACGGGCTACCTGGGCCATCCGGAACTTCCCCAGGGCGATAGCGACATCTGGTGGCACCTGGCCAATGCGCGGATTCTTACCACGATGCACAGCTTTATTCACACGGAGCCCTACTCCTTTTCGGTTATGGGCGACGCATGGATCAATCCGGAATGGCTCTCTGAAATGCCTTTCTGGTATGGCTACCGGGCTCTTGGGCTCAGGGGCATCTATCTTGTGACCGTGGTGCTTCTCTGCGCCAATATTCTGTTCGTCTACTGGCGCAGCTATCGGAAGGCGGGGCACGCCGGCGCGGCGCTGGGGACAGCCGTGCTTGGATTCCTGATGATGATTGTCGGCGCGGGGCCGCGCACCATCCTGGTGGCCTACCTGGCGCTGTGCGCGGAACTGGCCATTCTGGAAGCGATGGAGCGAGGCAAGACGTACCTGCTGTGGCTGCTGCCGCCGCTTTTTTGTTTGTGGATCAACCTGCATGGAAGCTGGATCATCGGCATGGGTGTGCTTGGACTCTACATCCTTTGCGGCTGGTTTTCATTCAACGTGGGCGCAGTCGAGCAGCATGCATGGACAAGCGTTGAACGCCGCCGCTTCACCTTCGTCTTGGTGGTTTCCGTGCTGATGCTTTTGATCAATCCCTATGGCTGGCGGCTCATCTGGAACCCGTTTGACATGCTGTTGAACCAGAAGCAGATGATGTCGATTGCGCAGGAGTGGCAGCCGCTGAGCCTGAACACCATTGCCGGCTATGCATCCTGGCTGACGATTGCTCTTTTTGTGGTTGCCAATTGCCTGCGCGGACGAAAATGGAAGATTTACGAGTTGGCAATTCTCTTCTTCGCATTCTTTGAAGCCTTCAATCATGTCCGATTCACGTTCCTGGCGTGTCTGCTGGTGATCCCCATGCTAACCGTTGATGTGGCGCGCAGCTTTGCCGGGCCGCCCGACGAGAAGACCATTCCCGGAATGAACGCATTGTTCGTCGCAGTCATACTCGGCGTGGCTGTTTTCTTCTTCCCGTCTGAGGCTCGTCTGCAGAAGAGCCTGGCCACGCAATATCCGTTGCAAACGATCGCGTACCTTCAGCCCGAATGGCGCACCTTCAACCAGGATGCGATTGGCGGCATGATGGACTTTGATGGGAAACCCTCGTTTTACGACACGCGCTACGACACCTTCGAACACCACCACGTGCTTTCGGATTATCTCGGCGTGGTGCATCTGCTGAAACCGCTCAGCCTGTTTGACAAGTACCAGATCGACCACGCTTTGATCCACGCAAACACGCCGCTTTCACTCACTATGGAAGACGCTGTTGGGTGGCGGCTTGTGAAGCGGGAAGGTACGGGAGCCGACGTGTACGAGCTGTTTGAAAAAACGCCGGGCCCGGTACAGGACAAGCGGAAGTGCACCGCGGTTCCCGCCGGCTGATAGACTCTCTAGCGTGACCGAACAAGCCAAACCATCCGTCTTTCTGCTCGACACCATGTCGTTCATCTTTCGCGCGTATCACGCGATGCAGCGCAGCCGCCCCATGTCAACGCGCGGGGGATTGCCCACCGCGGCCATTTACGTTTTTGTGAACATGATCAAAAAGCTGCGGCAGGATTTTGCGCCGCTTTACTTTGCCGCGGTCTTCGACATGAGCGGCGAAGTTTTCCGCGACGAGCGTGCGCGCACCATGGGCCCGCTGCGGAAATGGGATAGCAAGACACAGAGCTTTATTGAAGTGAGCTATGAGGGATACAAGGCCAATCGCGAGGCCATGCCGGAGGATTTGCGCCGGCAGATTCCTTACATTCGCCGCTCGCTCGAGGCCTTGCGTATCCCCATTCTTGAGGCTCAAGGATTTGAAGCCGATGATGTGATTGGAACGCTTGCGCGCCAGGCCGCGGAGGATGCGCACGCGGTCTTCATCATCTCTGGCGACAAGGACATGATGCAACTGGTTACGACGCAGGTGAAAATTCTGAACCCGCAGAAAGACAACCTGATTCTCGATCCCGCCAAGGTGATGGAGACGCTGGGCGTTCCGCCGGAAAAAGTTGTTGACGTGATGGCGTTGCGCGGGGATTCGGTGGACAACATTCCGGGTGCGCCGGGGATTGGCGACAAAGGCAGCGTTGAACTGATTCTCGAATTCGGCAGCGTGGAGGCGGTGCTGGACCGCGCAGACGAAGTGAAGCGCAAAAGCTACCGCGAATCGCTGCAGCAGAATCGCGGAGCGGTGTTGCTGTCGAAGGAGTTGGTGACGATTGATTCGCATGTGCCGCTGGAGCTGAATCTCGCCGCCATGGAGACGCGGCAGCCGGACATTGAAGCGTGCCGCGAGCTTTTCACGGAGCTTGAATTTACTTCGATGCTGCGCGATCTTGCGCCGTCTGAAACTGGGCCGGAAATTGAATTGATTGTTGCGCCAACCGAGGAGCAGGTGGCAGCTTTCTATGCTGCGGCACGCGAGAGCGGGTTCGCCTTTGCGCTGGATGCCAAGGAGCCTGAGGCCGCGGAAGAAGACGAAGACGCCCAGCAGCCGATGAACTTCTCGCTGCTGGATGCGGTTGAGGAAGCGGAGAGGAAGACGCGCTCGAGCGTTGGTGTTTGCGCGCAGCAAGGAACTGCTCTGTGTCTTGCGCTCACGCCGGAGTTGCGCACGCTGCTTGAGGATGCCGCGGTTCCCAAACGTGTGCACGATTGGAAGCTGGCGCTGCATGTGCTGAGTGGGTTGGGAGTGAACCTGCGGGGCGCTGTGGACGACACTATGCTGCTTTCGTATGCGCTGAATCCTACGCATGCCACGCAAGCGCTGGCGGATGTGGCCGCGCGTCATGGACAGTGTGCGCCTTCGTCGCTTCCGGCCGCCGCGGCTGCTGTTCGTGCGTTGGTTCCGGTGCTGAAGGCGGAGGTGGACAAGACGCAGGTGGAGCGTGTGTATCGCGAGATCGATCTTCCGCTGGCGCCGGTGCTGTTTCGCATGGAGCAGGCCGGAGTGCGCATTGATAAGGCCGTGCTGGGAGGGCTCGCGACGCGGTTTGGTGATGAACTGGCGCGGGTGGGAGAGCGCATATTCGAGTTGGCGGGACAGCGATTCAATATCAATTCGCCGAAGCAGCTTGGCGTTGTGCTGTTCACACACCTGGGTTTGCCCGCGCCTGCTAGCCGCGGTAAGGGTAAGGCTGTCTCCACGGCGCAGGACGTGCTGGAGGCACTGGCCGCGCAACACGATGTGCCCAGGCTGGTGCTTGAATACCGCCATCTTTCCAAGCTCAAGTCGAATTACATTGACGCTCTGCCGTTGCTTGCCGATGCGGAGTCGCGCGTGCACACCACGTTTCAAGCCGCGGCTACGGCCACGGGGCGCTTATCGTCCGTGAACCCGAATCTGCAGAACATTCCTATCCGCACGGAACTGGGGCGCGAGATTCGCGCCGCATTTACTGCCGCACCGGGAATGCGATTGCTCTCAGCGGATTATTCGCAGATTGAGCTGCGCTTATTGGCGCATTTCAGCGGCGATCCGCTGCTGACGAAGGCGTACGCGGAGAACATCGACATTCACACCATGACGGCGAGCGAAGTGTTCGGCGTGGCGATTGAGAACATGGACAAGGAAACGCGCGGGCGCGCCAAGGCGGTGAACTTCGGCATTGTCTACGGTATTTCGGCGTTCGGGCTTGCCGCGCAACTGGGCATTCCGCAGTCTGAAGCGAAGGCATACATCGAGCGGTATTTTGCCCGCTACGAAGGAGTCAGGGCTTTTATCGATCGCACATTGGAGCAGACGCGCCGGGACGGTTCTGTGCGGACGCTGTTTGGGCGGGTGCGGCCGATTCCTGACATCGAGAGCCGCAACGGAAACCAGCGAGGATTTGCTGAGCGTACGGCCGTAAATACGCCGCTGCAAGGCACGGCCGCCGACCTGATCAAGCTGGCCATGATCGCGATTGACCGCAAGCTCACGGAGCGAAAGCTGAAGACACGGATGGTTCTGCAGGTGCATGACGAACTGCTCTTCGAGGTGCCGGTGGACGAGACTGCGGAGATTGAAGAGCTGGTTCGAACGGAAATGGAAGGCGTCGTGAGGCTGAAGGTTCCGCTGGTGGCGGATCTTGGGTTTGGGGCTAACTGGCGAGACCTGTGAAGCAGGGAACAGGGAACAGGGAACAGGGAATAGAAAAGCAAAAGCCAGCTCGCACGATTGTTGATTGGATTGAGCTAGGGTTCCCAGCAACCCTGGCTCGAAAATGCCTCTTTTTTGACTCGAACCGTTTGCGCCGCTAGTTTCTGCTCCTCGTCTTCGACAGGAGGCGCAGGATCTCAAGGTAGAGCCAGACCAGCGTGACCATGATGCCGAAGGCGCCGTACCACTCCATGTATTTGGGAGCCCCGTACTGCACACCGCGCTCGATAAAGTCGAAGTCGAGCACAAGGTTCAGCGCGGCGATGGCCACAACAAACAGGCTGAATCCGATGCTGATGGGGCTCGAATTGTTGATAGCTGCAAAGCGGATGCCAAACATGCTGAGCACCATCTCAAGCAAGTAGAACAACGCAATGCCGCCGGTGGCCGCGAAGATGCCCATGCGAAGTTTCTGCGTCACTTTAATCACGCCGGTTCGGTAAAGGAACAGCATCACGAAAAGCGTGCCGAAGGTCAGGCTTACCGCTTCGATGGCGATGCCTGGATAGCGCATTTCGAGCGCCGAAGAAAGGCCGCCGAGCACCAGTCCTTCCAGCAGCGCGTAGATCGGCGCGGTTACCGGAGACCATTCCTTTTTGAAGATGGTGATCATGGCAAAGATGAGTCCGCCGATCATTCCGCCGATCATCAACGGAGCCACATCCGAGAAATCGCGGGTCTGAAGGAACGTGTGCCAGGTCCACGCCGCGGTGGCGATGGCGCAGACCAGCAGGATGCCGGTCTTGTTCACGGTGCCGTTCAGCGACATGCGGTCGGCGGCGTCGACCATGCCGCCGTATCCGCCGCCGGAGAGGTTCCGGAACGTGTTTTCGCCAAGTGCGGGATTCGAAGTCTTCATTAGTGCCATGCGTTGTTCTCCGTGTCACTTGTGCGGTCAAATTACCCGAGCATTGGATGCCGCAATCTGCTGCTACAAGTTCAATTCTAATGCGAGAGCGGGCAGAATTCATCTTCTGACCTATTTGCCGGTTGGACGTTGTTTGAAGTTGGGGGCTCCGGCGGCCCAGGAATGGGACGATTCATTGAATGCGGCGGTTGATTCGGCGTAGGATGTGGGTGTTCAATCCCAAATGAATCTAGTTTGAAGGCAATCATGAACACACTTGCTGTTCTCATTGTTGTACTGTGCATTTACGCGCTGGCCTACCGCTATTACAGCGCGTTTCTGGCCGCCAAGGTACTGGTGTTGAATGATGCGCGCACTACGCCTGCGCACACTTACAAAGATGGGCAAAACTACTCGCCCACGCCGAAGTGGGTGCTGTTCGGGCATCATTTCGCGGCCATTGCCGGCGCGGGGCCGCTGGTGGGCCCTACGCTGGCAGCGCAGTTCGGATTCGCGCCAGGGCTCATCTGGCTGGTTTCGGGTGCTGTGATTGCCGGGGCGGTGCAGGACTTCACGGTGCTTGTCGCTTCGACGCGGCATAAGGGCAAATCGCTGGCAGAGGTTGCGCGCACGGAGATCAGTCCCTTCGCAGGCCTGGTGGCCATGATTGCAGTGCTCTTCATTCTGCTGGTGACGCTGGCGGGCCTCGGCATTGTGGTGGTGAATGCGCTGGCCGCGAGTCCGTGGGGCGTGTTCACCATTGGGATGACGATTCCCATCGCCATTGCGATGGGGCTCTACATGTTCAAGGGGCCCGGTGGAAAGATTCGAGTTGCAGTGCCGAGCATCGTTGGCGTGACGCTGCTGATGGCTGCGCTGGTGGGCGGCCACTTTGTGGCGGATTCGCCGGCGTCCGCGTTCTTCACCTTCAACGCACACCAGATTACATTGCTGCTGGCGGCTTATGGATTTATCGCATCCACATTGCCGGTGTGGCTGCTGCTAACTCCGCGCGATTATCTTTCCACCTACGTAAAGCTGGGCACTATTGTGGTGCTGATCATGGGAATCTTTCTGGTGCATCCGGATATTCAATTTCCGGCCACAACCAGCTTCATTCATGGCGGCGGCCCAATCATCGGCGGGAACCTGTTTCCATTTCTCTTTGTGACTATCGCCTGCGGAGCCATCTCCGGATTTCATTCGCTGGTTTCTTCCGGGACCACCTCGAAGATGCTGGACAAGGAAACCGACGCGCGCGTCATAGGCTATGGCGCCATGCTGGCTGAGTCGCTGGTGGGCGTGATGGCGCTGATTGCGGCCTGCTCCATGGCGCAGGGCGATTACTTCGCCATCAATACGCCGCCCGCAGTGTTTGCCAAGCTTGGACTGCACACGGTGAACCTGGATGCGATTTCGCGCGCGGTGGGCGAGAACCTGGCGGGACGAACCGGAGGCGCGGTTTCGCTGGCGGTGGGAATGGCGCAGATCTTCCGCGGATTGCCCGGCATGGACAAGCTGATTGGCTACTGGTATCACTACGCCATCATGTTTGAAGCGCTGTTCATTTTGACCACCGTGGACGCGGGCACGCGCGTGGCTCGCTATGTAATGCACGAGCTGCTGGGCAAGGTTTACAAGCCGCTGGGCAATCAGAAGTCGCTGCCGGCCGGTGCGCTGATTGCGGCATTGGTTGTGATGAGTTGGGGTTATCTCATTTACACGGGAAATATCTCCACGATCTGGCCGCTGTTTGGAACCGGCAACCAATTGCTGGCCACCATCGCGCTGGCCGTGGTTACTGTGTTCCTGGTGAACATGGGCAACGCGAAATATGCGTGGCTGACTGCGGTGCCGATGGCGTTTGTGGGGACGACGACGGTGACCGCGGGGATTCTTTCCATCCAAAAGATTTTCTGGCCGTT
>Ga0302197_10001983_pt1 | contig 19214 bp, 19 predicted proteins | sample II_Bog_N2_1_FD_193526 | JGI IMG/M metagenome (GOLD analysis project Ga0302197, IMG submission 193526) | Peat permafrost microbial communities from Stordalen Mire near Abisko, Sweden - II_Bog_N2_1 | ecosystem: Environmental > Terrestrial > Soil > Wetlands > Peat | place: Sweden: Abisko...
CAGCATCGCGAGAATAAAATTCAGGACCGTCGTGGTCGAATCGGATTTCATAGGCCACAAAATCTAGCCAATCAGCGCGGAAAGTCCATCGCGATTTTCGGGCAAAAGCCAAAAGTCACATTGCCGTCACGACGACGTAATTCTTTTTGCCTGACCGCCGGAGAGCCTGTCCGCCACCGCCCAAAGCGCGCCGTTGATTCTTCAGGACTCGCCCACGAGTGTTTTAGCCTCACGGTTGAGACCTCAAACGTCATGCGTGACTCCCAAACCGTCGCCGTTGAGACTTTGGGTGTCAGCGTTGACGCTCCAACAGTCAGCGTTGAGGGTTTTGGACTCATCATTGACTCCTAAAGTGTCAAAGTTGAGGGTTTGGGAGTCAACGTTGACACTAAAAGAGTCATCGTTGAGGCAAAAAGACTCAACCGCCAGACTCACAACATTATTATTTTCAATAGATTATGCTGGATTTGTCGCTTTTTTAGCGCCACCAACGAAAAACCCCTTCCCGGACGACCGGGAAGGGGTTGGGATGGGGCGTTGCGGGGAAAATCAGGCCTTGGCCGGGGCGGGCGTCGGGCTGGGCTGGGCGGAGCTGGCCCTTTGAAAACGCTGGCCGAGCTGATCCGCCAGCGGCTTGAGGCCGGGCGTGGTTTTGGCGGCGGTCTTCACATAATTATAGACCTGCACCGCCTCCTGCATGGCCTCGCCACCGACCGCCAGCCGCGTGTCGTCAATGCTGGAGGCCACCTGCGCCACCGTCGTATTGATGTCCGTCAAGACCGCGAACAGGTTCACGTCCGAGGTGAATTCCACCGTGTTGTAGGTGCTGGGCATGATGCCGGGATTGTTCACGGCCGCCTGGAGCGCGTTTTCCACAAACGACAGGCTGTTGGGGCCGGTCTTGTAGGTGGCCTTGCGTTCCGCCGCCGTGAGCGTGATGAGGAAAGGCAGCTTGGATTTGATGGTGGCGACGGCGGCCTTGATGGCGGCCACATCGTCATCGGATACAGTTGCGGAGATGTTTTGATAACCCATAATTTTATTTTGATAAGTGTTAAACCGTGAAAAGAAAATAGCCGCCCTTTGGAAGTCGCTTCAATACCGGTATTGGCAAATGGTCTCCATATTTTGCGGAGCCCAACGGCCGGAACCGGGATTTTTCCAAGCCCGTAGGACTGGCATATTTGTAGAATCATCAACCCAACGGCCAAAGCTCCGACCTGTCGCGCCGTAGCCGGAGGCGAAGGCGGAAGGAGCGACATCATCATGGATTTGGCCGGAATATGCCGCCCCGCCGGGGCTGAAATTCATTTTGGTTTTGGGTTCTACAAATATGCCGCGCCGGACGGCGCTGGGGACGGCGGCGGCGTGGGCGCGGAAAATCCCAAAGGGATTTCATCATTCAGCCCGGCGTTGACGCGCAGCGGCTACGCCGGGTGAGGTTTCCAAAATTATTTTCACCCCAACGGGGTTTCATCCGTTTTGACGGGGGATGATACAACCCGTTCCGGGTAGAAACATTTGTGGGACGATTACCCAAGGTAGCGCGCCCGCGCAACCTTGGGCTGAATGATTCAATCCCGTTGGGATTGCGGGCTGGTGGTGCGACATCATGGTGGCCGGCCGCAAGGACGATGCCGCCCCGCCGGGGCTGATGCCCCTCGCCCATCGGATGGGAGAGGGTGGCCGCAGGCCGGGTGAGGGTTTTAGCTTTGGTTTGGGATTCTACAAAGATGCCGCGCCGGACGGCGCTGGAAACCGCCGCTGTCAAATGCAGTTTGGGTTGGACGAACGGTTAAGCCGTTCCGTTTTTTAACCACCAAAGCCCGATATTTGGGAGCATTAAATAAACCTCACCCACGCTCGCAAGGCGGCGAGATCGTCATCCGTATCAACATGGTGTTTCACAAAAACCACGCCCGCCAGTCGTTTGGCCTCTAGAAGCCAATCCTTCGCCCGTTCTAAATTGCCAAGGCTACACTCATAACAAGCCATCTTTACTCTTGCGAGATGCATTTGTCCATCGTCCTTTAGATTCGTAATGGCATATTGCAACGTCTCTATGGCTTCGTTCGTTCTTTTTAATTCATGCAATACATAGGCCGTGTAGAACCAGCCAAAAGAATCATCTGGCGCAAGATTTATAAAAGAATCTAGGGCGATTAATGCGCTTTCCCAATTCTTCTTTGGAAAAAATTCGCTCTCACATTGGTGTCGAATGGTAGCCAGTTCGGATGCGTCTTCGACACTTATTTCATCTTGTGAAATTTGTGAAATAATTGGCGGCGTTTTCTTGTCAGAAGTGGCAGCAGTTGTTCGGTTTTGTTCAGCGAGCTGCTTTTGAAGCTCCTTATTTTCCAATTCTAATTCCTTTTTGTCTCTTTTACTAATCTCGTATTTCGCTATTAGAACAAGAGCCGGGAAAAAGAGAAGGGCTACCAGTGCGCCTATCAAAGTAAAATGGTCATTCGATTCCATATAACGAACTTCAATGAAATCTGCATGATCATTCGGTCTGCGCCGTCACAACTACGTAATTCTTTTTACCTTTACGTAGCAAGACGTGTTTTTGGAACAGCAAATCACTTAAAGTTACAACGCGCGCTGCATTGGCCTCTCGCTCGTTCTTGACATAAATACCACCGCTTTCAATATCTTTACGCGCCTGACCTTTCGACTGACTTAATTTGGTGATAATTAATAACTCCACGAGCGGTATCCCTATGCCGTCGAGCTTGGATCTTTCAATGAATATACGTGGAGCACCACCCGGTTGTTTGCCGATGTTTTCGTAAATCGCTTGCGTTTCTGTAGCGAATTCATTTGTTGGAATGGCAAAGATTTCTTCAAATGTTTTCTCGTCAATTCCATCAAGATTCCCGCCAAATAGAATTTCACTGGCTCGAATCGCAAGTTTTAGCTCCTTCTCTCCGTGAATCAACTTTGTTACCTCCGAAGCCATCGCCTTGTGCGCCACGCGTCCGCCGGGATTTTCCGCGTGCGCCTTTTCCAGCGACTCGATCTCCGCGTGCGACAAGAACGTAAAATATTTCAGATAGCGGATGACGTCGCGGTCGTCCGTGTTAATCCAGAACTGGTAAAATTTATAGACGCTCGTGCGCTGCGGATCGAGCCAGATGGCGCCCGCCTCGGTCTTGCCAAACTTGGTGCCGTCCGCATTCGTGATGAGCGGCAGCGTCAGGCCAAAGACGTGTTTGCCCAGCTTCTTGCGCGTCAGCTCGATGCCGGCGGTGATGTTGCCCCATTGGTCGCTGCCGCCGATCTGCAATTCGCAGTCCGCGTCGCGGCAGAGCACCATGAAATCAAACGCCTGCAGCAGCATGTAGCTGAACTCGGTGTAGCTGATGCCCACCTCGCGGTCTTCCATGCGGGCGCGGACGGATTCCTTGGCGACCATCTGGTTGACAGAAAAATGCTTCCCGATGTCGCGCAGAAAATCGAGGAACGAAATGTTTTGCGTCCACGAGGCATTGTCCACCAGCCGCGCGGGATTTTGTTTTGTTTCAAAATCGAGCAGCTTCGCGAGCTGCACCTTCACGCTGGCGATGTTGCGGTCGAGAATTTCCTTCGTGAGGAGCTGGCGCTCGGCCGTCTTGCCGCTGGGATCGCCAATGGAACCGGTCGCGCCGCCCGCGACGGCAATCGGATGGTGGCCGAGCAGTTGAAACCGGCGCAGCGCGAGCAGCGGCACGAGATTGCCGACGTGCAGCGAATCCGCCGTCGGGTCGAAGCCGCAATAAAGCGTGATGGGCGCGGCGATTTTCTTTTCCAGCTCCGCCACGTCCGTGCAGTCGGCGACGAGGCCGCGCCATTTCAATTCATCAATGATGCTCACGGCGGCAGGTTAAATCGCCGGAGCCGAAATGCCAATTTCCAATTCGGCGCGGTCTGGGCTGGAGTTCAAGCTTTAGCTTGTCCGGTCGAACACGCTGAAGCGTGAACTCCAACGTGAACTTTGGACTTTGGACTTGGGGCTTGGGACTTTAACCTGCGCCGGTGTCAAAAATGTTGAAAGCCTCCGGGGCGATGGCCAGCGCGACCCTGTTGAGCCGTGTGCTCGGCATGGTGCGCGTGATGGTCTATGCGCGCTTCATGGGCGATGGCTGGGTGGCGGGCGCGTTCACTTTCGCGTTTCAAATTCCCAACCTGTTCCGGCGGCTGCTGGGCGAAGGCGCATTGACGGCGGCCTTCATCCCGATTTTCAAGGAGAAGGAGAAAATTCACGGCGAAGAAGCAATGTGGCGCGCCGCCAACGCCGTCATCTCCGGCCTCGTCGTCGTCGCGAGCGGCCTGATTGCCGTGGTGATGCTCGGCCTCGCGATCACGTTGTCCATGCATGCCTTCAGCGCCAGCACCAGCCTGATGCTGCAACTGCTCTTCGTGATGTTTCCCTACATGCTGCTGGTCTGCATCGCGGCGGCGCTGATGGGCATGCTCAATGCGCGCGGCCATTTCTTCATTCCCGCCATGGGCGCAACGATGCTGAACCTCGTGATGATCGCGTCCGTTTTGTTTTTCGCGCCGAGATTCGGGCTTAATCTCCCGAAGGAAGGCCGGCTGCCGGTGCAAATCTTCGCGCTCGCTTACGGCGTGCTGGTGGCGGGCGTGGCGCAGGCGGCGTTTCAGGTGCCGACGCTCTGGCACGAGGGTTTCCGCTACCGCTGGGTTTCGCCGTGGAAGAATGAAACGGTCCGGCTCGTCGCCACGCGAATGATTCCCGGCACGATCGGCGTGGCGGCGTTCCAGCTCAACGTGCTGCTCGTGCAAAGCCTGGCGTTCTGGATCAACCCGCAGATCAACGCCTCGTTTGAATACGCCGTGCGGCTGATGGAACTGCCGCAGGGCATGTTCGGCATCTCGCTGGCGACGTATCTGCTGACGGCGCTGAGCAGCCTGGCGATTGACAAAAATTATCCGGAGTTTCGCGCCACGCTACGCCACGGCATCAGCTCGCTGCTGCTGGTCAACCTGATTGCCGCCGCGCTGCTCATCGCGCTCGCGGAGCCGATCATGCGGCTGCTATTCGAGCGCGGCCAGTTCACCGCCGCCTCGACGGAACGCGCGGCGTTTGCACTCATCTGCCTCGCGCCGGGACTGGTGGCGTTTTCCACGGTAAATGTTTTGGCGCGCGCTTTCTACGCGCTCGGCGACACCAAGACGCCGATGAAAATCAGCCTCGCCTGCCTCGCGCTGAACCTGATGCTCGCCGCCATCCTCATCGGACCCTTGCGACAAGGCGGTCTCGGCCTGGCCAACACGGCGACTTCGGTTTGCAACGTCGCGCTGCTGCTGTTCGCGCTGCGCAAAAAACTCGGCGGGCTGGAAATGGAGTCGCTGCGCGGCACCGTGCGGCCTTTGGCGCTGGCCGCCTTGCTCGCCTGCGTCGCGGCGTGGTGCGGTTGGAACAGTTGGGAAAGCTGGCTCGGTCACGCCACGCTGCCATTGAAAATCGGCGCGGTGTTTGTGCCGGCGGGCATTGCGGGCGGCGTTTACTGGCTGCTGGCGATGCTCTGCAAAATCCCGGCGGCGCGGGAAATGACCGGGTTTATTTTGAACCGTTTCAAGAAGCAGAAACATTCAACAACCAACCTTCAACGCTGAACATCCCATGCTGTCCATGCGGAGATACACTTCGAGTGTTGGACGTTGAATGTTCAATGTTGAATGTTTCCCCGCCTCACACCGCGACCGTCGCCGTCCAGCCGTTGTCGCCGAACTGCGACTTGAATTTCTCCGACAAATTTTCCGCCGCCGCCAGATTTTCCGCGATGGCAAAGGTGGTCGAGCCGCTGCCGGACATGAGCGCCACCAGCGCGCCGTTTTCGCGGAGAAATTCTTTATAGAGTTCCAGCACGGGAAATTTGTCAAAGGCCGGCGCCTCCAGCGAATTGTAAAAGTCGCCAGCGGCGACGGGCAAATCACCGGCTTGAAGTTTTGTCACCAGTGCCGCCGCCCGCCCGGCCTTGCCGTTCAACGCCTCGGGAAAGCGCGCCAGATTTTGATATGACCACGGCGTCGAGATGCCGAAGCCGGGATGCACGAGGAAAAAGGCCTTGCCGCGCAGCGCGGGAAAATGCTCAAGCGTTTGCACCTTCTCGCCGCGGCCGGTGGCGAGCGCCGGCTGGTCGTAGAGAAAAAACGGCACGTCGGAGCCGAGCGCGGCGGCGAGTTCGTGCAATTTTGCCAACGGCAGCGGCGAGCCGAAAAGTTCGTTGAGCGCGGTGAACGCCACCGCCGCATTGGCGCTGCCGCCACCGATGCCGCCGGCCAGCGGCAAATTTTTCTGCAGGTGGATTTTGACGCCGTCGGAAATTTTTGCGGCTGCCAGAAAAGAAGTCGCGGCGCGGTGGACGAGATTTTTCGAGTCGGTCGGCAACTCTGGATGGCTGCACGTCAGTTGCAAGCCGACGGCAGTGCGCTCGAAGGTCATCTCGTCACAGAGATTCACCGGCTGCATCACGGTTTCGAGTTCGTGAAAGCCGTCGGCGCGTTTGCCGAGGATGTTCAGGATGAGGTTGACCTTGCAGGGCGATTTTTTTTCGAGGCGCACAGATGGGCTAAATTGTTGGTTCGTTAAATGGTTAAACCGTTGAACCGATTAGACGATTCAACGGTTTAACAAATCCGCTTTCAACTTAAATCAGTTGCCGAAAATTGTGAACCGGCTGCCGGGAATAAACGGCGCAACATCGCCGCCGCCGTAGCCGCTGTAGTTGCACGTGTCAAAGGTGGAATCGGAAATCAGGCCGGGCTTGTAGCTGTCCGGATACTGCGGATTCGCCGGAACTTTCTTGGTCCAGATCGGGTTGTAGGATGGGATGGGGAACGTGGCGACCTCGTAGATGCCCAGACCGGCGCGGCAGATGGACTGGTCAAAACCATGGATCGTGCCGTAGGAATAGCTGACATCCGGCTCGGAAAACACAGCGCTCTGCTCGACGCTACGGCGCATATCGCCCCAGCGGACGAGTTCAAAGGTGTTGTCGAGGCCGCGGGCGAGCTTGTGCTCCGGACCCTCGCAACCCGTCACGCCGACGGCGACGAGGGCGGCGATGAAGAAGAAAAACATTTTGCGCATACGATGGTCAGTTGATGTTTTGAGCTTACGCCGAATTGCCCGCTTGTAAAGCGCGTTTTCGATCGCGCCATTCCCAATACCACGCAATCCAGACGGTGATTTCGTAAAGCATATAAAGCGGCACGGCCATCAGCACCTGCGTGACGACCTCCGGCGTGGTCAGCACCGCGCCCAAAATCAGGTTGATGACGATCATGTAGCGCCACATCGAGCGGAGCATCCGGTAGTTCAGCACACCGATTTTGACCAGCGTCAAAATCACCACCGGCAGTTCGAAGCCCAGCCCCATGCCGAGCATGAATTTGCAGACGAAGCTGATGTATTCCTCCGCGCGCCATTCCATCGCGCCGAGGCCGAGCCATTGCGAATACATCTGCGACGCCGCCAGCGCCACCGGCATCAGGACGAAATAGCAGAACGCGACGCCAATCAGGAACAGCCCGCCGCCGATGAACAGCGCGCGGTAAATGTATTTCCGCTCCTTGATCCGCAGCGCCGGAAAAACAAACGACGCGATGAAATACAACAGAAACGGCGACGCCAGCACCATGCCGCCGTAAAACGCCACCTGGAACGCCACAAAAAATCCGCCGGCCGGCGTCAGGTTCACCAGGTCAATGTGCATCCGCTGCGCCTCGGCCAGAGCAGTGGGATCGTCGTTCACGCGCCAGCTTAAGATTTGGTTCGTGCCGACCGTAACCGGTTCGACGACGACGCAGGCATAGCGGTTGGTGCCGGTGTGGAGCAACTGCTGCTGCTCCGGCGTGATCGGATAGCTGCCCAGCCGGGTCGCGCCAAAACTGACGGTGACCATCTGGTTGGTGCCCGGATAACTGACGTGGGCGCGCGTCAGCGGCCATTTGATGACGCCGATGACGTAGTTCGCGCCGATGAGGCAGACGAGCATCGTGAGCGACAGCGCCACGGCGCATTTGATCAGCAGCCAGCGGAAATCTTCGAGATGCTCAAGAAAGGATTTAACGGGACCGCCCTCGGCTGTCTCGTCGGAATGTTCGGAATCGGGATCACCCACCATGTCCGGATCCGGCCGTCAGGCCTTCGGCGGAGTGGAAGATTGCGCCACCGGCGAGTCGGCGCGCGAAGGCGCGGGCGCGGCGGGCGTCACGGGCTTGACCGGCGTCTCGGTCTGCGCGTTCTGGATTTCATCAGTCACCTCGCGCGTGGCCTTCTTGAATTCCTTGATGCCCGTGCCGAGGCCTTTGGCGAGTTCCGGCAGCTTCTTCGCACCGAACAACAGCAGCACCACGGCGAGAATCAGGACGATTTCCCAGCCACCAAAAAAACCGGCGATCATTGCATTCATAATATGATTAATCTGAATTTACCCTACGCCCATGCGGCAATTAAGTAAAGCCGCAAAAAAGGCCGCGCGGGTGAGGCGCGGCCTTGAATTTGAGAATCTCGCCTGACTCAGACGCCCGCCTTCGGGTGCAGTAGGATGAAGTCGTCGCGGCGGTTCTTGCCCCACGCGGATTCGTCATGGCCGGGGTCGGCCGGCTTGTCCTTGCCGTAGCTGATGGTGCGGATGCGGTCGGGGCTGACGCCGAGCTTGGCCAGCGCCTCGCGGGCGGCCAGCGCGCGGCGTTCGCCAAGCGCGCGGTTATATTCCTCGGTGCCGCGCTCGTCACAGTTGCCCTCGATGAGCAGCTTGTCGTTCGCGCTGCCGGCCAGGGCCGAGGCGACGGCGGAAAGGTTCGCGTCCTCGCTCTTCTTGATGGCCGCGCTGTCGAACGCAAAATGAATCGTGTAGGCCGCGAGCGCCGCCGGGTCTTTGATCATGCCGTCAAACGTGTCCAAGGCCGCCGTGCTGCCGCCGCCTTGCTGACTGTTGACACCGGTGTTGTCCGTGGTAAGCGGCGGCGCGGAGGGCAAAGTGCCTTGGTTATTGACGTCGCCGACTTGGCCGCCGGTTGATCCGGGAATCTGCGTGACTTTCATCGGCGTGTGTTTGCAGCCGGTGGTGGCCAGCGTCGCGGCGAGCGCCAGCGCGAGCGGAAAAACAATCTGGTTCAGTTTCATAATTTTATTTCGGTTAGTTAATTCGGTTAAAAGTTACGGTTAAATTTCCGTGACGAAAAAGAAAATCATTTCGCCCAAGCGGGCTGGGAACTGCTTCCGGTCGCTCGCACACAATCCTTGTATTGTTTGGTGAAAACGTCAAGCACAGACAGCACCTGCCGGTAGCCCATCGCGCGGTTGAACACCAGCGTCCGCGAGTTCGGCGACCACGACGGGTTCTGCCCGCCCACCAGCACCGTCGGATCCGCGCCGCCGGCCACCGGCACCACGCAGATGTTGAAGTCGCCCATCTGCGACGTGAACGCGATCCATTTGCCGTCCGGCGACCAATCCGGCTCCGTGGGATTCGCCGCGCCGGTGGTGCTGATGTATTGCACCGTGCCGCCGCCGGCGGGAACCTTCGCCAGCCGCCGCCGGCCGTTTTTTTCCGTGGCGAAACAAATCCATTCGCCGTCCGGCGACCAGCACGGCGACGAATCCTGCACGCCGTAAGTAAGCTGTTTCACATTCGTGCCGTCGGCGCTGCACGTCCAGATGTTCGCGCTGCCGGATTTGCTCAACACCATCGCGATTTTCGCGCCGTCCGGCGACACCGCCGCGCTGGTGTTCAAGCCGGAATACGCCGCGATCTTGCGCCGCTGGCCGGTCGTCAGGCTGTGATAAAAAATGTCCGGGTTGTCCAGCGCGTAGGACGTGTAATACAGCGCCAGCTTGCCCGGCACCCACGCGGGCTTGGCGACAATGGCGTTGTCCGTGGTGATGCGCTGCGCGTTCGCGCCGTCAAAATCCGCGACGTAAATTTCCCCCGCGCCGTAGCCCGCCGGCTGCGCCTTGTAGGCGATTTTTGTCTGGCCGATGCCTTTTTTGCCGGTGACCGCCAGCACAATGTCGTCCGCGAACGCGTGCGCCTGCCGCCGCAAACTCGCGCCGTTGTAGCTGCGCGAAAGCAGCACGCGCTTGGCGAACTTGTCCGTCAAACTGCCGGTGATGCCGCCCGCGTCGCTGCCGCTGACGAGATACTGCGCCGCGTCCGGCGTGACAAAACTGAAGCCCTGCACCGTCAGGTCAAATTTCAAAACCTCCGCGCCCTCGCCGGTGAACCCGCTCAAGGCGATGGGAATGGGTTTTGTCTGGCCCATCACGGTGATTTCCGATTGAACATTAATTTCCTGTGCGCGCGCGCCCGTGAGCGCGACGGCGGCGAGGCCGAGGGTTAATACTGCGAGAATTATTTTTTTCATCCGAGCATCCTTTTCGATTTGAGGTTGAAGTTGATAATAAAAGTTTTTTCTTTTTCCTTCGCCCCGTCCGGAAACGGCGCGATGAAATTCACGTTGTCCAAGGTGCGCTGCACGCTGGCGTCCACTTTCGCGTCGCCGGACGGGTCGAGGATGCGCGAGGAAATCACCGTGCCGTCGCTGCCGATGGTCACGCTGACGCGCGTGTTGGCCTCGTCATTGGCCGCGTCATCCGGCGTGCGCCAGGCGCGCTCGTAAACGCTTTTGACGACGGACGCATAATTCGCATAAGATACACTGCCGGTGCCCGGCATTTCCACCGTGGTGGCGGACGAGGCGTTTTTTTCGATGGCGCGGGCGGCGGCAGCGATGGCTTTCGCCCGCTGTCTCGCTTCTTTTGCTGCTTCATGCGCGTCGGCTTCGGAGGTGTCAGGCGTCACTTTCGGCACGGTGCGCACAACTTGCTTGCTCAAATCCACATTGATTTTGTGCGGCTGCGACTTGGCGGGTTTTTCCACTGGCGTGGAATCATCCGGCGGAAGCTTCGGCGTTTCCGGCGTGAAAAGTTTTTCCACGCGTTGCACCAAAGTCGGCGCGGGCGGCGTTGGCGGCGTGACCTCGGCTTTCGGCTGTGGCGGAGTTGGTGTCGGCTGCGGCTGCGGCGGGACGACCGGCGCGGACGCCGGCGGCTGCGCGGCCTTGACGCCGCTGTTGAACGCCGCGTCAATGAGGTTCGCCGGAATCACGTCGAGCAGTTGCGTCTCATCCGGCTTCGGATGGCTCACGAAAAATGCCGTGCCAAAAACCAGCGTCAACACCAGCAGCAGGTGAAAGCCCGCCGTGGCGATGAGGCATTTTTTTTGCAGCCGGTTCATTTGGGCGTCGGGTCGGTGCGCAGCGAATAGCGCGTGATGCCGTTCTTCTGGCAGCCGTCAATCACCTGTGCCACGAGGTCGTAACGGCTGTCCTTGTCCGCGCGGATGTAAACGACGGTGTTCTGGTTCGCGCGAAAATCCTGCGCGAGCTGGTAAACCAGTTGCGCCAGCGCCATCCGCTTTTTGTCGAGCGCGTAGTAGCCGGTGTTGGAAATTTCGACGGTGCGAATGTCCGACTTGTCCAGTTTCTTCTCGGTCTGGCCGCCGTGCGGCAGTTTCAGGTCAATGCTTTTCTCCAGCAACGGCGTGGTGATGACAAAGATGATGAGCAGCACAAACGCGAGGTCGAGCAGCGGCGTGATGTTGATGTCGCTCAACGTCACCAGCGAATTGCGTTGTGAAAAACGGCGCATGAAAAATTATTCGTCGGCCAGAAACTCGGTTTCAATCTTGGAGACAAACTCCTGCGCGAAGTTGTCCAGCTCGACGGTAAATGCACGCAGGTTGTGGACGAGCCAGTTGTAGCCGAACATCGAGGGAATCGCCACCAGCAGGCCGGCGACCGTCGTGACGAGCGCAGCGGAAACGCCCGGCGCCATCGCCGCCATCGTCGCGGAGCCCTGCTGCGCGATGCCGGCGAACGTGCTCATCACGCCCCAGACCGTGCCGAGCAAACCCATGAACGGCGCGCCACTCACCGCAATCGCCAGCAAAATCAGGCCGGATTCCAATTTCAAAGATTCCTTGGCGACGACGTTTTCGATGGCGCGCTTGATGTGCTCCATGTTTTTGAGGCTGATGTTTTGCTTGGCGCGTTCGCCGCTCGGCCCGCGCAGGCGGGCATCCAGCGCCACGCAGCCAGCCTGATACACGGCGTAAAGCGGGCAGCCGTCCACCTGTAATTTGCGGTCGAACATTTCCAGCACGACTTTCTGCGACGTGAATTCCTGGCCGAACAAGGCGTTTAATTTCCGCGCCCGCCGCATCTGGATGACTTTGGACATCATCACGAACCACGCGGCGATGGAAAAGACGAAGAGCAGCGCGATGATGGCTTTCGCCTCGATCGTCGCGCGATCCCAGATGTAAAGGAGCTCGGTCTGGTTAGAGGCCGCTCCGATGAGTGTAAAAGATAACCCGCTCATAAATTCAAAACTTGGTGGTGAGGAACCGGTTTTGGGCCAAGTGGCGGCTGCGTGAGCATTTGTCCGCCAGCGCGGATTATCATTGCCGGCGGCGGAAATTGCAAAAACTTTTTGCGCGAAAAAAACGGATCGCGCTTTGCCCCGCCGCCAAAATCGCTTAAAAGAAGCCCATGTCGCAACCGCGCCGCCTCGCTTTGCTGCTCGCCGCCGCCACCTGCGCGCTGTTTCTGCCGGTGGCGTGGTCCGGCTTCATCGTGTATGACGACAGCCTCTACGTCACCGAACAGCCCATCGTGCAGGCGGGCGTGACGTGGGCGGGCGTGAAATGGGCGTTCACCACGATGGCCGCGAGCAACTGGCATCCGCTGACGTGGCTCTCGCACATGGTGGACTGTGGCATGTTCGGCCTCAACCCCGCCGGGCCGCACATCGTGAATGTCCTGATCCACGCGGCAAACGTGGCGCTGCTGTTCACACTGCTGCTGCGGCTGACGAATAAGCTGTGGCCGTCGGCGTTCATCGCCGCGCTGTTTGCGTGGCATCCGCTGCACGTCGAATCCGTGGCGTGGATTTCGGAACGCAAGGATGTGTTGAGCACATTTTTCGCGCTGCTGGCCATGCTGAATTACACGCGCTACGCCGAGGAATCCAAAACCCAGAATCCAGCCGCAAAAAAATATTTCGCGTGGAGCCTGATGACTTTTGCGCTCGGCCTGATGGCGAAACCGATGCTCGTCACGCTGCCATGCGCGCTGCTGCTGCTGGACTTCTGGCCACTGCGGCGCATTAAAAATTTTAAATGGTCGCGGGCAAATTTCGCTGTGCTGCTGGAAAAATGGCCGTTCTTTTTCATCACCGCCGCTTCCTGCGCCATCACGTTTTTGGCCCAGTCGCAGCAGGGTGGCAGCGCCGTCGTCTCGTTGGAAACCGTCCCGCTACATTACCGGCTCAAGAGCGTGCCGCTGGCCTATGTCGAATACCTCTCCAAGACTTTCTGGCCGGCCAGGCTCGCCATATTTTACCCGTTGCACGAAAAAATCCCCGCCATCTGCGGCGCGGCCTCAGCCGTGGTGCTGGTGCTCATTTCGCTGGCCGCGTTGCGCCTGCGTCACACGCGGCCGTATTTGCTGACCGGCTGGCTGTGGTTTCTGGGAATGCTCGTGCCGGTGATCGGCCTGGTGCAAGTCGGCAGCGCCGCCCTCGCCGACCGTTACACCTATCTGCCGGCCGTCGGCATTTTCATCGCCGTCACGTTTGCCGCGTGCGACGTTGCCGCGCGGTTCAAAATTCCCAGACCGGTGCTCGCGGGAATTGCCGTCTGCATCCTCGCCGCCTGCGCCATCACGACGGAAAACCAGCTTCGCCATTGGCGGAACAGCGTCACGCTTTTCCAGCACGCGCTCGCCGTGACCACGGACAACGACGTCGCCCGCGACAACCTCGGGGTCGCGCTGGAACAGCAGGGCCGGCTCGCCGAGGCCGCCGAACAATACCGCATCGCCGCGCGCCTCGAGCCCGACCGTTACCAGGGCCACCATAATCTCGCGAACGTGCTCGGCCGCCTCGGCCATCCGGCGGAGGCGCTGGCCGAACATCGCGAGGCCGTGCGGCTCAGCCCGGACACGCAGTTCCTGCATCACGTCCTCGGGCTGGCGCTCGTCACCGCCGGCAAGGATGACGAGGCGCGGAAAGAATTTTCCGAGGCCGCGCGGCTGGATCCGCATTACGCCTGGCCGCACATCGAGATTGCAAAAATTTATCTCCGCCAAAACCACGATGCCGCCGCGCTCAACGAGCTGCGTGCCGCGCTGCGCATTGACGGGAACAACATTGACATCCTCACTTTCACCGCCCGGGTGCTGGCGGCGGCGGAAAATCCCGCCACGCGCAACGGGGCTAACGCCTTTGCGCTCGCCGCCAAGGCTAACCTGCTGACCAGCGGCAGCCGGCCACCCGTGCTGGACGCGCTGGGCATGGCCTGCGCCGAGCTGGGAAAATTTGACGACGCGCAGATGGCCGCGCAATCCGCGCTCGAAGTGTCCGCCGCGCTGAAGCTGACGGATGTGAAGCCAATCCAGCTGCGGTTGGAGCTTTACAAAAACCATCAGCCCTGGCGGGAATCCTTCGGTGCCACCAACGCGCCGGCGAAAAATTAAACGGCCAGCAGCGCGGCCAGCGTCTCTTTTATCCGGGGATTTTTCAGGACGTCATCCGGCAAAAAATTCTTGCCCAGCCACGGCTGCCTGGAGATTTTTTCGGACGGGAAAAATTGCGCCAGCAGTTCTGCATTTGACTTCGCCGCCGCGCCCGGCTTTGGCGGTGACATCAAAACCACTTTCGCTTTTGCGCGGAGATTTTTCGGCAGCGCTTCGAGCGTCAGCAAAATGTGGTTCACCGCGCCGAGCCGGTTTTGCGCGACAATGATTGGTGTTGCGCGCAAGCCGACCATCAAATCCCGCGAATCAAAATTATCACCGAGCGGACTCAACAGGCCGCCCGCGCCCTCCACCAGCGTCACGTCAAATTTTTCCCGCAATGCGCGCAGGTGCGCGAGGACGACGGCGAGCTTCACCGATTTGTTTTCCAGTTTGGCGGCGAGCGCCGGCGCGATGGCCGCGCGGAAATGCCATGGGTTGATTTCATCCAGCGTCAACGCGCCCTCCAGCGCGGCGCAAAGCGACACTGCATCGTCGCGCCCGCCGGAGCAAACCGGCTTGAACGCTGCGACTTTCACGCCGCGCGCGCGCAGGAATTGCGCCAGCAGCGCGGTCAAAATGGTTTTGCCGACGCCGGTGTCCGTGCCGGTGATGAAGAAAGTTGGCTTCACTTCGCCGACATGAAAGCGGAATCATCCATTTTACGCCACCAAAACAATTTGCCATTATGCCGCCGGTTATTTATGCTGCGCGGCTCGTTTAACCTATAATTTACTGTGAACGTATCTGTTGAAAATTTGGCCCCGTGCAAAAAGCTCGTGCGGGTGGAACTCGACGCAACCGCCGTGAACACGGCTTTTGACGCCGTCACGAAAGATTATCAGAAGCAGGCCGCGCTGCCGGGCTTCCGGCCGGGCAAGGCGCCGCTGCCGATGGTCGTGAAAAAATACGACGCGGAAATCAAGGACGAGGCCAAGCGCAAGCTCATCGGCGACGCCTACCGCAAGGCGATTGACGAGCAGAAGCTTCAGGTCGTCGGCTATCCCGACATCGAGGAAGTCCAGTTTGGGCGCGGCCAAAGTTTGCAGTTCACCGCCACGATTGAAACTGCGCCGGATTTTCAGTTGCCGGAATACAAGGGTCTGCCCGCCACGCTCGAAACCAAGTCCGTGACCGACGCGGACGTGGAACGTGCGCTGGATCTGCTGCGCGGCCAGCACGCGAATTACAACACCGTCGCCCGCCCGCTCGCCAGCGGCGACATTGCGGTGGTCAACTACACCGGCACCTGCGAGGGCAAGGTCATTACCGAGCTCGCGCCGACGGCGAAAGGTTTGACCGAGCAGAAAAATTTCTGGGTGGAAACGACCGAGGGGAAATTTATCCCTGGTTTTGCCGAACAGCTCATCGGCGCCAGCGCCAGCGACAAACGCACGGTGAATGTTGAATTTCCTGCGGATTTCGTCACCAAGGAATTGCAGGGCAAGAAGGGCGTTTACGAAGTCGAACTCGTCGAGGTGAAGGAAAAATCTTTGCCCACGCTCGACGACGAGCTGGCGAAAAAATTCGGCGCGGAAAACCTGGACGCGCTCAAGGTCGGCGTCCGCGCGGACTTGGAAAACGAGCTAAAATACTCGCGCTCAAAAAATCTTCGCGGCCAGCTTGTCCGCGCCTTGCTGGGCAAGGTAAATTTTGATTTGCCGGAATCAGCGGTCGCCAACGAGACGCGTAATGTCGTTTACGATCTTGTTCGCCAGAACACGCAGCGCGGAATCGCGCGCGAACTGATTGAAAACCAGAAGGACGAGATTTATGCGATGGCGGCGGGCAACGCCAAGGAGCGCGTGAAGCTGGCGTTTGTTGTCGGGCGCATCGCCGAGCAGGAAAAAATCCAAGCCTCACAGGAGGACGTCATCAAGCGCGCGCAGCAGCTGGCGATGATGTATCAGACGCCGTTCGAGCAGTTCATCAAGGATTTGCAGAAGCGGAACGGCGTGAACGAACTTTACGAGCAGGTGCTGCACGAGAAAGTGCTGGAGCTTCTCGAAAAGAACGCCATCATCACGGAGTCCGCCCCGGCCAAGTAACCTTTCGGTTACTTTTTGGCGGGCGGCGGCGTCTGGTTTGCCAATGAAAAACATCGGTGCCATCTTGATTCTGGCCGCAGGGCTGGGAGGGCTGTCCGCGCAGACGAACAATCCGGCGGCGCGCCCGCTGTCGCTGCAGGACTGCTTCGCGGAGGCGCTCAAGCACAACCTCGACGTGCAGATCGAGCAAACCGCGCCGGAAATTTCGCTCTACAATTTGCAGGGCGCCTACAGCGGCTACGACCCGCAGTTCACCCTCGGCGGAACCCATTCGTATAATGATTCTGGCGCCTATTTTCAAAGCGGCCAGCTTGTCGTTCCCACGATTGACAATGAAAACAGCTTTAATTCCGGGTTTACCGGCGGCACGCCGTGGGGCATGAGCTACAATCTCGGCGGCAACATTGCGGAACAGCACATCAACAAGAATGTCCTCGGCACCAATTTTCTGACCGACAGCTCCAGCGGTTCCGTCGGCCTCACCGCAACGCAGCCGCTGCTGAAAAATTTCTGGATTGACAGCAACCGGCTCACGATTCTCGTCGCCAAGAACCGGCTGAAGTATTCCGAGCAGGCCTTGCGCCAGCAGATCATCACCACGGTGACGGCCGTGGAGAACGCCTATTACGAGCTCATCTTCGCCCGCGAAAATGTGAAGGTGCAGCAGGAGGCGCTCGTGCTGGCGCAGACCCAGCTCGACGACGACAAACGGCGGATGGCCGTCGGGACGGTTGCCGAGCGCGGCGGGACAATTGAGCAGGACGAGGCGCAGGTGGCGCTGAGCGAGGCCAATCTGATTGCGGCGCAAAACACTTTGTCCGTAGATCAAAACACCTTGAAAAACCTGCTCACGGATAACTATCCCCAGTGGCACGATGTGGAAATCGAGCCGACCGTGGCGCTGGCGGCGGAGCGGCAGTTTTTTGACGTGCAGGACAGTTGGAGCAAGGGCATGACCGGCCGGCCGGATCTGGTGCAGGCACGCCTGAACGTCGAGCAGCAGGGCATCCAGTTGAAATTCTACCGCAACCAGCTTTTCCCCGAGGTGGATTTGATTGGCAGCTACGGCTTCAACGGCAGCGGCAGCGAATACCGCGATTCGTTCAACCAGATGGGCGACGCCAGCCGGCCATATTATTCCTACGGCGGGCAATTGACTGTTCCTTTGAGCAACGTCGGCCCGCGCAACCAGTTGAAGGCCGGCAAGGCTACGGAAAAACAGTTGCTGCTCCAGTTAAAACAGCTTGAGCAAAACGTCATGGTGCAGATTGACAACGCCGTCAAGGCCGCCGAGTCCGCATGGGAAAGCGCCGACGCCACCCGGCAGCAGCGCATCTACGCCGAGGCCGCGCTCAAGGCCGAACAGGGGAAATATGCCGTCGGCAAAAGCACCACCTTCATCGTGCTGCAACTGCAGACCGCGTTGACCACGGCGCGCTCGCAGGAAATCCGCGCGCTCGCCAACTACAACCAGGCGCTTGCCAGCCTCGCCGCCGCCGAGGGCAGCTCGCTCCAGCGCGACAACCTAGCCATCGAGGCGAAGTGAGCGCATGACAGCCGGCGAAAAAAAATTCCGCATCGGCTCGGTGCCATATCTCAACGCCGCGCCGCTCACCCGCGACATCGACGGCGAACTGATCTTTGCCACGCCAGCCAAGCTCGCCGAAATGCTCCGGCGCGACGAGCTGGACGCCGCGCTGGTCAGCATCACCGAAGTGTTGCTAAATGACCGCTACGACATTCTCGACGGCGTGGCCATTGGCTCGCTCGGCGAAGTTTACAGCGTAATTCTCGCCCACAAGAAACCGCTGGCGGAAGCAAAGGAAATTTTCTGCGACACCGCCTCGCTCACCAGCGTCAACCTGCTGAAAGTGCTTTTGGCCGAACGCGGACTGAAACCGGAATTCAAGCCGCTGGAAAGCTACGCGGCAGCGAAAGAAAAAGATTTTGTCCTGCTCATCGGCGACCCGGCAATCGAGTTTCAGCGTTCAACGCATTCACATGAGATTTTTGACCTCGGCCTCGCGTGGTCAGAAATGACGAATCTGCCCTTTGTTTATGCGATCTGGGCGCTGCGGCGTGGCATCGAAAACCAGGAGCTGCGCCGCGAGCTGCGACAGGCCAAGCGCTTCGGCATGGAGACGCTTGACCACATCATCGAGACGCGCGCGGAGTTCGACGAGGATTTCCGGCGCGATTATTTCGAGTGGCACATCCAATTCCATCTCGGCGAGGACGAGAAGCGTGCCATCGCCAAATTCTGCGAACTGCTGAACAAACACAGCCTCGGCCCGGTGTTTCAGCCGAAGTTTGTAAGTTAAAACTTCGTCAGCTTTTCAAGCTCCTTCACGCGTTTCTCGATGTCAGCGCGCTTGGCTTTCGTCGTGGCGTTCAGGCCGAAACCTTCGCAGCAGAACGACGCGGTGACGCTGCCATAAACCATCGCGCGGCGGATGTTCGCATCAATCGAACCTTTGGCCGTGGCGAGAAAACCCATCATGCCGCCGACAAAGGAATCGCCCGCGCCCGTCGGGTCTTCGACGGTGTGCAGCGGATACGCGGGGCAGATGAAAA
>Ga0302197_10001985_pt1 | contig 19206 bp, 18 predicted proteins | sample II_Bog_N2_1_FD_193526 | JGI IMG/M metagenome (GOLD analysis project Ga0302197, IMG submission 193526) | Peat permafrost microbial communities from Stordalen Mire near Abisko, Sweden - II_Bog_N2_1 | ecosystem: Environmental > Terrestrial > Soil > Wetlands > Peat | place: Sweden: Abisko...
GGTTCCGGGCGCGGAATATACGCTGGAGGCCAGTTCTCCGGGGTTGGACCGCAAGCTGAGCCGGCGGGAAGATTTTGTACGGTTTGCCGGCAGCCTGGTGAAGGTTCAGACCTATGAGCCGATCCGCAACAACCGGCATTGGCAGGGGCGGCTGGCGGCGGAGGCGGGCGAGAACATCACGCTGGACCTCAACGCCGTGAAGCAGAACAGCAGGAGCCGGAAGGCCGGCGTAAGTACGGTTGAGATTGCGCTCGACAACATCGAGAAGGCGCAACTGGTACCGGAGATTTAAGGGATTGTGGTTCACCCACCCTGGCCGCAAGAACTAGAGACGCGGCGAGAATGGGGCACCCGGACGGCGCGATGCGCAAGGCCCCGGCTTTTTTCAGTACGAGCATCAAGCCCGTACCCTTCAACGAAACCATCTTAACCGGCTTGGAACCGCAAAGGGTTCCTCCGCACACAGGACCAAGAGAGCAAGCAGAGTATGGCCAGCGTTTTGTACCAGAGTATCGAGCTTCTGAGCCAGGAAAAGGGCATTGATCCCGGCATCGTGGTTGGCGCAGTCGAGGAGGCCATCGCCCTGGCCACGCGCAAGTTCTACAAGACCCAGGAAAACATGCGCGGCGAGCTGAACAGGGAATCCGGCGAGATCACGGCCTACATCTACAAGACGGTGGTCGAGAACGCCGAACAGGTGGAAGACCCGCTGAACCAGATCACGCTGGAGGAAGCCAACGCCTTGGCGCCGGGCGCGGAAGTGGGCAGCGAAGTCCGGTTCTACCGCGACACCCGGCCGCTGGGCCGGATTGCCGCGCAACTGGCCAAGCAGGTCATCTTCCAGAAGGTGCGCGAAGCGGAGCGGGACACGGTCTTCCAGGAATACGCCCATCGCGAGAAGGAAGTTCTGACCGCGACCGTGAAGCGGATCGAAGGCCAGGACATTATTTACGATCTGGGCAAGGCCGAAGCCCGCTGCCCCAAGCGGGAGCAGTCGCGGCTGGAGCAGTTCAGCCTGGGCGAGCGGGTGCGCGTGGTTCTGCTCAAGGTGGACCGCGCCGCCAAGGGCCCGCAGGTGATTGTTTCCCGTGCCGCCCCGGAACTGGTATCGAACCTGTTCCAGTCGGAAGTGCCGGAGATTTACGACAACACGGTAACCATCCGGGCCATTGCCCGCGAGGCCGGCGAGCGCACAAAGATTGCCGTTCAGTCGCGCGACAAGGACGTTGATCCGGTGGGCGCGTGCGTGGGTATGAAGGGCATGCGCGTGCAGTCGATCATCCGCGAGCTGCGCGGCGAAAAGATCGACATCATCGAGTACAGCGACGAGATCACCACCTTCGCGGAGAAGGCGCTGCAGCCGGCCAAGGTGAGCCGCGTTTCGATCGCGGACCTGACCGACAAGCAGCTGGAAGTGATTGTGGACGACACGCAACTGTCCCTGGCCATCGGCAAGAAGGGGCAGAACGTGCGCCTGGCGGCCAAGCTGCTGGGCTGGAAGATCGACATCAAGAGCGAAGAGGAGAAGCGGCAGGAAGTGGAGCAGCAGATGCAAGCTCTCACCGGCGGCCCCTCGACGCCCATCGAGCAGGTTTCCGAGCTGGGCGACGGCATTATCCAGAAGCTGGTGGCCGCCGGCATCACCACGGTGGAGACTCTGGCCGACATGACGCCGGAGCAACTGGAAGAGATTCCGGGCATCGGCGAGAAGACGCTGGAACGGATCAGCGTGGCCGTGCGCCACTACTTTGGCCATTTTGAAGAGGGCGAAGAAGGCCACGTGCCGGAAACCGCCGAAGGGGAAGCCGGGGAAACAGCCGAAGATGAGAGCGCCGCAACGGAAGTAGAACGCGAAGCGGTTCTGGATACGGACGAAGCGGAAGCTGAAAACGACTCTGCGGTGCTGACCGAGGCGGAGAACGAGCGCGCGGCCGAAGAAGAGGAAAGCGGCAGCGCAGCCGACGAAGAGTCAGAAGACGAGCCGGAGCTCCGCACCGAAGCCGAGGAGGCCGTCGAGGATATTCCTCCTGCCGATGAGGCGGAGGTCGAGACCCTGGAAGACAACCCGGCCGAAGCGCTTGAGGAAGACGCTCAAAGCGCGGAGGAGCCGCTTCTGGAAGAGATTGAAACAGATAGCGCAGCATCGGAAGAGAAGGCGGCCAAAGGGGATGGCGCTTAGTATGCGCCGCCCCCTTCAAGGCCAATCGGGCAATCATGAAAGTTTGAAGAGCAGCCAAAACCATGGGGTAGCTATGAGCGACTAGTGGGCTTTGGGTAGCACATTTTGAAAAGAGGCGGATGAGTAAGGTTCGAATCAACGATCTCGCACGCGAGATGGAAGTCAAGAGTCGCCGGATTCTGGACGTATTGGCGGAGCTCGGCCTGGCCGAAGGCAAGACCCACTCCAGCTCGCTGGAAGAGTTTGAGGCGGAGAAGGTTCGTGCGCATTTTGAGCGTGGAGCCCGGGCTGCCGGTCAGAGCAGCAGCGCTGCGTCTCACAGCTCCCAGACCATTACGCCCAAGATTGATCTCTCGCACATCTCCAAGCCCGGCGATGTGATGAAGGCCATTCTGGCCAAGCAGAAGGAACAGGAAGAGCAGGCACGGCAGAGTCACGCACCGGTGCGGCCGCCGGTGACGCCGCCGCGGGCCGCCCCTCCGGTGGTGGCCGTTGCCGCTCCGCCGCCCCCGCCGCCAGCCCGTCCCGAGCCGCGCAGGATTGTTCCTCAGCCCCGGCAAGCGCCGCCCATTGTGGTTGCCCCTCCGCCTCCGCCCGCCATTGCCTCCCATCCGCCGGCCAATCCGGTGGTGGCCAAGGCGCCGGCAGGCGCCGTGGTCGCGCCGCGTCCCGCAGTTGCGGGGGCGTCGCCCGCGGTGGCCGTGGTGGTAAAGCCGCCGGTGGCCCGCGAGGCCCAGCCGGTTTTCGCCGAACAGCCAGCCGCAGCAGCAGCCAAGCCACCCGTGGTGGCTGCCGCACCTGCGGTTGCCGCTCCGGCCATTGCCGCCGTTGCCGTCGCTCCGGTTGTAGCCGCTGAGCCTGTTGCGCCTGCGGTTGCCCCGGTTTCGGCCACGCCTGTTGCGGTTGCCGCATCGCCGGCAGCGCCGGCCACTGTTTCGGTCGAGGCGGTTGCGGTTTCGACTCCCGCTGTTGCCGAGGCCCCCGCTGGTGCACCGGACAAGGAAGCGCTGGCCCCGGCCGCCGCGGCTCACCCCGCTGCTCCGGCCGCGCCCGCCCATGTTGCGGCGCACCGCGCCCTTGGCCACACCCACATTGCTTCGCCCACGGCCGCCCTGCCGGCGCGCCGCGTGGTGATGCCGCAGACCGGGCCCCGCCCGGTTTACAAGGCCCCCATCGTGGTGCCCACCGTGCCCGTTCCGGGCACCGGGAACCTGGCCGGCGGCATTCAGCGCGGCAAGCCCATCTTTGACCGCCGCCCCTCGGGCGCACCCGGCAGCTACCCGCAGCGCACCCCCAGCGGCGCACCCGGACAGTATCCTCCCGGCGCCGGTCCGCGGCCCAAGCACCCAACCCGCACCACTCCCGGCGGTTACGCCGGCCCCGGCGGCACGGGAGCTCCCGGAGCGCGTCCCGCCTTTGGCGCACGGCCCGGCTTTGGCCCACCGCGTCCCGGCGGCCCACCCCGTCCGGGTGGCGCAGCGCCCACCGGCGAGGCTCCCCGCCCGCAGCGTGCTCCAGCGCGTGGCCGCGGCGGACGTCCGCAGTATCCCAAGACCAAGGAAGGCCCGATGAAGGGCTTTGTGCCGCCGCCACGTTATGGCGGGGTACATTACGGCAGTGAGCCGTTGCCCATCACCCGCGAAATCACGGTCACCGAGGGCATCAGCGTCAAGGATCTGGCCGAGAAGCTGGACGTGCGCGCCAAGGATCTGATCGCCACCCTGCTGATGAGCGGTGTGTTCGTCACCGTGAACCAGTCGCTGGACGCCGAGATGGTGAAGGACGTCGCCGCCAAGTTCGGCGCCGCCGCTACCGTCATCAGCTACGAAGAAGAGATTGCCAACCAGGCGATCGAAGAAGTGCTCGAAGCCGACAACACCGGCGAACTCGAGGTTCCCCGTTCTCCCGTGGTCACCGTCATGGGCCACGTGGATCACGGCAAGACCTCGCTGCTCGACGCCATCCGCGAAACCCATGTGGCCGAAGGCGAAGCCGGCGGCATCACCCAGCACATCGGCGCCTACAAGGTGAAGTTTGCCAAGGAAGGCTCTCCGGCTTCAGGCCGCGAGATCGTCTTCCTGGATACGCCGGGCCACGAAGCCTTTACCCGCATGAGAGCCCGCGGCGCCAAGGTCACCGACATCGTGGTGATTGTGGTGGCTGCCGACGACGGCGTCATGCCTCAGACCCTGGAGGCCATTGATCACGCCAAGGCCGCAGGCGTGCCCATCATCGTGGCCGTCAACAAGATCGACAAGCCCGATGCCAACCCCGAGCGGGTAAAGAAGCAGTTGGCCGACCGCGGACTGATTCCCGAAGAGTGGGCAGCCGGCGCCGAAGGCACCGTCTTTGTTGAAGTTTCAGCCAAGAAGCGGCTTAACCTCGACCTGCTGCTGGAGATGATCTGCCTGGTCTCCGACATCCGGGCTCCCAAGGCCACCCCCGGCCGCAAGGCTGTGGGCACGGTGCTGGAAGCCAAGCTGGATCGCGGCCGCGGCGCAGTGGCCACCGTCCTGGTTCAGGACGGCACCCTGCACCTGAACGACAGCTACATTGTGGGCAACACCTTCGGCAAGGTCCGCGCCATGTTTGACGACCGCGGCCGCGCCATTGAAGAAGCCGGCCCCTCGACCCCGGTCGAAGTGCTCGGTCTGGAATCCATGCCCGACTCCGGTGACACCTTCCTGGTGGTAGCCGATCGCGACAAGGCCAAGGGTATTGCCCAATACCGCAAGATGAAGGAGCGCGACGCCCAGCTCGCCAAGAGCGCCCGCGTCTCACTGGAAGGACTGGCGGAGCAGATTCGCCAAGCCGGCGTGAAGGACCTGGCCCTGATCATCAAGGGCGACGTCACCGGATCGGTGGAGGTGCTGGCCGACTCGCTGGTGCGCATGTCCACGGAGAAGGTGCGGCTCAAGGTCATCCACTCCGGTGTTGGTTCCATCACCGAGAGCGATGTGCTGCTGGCCACGGCCTCCAACACCATCATCATCGGCTTCAACGTCCGCCCGGAGCGCAAGGCAGCCGAGCTGGCGCAACAGGAGAACGTGGAGATTCGCCTGCACTCGATCATTTACGAGTTGCAGGATGAACTCCGCCTGGCCATGATGGGCCTGCTCGATCCGACCTTCAAGGAGAACTACCTGGGCCGCGCCGAAGTGATCAACGTCTTCAAGATTCCCAAGGTCGGCACCATTGCCGGCTGCCGGGTCCAGGACGGATCGATTCGCCGCGACTCTGAGGTCAAGGTCATGCGCGGGGAGGAGCAGGTGTTCAAGGGCAAGATCGGCTCCCTCAAGCGCTTCAAGGACGACGCCCGCGAGGTCACCAACGGCATGGAGTGCGGCATCGGCCTGGGCGGCTTCAACGACCTGAAGGAAGGCGACTTGATCGAAGCCTTCTCCACGGAGAAACTGGCGGCCGACCTGGGCGCCCTGACCACCGCCAAGGCGTAAACCAACTCAGCTCGCAAGAAACCAGCCGGCCCGCTCCTCACTATGAGGGGCGGGCCGGTTTTGTTGGTCCCTCTTCGGCAGCGGTGGGGTCCTCTAACGGGCCTTGACTGAGTTACATTCTCCGGCGCTTTACACACGAAGAAGGGCCAATCCGGGGAGCGTTCCCTGGGGCGCTGCTTCTTTACTTGCAATGGAGGGTACTTTTTCACGGGCCGTATGGAATGGAAATGCGCCACACGGCATGTCATTGATACTGCGTAAGCAATAAAAACACCTTGACAATCGTATTTTGTTGAGTTTAAGATCGTGATGGTTACTGTCATCCCCAAGGAGGTTCATCATGCGTCGAATCCTAGCAGCAAGTCTACTGCTCTCTCCGTTGTTTCTCCCCGCAGCAGCGGTCGCCAGCACGCCCGCGGCCGACGCGTCTGCCTCAACCCTGGTTCGCCCCGCCAGTTCCGGACTGACCAGCCCGCGCATCCTGCGCACAGCCAATGTCCACATCGCCCCCGATTTCGCGCAGGCAATTCCAGCGCTCTCGGAGGTAGCTCTGAAACTCACGGTCGACGAGAATGGCAAGGCCCAGGAGGTCCGGGTCATCAAGTCGGCCAGTCCGCTGCTGGACGATCACGTGGTCCAGGCGGTGCAACAGTTCCGCTGGCGGCCGGCAAAGCTCGACAAGCAGGTCATTCCCATGGAAATGACCTTGAATGTGGAGGTTCAGCGCTAAACTCCGCACAACAGACAAGCCGCTGAGTTCTACGGCTTGGGCACGGCAATCCTCCATTCTGGCGACGACGCTGCCGCCGGGATGGAGGATTTTCATTGCCTCCGCGGCTAGAGCGGATACCGGTCCGACGCAAGGCAAATCCGGGCCACGGTGCGGCTCTGGGCCACCGCATCGGCGGGGGTGAAGCGGGCCAGGCGGCGCAGGATGGCCAGGTGGGTGCGCAGCAGGTCGCCTTCGGCGCAGGCCGCCAGCACCCGGCGCGCCGCCTGCTCTGCCAGCGCCATGGTCTCATCCGCCAGCAGGCCGGTCATGCTGGCAGAGACCTGGGCGGCCGCCGACCCGCCCCCTGTTCCCTGTTCCCCATTTCCTGTTCCCTGCTTGGCCAGCTTGCGCGCCCGCAGGAGGGCCGACTCCAGGGCATAGACCTGCATGATGATGGCGGCCAGGTCGCCCATCACCTCCTGCTGCTCCTGCAAGCCGGCGAGGAAGCGCTGGCTGGCTACGCCGGCGCAGAACAGGGCGATCTTCTTGGCCGCCGCCAGTACCGCGGTCTCCCGCGCCAGGGGCTCATCCGCGCCCGAATCGGAGTCGAAGCTGGGCGGCTGGGTCACTGCGTCCATGAGTCTCTTGATGGCCGGCAGCAGCGGGAGCTGGCCGCTCAGGGCGCGCTTCATGATCCAACCGGAGATGATGAGGGTGTTGATTTCGTTGGTGCCCTCGAAGATGCGGTTGATGCGCGCATCGCGATAGTAGCGCTCCGCCGGGTAATCCTCGACGAACCCGTAGCCGCCCATGGTGGCGATCAACTCGTCGGCCACCAGGGTGAGCATTTCCGACCCGTAGATTTTGAGGATGGAGCACTCGATGGCGCACTCCTCGATGCGCCGCTGGATCTGGCGGGGGTCCTGGGCCTGCTCCGGAGCCAGGTGGGCCAGCCCGGCGTCGATCATGCCCGCGGTGCGGTAGGCCATGGACTCGGCGGCATAGAGGCGCGCTGCGGAGGCGGAAATTTTGCGCTGGATGAGGCCGAAGCCGGCGATCGGCTTGCCGAAGGCGTGGCGCTCCTTGGCGTAGCGGATCATGTGCGCCAGGGCATGGCGGGCCCCGCCGATGCAGGCCACGCCCAGCTTGAAGCGGCCCACATTCAATACGTTAAAGGCGATGTGGTGGCCCTTGCCCGCCTCGCCCAGCAGGTTGGCGGCGGGGATCTTGCAGTCGGCGAGCACCAGCGGGCATGTGGAGGAGCCGCGAATGCCCAGCTTGTGCTCCTCGGCGCCCACGGTGAGGCCGGGCGTGTCGCGCTCCACCAGGAAAGCGGAGAACTTCTCGCTGCCGGTCACGGGGTCCACAATCTTGGCGAAGACAGTAAACAGGCTGGCGATGCCGCAGTTGGTGATCCACTGCTTTTCGCCGTTGAGGGTGTAGTGGCTGCCGTCGGCCGAGAGGGTGGCGCGGGTACGGATGTTCATGGCGTCGGAGCCGGAGCTGGCCTCGGAGAGGGCGTAGCCGCCGATCCACTCGGCGGTGGCCAGCCTGGGCAGGTAGCGCTGCTTCTGCTCCTCGGTGCCGTACCAGGCCAGGGGCAGGGTGGCGATGCCGGTGTGGGCGCCAAAGGCCGTGGAAAAGCTGGCCAGCACCGAGAGGTGGTCGGTGATCAAGGTAGTGGTGGTCTTGTCCATGCCCACGCCGCCGAACTCCTCGGGAACATCGACGCCGGTGAAGCCCAGCTCACCCGCCTTGCGCAGGAGGGCCGAGAGCACGCCGGGGTGCTTGGCCTCAATGGCCGCGGCGGCGGGCAGAATCTGGTCGCGGGCAAACTGGGCGACGGTCGAGGCAATGTGGCGCTGCTCCTCGTTGAGGTCTTCGGGAGTGAAGACTTCGGCGGGGGTGCGGGTTTCAAGCAAGAAACTGCCGCCGGCGGCGGCAACGATGGGGGAAAGTGAAGAAGTAGACATGAGGAAATATCTCCAACTGCCAGAGAACAGTACGATAGCGGGGCGGGAGTGGGCAACTGGGGAAAATTCCCGGTAGTGACTCATTTTGCTTAAGCCGCTCACGCTTGCAGAATTATGAGCGGTAGTAGGATACTTGGCGCATGAGGGGCTTAAGCAAAATGCCAGCCGATCCGAGGGAAGCAGCAGCCTTGACTGCAAGGTTGGCCAAAGAGGAATCCGAAGCGTTATCGAGTCCGCAGGAAGTGGTGTCACAATACCTAGCGACAATCGGGCGCAGGGGTGGTATAAAGGGCGGCAAAGCAAGAGCCAATAGCCTGACCAAGGCACGGAAGAAGGAGATCGCGCGTCTGGCAGCTCAAGCGAGGTGGAAAGACAAAAGGTCATAGAATGCCCGAGTCACGGAAGGACAGCGTAGAGCCTGTAACGGCAAACGAATTCGTTGAGCAAGAGCTGCACCGGGGGCTTCGCGCAATAGAAGGAGCCTTTTCCTGCCATGCTCTTAGCCTATCTGGCCCCCTTTACCCTGGCGTCGATGACATCCTTCGCGGCGTAATTGAAAAGCGTTGCGTACAAGAATCTACATCCAACAAGCTGGTCGTTGTTTTAACGACTCCAGGCGGTATGTTGGAGCCCGTTCAGAGGATGGTTGCAACGATTCGAAGGCATTACCAAATCGTTGACTTCGTCATCCCGAACTACGCGTATTCAGCAGGCACCATTTTTGCTCTCTCCGGAGACGCTATCCACATGGACTATTATTCCCGTCTCGGGCCGATTGATCCGCAGATCAAATCCTCTCGCGGCAGAACGGTATCTGCGTTGGGGCATCTGGAGAAATACAACGAACTGATCAAAAAAGCGCAAGGGGGCAAGATCTCTGCCGCCGAGGTTCAGCTTTTGATCGACGGATTCGATCAGGCTGAGCTTTACAACATCGAACAGGCGCGCGAACTATCCATTGCGGCGCTAGAGGAATGGCTTGTCGAGTACAAGTTCAAGAATTGGAAGGTTACGGAGACGCGAAGACAACCCGTGACCATGGAGATGAAGAAGAAGAGGGCAACATTGATAGGCCGGCAATTGAACAACACAAAAAAATGGCACTCTCATGGCTACGGTATTTCAATGGAGGTCCTGCAGAGGGATTTGAAACTCGTGATAGACGATTTTGGGAAGGATGCGTCTACTTCTCATCTGGTACGTTCCTATCACGACCTTCTTTCTGATTACATGGTGAAGCGGGATACGCAGGGTGTCGTTCACATCTGCGATCAATATCGGCCTTTCATGTAACGACAAGAACAGGAGCAGCATCATGCCGCAAAAGATTGACATTGAAGAGATTGCCAAGAATAACCCGAGAATAGACCTCCAGAACCTTGAGGAATGGAGAAAACTCCGCCGGATTCTGATTTCGAGCGGAATGCATGGGAGAAGGATGCAGAACAGCGAAGACGATGCCCAGTCCCGCGTAAAGTTGGTTGACAATGCAGAGGACGATCCGCGACTCGTAAGATTGCGGCAGTAGCAAGACTCTCTTGACAGGTTCTGCAGCATCCACAAGACACCGCGCGTTGCGTCCGCAATGGGGGCTGGCTTAACCGATCACGTCTGAAGTTTGGAAGAACTTGCAGGACTGCTAGAACATGCTCCTAAAGGTCGTGCAGTATGAAAATGAGTCACTTCCGAATTCCCGCGACTGTGGCCTGATGCTATTGCGCCGCGCGAAAGAGCCTCAGGCCGCGGTTGCGTTCACTGCACGCACTTCGAGGACTGTGCCTTCGATTTTCTGGAGATAGGCGACCATCTCGAAGAGGTTGCGCGCTTGCGGGTTCCCGGCCGGGCTGAGCATCCGCATGAGGCTCTTGGGAGACCGTCCAAGCGCCGCCCCCAGCTTGGGAAAGCCGACCGTTCCATTGACGTATTCGCGGAGGACCAATTTGGCCGCATCCAGGTCCCCTGCCACCATATTTCTGACTGCTTCGCACAGGAATGCCCGGCGGAACTCTTCGTCCGCCAGTTCTTCCATGATCGTTTCCCGAAAGCTCCGCGTAAGTGCCATCTATTCCTCCAGCTTCCGTCTCTTGTATTCAGCCCAGAGAGTGTGCGCCTCAGCAATGTCTGCCTGTTGGCGCTTCTTGCTGCCGCCGCCCAGCAGAATGACCAAGCGCTCGCCCTCACGGCCAAAATAGACCCGGTACCCAGGTCCGAAGTCCAAGCGCAATTCGGAGACCCCTGAACCCACGCTCTTGGCTGTCGAGAAGTTGCCGCCTTCCATGCGCAGCACTGTGGCGATCACTCTCACCCTGGCGGTAACGTCAAGCGACCGAATCCAGATTCGGTAGGGTTCGCGACCCTGGGCGTCGACGTATTCGAGCACCTTGACCACGCCCAATAGTAACACGGGGGTTACCTTGCAGCGTAATCCAAGGGCTGTCGAAGCCACGCCACGAAGGGAGTGAGCCGCGTCTCAAGCCGGCGCTGCCAGCCCTCTATCGCGTACAATTGCCGTTATCTAGACAGTGGAGGCTCGCCCTGTTCGCTGCTTTTCTTGCACGTCTGACTTCTGCCGCCAGCCTGTTGCACGGGCTGAGTTTGCGGCTGGCCGCGCATGTGGCCTTTTTCCCGCAAAACGGCCTGCGCCACTACCTGAAGGCCATGCAGAACACCGACCAGACCTTCAAGGGGCTCTACCATCTGAACGCCTTTGACGCGGCCATGCTGTTGCCCTACTTTGCGGTGATGATCGCTCTCTCTGTCTACGGCGTGCATCGCTACACGATGGTCTACCGGTACTACAAGTTCCAGAAGAACTACAGTCCCGACCCGCCGCAGCACTTTGCCGAGTTGCCGCGCGTGACCATACAACTGCCCATGTTCAACGAGCAGTTCGTCATCGACCGGCTGATTGACGCGGTGTGTGCGATTGAGTACCCGCGGGAGAAGCTGGAAATCCAGGTGTTGGACGACTCCACCGACGAGACCAAGGCAGCGGCGGCCGGGATTGTGGCGCGCTATGCCGCGCTGGGCCACCCCATCGTCTATATCCACCGCACCAACCGCCATGGCTACAAGGCCGGCGCGCTGGACGCCGGGCTCAAGGTGGCCAAGGGCGAGTTTGTGGCCATCTTCGACGCCGACTTTGTGCCGCCCAAGGACTGGCTGATGAAGGTGATCCACCACTTTGCCGAGCCGGAGATCGGCATGGTGCAGACGCGCTGGACCCACCTGAACCGCGACTACAGCATGTTGACCCAGATCGAGGCCATCCTGCTGGACGCCCACTTTGTCCTGGAGCAGAGCTCGCGCTGCCGGGCCGGCGAGTATTTCAACTTCAACGGCACCGCCGGCATGTGGCGCATCCAGGCCATCAAGGACGGCGGCGGCTGGCAGCACGACACCCTGACCGAGGACACCGACCTGAGTTACCGCTCGCAACTGGCCGGCTGGCGATTCAAATACCTGCCCGATGTGGAGTGCCCGGCCGAGCTGCCCATTGAGATGACGGCCTTCAAGACGCAGCAGGCGCGCTGGGCCAAGGGGCTAATCCAGACCTCGATCAAGATTCTGCCGCTGGTGTTCCACTCGAAGGCCTCATGGCGCAACAAGTGGGAGTCGGTGCAGCACCTCACGGCCAACCTCAGCTACCCGCTGATGATCATCATGACCGCGTTTCTGATGCCGGCCATGGTTGTGCGCTTTTATCAGGGCTGGTTCCAGATGCTGCTGATCGACTTTCCGCTGTTCACCGCCTCCACCTTCTCCATCGCGGTGTTTTATGTAGTGAGCCAGCGCATCCTCTTTCCCAAGAACTGGATGAAGACATTCCTCTATCTGCCCTTCCTGATGGCGCTGGGCATCGGCCTGACGGTGACCAACACCAAGGCGGTGATGGAGGCCCTGTTCGGCATCAAGAGCGCGTTTGTGCGCACCCCCAAGTACAGCGTGGCCAAGAAGGGCGAGAAGTCGCAGGCCAGCAAGTACCGCAAGCGGCTGGTGCTGGCGCCGTGGATCGAGCTTTTCATCGGCGCCTACTTCTTCATGGCAATTGTGTACACCTTCTCGAACCACAACTACTTCACCGCGCCGTTCCTGATTCTGTTTGTGATCGGCTACTGGTACACCGGGCTGATGAGCCTGCTGCAAGGGCGCTTCGAGCGCTGGCGGACGGGCGCCCTTCCCGCCGACGAGGAGTCCAGCCCCAAGCCGTTCCCGGTGGGGGTGTAGAACAACATCCGATGCGCAGGCGCTATAATCCATGGCAAAAACGGAGTATAGGGAGGAGAATCTGAAACATGGTGGACTCGGTCAATCTAGGTACGATCAAGAACGTTCCAATTCAGCAAGTCTGGCCAGGAGAAGCTACCGTTTTCACTCCCTGGTTAGCCAGCAACCTTCAACATCTCGCAGAGAAGCTTGGAATGGAATTGATCCCTGAGACGACCGAGGCTCCCGTCGGCGATTTCTCTGCGGATATTGTTGCACGCGACCTTTCAACAAATCGCCTTGTCGTAATCGAGAACCAGTTTGGACGATCAGACCATCGACATTTGGGACAAATCCTTACCTATGCAGCCGGACTGGGAGCCAACACTGTTGTTTTAGTCGCAGAGAGCATTCGGCCGGAGCATAGGACCGCTATCGATCTCTTGAATCGAGGCATGAAGTCAATCTTGCGTTTTTACGCTATGGAGATAAGTATTATCCAGATTGACGACTCGCGGCCTGCCTTCACACTGGATATCATTTGCGAACCGGAAGAGAACGAAGGCATAACTTCGACGTCAAATGGCAGGCAACCAAATGAAAAAGGGCAAAAATACCTTGCCTTTTTCCAAGGCCTGATTGACGATCTATACAATCTGCAATTCACCAAAGCGCACAAGGCGCAACCTCAGAGTTGGTATACATTCTCCTCGGAAAACTCAAAAGTCTTCACTTATTCAGCTTCTTTTGCTCTGCATAGAAGAGTTCGCACTGAGGTAAATATCGAGTGCGGTAATGTGAGCGTGAACAAGCAAATTTTCGATGCACTGTTTTCTGAGCGCAAGGCGATCGAGTCGGCGATGGGTTCGGAACTCACTTGGGAGCGGCTGGACAGCAGGAAGGCCTCCAGAGTTGCTGTTTATCGCGCTGGAAGAATAGATTCTTCTTCCGAAGAACTAGATGAGATCAAGCAATGGGCGATATCGAAACTGGAATTGTTTAGAAAAGTCTTTCCGCCCAAGATCGAAGCCGCTTGGCAGGCCCTTGGTGCTAAAGTTTCCGACGATGAAACTGGCTGAAAGGTGCACAATCCTTATTGTTCTCTCCGAATCTATTGCTCGCGCCGCGATTGGGCTAAACTATCCGTGAGGCAACCATGCTGACCGCCGAACAGGTTCGCGTCGTACTGGAAGAACTTGCCCCGTCACAGGAGAAGGTTGATCGTGCGGTGAAGACTGCCGTAGAGATCACTCAGCCCTCCCGTGTCATCCTCTTTGGCTCCTGGCCACGTGGCGATGCCAAGTGGGACAGCGACCTGGACCTGGCCGTTCTGCTCGACGACTCTCGCGAATCTCAAATAGGCGCGATCCGCCGCGTTCTTCGCCGCAGGCTCGACGAGATTCCCATGTCCATTGATCTGGTGTTGACCACCAACGGCTGCGCCGAGGAATTTCGCGGCTCAATCAACTCTATCTATCACCGCATTCTTACCCAAGGCCAGGTGGTGTATGAAGAACCACTCGTTCACGCCCACACAGATTCTGCTCATCAAAGCCGCTGAGGACGAGCAGACCTTGTCAATGGAGAATTTGCCGGAGGCCATTCTGGGATTCCATGCTCAGCAAGCTGTCGAAAAGCTGATCAAAGCGCTGCTCACGGAATTGAACGTTCCTTTCGAGATGACTCACGATCTGACCAGATTGCATAAACTACTCGACGCCGCCGGAGAGTCCCTGCCCTTGACACCGATTCCTTTGCGTGACTTGAACGATTTCTCTGTGTTCTATCGTTACGACCTTCTTTTTCAATATGCCGTGCCGGAAAAGGAAGACGTCTTGGCCACCGTTCGCCTGATCCGTGAGCACATCCTGGCCCGCATTGCCACCCTTTCCGCCCCTCCCTTGCCCCCTCCGGTACAATAGATGGAAGCGCCTGCCGCGCCGGGGTCCCGAATCCCGCTGCCGCCAGGCGCATCAGAGCATATGCTAACCAAAAACCTACCTGAAGCCCTTACCTTCGACGACGTGTTGCTGATACCTGCCTACAGCGACGTGGTCCCCGTGCAGGTCAGCACGCAGACCCAGTTGACCCGCGAGATTACGCTGAACACTCCGCTGCTGTCGTCCGCGATGGATACGGTGACCGAGTCGCGCATGGCCATTGCCATGGCCCAGCAGGGCGGCATCGGCATTGTGCACCGCAATCTCTCCATTGCCGACCAGGCCGGGGAGATCGACAAGGTGAAGCGCTCGGAGAGCGGGATGATTGTAGACCCGGTGACCATTGGCCCGGACCAGATGATCGGCGACGCCCTGGACGTGATGCGGCGCTACAAAATCTCCGGCGTGCCGGTGACCCGCGGCAAGCGGCTGGTGGGCATCCTGACCAACCGCGATCTGCGCTTTGAAACCCGCACGGATATTCCTGTCGGCGATGTGATGACCAAGGACGACCTGATTACCGTGCCGGTGGGCACCACGCTGGAAGAGGCCGAGCTGATTCTGCACCGGCACCGCGTGGAGAAGCTGCTGGTGGTGGACGACCAGTACAACCTGAAGGGCCTGATCACCGTCAAGGACATCCAGAAGAAGTTGAAGTATCCCAACGCCAGCAAGGACGAGAAGGGCCGTCTGCGCGTGGGCGGGGCCATCGGGGCGACAGGCGACTTCCTGGAGCGGGCAGCGGAGATGGTGCGCGCTCGCGCCGACGTGCTGGCCATCGACTCGGCCCACGGCCACTCCTCGCGGGTGCTGGATGCAGTGCGCGAGGTGAAGAAGCACTTCCCCAACGTAGGGCTGCTGGCTGGCAACGTGGCCACGTACGAGGGAGCCCTGGCCCTGATCGAGGCCGGCGCGGACGCCATCAAGGTTGGGATCGGGCCCGGCTCCATTTGCACCACCCGCATGGTGACCGGCGCGGGAATGCCGCAGATCACGGCCATCTCCGAGGCCTATCGCGCGGCCAGAGAGCACGGGATTCCGGTGATTGCCGATGGCGGCATCAAGTACTCCGGCGAGATCACCAAGGCGATCGCCGCGGGGGCCAGCTCGGTGATGATCGGCTCGCTGTTTGCCGGCGTGGACGAGAGCCCCGGCGAGACCATTCTCTACCAGGGACGCAGCTTCAAGAGCTACCGCGGCATGGGTTCGTTGACCGCCATGAGCCAGGGCTCGGGCGAGCGCTACTTCCAGAGCACCGCCGACCTGGCCAGCGCCGAGATGGGAACCGAAGGCGTGGTGCAGCGCGAGCGCGCCAGCCAGAACCGTTTGGCCAAGTTTGTTCCGGAGGGCATCGAGGGGCGCGTCCCCTACCGTGGCCCGCTGGAGTCCATGGTCTTCCAACTGGTGGGCGGCCTGCGCTCCGGGATGGGCTACCTGGGCTGCGGCAGCATTGCGGAGCTACAAGAGAAGGCGCAGTTTGTGCGCATCTCCGGCGCGGGCTTGCGCGAGAGCCACGTGCACGACGTGATCATCACCCGCGAGGCGCCCAACTACCATGTCGAGTAACCGGCAGGGTTACAAATACTGGTTGAGCGCCTGGTTCCCCGTCGCCATTGCTGTAGGGGTCATCATGCTGGAGTCGACGGAGCTGTTTGGCTCCGACCACACCAGCGGCCCCCTGCGCTGGATCTACGAAGCAATCTTCGGCCACGTCAGCAACTGGCGGTGGAGCAGTATCCATCACTATCTGCGCAAGTGTGGGCACTTCGTCGGCTACGGGGCGGTTGGGCTCACGTGGCTGCGCGCCTGGTGGATGACGTTACCGCACTCGCGTTTCATCCAGGACGCCTTGCTCGCGCTGCTGGGAACCGCGCTGGTAGCCAGTTTCGATGAATTCCACCAGACCTTCCTGCCCAACCGGACCGGCAGTCCGTGGGACGTGCTGCTGGACTGCTGCGGGGCGATTACCCTGCAACTGGTGGTCTATACCTACATGCGCGAGACAAGACCCAAGGAGCTGGCGAGAGCGGCGTAAGCCTCGGCACGGCGCCGCCGTGCCTTTGACCACAAAACTTTGTATATTGCGATTCCGTATTCTGCTTTTCCAAGTCCAAAGTCGGGCGCTGGGGCGACCGGCATTCGTACAAAGACAAGCGGTCAGAGAACCGGCTTGCTTGCAGTGGCACTCTTCTCAACGAAAAAGGCCGCGCAGCCGCATCCCACGAGGGAATGCGACCACGCGACCTTTTGACTTCAGAATGAGGTTGCTAGAGAAGCTCCGCTCTACGCGGCGTCTTCCTTGGCGTCTTCCTTCTTGGCTTCTTCCATCTGCTTCTCGAGCTCGGCCCGCTTCTTGGCCTTGATGTCTTCGCGCTTCTGGCGCTTGGCATCGAGCTGCTTTTCGGCGCCCAGCAGTTCGATGAAGGCCTTCTCGGCCCCGTCGCCCTTCTGGAAGCCGGTGCGGACGATGCGCAGGTAACCGCCCTGGCGATCGCCGTAACGCGGCGCCACGGTTTCAAACAACCGCGCGACCGACGCATCGGTCATGAGGAAGCTGAGCGCCTGACGGCGCGAGTGCAGATCGCCCTTCTTGCCCAGGGTGATCATCTTTTCCACGAGCGGACGGACAGCCTTGGCCTTGGCTATCGTGGTCTCCACGCGGTCTTCTAGAATGACGGACGTGACCAGGTTGCGCAACAGCGCGCGACGGTGGCTGGTATTGCGTCCGAGCTTGGTTCCTGCATTGCGATGGCGCATGATGCAACTCTCTTTCGATTTGAGCTTCTAGCTACTAGCTTCCAGCTTCTAGCTGTTCGGCTTCGCCAGTCGCGGCGGTACCCGGCACGGCAATGCTAGAAGCTAGCGGCTAGAAGCTAAGAGCTGGTTCTTAAAAGTTTTCAGTCTCGGTAGGCAACTGGATCTCGACGGAATCCAGCGGCTCGTCCTCGTCGTCGTAGTGGCTGTAGCTGGCAGCCAGAGCGGTGGCGGGCGGGATGCTGGTGGGTCCGGGAACGGCATTGCCGTTCTCGTCGATCTTCATGCCCAGGGAGAGGCCCATCTGGGCGAGAATCTCCTTGATTTCGTTGAGGCTCTTGCGGCCGAAGTTCTTGGTCTTGAGCATCTCGGCCTCGGTCTTCTGCACCAGTTCGCCGATGGTCTGGATATTGGCGTTCTTGAGGCAGTTGTAGCTGCGGACCGAGAGTTCCAGCTCTTCCACCGACCGGTTGAGGTTGTCGTTGCGCAGCAGCGTGCGGCCTTCTTCGCCACGCGCCTCGGCCTCGATTTCCTCTTCGAAGTTGATGAAGATGTTCATGTGGTCCTTGAGGAGCTTGGCAGCCAGGCCGACGGCGTCGGCGGGCAGCACGGCCCCGTTGGTCCACACTTCCAGGGTGAGCTTGTCGTAGTCGGTGATCTGGCCCAGACGAGCGGCTTCAACAATGTAGTTGACGCGCCGCACGGGGGAGTGGACCGAATCCACGGGAATGAAGCCAATGCCCAGATCGGCGTCAAAATTCTTGTCGGCAGAGATATAGCCGCGGCCCTTCTTGAGACGCATTTCCATATCCAGCTTGCCGCCTTCAGAGAGGGTAGCAATGTAGACGTTCTTGTCCAGAATTTCCACGTCGCCGTCGGCTTCGATCATGCCCGAGGTGATGACGCCGGGCTGGTCGGCGCGCAGATACAGGGCCTTGGGCCCATCGCCCGCGAGCTTGAAGGGAACCTGTTTGAGGTTCAGGATGATGTCGGTAGCATCCTCGACCACGCCGCTGATGGACTGGAACTCGTGAAGCACGCCTTCGATGCGAATCGCGGTGACCGCGGCGCCCTCGATGGAGCTGAGCAGGGTGCGGCGAAGCGCGTTGCCGATGGTGGTGCCAAAGCCGCGCTCAAAGGGCTGGGCGCTGAACTTGCCGAAAGTGTCGGTGAGCGTCTCGGCATCGACTGCCAGGCGCTTCGGCTTTTGAAATCCTCTCCAAAGCATATAAGTCTCGATTTCCTACACGGCATGTACGTCGCGATGCATTTTGCGGCGGCCGCGCAAGTTCTCCTTCGTTTGAGATGCAGTGGTCAGGTTTCAGTGGTCAGTGATCAGTTAAAGGCCCAAAGGCGACAATAACTGACCACTGACGACTGATCACTGTCCACTATTCACTGCTTACTTGCTGTACAGTTCGACGATGAGCTGTTCGTTGACCGGCAGCGAAACGTCCTTGCGCTGCGGGAGGGAGAGGATGCGACCGGTGAGGGTCTCGAAGTTCATCTCCAGCCATGCCGGCAAGGGGTTGGACGCTGCGTACTGCGTGGCCTGCTCGATGATGATGAGCTTCTTGGCGCTGTCGCGGATGGCGACTTCGTCGCCCACATTCACCTGGTAGGAGGGAATGTTCACCTTGCGGCCGTTGACGGTGACGTGACCGTGGCGGACGACCTGGCGAGCCTGACGGCGAGAAATGGCAAAGCCGAGGCGGAAAGCCACGTTGTCGAGGCGGCGCTCCAACTGCTGGATGAGCAGGTCGCCGGTGACGCCGGCGGCGCGGTTGGCCTTTTCGTAGTACTCGCGGAACTGGCCTTCCAGGGTGAAGTAGATGCGCTTGGCCTTCTGCTTCTCATGCAACTGGAGGCCGTAGCCGACGATCTTGGCCTTGCGGTCCTTGCCGTGCATGCCGGGAGGAAAGTTGCGCTTCTCCAGGGGGCAACGGTCAGAGGCACACTTGGCGCCCTTCAAGAAAAGCTTGGTGGC
>Ga0302197_10001994_pt1 | contig 19162 bp, 8 predicted proteins | sample II_Bog_N2_1_FD_193526 | JGI IMG/M metagenome (GOLD analysis project Ga0302197, IMG submission 193526) | Peat permafrost microbial communities from Stordalen Mire near Abisko, Sweden - II_Bog_N2_1 | ecosystem: Environmental > Terrestrial > Soil > Wetlands > Peat | place: Sweden: Abisko, Stordalen...
AATATAAAATGAATATAAATTATAAATTGATTAAAAAAAGAGGAAAAAATAAAATGCTTGTCAATAATATTTTGAGAAAAAAATTAATTAAATTTATAATAAATTTTCTGAACAATACGAATAAAGAGAAGATGTATTTAAACAGAATGAGGATATAATTGATGTATCAGCTTTGCCAATATATAAAAAATAAAAGAAAATAATCAATTGGATATAAGAAGAAAAATATAATTAAAAAAAACGAAAAATTCAGCAATTAGAAAAAGAATGGCTATAGTATATAGCTATATTAGAAAATTTCTATTTATAAGACCAAACCAAATTAAATAAATAATATAATTCGATAAATTTATAATTAAAGGAAAAAAAGAGATAATTAAAGAATATAAACAAAAGAATTTAAACATAATAAAATTAGGAAACACAATAACTTCTCGAATAATAACGAGATGATATATAAAAGATAATTAAACAATTATAAAAAAAATATGATTATGCAGAATTAAGAATAGAATAATTGGAAAAATTAAAAGATGAAAGGATCGAAAGTATAAAAACCCAATATTAATAGCAAATGAGATTAGTGTCTTAAAGGAAATACTAATCAAAAATTGAAATTAAATGGTAGAAAATACAATGTTAAATGAAATAGTATGAAATTTAACAAAATAAACTATTGGATAAATAAAAATAAAAGGCAGCAAACAATCGATTAAAATTCAATAAACGATTGACAGCGTGTTATGCTGCAGGCAAAAAATATATTTAAAATACTAAATTTTTCGAAGACAGCTCTCTTAAGCATTAAATTTTATTATTTAAAATGTAAAGTCTCCTCACTTCAATGCAATCTATTTAAAAATATGAATAAGAACTGAAAAATTAAGTAAAAATTTGTCAACAACTTCAGAAAGATCTAAATTAATTGATGCAAAATACAATTTCATTTTAATTACATAATTAAGATACAATAATAACTCAGTTAATGAAATCGAAGATAAATTCATAAAATAGAATTGAACCCAAAGAAGAAGAGACCAAGTTCAAGTCCATAAACAAGTACCAGGATATTTCAGGCCAATTTAAAAAGTGATTATCAATCAAATTGATTCTAAAACTATTATGTATTATTTATTCTCCTTTAATATGATTAAACTATCTTTGAATAATTCAATTCTTAAATAAATGAAAAAAATAAGTAAGCAATCAGGTAGTTGTCATTATTATCTTTGATAATATCAAACAAAATTTAATATTTCTAGCCGCAAAAGCATTTTTTATTGTTATTGCTTTGAACAAAATATTATTTGAACCTTTGAGATCGAAGTTTTAGCATAAAAACTGGTTTCTTTATAGTCTTGTTATAATCCTCACAGATGTTAACAAATTACTTCAGACTCTTGTTCTTCCCCATACTTGTTTGCCTTTGATCAGCTTTAAGATTCTAAGAATGTTTTCAAGCGATTACATTTCAGTTTGTTCAAGTCTTTCTCAGGGAGAATACCTTATTTAAGTACATTTATTCAAATGAAAATTTAATTTTAAAAAAATATAACGAAAGAATAAAAGAATAATTAATTCAGCAATAACGAATCTAACTTGAGAAATCACCAAATTTGTTGACTCTCCTGATCTCCATCAAACAGCACTAAGGCTTTGCTTTCTTGATTACGTTTGATTCTTCTCTTTTCACGCTGGCGTTTGCTCATCTGTTTAATGGTTTTTCCCAACAGGGTTTGAGAGTTTATCTATCCCCATCTCTCGACTCGATTGATTGAGATATTTTACTAAAAACCATTTACAATGTAATAGCATAGTACACTTACATTTGACTCTTCATTCCAGCCACTGCCCTATTCTCGACTAAATACTAAAGGCAAGTCGTTTATTTGGAATATGGAGTTGATTGTGGGTGAAAAACCTGGAAAGTATTTATCCAAAAGTTTCAAATAGCTAACAAATGGTAGCAATTTGTCGATATTTGGTTGCAACAATTCTATTTTGGGCATGATTGGAAGATTGTTAATAAATTTGGGCTGAGATGGATGCATAAGCGGCAGGGAAAAGCACGATCTCCACATTTATTTCTTGATTTTGATATAGGAGTGGGGAATATGTTTATATTTGCAGTTCCATATCTCTATTCCGTCGCAATCAGCCATCTTGTCGAGAATCTACAGATCTTCAATTTTGTGTTGAGTTGTCTCGTAGAGGGAATCATTTCTACTTTCAATCGATTCATCCTATAAACTATGAAATATTTTGTTCATTATGCTGGATGAATATAGCTAAGGCCGACTCTTGTTGCCTTCTGTGCGATTGTCGTGTATCTTAGTTAGCATTTTGTTCAATATTTTATACCCCTGATTGCCCTCCGATATATTGTCATGATGATTATCTTCGCCAGAACCTCCTCGTGAAGAGAGATGCTCACTACCTTCCCAGTCATTGCAATAAACGATGAATACATTCTTTATGTTGAGGTAATATGAATAGAGCTAGCTCTTGAATTCTTCATCTTACTCAATTAGCGTCTCTTCTATCGATTTTAGTTCACGTTAGGGATCGATTACATAAATAGGCCATTGTAGCCCTCCTTTCTGTTATTTGATTAGAGCAATTTTAGTATCGAGCAGCAGGCGGGAATCTACCGATTCAAGCGAATAATGCTTCCTCAGCTGAGTTAAAATCTAACTAATCGAATCTTTCGGGCGAATCTTATCGCTCATGTATTTCTTAATCCAGTACAGCCAAATAAGATCGAATCCATCGCTGCGATCATTTTCCATCTGCCAAATTATTATAACCATCATTGCAATGGTCAATTGCCTTAGTGAATATATCAAGGAATCAATTCAGATAGATTTCAAATGACGTTTCAAACATATCAATTTCTTCATTTATGCTGAGTATACTTCCATTACTATAATTAGCATTTTCAACTTCGATGTAGGTGGAGAACCAGAAGGCCATTGACAACGCCCTCTTCAAAAAACTTGAGGATATTAGCATCAAAATGCCCAGTGATCCTATTCTGTACAAGCCTGACGTGGATAAGTACATGGATATGTTCAAGATCGAGTTCGATAAAGTGCAAGGTGACACCATGAAGAAGAGTTAAAGATTTGGAGAGTTACTCATCTTTTTAGCAAGGGCAGTGAAGTACTTTCCTGAAAAGCTTGGCTGGGTGCCTACTTCAGTGATGCAGCTCATGTAATAATTAGGCCCTAGTCTGCATTCCTATATTCGCAAGAAATGTGCGGGATCCATAATGATTCTTCGCGCAAAAAACATTCTCTTGCCTGTGAGTACAGTCTAGTTTCTTCTTAAGCAAATGCGTCTCGAGGACAAATCCTTGCGTTCAATGATCTACAAATACGTGTTGAACGACATTCGACGCATGAACAAGCACCATCAGAACAATAAGATCAATCAACAGATTAGGGCATTCATTTCCGGATATATTCCTAAACATACTGATAAGACAGCCCAGAAATCCCTGAAATTATTGATTTAACTCTATAAGAGGAACGTGTGGATGGATAATCGCACGGTTAATATCATTGCTGAGGCCTGCTTTGCACCTTCAGCTAGGCTGAGACTGATGGCTTGTTATTTTTTGATGGATACGACCATGCATTTGGAAGAATTACCTGATAGTGAAGACTAATTGCCAAATCCATCAGATATTAAAAAGAAAAAGGGCATAACTAAGGACACCAGATATAAGGACAAACAATTGGAGAAAGAAAAAAGAAAAGCTGGACGTCGCCTCAGAAAAAGATAAATTGAAGGCAGAAAAACTAACTTCATGCCAATTGATTTGATATACAATCCTCAAGTCTTTGTTGAAAAATTGTTCAACATTATGAGCGGAAAACAGGAGAAATACGAAAGCAAACTTATCTACATGGCTCTAATTGCTCGGATAATTTGGCACCATAAACTTATCCTTCTTCCCTTCTATCGCTCCTTGATCAAATATTTGGATCCGAAACAAAAAGATGTTCCTAGAGTTTTGCTAGCACTTGCTGAGAGTATTCATGAAATAGTTCCTGAGGATGAGATCGAAACAATTGTCAAACATATTATTGAGCATTTTGTGAACGACAGATGTTCTGAATTTACCATGACTTTGGGTTTAAACACTCTGAGATAGATCTTTAAGAAGCTGCCTTCGATTATTACTGAGTAAATGATGCTCTATCTGTGCACTTATTATGAGTATCGAAACAAAAATGTTTCGAGAGCAGCTAAATCAGTAATTAATTTTGTCCGAGACTACAATTCTGCACTTCTCGGTAAAAAATTTAGAGGTAAACACTAAATGGAAGATGACGAGGAAGATGCCCAAAAAGATAAGCAAAATAATAATAGAATTCCTGGAGTGGATTTGCTTCCTTCGAATGGAAAAATCCCTTTGGAGATGGATAGAATTTTGACTGATGACGATTTTAGAAAGATTAAACGATTGATGAAAAAGAAGGAGGAAGATGAGCAATGGGGAAACAAGGTTGATAATCAGATTCAATCAGATGAAAATTAGGAAGAAGAGGAAGATAATGAAGAAATTGATTAGGAAGTGGAAGAGGATGAAGAAGAAGGAGAAGGAGAGTAAGAAGAAGGATAAGAGGGAGAGTAGGAAGAAGGGGAAGATGGTGATGAGGTTCTTGAATTCGACAGTGATTAGATTGAGTAGCTCTAAGTTGAAGACGATTTATAAAAAGATGGAGAATAACTTGCAGAGGGAGCTTAAGACTAAGGATATGATTCATCAGATAATTACGGATAAATGTAAGAAGGCAGTGAGATATAATTTTAATTTGAAGAAGAAGAAAAGAGATCCAACCAAAAATTAAAGAAAACTAAGCAGATAAAAAAGTAGGATAAAAATCAGAAAGGCTTGAAAGTTAGTAACATCGATATTGAAGATTCTGAATAAGAATAATAATAGGATGAATCTGAAAGAGAAATGAACCCTCACGGTTTCATAGCTTCTAATCAGATTGCCTATTACAAAATGTCAAAGGGAGAGCTCAAAAGAGAGAAGAAGACCGTTAAATAAGGCAAGGAACAGTTTAAGCACACACCAAAAGTGAAGAATGGAGGAACCACCAATCGTGAAAAGAATAAATTAAAACCACTGATGATGGTTCGATCTAAAAAAAATAAGATACGCAAGGACTAGAAGCAACTAAAGCTCAGAATAAAAAGCCTCAAGAATCAGTTAGGTAAAGTGAGATCAGGAAAATAGGCAAAGAAAATGAAGAACAAGAAAGTTGTTAAAAAAGTTAAAAAATGATTAATGTTTCAGTCTATATTGAAATTGTCTAATATAACTAAATTCATATCATTTTACCCAATTTATCCATCAAGATGATCCCTTTCTATCATTTATCAGTCGATTGACATCCCTATTCTATCAATGCTCATATCAAACATATACAGTCGACAAGAGTATATAATTATCAGTATTTATCGAAAAGCTCATCATCTAGAAACTATTCAGGGATAAAAGTTGCATCAGAACTTCTAGAACGTCCTTTTCGCGCCGTTTTAGCCTTTTTTGGAAATTCATGGATGTGTGCTTCCGCAGATTCTTCATTTTCGTTGGATCTATTAAACTCAAAAATCATCAAATTGTCATCATTGCTGTTTTTTGCTGATGCTCCATCTCTCAATTAAGCCTTTTTAGCAAAAAATTAAGCTAAAATTTCTATTTAATCGCTGCTGTTTTTATGAACAATTTCACTTTTCTCTTTTCTCTCACTACCATTTGACTTAAGTTAAAAAAGTTAAAAGGTTCTGTCTTTAATCTTTAGTATTTCATGAATTTAGTTTAATTTTATCTCAGACTCTATTTCCCTTAAATAATGGTTGATTTTCAATTTGGCTTCTGGTACTTATTTTTTAAAATCCGCATAGTCCTTGAGTGTCATTTTTTATAGCAGTAATTAAAAGTGTTGGCCTTCTAATTCTATTCCCATCGTGTTCTTAAGCATTAATTGTAGGTGTTGGTGAAAAATTATGGGATCTAAAAACTGTAGGATAATTTTATTTTCGGCTGCTATTATATTGAAAGATATTCTACTTTAATTTTATCTCAAACAAAATTCTCCCAATTTCAAGAGAATTTCTTATTACAACAACCGTAGAACTGGTTTGATCTGTCCCCATTCTTAGAAAACTATCATTAGTCTTTGACTTGAGCTCACTATCTCTTCAATCGTAAACAGATTGTGCTCTTTCCAGAAAATGACTAGATGGTCTAAGCTATATGGACGCAGTGATTTCAATGAATTTATTTCCTAGTGTTGCCCGATTTATATGCAGTAACTGATCCCTCTCATCAGATTTACTTCAGTTCGATTGGCATTCAGGATGCCAACCAAATAACCCCAGTCAATGCTACGCATTTTTTGATTGGATCTGAGATGGTAAAGCAGAAAATTGGTTTCAGGAACGATTGGCTGTGAATTTATACTTATTTGAGTGAGGGGCTTAGAGGATGCGGACTGCGATTTGTTCATATTTAATGTACTGCTGGTGGGTATGTTTTCTTCGTAAAGTTGATGTTTTTCGTTGCCTAGGAGACACAGTTTCGGAAGGTTAGAGGAAGGCTTTGTGGGCTGTTTTGAGTGACCACACGAGAGGAGACCGAGAAGGAAATTCATTTTATCTTACAAAGTACAAAATAATAACAATGCAAAGAACACAATCTACTGGAGTAAACTAACCGATGACTACCTGTAAAGTTAATAAAAAATGGATGGACTGTAATCAAGGACAATTTGATCAATAAATGAGTCAATTTTAAACTGATTACAAGTCTAATTATCGTTCGAAAAGTTCGGTCTTTTGAGTATTGCTGTAATTTGCGATATAATTTTTAGAATTTTTAGAATCAATAAAGTTATAATTAATGATGTTGAAAAAAGAGGAAATTGTTGTTATATTCAATCTTTCCTACTCTTTTCCCTATTCTTTAATAAAATTAGCAGCAAATTTGAGTTTAGTGTTTTATCATATTTTATCAAGATCAGCCTAAATATAGTTTCATCAAAAATGATAAATGCTTACTATTTCTGTTCAACAAAAAGAATAGAGTCTTAAAAGAGATCTGAATTTTCTCATTAAAATGCCAAAAACCGAGCTTTAATAGTTTGACAAAAATTGAATATGCGATTAGAGTTAATCTTATATTAGGAAAAAAGGAATTAAAAATACTGTTTTGGGCAATATATATTTTTATACAGAAATCGCTGTCATTTGATTAGCCGACGGATAAAATCAAACAGAATTATCCTTATATTCATTTGTCTTGAGAGTTATTCCGTAAATTTCATTGGGCTTCTCCATGTTAATCATCTCCAAAGTAGGATTTTATTCAGGTATTTTTTTTCTTTTGGCATTTTAATTTTCTTAGGATTATTTGCTTTCTTCAGATTTCTATTCTTTGGACTATTTGCTCTCTCCTTCTTTGCTTTATTCTTAGTTTTCATCATATTTTCGCTTGGGGATGCACTTGCATATAATCACAAGTCCCAAGATGTAGAGTCCAATCACCAAGACAATCCATCCGAAAGCAATGCCGACGACTGCACCTTCGGATAGAGCCACGTGACTGTTGGTTACGACCCAATTAGGAGCGTATAGTCCATTTTAATTCGTAGTCATTTGAAATAATTTGATTTAAAATTGATCATTTATTCATGACCCCTATTTTTATTCATAATAATTGCTTTAGCTTACAATAATCCTGAGTATCTGTATATTTTAGTGTTACTCAATAAACATTTTAAGTCGATAATTGTAATTAGCTTTAAATTAAAATAGTTGAAAAAGTAAATTTCTATCAAAAATTTTAATTAAAGTTTGAAAGAAAATTAAAATATATTAGCAAGGCGATAGTAAAATATAATAAATTTTAACAAATGATAAACGGAATCGCATTTAATGGGCAAAACTTTTAAAAGATAAGAGAAATAAATCTAAAAAATGATTTGTTTATCTATCCAATTGATTCTTTTAGTTATAGGTAAATTTAATAATTTAATGTGCAAAGTCTATTCTTATTACTATTTTAGCTCGATCATTTGCAGAATTTGATATTATCACTACATATTTCTTCAAAATATGGTCTCATTTATAATTAATGATTATTCTTTTGATCAAAGTGGTCAATTAAGGAAACAAAATAATTTATAATAATCTTGTTCCTACTTGAATAATATCTTTTTATAAAAATTCCAAAGTTATTCATTGAGTTTCGAATGTTTTACACTAAAATATTATTCTTTGAACATTAAATGTTAGAATTTACAGTCTTTACACAATTTTTTTATTGACTCAGAAATATAATAGAAAATATAATTATTAATATCTATCTAAGATTAAATTTATAAAGATATGTAATCATTTCAGAAGCAGCCTCACCCGTACCTTTTGTTGTACTAATCTTCTACTGACTTTTTATTGTCGATTCCAACCATTGCCGTTAATATGTTAGTGGTCAAAAATGACATTAAATCTTATCCAACTCCTCGACGATCTCTGAAGTTGAGCTCTTTAACTGATCCATTAAATTGTGAAGTAAGATTTTTGAAGAAAACTTCAGTCGGTAAATTCAAACTTTGGTCATCTTTATTCTTTAAATATAGCCCATTTATAATGAGTTATTTTGGAAATTTTTATATCTCTTTTTCAACATTTGTATATGGGTATTTATTGGGATTATCTTTAAGAAAATCTGGCCAGTCATTATTTGCCCGATCAATTCCTGCAGGATTGAGTTTTCTCTTTCTTTCAATATGTTATACAGTGTTTGGAGGAGCATCTCCTATCAGAATCAGTTCAACAACTCCTTTCAGTTCATTATTTATATATTGAAAGAGGATTTATATGGCCTCGTTACCCCATCCCTTTTCAGTTTTTATGTTTTTTAAAAATTAGAGTAAATGTTCACCCTGTGAATAAAGTTCACTTTTCTCTAATATTTTTGCTCCACTATTATAGTTTCGATAAACAGCTATCATAATTTGCAGTTTTTCCACAATATTTCTTTGTAACTTCATCTCATCAATTCTGGTTAAGATTTTCTTTAGATGATTAATCAAAACATCAAAAACTTATTTCATTGAGGATGTGGCATCTATTCCGATCACGATAGTTTTTTTTTGAGGCGGAGAAAAGTAATTTATATCGTGAATAAACTTGAGGAAATTATTTGATTCACCATCTGTGCCATTAACAAATTTCATTGTCCTTTCATGTAGCTCTGCATTTTTTTCAATCTTAACTTTTTTTTACTCGATCATCTTCTTGTCCATGTCATTCCAATATTTTTATATGGCTGAAATCATTAAAGAGCTGTCTCCATCTTTGGGAAATTTAAATTCTTTAGGAAGTTAATCCATATTATAAACAAAATCGATACTCCCTTGTTCACACATTCTCGATGTTCGACCTTTGCATTGTATAAACTAAGATTTACTTTCGGTTATATAAATGAGAATTATGTGTACGCCACCATGCTCTTTTACAAATTTATCAAGAACAACGAAATCAGTGCCTCTTAGGTATTACTTAGTCATTAAGGTGATTTGTCCTTTTCTAACAGCTTGTTTTACATTTCTATCCCTTTGCTCTTCGTCATTGAGGTATTAATGCAAGAAATTTAAAACTATCTCGTTTTTATCAATAAAATTAATGAATAAAGGATTATTTTGGAGCTCTTTAAGTTTTGGATGATTTTCAATACATATAAATACTGGTCTACCTTAATCGTGCTGAATTTTGGTTAATTCAATAATTTTTGCGTAATAGGTGTCTTTATTTTATAAGTAAGGAGCAGTTTCCAAACATTATTTTTATTTTCCATAGATTGAAGGCAAAAGATAAATATAGGCACCTATAATATCGTAAAAGTCACTTAAAAGGTTTTACTTTTATTTTGTTATTTGTGAAATGGTTCCTGAAAGCCCAATGATCGCTGAGTAGTATTTTGGTATATAGGAATAGAGGAATTAGGCTACATTTATGGGAATAAATATATTTTATTTTCTTATTTACGTTATTTTATTTTAATCGTGTAATTTTAGATAGAGGAAGATAGTCTCGAATCCGTAATGAAGTTTTTGAGAAAGTGATCCATTATCCATGTACTTAATATTGTCTTTCTAGATAATAAATTTGTGTTTAGGCTTTTAAGGATTGAGAGCTGCTTCTATCATTTATTAAACTTGATTTTTAAAAAGGTTTTCAAGAATTGGGAATTTGATCACTAAAGCTTTAAATCCTTCGCTAGAAATTATCTATTCGGCTTTTAGTTAACGATTAATTTTTATTTTTTCCCAAATATAATGGATTAGTCGTGTGCATTAAGAATAGCAGAGGCGAAGGATTGGTTTAAAAACCTCTCCAAAATATTATTTCTGGAAGAAAACATCAACTTAGTCACATAAAAAGATCTTTTTAGTTTTTGACAATAACTCTATCGCTTTTTTAGTAAATTCTTTAAACCATTTCATTGTTTTATTACCTATATTACCCAGCCTCGATTTAGATTCATTCACGAGCCATTCTTCAGTAATTTTCTTTAATTCTTCAACATTAATAATTTTCTAGCACAATTAATTGAAAGTTCCATATTGTATTTTATTTTCAACTCCAAAGTATTTGAATAATAAAATAAAGGATTTATAATCTCTGGAACTTAGATATTGAGAATAACATGCTACATCAACTTAGTAACCTTATATAGCAAAATAACATGCAAGAGTGGCTAAGACAATAGATTTTCCTTCGCCTGTACCTATTTCAGCCAATTTTGATTGCATTTTCTTCCGTGCTTCTTAAGATCCAACTGCTGTTTAAGTTAAGAGTAACGACGCAACTATTTGCACTGGGTGAGGCTTTATCTCATATTGTACTTATTTTTCAGATTAATTATTGGAACTGTTTTAAATTGACCAGACACAGAAGATGCTAGCCAATTTTTCAACTCTTTCAGTAATTTATGAGTATCTGTTTACAATGGCTTCTATCATTTATTTTTTTGTCGTTAATCCTTTTTCCCGAACCATTTTTTTTAATTATTGGATTCTTTTCTCAATTTGTTTGCACTGCTGTTTTAATAATTATTTGTATTATCTGGGTAGTTAATTTGAAGGAAAAGTTTTAACTCCTTCTGCTGCATATTAGGCATCTTGAAATTTGGTTTTTAAATCGAAAATTATATTGAAATAAAACTTAAAAATGTCATGCTCCTCTTTTATATTGATATCATAACCTCCAAATCCATATTTTTCCAAACCATTAGATATGGGTATAATCATTTTTTTATCCTTCATTTCATTTAACTCATGTGCAATGATTTCCCTACAATATTATCTTAATTGGTCATATTATGAGTTAAGCCCTTGCCTAATCTTCTGACAGTTTAACAGAGCTAAGATATAATTTTACATAAATTTATCTTACCGAGAAGGGTTAAATTTTTATGTACATAATCTGCATCTCTCTTTATATTAATCTTCAGCTGTTTTTTGATTATTTTTATAATTATCCTAGATTTATCTAACAGCATCTTGCTTTAATTAACGAGAGTTTGCATCAGTAAATTTCTTTCTTTCTGCTTCTTCTGTTTATCTTTTTTTATTTGCAATTGATTCTAACTCTTTGGTATAGTCTTACTCATATTTTGACATCTCTTGCTAATATTCATGTTTTTCAGTCTCAATAAAATTAACCAATTTTTATCTTTATACCTTTATAGTCTCTTTGAATTCAGAAATATGGATTTTAATTTTCTTCTTTAGGAACTAAATTGGCTCTTTTAAGACCTCTTTCATCATGGAATCATTATTTTCAGAAACCAAAAATTTTCCGTATCCATTATTTATTGTGTCAAGAAGAAGTTGGAAGAAATTGAAATTTTTAGGCAATTAGGAAGTAATTGTTTTCACTGAATTTTCAATTTTGTTAAAGAAATTATGTAAAAATTTATCGAATTTTTGTTGTAAACTTGAGACTATGTTACTAGAATAAGTTTCTTGGTTTAAGTCACATCCAGCTTCCATTTGTTTAAGAATAGCTTCGTGAATACATAATAGTTTGATTGTTTTGTCACAATCTACGAGCAAATCTTGCACCTCCTGTCCAGTATAACTAGCGTAGGAAAGCTCATCAAATGTTATTTTAGTTAATTTGGTAATCATGATATCTTTTTATTTGCTGAGTTCATTTTAAAAAGATTATATTTTTTCTATAATTTCATTTGAGTATCTGGATTCATCAATCATTTCTTCAATTGCTTCTTTGTCACTCTTTTCACCGTAACTAATCAATAATTTTTTATAAATGAAGCCACTTTCAATGCAAACCTTAAGTAATGCACCAAATTTATCTAAATTATAGTTTTATTCCTTTTTGAGTTCCTTTAGATTGTCAATTGGGCAGTATATTTAGAACTTGTTTTGCATTTATTTCAAAAATTGTGTTATTTTGTCAACCATTTATTTGCCTTTTTGAAGACCTGTCATTAATTTAGAATGAATATCTAAGATATCTTTGGTTTGAATGATAATTTCCTCCAGTATAAATGAGGAGGTAGTAACTTCTCTTTATAAAATTTGTTTAATATTCTTTATACTCTTTTCAAGTATACTTTATATTTTAATTAAAATTCTCCCCTCTACTCCTTCAAAAATAACATTAAGATCGCTTGTATTCGAAATATTTTTTTCCAATTTTATGCTCAGAATATCTGTTTTTACTTGTACTATCATTTCAATTGGCCTATTTTTGCTTTAAATTTATTACTCAATAATATTGGTTTTCCTTTAAATTTGTTAGGAACATTAGTACAAAAGAAATCCAATATTACTTTTAAAGTAGTCTTCATACTTTTCAATTAAATCAGAGAGAGAGGAAGTTGATATGATTTTACGTTATCCTTATTCCAAGGCTTCTTTTTTTTTCTCAGCTTGTATTAAATATTTATTGTAATCACCAGAAATATCTCTTAGTTCTGAAGGAATTTTCTTATAAGCAAATTTCAATTATTCCAAAGCTACACAGGCTTTGACATATGGAAGGTTATAAAAAATATGATAGAGTTTTTTAAAGTGTTCAGGAATTTTAGTTCTCAATGAAATTTTGTTTTCTGATGATGCTTGTTTATAAACATCCTCTAAATTGTCAATACTATTTTTATCCAAAGGATGTTAATACACACCTTTTATTTTTATCTCTTCCTGATCCAGTATTTTTTTCAAATCTGAAAGATTTTGAGAAATATCGAATTTAGAACCAATTAGGTATTGATTATCTTGCTATTCGTAATCAATCTTTTCCTTAGCATCGCTAAAATTATGATCCTTACTAATTAAATTTAATATAATATTCAAAATTCCATTTTTTTTCATTCTTTTGACTTGCTCAGCAGCTCTATTGAAAGAATTTTATAATATATCAATTGACGTAATTGAATATTTTTTAATATCCTCATTGCTAATAAAGCTTCTCAAGTATTTTGATAACTGAATTGCTTGTTCTATCTGTGACAACAATTTTGGATGCAATCCGCTTGTTGCTGAATTTTTCAATTCATTTAATATATGAGTTTGCTTTTTTATACAAGATTCTAAACAACTTAGTAACTTTTTCAATTAATTAGAATAATTTCCTATTTTATTTTCGTGGCTAGCTTTTAAGTCAAGATAGTACTTTTTGAAGATACATTCATTTTTTATGACTCCTTCATCTAAATTGAATACGTCATTAATTCCTATTTTTAAATGTTAAGAATATTCGGCCACTTTTAGATCTATGTCTTGTATAATCGACTCGAGTAGTCTTTTCTAATCAACTAAATGGCCATGATTTGTTTATTACCAAAATGCTAACCACAGTTTGCATTATTTTTTCAAAGAATCAGAAAGGAAAATTAACCCATTTTCTCCTTAAAGGCTCATTTCTTCTACTGAACTTTAGAGTTCATTCACTTTTAAATGAACAATTTCTTTAACTTCTTTCTTAATGACATTCCAACTTCCTCCTTCAATATTAAACAATTTTGGCGATTAGTTTTTTAGATAAACATATAAACAATCTTCTTCACAGATATCCTTCACTTGTTCATATATGTACTTAAATATCTTAACTTTTTCCTACTCATCAAAGCTATTATTATTTTGATTAAGTTATCCACTTTGATTTTTCTCTATTTTTTGATTTTGAACATTTATGATAAGTGCAATAAGTTTTTCGCAGATTGATTTTGCAGATTTGTAAATATCTGTATGCTCACTTAGGCAACGTATAATTCTCCCATCCTTTAAGTCATACTTTAAAAAGTTTTATAAGTAGTATTTTATCTTATTTTTGAATTGACTAAATTTTTACAACTCTGTGAAATTACGAATTTATTTAATATTAATATGGGTCCGACGGAAAGCTTAATAGAATTTCTTTAGTTTTTATTCGAATCGATGAGCCAAATTTTCAATTTTGTTTGAAATTTAATCTCCAAATCTATGGTAAAGGCAAATACTTTCATATTGTTTATTTAATTATTGAATTTGCGACTAATTCATTCTATCAGAAAATTAAATATAACTTACACTCTAAACCAAATTGTCCAATGCCAATTTAAATATTTAATAAAGTGGCTGTAATTTCTTCTCTTCTTCATCAGTAAACATATCATAGATAAAGACTTTCTTTTCCATTTTATCCAGAATTGAATATTATTTCATTGTTTATTATGAAAATATAGCGTATTTTTGAGTTAGTTTAATTAGTTATTCAAGTTTTGATCTGAATTATGTTCTTCTTTGTTCAATAATGTCATTTAATCTATCATAGGAAAGGTTAGGAATTGCAGAGATACTTCTCATTTATATTTTTTTGCAGATAATAGTATAGTTTTATTTGAGATTGAACAGTATAGGAATTTAATGCTCGAAATTTTAATTGAACCGAAAGATAGTCATTATTTTTGTAGATAAAGCTTGACTGATAGGCTATAATTCAGTTTATATTTCCCTAAATAAGCTATTTATTTTTTAATTGTTAATCTACTGACTTTAGCAAGAATATATCAGGACCTCATTAGCTTAATTCAAAGAATTGATAAGTTTGTCTGGAATTAATGACTCATTTTTACAGCAATTGATCAATTATATTATATCACTCTTCAGTTTTACTATTATTTCATTATTTTATGTTTTAAATCCCCTAAGAACCTATTTATAATCTGGAAATTTGCTTATCTGTAGAAAACCAGTATTTCTGTCTTCAGCAAATTTACTATAGAAATCATAGAAAGTTTTGTATTATCTGAAAGATTTATCAAACTATCTAGCATTTTTTGTCTGCTTACTTGAAAGAGCACTGCGATGAGAAGCCTCAATGCCCTTTCTGCATTTTTCTTCAATTTTCTTCATTAGATTAGGAACGTAACAGTCAAATTTGCTGTTTAAAGAGATGATAAGATTAGCAATATTTTAAATTTGATTATTTGCACATGATCCATTTATTAAATTTTTTAGAGTATCTTAGAGGGCACTCATTTTTTTCCGTAGATCTATCTAGCATATGATATTTTCATTAATTTTAGCTAGTTAATTGAATTTTTTTAAGATTTTACATTTGTTTTCAAGATTATTTAACTCTTAAGGAGAAATCATTTTACCTTCAATTTTTTAGTTTAAAAGATGGAAAAATCGCTCATTCACTTTTGTAGAAAAGTTTATAAGTCTTTTGTCAACTCTATTTTTGTTTGATTAGATTATATCTGGAAACATTTCATGGAGTATTATAAGTTGATTGAGGTAGAATAAAATCTTCTCAAATTGCTTTTCCTCAAGATAATATAAAACATGACGTTGAAATAATTGTCCACAGTATTTGATCTACTTTTCATTTTTTTAAGAAATTATATTCATTCTTTTTGTCTTGCTGAATGTTAAAATCATGATTCTTTTCTTCAAGTCAGCAAAGAAGGAACTGTCTGCTTTAAAGTAATTTCTTTCTTCCTGTATACTTTACAAAATGAATCTCACAGCTGCTTCCTCCTTTGAAGATATTTTAATATTAATCAAACAGTCTCTAAGTGAAGATACTGCATCGTTTTTGCTAATCCTTTATCCCTTGTTATTCAAGATTAGAATTAGAATGGACTTAAGTTCTTCAAAGGTTGAAAAAATAAAATTTTATGCTATATTTTTAGCTAAATCATAAACTCCTTCTGATGTTTTCAAAAATTGAAGGTCATGAATAATAATGAATGCAGATCGCTGGCAGTTTTTTTCAGCACTTAAGATTAGTAACTTTTTATTTATATCTTAAAAATTTCCAGGAGTATCAATTAAATAGTGACTTTACTTGCTATTCGATCCAGACATTTTAAGTTAGTAGGTTTCCAAATTCTAAGTCACAGGCAGACCCGTTTGATTGGTTTCAAGAGATAGATGTCTCTTCTATAATGGCTTTGCAAGCTTTAAAAAAGGAATTCCTTTATTTTTTATAGATTTGAGTTAATAATCTAGTAATCCTATAATTAGTGATGTCTTTCCGGCTCCATTCATTCCTAAAATGAAGACTCCCATGTTAATTGCCATTTATGAAATTCTTGCTAATTTTGCTTTAAGTTTATAACAATTAACTGGCATTAGATGCTGAAAAATGCTTTAAACAATGAGAGGATCATAAATTTGTAGATCTACTTCATCATTTTCCTTTTGTTGCTGAATAATAGCATTTAGACCGTGAGTATCAATTCTATCATGTTATTTCAATTGGTTTTCAATGATTGAGATTTCCTTTGGTGAATTATGCTTAGCCATTTCTTAAATTAAATCCAATAAAAAAAATTATAAAATAGTATTTTGTTGATAATCTTTCATCACTTCCCTTTCTTTTTGTATTCGTTTCACCATAAACTATCTAATGGCTTGTTCTCGAAAATCAATTTTTTATAGCATTGACTCTTCAAATGGAAATTCAACAGATTGTGAGTACTATTCTACACATTGTGAATTATAGTCATCTTCATCAATCATTTATGAAGATTTTTTGCTTTTGCTCTTCTTGTTAGAAGGAATTGAGTTTTTCATACTAAATAATTATAGATGCTATTTATATCTTCATTATATTTATAATCAAATTTAAGACTACATTTACGACTCCACTTTTAAGACTCCACAAATTGTTTCTTTTATATCTTTAATCTTCAATTTTACTTATTAAACTGCCAAAAATGAAGGCTTTGCTCCTTAGCGTACGAATAACCTCAGCTTCTTGCTATTATATTAAAAGATAAGCATCATATTTTTATTTTTTCAAAAAATTAATTGACTATTTAAGTTTATAAAATATGTTAAGTTTTCTTTATCGGATAATAAAAGATAAGAATTTAAAGTTTTGATATCTAGTTTTTATTTTTTATTTATTTATATTTCTAAAATAAAAAAACTTTATCAGAAGATATTTGTAGACATAATGTGGATTCATTATTTTTAAGAGATCTTTAATATGTAAAATTATTCACTTCAGTATGTTTAGCATTGATATTGTGAGAATTATATCATCATTTGACACATCCGCATTCAATGGTTAGTAGTTTACAATTCTTTCATTGCCAAAAACAAAAAGGTTAATTAACTGCTGTTCGAGGTGTATTGCCAGCTATAGAAGGAATGATTAGGAGAGAACTGTCATAATAGAAATTTTGACAAGCATAGACATTATTAGAAGAGATAATTGACCAGATGCTTGCATTCGGATTAGATCCAAGAAGTCAGGTCAACATCTCGATATGTACTCCTGCATCCTTCAATATCGTCACTTGGGAGTTGTATTTAAAATTGGCCATATAGAGCTATGAAGGAGAATAATTTTATTTTATCGTCATCTAGGATCATTTGATATCCAGTTATTAACGATTCACCCTTTCCTTAATCATAAAGAGTGGCTTCAAGTGGCAATAATTATGATTGGAGCGCTTTTGTTTAATTTAATAATCATTGGATTATAAATGTTGATAAAAATAGAATAATTTATCCGTAAATTGATAACCAATTCAAATAAAGTAATTTCAAACATTTTCAATCATGTACGTCATTGGATTCGGATTTTTTCTATTCATTTAAGGCGAATTGGATAAATGCAAATTCTGATAAATTTATTTGGCAAATAGACTACCTATAAGTTGAATTTGTAGTTTTATCCACATGCACCTTCATAGAACTCAAGGGAAAGATTATCAAATAAACCTAATTTTTTTTTGTAAATTCAAATCCTGAACTGACTTAAATAAATCGCCATAGTTTAAGATATATTCATAATTTAAATTAATGGCAGAGAAGGAGAATTCTAATCCAGGCAATAAAATAGATATGGAAATCAATCCAAGAACTCCAAAAGGCAGCAGCAGTATAAAAAATAAATCTTAAAGGTCTCAAGGGGCAGAAATCGAAAGGAAATGTTTAACCAGCAAGAGCTCAGACAGCTAACTTCTATCGTAATAGCTATCATAGTAAATTGCAAATGCCATCTAAGATATACAAAATATCAAGGAGCGGATCTCTAAAAATGCCCATGAGAGGTAATAAATTAAAGAGAGAAATAAAAATAAAAAATATTCCACACCAAGTTAAAACATAAAAATGATAAAAAATTAATTATAAATTTCAGAATTAAAGGAGAAAATTTAAATTAAAAAAGATCTTATTAAATTAATGTAAAATTAATAAAAAAGAATATAATAAAACAGACGCATGAGTGGTGAATAAAAATAACAGATTTATTAAAATATTTCCAAAACAAAGGATTGCTGGAATAGAATTTATTCTTAAATATAACAGATACATTTGGTCAAAAATAAATTTGAATATGAAAAGGAAAACAAAGGTATTGATGAAAAAATGACAAAAATAATGCAAAATTTATAAAATGAATTAACTAATATAAAATTTGATGATTAAAAGTTAAGTCTTTAGAAAAGATATTAAATCAGATTGACCCAATTCAGAATTAAAAACGAAAAATAATTAGAATTGCTGGAGAATAACGATAAGCAAAATATATTATTATAATTGAACAGATAAATTTAAAAAAAATAAAGAAACTTCAATTTGTTACAAGTCTAATACAAACA
>Ga0302197_10002003_pt1 | contig 19120 bp, 16 predicted proteins | sample II_Bog_N2_1_FD_193526 | JGI IMG/M metagenome (GOLD analysis project Ga0302197, IMG submission 193526) | Peat permafrost microbial communities from Stordalen Mire near Abisko, Sweden - II_Bog_N2_1 | ecosystem: Environmental > Terrestrial > Soil > Wetlands > Peat | place: Sweden: Abisko...
GTCACCTCCCGCAGGGCCGGGTCGTTCGCGGGCAGCAACGCCAGATCAAGCGCGCGCGATGTCCGGTATCCGGGGCTCTGCATGTTGCCGGCAACAAACTGCGTCGTTTGCTTCTGCACGACTGCAAATGCTTGCACCGGCAACGCGGGATGAAGCTCGTTGTCAGCCAGCAACTCAACGCCGCGAGAGAAGTGCTCTTTCAACACATCCACTGAAAAGCCGAAGCCAGCACTCTCACTCGCGGCAATATCGTCAAGCGCTTTCTGGAAGGCCAGTCGATCCAGCGTTCGGCTTCCGTAGGAGAAGAGCCCGTCAAGAAGGGCGGAGACACCTTCCTGTCCGGCCGGTGTCTCCAGGTCGGATTCGTGCTTCACTGAACCCACAACGGAGACGGTCGGGCTGGTTCGATCCGTCTTCACGATCAAACGGAGTCCGTTGGGCAGCGTTGTGTCCGAGACGTTAATGAAATTTTCAGGAACCTTCAGCTCGGCCAGCGCACCTGCCGCCCATGAGGGAAGCTCGACCGGTTTGGTCGGAGCCGAAGTCACCTGCTCGGCGCCGCCAAACCCCTTGCCAGAGACGGGTTGTCCCGTTGGGACCGGTTTCAGAGTCGCTGTAATCGAGTTCTCGTCAAGCAGATATTTTTTGGCCACTCGGTTCACGTCCGCGAGCGTGACCCGCTTGATAGCCTCAATGTCTTCATCGGGAGACTTGCGGCCCTCGCCAGCCAGCGCACTCGACCAGACGTTCGCCAGGCCGGGGATCGAATTCCGTTCAAACTCCGCGGATGCGACCTCGCTTCGAATCGCCGCCGCAACCAGGTCATCCGGGACGCCCTTTTGCGCATAGGCCGCCAGGATCGCCCGCATTTCCTTGATTGCGCCGGAAGCGTCTGCTCCGGCAGGCAGAGCGACCAATCCATAGCCGACACTGGCCTTGGGATAAGTTTCCGCAATACCGAATTGCGCTCCCAGCGCCTTGCCTGACGGGACCATTCCGTAGATATCGGCGCGTTGGCTGGCCAGCACGTCAGCCAGAATTTGGCTGGCTGCATAATCCGAGGAACTCGTTCCAGGGAACCGATAGGCAATGAAGCCGAGAATGTAGGGAAGATTGCTATCCAGCGTAAATGTCTCCGACTTGACCGGCTTCAATTCGACAGATGGGCGCTGGGGTAAAGGATGGCTGGCGACATCGCCAAACCACTTCCGAATCTTCGTCATTGTCGAGACGGGATCCACATCGCCCACAATCACCATAATGGCGTTGCCCGGCGTGTACCACTTCTTGTAGAAGTCCTTGAGCATGTCGCCCGTGGTGGCGTCGAAGGAGATCTTTGTGCCGAGCGGATCGTGCGCATAGGGAGTGCCCGCGAACATGTCCTGGTTGAGGCGGTCGACGAATTTGTAGGTGGGATTGGACAGGTCGCGCGCCACTTCCTGTTCGATAGCTCCGCGTTCCTGCGCCCACTCCTGCTGCGTGTCGTCAATCCCATGCATGCAGGCCGCCTGGACCTCGAGGGCGACATCAAGATCCGCTGCTGGAACCGTGGCAAAATACTGGGTGATGTTCTGTTGCGTATCGGCGTTGTTCTGGCCTCCGAGTTGCGCATAAATGGCAGACGTCTGGTCCGCCGTCAACCCTGCGCACCCGCGAAACGCCATATGCTCCTGCGCATGGGCCATGCCCGGAAACCCTGGAGGCGTCTCATCGCCGCCGACCAGGAAATTCGTCTCCACCGTGACCACCGGCGCCAACGTGTTGCGGAGAATAACGACGCGCATGCCGTTGGGCAGAGTGGCTTGCACTGCATTCGTTCCATCTTGAGAGGAAGCCGGCCTGCCACATACCGCGAAGGTGGCGGAAAGCAGCAACAGAGACATACCGTACTTTGGATTCACTTCGATATTCTCCAGACCCGTCTGCCGTAGCAGACAGAATACTTGAGTACTTGCCCGAGTTCCCCTCTTGATCTCAGGGTGGTGTCACCTCTTGAAGTGTCCGCTTCTTTTTGACGGGCGCTCGTTGAGAGTGTTTCACCGGGATTTGATCGTTGCAGCTGGATTGTCAGGATTGCGACCAGGATGAGTCGCAGGGCCAAGCGCCTGTAGCCACTTGACCCGTTCTCGTGGTGCGTCAAGGGAGAGGCCAAGAACTGCATTGGACTCTCGATGTGGAATTACCTTGCCCTCCCTGGTGTTCGTTAAAGCATTCAGGCTAGCTCTTGCCCATAGTGCTCTTGAGGTGTTCAGCCAGCCTCAGGTGCTCGGCGATGACCGGCTCTCCGTGCGTGGCGGCACTCTTGACGGCGGCATCCTGAGCGTCGGTCTCCTCCGCCTTGTAGAGTTGGACAGCCTTGCGATGACCTTCAACCATAGCGTGAACATACGTCTCGTCGAATTCGGCGCCGGACTCTCCCTTGAGCTTCGTGAGCAGCGCTTGATCGTCCGGGGCAAGTTCCGTGGGCGGGGTGATTCCGATCTTCGCTGCAATTGGCGTGATCTCATTTTCCAGGCGGGTATGGTCAGTGATCATTCTCTGGCCGAATTTCCTGACGTCTTCGCTAGCTCCTTGCTTCAAGACGAGATGCCCGATTTGAATCTCTGCGATATTGATCTCCATCGCCGTTTTGACGAAGTTCTGGTCTTGCTGGTTTTGTGCGAATGTCGTGGCGCCGAGAAACAGCGCCACCGCCGATACACCTAGGATGTGCGTGTAGATTTGCCGATAAAGCATAGTTGTACCCTCCTTTAGGGCGGAATTCCATCGACCGTCTGACGTAGCACAGACCCGCACTGCGAAAGCGGTCTTGTTGCATAAGCCAGACTTTCCATCTTGCATCACGAGTTGCTAACCACTCCACGTCGAATTGCCGTCACTGGGTCTGTTTGTTGCATCCGTTCGCAGAAACTGGACTCTCTCGTTTCCTGCATACCACTCTTCGCCAGATCGTTTCTTTGTACGAGTGCGATGACCGGCGCGCGATGCTCCCGGAAAACTGAACGGCGAACATCAAGCGGTTGAGGCTATCGCTGCCCCTGAGTCTTCCCGCGTTGGATTGCAGCCACGGTCGGCTTTGGGTCCTATGCGGGCGAGAGTGGAAAGAACGCGATAAGGCTCTCCCAAGTCACTCCACCCAAGACCGGAACCGCGCATGACAGCGAGGGTATTTGGGCATACGGAGAGAACATCATCGGAGAAACTGGAAGTGGGGATGACGGCATACAGTGTAGACAAGACGTCGGCTTCTTTTGCCGTCAAGAATGAATGCCGAATGGATTCGAAGGATTTGTGCAAGCGTGGAATTGCATGCCGGGTCAGTTCCAGGAAGCTGGTAAGTCGCCCAACCATGACAAAGCTATTCCAAAGACAGCCGCTTCGCATCAAGTCAGAAGCAATTGTCTCCGAAGGCTTTTCCCAGAATCGCATTACGCGCGATATAGAGTCGGAGTAGGGGCCTTGGAGGCGCGGCACAGGCTCATTCCAGCCATAAGAAACCTCCGGCGTCTCGGGTTCAACCCCGAGCAGGGTTATCCTCTCCGGGTTGGTCTCGGCCAGTGAAAACGCCGAACCAATCTGGTCTACGAATGCTTCCTCGTTTATGAAATGATGGTCGGACGGGAAAAATGCGACCAGCCCCTGCGAATCGAGTTCACGCACTCGCATCAGGCTGTATAGGATAGCGCCAGCCGTCTCCCGGCTTTCGGACTGGACCAGCAGGCGTGACCGAGGCACGTCCTCGACCTCATCCCCATAGAAGCGCTCGTGAACCCTGTTCATAACTAGAGGAGTCTGTCCGGGAATGATCGCTTTGGAAACTCTGCTTCGGGTTTGTTGGAGGAGTGTCGCGTCTCCAACCACTGCGCAGAACTGCTTGGGCCTGTCATCCCCTGCAATCCTTCGCGTCAATGGGAGCAACCGCTTCCCATCTCCGCCAGCGAGAATCACTCCCCATTGATGGTTGCACGGGCGTCCGCCCATTCGATTTGAATCTGCACGCATTTCCTCTTCTGACCTCTCTATAAGTGGTGGCGTCTATAAGTGGTGGCGCTCCAAACTGAGGGCAAGCACTCAAAATCTATGCTTCAGACCGGCGCAGACACAGACAGTCCCAGACCCCATGAAGTTTGTACCGCATGCGCGATTGGCTAAAATGTTCAAATGTGAACAGTCACACCATCGCTGCCAGCCGACTATCGAAGCTGCCATCGCCAAAGGGTAAAGCAACTTAGCGACCTGGCTGCAAATTGGAGTCCTTGAACAAAGCCGAATCGGGCGCAAGGAGAGAATCCTGAATTCCTGGCTCAATTCAAACCGGCTGCATCTCTGCTTCGTTTTCAGCAATTGCGGCATGGACGATGGCGAGGAACTTGTCGGCTTTTAGGCTAGCGCCCCCGATGAGGACTCCATCTATGTCATGCTGACCGAGCTACGCATAGAAGGCTCCCGTGATTGGCCTTTCAGTCTCTGCGAGATACTCGATGAGAGCCTCAGGCGTGACTTCGCCGCAGTCGGTCAGGCTGTGGCAAAGACGTTCGCCATCAGCATTTCGTGATGACGACCAAGTGCACTCAGCATCTTGAAGAACCCGATCAAATCGCACGGAATCAGCCGCGTCCGCTGGTGGACTAACTGATAAAACGAGTGCTGCCCATTCGTCCCCGGCACGCCCCAGTAAATCGGCCCCGCTTCGGTCTCCACATGCTTGCCGTCAAGCGTCACGTGCTAGCCGTTCGACTCCATCGCGAGTTGCTGGAAATAAAGAGGAGCAGCCCTCATAGCCTGTTGAACCGCATTCAAACGGCCGAGAGTTCGTCGACCCAATATCCTTCACGATTGTAATGCCCGTACAAGCCTGATTCGTAATCCCGTGTGAGCAATGACTTGTCGGTGTATTCTGGCGCGGCCTTGATGGTCTCACGCGAAAGTCCAACAACAACTTCCCTGGCGTCCCAACTCACGCTCTCGATCCACTTTGGTGAAATGAGAACTTTCTTCCCGGGCCACCAGTTCTTTGTCGCCACAACTAGGTAACGAATCGCCCAGGTCTCATCATCAATGATGAAGTCATCAACGTGACCAATCTCGCCGTCAAGCGCATGGAGATAGTAGCCCGTTACTTCTTCGGTGCTGCGAAGATGGCGATCCGTTCCTGTCTTTTTCGATGCGGATAAGCTCCACTTGGCGCGATCCCGCTCGATGTAGGGATAGACTCCCCACGCATATGGCCCTCCCCAGTAATTCGGATAGCCATAGTAGCCGTTATATTGGCCTTCGTACTGACGCGAAACTGGCTCGTGTGTGTCGATGGACGGACTGTTCTCGACCTGCTTTCTGGTCAGTCGAACCGACATCTCCTCGGCCCCCCGGTTGACATCGCCGAGGGAGTAGGGAGAAATCAATACTGTTCTGCCGCTCAGCCAGTTTGCTGTACTTGCGATCAGATAACGAACCGTCCAATACTGGTCGTCGAAGTAGAACTCATTGACCGAGCCAATATCTCCATCCAGGCTCTTGAGTGAGTAACCTTTGAGTTCCTTTGCTTTGATTAGCATGATGTCTCCTTTTCCATGGGTGTACTGAGATACGTTTAGGCTGCTGGTTCCAAAGGGCCAATGCGGCCGTACACGTCGTTCCCTGCAAGCCAACATGAGTCCTGCCTTGGCCGGCACCGCGACCCGCAGCCGAGCTGCGTATCGCTGACTCAATAAGCATTTCAAATTTGAAGGCCGGGGTGCTGAGCAATTGCGTACACAGAGCAGATCCTGGTCCCAGTTCGCACTCAGACGGCCTTGGGCACTTGGCACCTGGACGCTATGCAATCCAGAAAATCCCTCCAGATCTTGGCGAACGATGCGACCCGTTCTTCAAGGTGTTGGGCCGCCACGGCGCCTGTGTCGATACCGGCCTTGGCGAATTCCGCCAAGTTCTCCCCCGGGGTTTGACGGTAAGGCTTCGCCGAATTCTTCTTGGGCGGCGAGAGCCTTCAGCGTGGCTTCGGGCAGCTACCTGCTCCTTCAGCGCAAAGCCTCCGTGGTCCGACGCAATTCCAACGCGCATTACGCTTTCACCTTCAGACGGTCGAGCACGACATGAGCCTGTTTACAGACATTCTCCACCGTGAATCCGTAATGCTCCATCACGACTGCCCCAGGGGCTGACGCCCCGAAGGTGTCCACCCCGATCACGTCAATTTGCGGGCCTATATACGATTTCCAGCCAAGTGTGGCGCCGGCCTCGATGACCAAAAGCGGTGCGCCCGCGGGCAGGATCTTTTCCCGATAATGATCCGGCTGCGAGGCGAAGATGTTTGTGCTCGGCATGCTGACCACTCTTGCCTGAACACCCTCATTGGCCAATCGATCGCGGCCCTCGAGCGCCAAATGGACTTCCGATCCGGTCGCGACGAGAACGATGTCCGGTTTTGCGTCTGCGGGACAATCCGCAAGGGTATAGGCGCCCAGTGGCACGCCGGCGGGTATCCCGGGATATTTGTCGAGGCCGAGTACCGGAAGTCCCTGGCGTGTGAGAATCAGCGCGACGGGTCCCTTCTTTCTGCCGATGGCGATTCGCCACGCGGCCACCGTTTCGTTGGCATCCGCGGGTCGAAGGACAACCATGCCGGGGATCGATCGCAGTCCTACCAATTGCTCTACAGGCTGATGGGTCGGGCCGTCTTCTCCCATGCCAATGCTGTCATGTGTGAAGACATAGATCACCGGCAACGCGTTCATGGCTGCCAGACGCATTGGAGGGCGCATGTAATCGCTGAATACCAGGAAAGTGCCGCCGTAAGGGATGAGGCCGCGATGCAAAGCCATTCCGTTCAGGATGGCGCCCATGGCATGCTCTCGAATGCCGAAGTGCATGTTATGTCCGCCCCAGTTTTCGGGCTCAAAGTTTCCCGCGCCTTGTCGATTAGTGTGGGTGCTGGGGTTAAGATCGGCCGAGCCTCCCATCATTTCGGGAAAACGAAGGCCCAGAACCGAAATCGCTTTTCCCGATGCGACGCGAGTTGCCATCGGACCGTCGGCGGCGCTAAATGCCGGCAGATCGGTGTCCCAGTCCTTGGGAAGGCGCCTGTCAATCACTCGATGAAACTCCGCAGCCAGATCGGGAAAATCTTTTGCATAAGCTTTGAAGCGCGACTCCCATGCAGACTGAGCGGACTCTCCGCGCGCAACCGCTTTTCGAAAATGTTCCAGGGCCTCCTCGGGAACATGGAAAGGAGGCTCTACTGGCCAACCCATTCCTTCTTTGGTCAGACGCACCTCTTCAACGCCGAGCGCCTCCCCGTGGGCCGCGGCGGTGTCCTGCTTGTGTGGACTCCCGAAGCCAATGTGGGTGCGAACCGCAATCAAGGACGGCCGCTCGGTTTCTTCACGTGCGTTCTCGAGTGCGAGTGCAACCGCTTCGATGTCGTTGCTCCGCTCCACTCTTTGTACGTGCCAGCCGAAAGCGGCAAACCGCGCCATGCGATCCTCAGTGAATGACAATTCGGTGCTGCCTTCGATCGTGATGTGGTTATCGGCATAGAGAACGATGAGCTTGCCTAGATGCATGTGGCCGGCATCCGATCCGGCCTCGGAAGAGATCCCTTCCTCAAGGTCTCCATCGCTGACTAGAACGTAGGTGTGGTGGTTCACGATCCGGTGACCGGGCCGATTGAATCGTGCTGCAAGCGCCACTTCCGCAATGGCCATACCGACTGCGTTGGTGAGGCCTTGCCCCAATGGCCCTGTGGTCGCTTCGACGCCCGGAGTCTTGCCGTATTCCGGATGTCCCGGCGTGCGGCTGCCCCACTGGCGAAACCGCTTGAGTTCCTCCAGAGGCAAGTCGAAGCCCGTGACATGTAGCAGCGCATACAACAACGCGCACCCATGTCCCGCCGACAAAACGAATCGATCCCGATCCGGCCAGTCGGGATCGTGCGGGTTGAACTTGAGCGAACGATCCCAGAGCGCATACGCCATGGACGCCGAGCCCATGGGCAAGCCGGGATGGCCTGAGTCGGCCTTCTGCACCATGTCCACCGCCAGAAAGCGAAGAGTGTTGATGCACAGCTCGTCCAATGCAGGCGGAGCGACTGTTATTGCGTATGTTGCAGATGGGGTCATGGAGTGCGCATTGCCCTTTCACAGTTGAAATGGGTTGAACATCGAACAGGAATTCGAGACCCACAATTGCGACGTGAGTCAGGCTCACTACATCTTGAGGCCAACATCCCCGATGCACTCCGGGTGCTTGCATTGGCAGGTCAGCTCGGGCGTTTTCTTCGCATCGGCACATGTATCGCTGCAGTGATTCTTTCCGGGCGCAGGCGTACAGTTGCATGCCGGGTGTTCGCATTTCTTTGCAGTGGTCATAAGGGCTCCTTTTACTCGCACATGTCTTCTCTCGTCTGAAGGCTATGTGGCGCGGGAACATGCTCGCCGGTCGGAACTGAGGGGGCACTTCCCTCTGCGGTACATTTGCACGCGCAGACACATTCAGAATTCCATGAACAGCCGCGTCCATCTGTACAATTTTGGCCATTATCACCGTATGGCTCTGGTTCGATTTGAAAATTCTGCCCTGCTTCAATCGTGTTGCGCATCAGGACATGATTCGCATTCTCATGCCGAGCAACGCGGTGGTATGGGGAGTCGAAACCATAGTCACCTGTACTCACGCAACTTGCGTGCCTGCGCCGGGCCAATCTTCAGTTGCTGACCGGCGGGCGAACGACAGCCCCGGAGCATCCTGCGCGACGGGCGACCGACTCCGCCACGCTGCCCAGTAAGAAGTCGCGGATGCTTCTTTCGCCGTGCGAACCGACCGTTATCAGATCGGCATGCCATTCGGCTGCTCTGTCGAGAATGGTCTTAGTTACATCCCCAATCAGGACTTCGGTTTGTGTCGTAAATCCCACTCTGCGCAGCTCGGCCGCAATCCGCTCGACAAGTGTGCGAGCTGGCTGCTTCTGCCCTTCCAGCTCGGGAGCGTAGCCTTGAGCCATCTCAGGCGGAGGCACGGGCTCAACCGGTTGCAGCACGTGCAACACCAGGATCTCGGTATGCTCATGCCGAATCCCGCCCTCGACAGCACGAATTACATTTTCGGAAAACGATGAATCGTCAACTGCCATCAAGACTCTCATGACTCCTCTTCCCTCACTCGGAATAGGCTGTACGATCAGACGCAGCTAAACGTAAAGAAAAGCATCTGTTGCGGTGTCGTTTGTCAGGCGAGGCCATTGCAAATCCAGCCAAGTGCACTGACCTTGCGTCGCAAGTATTGGACAGCCCAGTTCATGAATGCAGGTCACAATTGCTCACAGGAAAGGCCCGCAATCCAGGTGTCGGGATTCACCATTCCGGCCTGAGAGAACAACAGGCGCATTGGACCGGCACTGTGCAAGAGAGCACAGTCTTTGTTCTCCATGGAGAGAACAATGGTCATTTGGCCGCGACTATGATCCGGCAACGAGGCCGTCATGTCTGAACGTCAAGCTTTGAAGTCCATCCCAACAAAGATCCTGTTGCCTATCGACTTCAGCCCATCGTCTCAAGTGGCTCTGGAGACAGCGGCCGATTTCGCATTGCACTTCCATGCCGAGCTATTCCTTGTGAACGTCCTGCCGTTCTTCTCAACCTTCACGCCTGAATATGCCGTTCCCCAGGTGCAGTTTCAAGAGGAGGAGAAGACGCGTGCTGAGAAGCATCTGGCGAAGGCACGAGCGGTTCTCACGGCCAGAGGAGTAAAGGCAGGCTCCAGTGTGGAACTTGCGAATGACATAGCGGACTGCATCATAGAGGTGGCAGAGCGCGAGCATGCCGACTTCGTTGTTATTTCTACGCACGGCATATCCGGCTGGCATCCACTTGTGTTTGGATCTATTGCCGAAAAGGTCGTGAAGCTCGTTCAGTGTCCGCTCTTGCTTCTTCACTCAGCCAAGCCGGAAACCGGCATGAAGACTCCTTCAGACCGCCCAATGGAATCGTGGTAGCAAAGGGAGCGGCACAAGCTAGAACGATGAGTGCATCGAGCGGCGCCGTTCGCGATTCCCCCTAGCCAGACAGCAAAGTCGCCTCAGAGCATCGAAAAGGATTCAGTCAGCAGCAAGGTCTTTGTGCCCCGGCTTTCCAAGCGGCTGCCAATTTGCGCGAACATCCTGGCGTGGCCGACACGGCTGACCGATCTTCTTCTGGCGGATCGTTTCGTCGTAGGGAATCGCGCCGCCTATCGCTCCACCAAGCCCAGGAGTGGTCACGATTATTTCGCGATAAGCTCTTCGAGCTTCGACAGTCCGCGGAATTCCAAGCGTTTTGAAGCGTTTGTTACAGGTCTCATTGCTCTCATCCATCGCAAGCAGGCCTCTGTTATCGGCAAAAAGCAACTTTGCGGTACCTCCCAACATTTGCGAATTCAATTACACCCGCGCGGTTCCTGCTCCCGCTCCGGGCAATTGATAGCGTGCTCCTTATAGCTCTGTTTTCTTCTTGCCAGCCCTCCGCCGTACGGAAAACAAAAGAGCGATACCACCACAGAGCGCTAAGCCTCCGAGGATTGGAGGCACAAAACTGATTGTGCCCCGTCCGATGGTCTCCCGAAACATGAGTCGTATAGGTGATGCAAAGTATGCAAGCGAAACGACTCCCAGGAAGATCAAGATGAATCCGACAATTGATGCTGCTCTTCCTGGCTGTCGTTGTTGCATCGGTAACCTTTCGACTATCCTTTTTGGGACTACTTTTCTTCTTCGGGGAGCTTTCTATCAGCTAAGCTTTGGACACGGCCGGGGCTTGTACGGACACCGAGCGCCCTGATCGATTCAACTCTCTCCCCCCCGCCAGGACTCTTCAATCTGTTCAAGAGTTTTACCCTTGGTTTCCGGGACCAACTTATAAATGAAGAACCATGCGCCAACGGTGATGACACCGTACAACAGGAACGTTGAAGCGTGACCCAGGACCTTCACCAGTGTCAGAAAGGTTACGGCAACCACCAGGTTCATGCCCCAATTGGCGACAGTGGCAGCACTCATTGCGGCGCCGCGAACTGCCAGTGGATAAATCTCAGAGATGATGAGCCAGAAGACCGGGCCGAGACCGAAAGCAAAGCAAGCCACATAGACCACAAGCCCACCGACAGCGATATCGCCAACAAAGCCCGACAGTTGCTTGAACTGGAAGGCCGCGGCAAGAATCGCAAGTCCAGCGATCTGACCCGCAACTCCAACCAATAACAATGGCTTCCTACCCACGCGATCCAACAGGAAAATGGCCACCACATGCATGCAAAGCATTACAACTCCCAAACCAACCGCGCCGAGAATGGAAGCACCGGAGCTCTTGAAACCTGCGAACTTGAAGATGGTTGGGGCATAGTATATGACCGTGTTGATACCCGACAATTGCTGAAAGAGCGCCAGTCCGATGCCAATGATGAGGGGCATTCTGAGAGCGGGCCGAAAGAGTTCGGTCTTCCAGTCGCCATTCTGCTTGGTCATGCTTTGCTGAATGTCTGTAACCTCCGGACTCACCTCCTCCGGGGCGCGCAACTGGTCCAACACCTTCTTCGCCTGATCTATCCTCGATTTACCGATCAACCATCGTGGGCTATCTGGAAGGCGCCACATTCCAACCAGCAACCCAATAGCCGGTATCGCACCAAGGCCAAACATGTATCGCCAGCCTTTGATGTCGGTGAGTGCATAGTCCGTCAGATAGGCAGTTACAATGCCTGTGGTAATCGCGAGCATGTTGACTGCCACAAGTGCTCCGCGAACTCTCGCCGGGACCAACTCGGCGATATACATCGGAGAGATAAACGAAGCAATTCCGATGGCAATTCCACTTACCACCCTGCCGGCGATCAACCAGGGGACCGTTGGCGCCAGAGCCGTACCAACGGAACTGATGGTAAAGATGAGGCCAGCCGCCAGGATCAGGCTGCGGCGTCCGAAGCGATCGGTGAGCGCGCCGCCCAGCGTGGCGCCGAAAACTGCACCAACCAGGACGGAGCTGACGACAATCTCCTCCATGGTGGACGATAGAGAGAATTGACTCTTGATGAAAAGAATCGCCCCGGAAATCACGCCTGTGTCGTAGCCGAACAGAAGTCCGCCTAGAGCCGCGACCGCTACGGCGTAATAGACAAAGCCCTTTACTGGGGTCTGAGTGGTATTCCTCGCCATACTCGCTCCTGCCAGCTATTGCGATTGAATGTGGTGGTTGTGACCTTCCCACTCTTTGCGATTTGGCCAGTAGAACGTAAAGTCAAGTTGCGACTCGTAGTCTTTTGGAGACAGATCGAAATACTCTCCGTCTATCCCGGTCGGCGTCGATTCGTTGTCCCGCCAGGTCTTCCAACCATCGGCACTCCAGCGAAGGCGAAAGGCCTCCATCGCGCAGATTCGAATCGTATGGTCTTTGCGTGCCTGGCGTATGGGGTGCCTGGGCAGCCAGTATTCGACGTTGGTCTGAGGTTGACCGCTCTTATAGCGGGCCAGAACCTCCGGAATGCAATCGAACACTTTGCCGTCCTGACACGAGCGCAGCAGGCGTACATATTCCGAATGCGCCCACAACAAAGGATTCGCAGAACCGGTTGGGCCGCCGCAGTGCATGTGCGCCGCCGGAATATCTGGCTCATCCCAGATCTGCTCTGGCAGCAGACACGTAGCGTTTGAGAACTTCTCCATGGCATGCAGGAGTGGACGGCAATCCCGCCCCGCGGCAAGCTCGTAGTGTCCGCGCTCACCGGTCAGCAGGGGCCACGCTCGGCCTTGGCCCCAACTCGTATAAGGGCCGCCTCCGGGCTTCTGGCCATAGCCGTCGTGGTTATAGCGGTGCCAGCACGGACCAGAGGGAGTTTCCGTCTTGAGCGCCGAATCCACCACCCGCAGACTCTCGACGATCAATGGATCGTCGGCGGAAAGAATTCCGTATCGTACCAACTGGAGAAAGCCTCCATCGACAATTTCGCGGGCAGGATAGGAGTGAGGAGCGTTGGGCGGCTGGCTGGTCAAGTACAGCTCCGCCTTATCCACAGCTCCAGGCTCGGCGGCTTCTCCAGGTTTGATTGGATTCAGGCGCACAAAGTAGCGGGAAGTCTCCGCAAGGAGCGATCCCTTTGTCGTGACCGTCCATTCCTCCAGGTGAGCCCTTAGGAAATCGGCATAACTCTCAAGGAAGACGCCTATCCGATCATCATGATCTGTCCTCGCGAAGGAAGCCGCACAGATGATGGCGGCAATGATTGCAGCGAGCGTAGAAGGGGAATAGCCGCTACCCTCTTCCCAGCGCTCTTCGCCGGTTACAGGGCCACTGTGGAGTAGAAATGCGGCAGCACGGTCGACCATCACGCGCGGGTTGAATTCAGCCAGAAGTCCAAATTGATGGAGTCGCCAGGCGAGCAATACGGGGAACGCAACTTCGTCCAATTGCATCCCGCACCAGAATGGTTCGCCATTTACCCAGAAATTCTGGGGAAAGCTGCCGCTTTCTTCCTGGCGGGCAGCAAGGTAGATCAGTGCCCGCAATGGCGCCTGGGTCTCACCCGCGGCCAGCAGCCCCATGGCGCTCTCCACCATATCCCGCGTCCACACAAGATGATAGCCGCCCTTCCCCGATTTGTCGTTGCGCGCCTCGCCCCAGGGAATCGTAAGCGATGCGACAAACGCACCCTGGTACAGTTTGTCTTCATGAGTTAGCAGAAGATTGTAACTCGACTCGAATAGCCGCCCGTGGTCCCCGCTGGCATCTTCAAGCAACATTCTGCCCTTCGCGGCATCTTCCCATTGATGGACAAAGATCTGGCGCTGATGCTTGTAAGCGACCCCCAGGCTCTGGAACAAACTCGATACAGCGCTGGGGAGGCTTTCGCCAAAGGCAACACCGATGGTGAACTCCTGAGTCTGTGAAAGATCGAGTTCGGCGGTAAGCGCGACATTGCCGTTCTTCGCCTCATCGAACTCATACTTCATGCCGCCGTTCTCTTGGATGTCGGTAAATCCGTCGCTGGATCCGACATAACCGCACGAGAGCCGGGAGAAGTGACAGGATGCGCCTATCGCTAGCCAGCGGTCGTTTTTCTCCGCAACCAGCAATTTGCGGCCTGATACCTCAACCACATAGGCATTGTTGTTTTCTCCGCCGACCTCTAAGTGCGGATTGCACAACACATAGGTTTTAAGGGTTCTGAGAAAGTCGCCGTTGCCTGCCATCTTTGTGTGGATCAGGACGCAAGGCCGAGTAGGTTCCGCGATAACTTCCTTCGTAAACGAGAAGCGTCCTTTAGGATCGCTCCTGGTTATTCGATAGCCCTGAGATGGAGCAATTCGTTCGACCTGGTAAGCGAGGTCTCGCTTTTCCTCCAAGAACAGACCATTCTCATCGGAGAAGAGAAACTCCAGATCGCGGAGTTGTGGCCGATCAACGGTTGGATAATAGACCTCTGTCAGAATGCCGCGTCCGATCGTGAACCAGACTCGCCCCCCAATTGAATGGGCCGTGCCAACTCCATCCTTGGCGGCTTCAGTCCATCGGGCTTCGTCGCCAGGCGCCCCAAATGCCCTGTTGGTACCTCGAAAGAGAGCCATTATCAATCTCCTCTGTTCACTGCCCACAATCGGTTGGGCGCTCTGGCCCGACACAATCGTGCCGCGACCCGTGCCAACAAGTATAGGAAGCCAACACGCTCACCGATCCACGATTGGCTGGCGTTTCGCCTCGCGTGCTCAGCCTATTGATTCGGATTAGCCAGCAGTTGCTTTAGCGCGTTGATTGCTTTCTGCGCTTCTGCAAGTTGGGCCTCAGCTTGATTCCGCGTCGCATTCGACAACGGCGCCTGCGCTCCAGCCTGTTTTCCTGGTAATGAGCCCGACTGCGGCGGTACGGTACCGAACAACGATGCAAGAGCTTCGTCGAGTGTCGGTTCCATCACGACCTTATCGCCCGTCGCAACAATCACCCGTTTCAGTTGAGGGAAGTTCGTACCTTCGGCCTTCAGGTAAAGAGGAACGACATAGAGGAATGAGTTCTCGATCGGAATGACGATGAGCTTGCCGCGAATCACTCCAGAACCCTTCTGGTCCCAAAGAGTAAGCTGCTGCGAGATGGTCGTGCTCTGATCGATCATGGCGCTGATCTGGTTCGGTCCAAAGATCAGTTTGTCTTTCGGAAGCTCGTAGAAGAGCATCTTTCCGTAGTCGGGGAAGTCGCACCGGGCGGCCAGCCAGGCGATCATGTTGTCCCTCTTCTGTGGGGTAAATGGAGTCATCATCAGGTACTCAAGCTGCTGGCTGCCTGGGAGCTTCATGAGTATGTAATACGGCTCCATCGCGGCGACGGCGCCATTGTACTTTTCCTGCGGTGCAACCCATAGGTCCTCCCGGTTGTAAAAGACCTGCGGATCTGTCATGTGGAAGGTCTCGTATTCGGCTGCCTGAATACCGAACATGTCCTGGGGGTAGCGGAGATGAGCTTTCAAGTCAGGGGAGAGCTCGTTTAGATTCTTAAACACACCAGGAAATGCACTTTGATACATTGCCAGCAGCGGATCCTTGGGGTCCATGATGTAGAACGACACCGTGCCGTTATACATATCCACAACAACCTTGACCGAATTGCGGATGTAGTTCATCCCGCGGGCTGAACCGCCAGTCTGCACGTCTGAATACGGGTAGCGATCGGAGACCGTGTAGGCATCCTGAATCCAATACTGCTTCCCTTCGCTCAAGACGGCATACGGTACCTTGTCCAGCACGAGAAACGGCGCTACTTGCGCAACACGCTCCTGAACTCCCCGCCAGATCTGTATCCTGCTCTGTGGTTTCAGATAGCCCGTGAGCAGTATGTTGATATCTTTCTGCGTCCACGCGAACAGGATTCTCTTCCAAATGCTGTCGATTGGAATTCCACCCGTTCCCTGGTAGCTCGCATAGACGTTTTCATTGCCCTTCGGATAATCAAACTCTTTGATTCCAGTGTCGACAATCTTGTATCCAGGCGCCACGTTTCCGTAATAGATCTCGGGCTGTGTAATCGTCAGTCCGTATTGCGATTCGGCGGGAATGTTCTCAAGCAGGTACTGGGGAAGGCCTCCTCCTGTCGAACTCGAAACGAAGTTCATCACCATTCCCTCGCCATGAGTGAACTCAAGATTCTCATTGACCCAGGTTTGGGCTTGCGCGGGCAATTGCGATGCGAGTTCGCGGGGCGAGAGCATGACCTGATGGAAGCCATCCGCAAGGTGATAGCGATCGACATTCACGTTATAGAAGTCGTAGTAAAGACGAATCGCCTGTGTCTGCTGATACGTCTGAAGCAACGGCCGCGTGTCCCAGAGTCGGATATTCTGGATCGTATCCTGATTTCGTGCGATCACGTCAGGAGTCAGATCGGAAAGCGCTGGATAGGCGGTTTCCTGGATGCCATCCAATTTGTATGCCATACGCGTGAAGGCAATGTAATGGTTGAGATAGGGCATCTCAAGACTCAATTCGTTAGGCTTCACCACGAAGGTCTCAAACAGCAAAGGCAGCGCAAGCACGGCAACTAAATATAGTGCCGCGTAAACCACAATACCGGCCAAAATGTGCTTGGTACGAGGGCGGAAGAACTCAACGGCCAGCAGTACACACGCCACCGCCGAGGCGCCAGTCATCAACCAGAGCGCGACTCGGCTGACATGCGCCGCGGCATAGCCTGCTCCGTGCACAACACCGATCGTCGAATAGACAAGCTCATAGTGATCCAGAACGAAACCCCAGCCCAAGTTGGCCGCGAGGATAAACAAAAGCACCATTGAGTGCTGACGCGCCCCGTCGCTCAACGTGATTTTCCCGCTGGACTTCGACTGCCGTAACCCGAACATCGAGCAAAATGCGAGAATCGCAAGCGCTGATATCGTCAATACCGTAATGCTTCCCTGCAAGATTTCATAAAAGGGAAGACGGAAAACATAGAACCCGAGGTCAACTCCAAAGAGCGGGTCTGCGATTCCAAATGAGCCGCCATATCTGAAGCGAAGAAAGTTGTCCCATTGCCCCGAGACGCCCAGCGCAAAGATCGCCGAGAGAGCCACAATTGCGATATCGACGGCAAACACGAGCTGCCTCGGGCTGATGTCCACCTTGATCGTTTTGCTTGCGTCAACCGGGTGATTGAACGCCTTGCTAAAGAAGCTGTCTCCATCTGCCAGGTTGATATTCCTCGCCGCGAAGCGCAGATTGAGCCATAGGTAAAACGCTGAGACGATGAATGTGACGCCGAAGATTCCCCACTTGACTGACAGAAGGGTCCAGAAAATGCCCGCGTAGTCAAGCTGCCGCATCCAGAGCCACTTCTGGACAAGGCCAAGAACAACCGCAAGGAAGACGCCAACTCCAACCACCGCAAAGATGCCCCACCTTAGTAGAAATCCGATGGATGGCGGAAGAATATGGCGTGCGCCGCTGGCTGGACCTGTTTGTGGTGGCACAATTCTTTCAACGGCTGTTGCGTTCATACTCCACTCCTCAGCACACCCAGATGTGAGAAGATTTCGCGGGGCTGCCATCACAAATATCCGAGAGAACCCAACCGTCAGTCCGGTCAATTGTGACCAGAACACGGACTCCTCATTGTTTAGAAAAGGGAGGTAGTCTATCTATTCCGATGTAGTCTAACTATTCCAACGAGGAGCTTGGACCTGTTCGGTTGCAGCTACCTGCGAAGGGTTGTTTTCATGGCGACCTTGACCATATTGGTCTTAAACAGCGGCTCTTCCACCATCAAATTCTCCATATATGAAACCGGCGACGGCGAACCCCGGAAACTCCACGAGGGCGCGGTCGAGGGCATCGGCACCGATCAGGGTGAGTTCTGGATCAAGGACGCGCATGGGAAAAAGCTGGTCGATGAGTCCCCGGCACTACCCACGCCTGCTGCTGCCTTCAAGCTCGTGGCGGATGCGCTGCACTCCAAGGACTTCACCGCACCGTCGGCCATCGGCCACCGAATGGTCTCAGGAGGCCCCACGGTTCAAACGAACCAGCGCATCACGCCCGCATTGATTGACGAGATGGAGCGCTACAAATCCTTCGCGCCGTTGCACACACCCATCGCCATCTTCATCATGCGCGAGGCAACGCGCCTGTTCCCCGGCGTTCCCAACTTCGTTTGCCTCGACACCTGGTTTCATCGCCACATGCCGGAAATCGTCACCCGCCTGCCGATCCCAGAGGAGTATGCCGCAATGGGCGTGCGCCGCTACGGTGCCCACGGCCTTTCCTATGAATCGATCGTTTATCAACTGGCGCCGGTCGTGCCGCAGAAGCTCATCGTCGCGCACCTTGGAAATGGTGCGTCAATCGCCGCCATCGAGAACGGGCAGGGCCTTGACACTTCGATGGGCCTTACGCCTCTGGGCGGCATCATTAGCGGCACGCGGACCGGCGATATCGATCCAGGAGTGCTCCTGTTTATTCTTCGGCAGCTTGCAGAGAAGTCCAGAGACAGCGCCGAAGCCGCCGACCTATTGGAGGCCGTAGTCAGCAAGAAATCTGGACTCTTGGGTGTGAGCGAACTCTCAGGCGACATGCGCGACCTGCGCGAAGCCATCGCGCATGGCAACGCGAAGGCGCGGCTTGCCGTGGAGATGTTTACCTGGACGATTGCCAAGTGGATCGGTGGCTACATTGCCGAGTTAGGTGGGCTGGACATGCTGGTCTTCACGGGCGGCATTGGAGAAAACGACGTTGCCACCCGCGCTGAAGTCTGCGCGCGACTGGGCACTCTGGGCGTCAGGCTTGATGCGTCTCGCAACAACGTCCAAGGCGCCGCGATGATCTCGGCAGATCACTCGCCGGTCATGGTGCGCGTCATTCCTCCCGCCGAGGACCTGATGATCGTCAACCACGTTGTGCGGCTACTGGGGGAGAGACCGGCAGACTGATCTTTTGCCATGCTCTGTTGGAACATGCTCCGGGGACATTTGGCCGGTCAGTTCAACCGTCCCCAGATTTCCCCTAGCTGCCTGTGGTGGAACGGGCTATTGTCCAGCCTGCATTCCAGCGAGCGGTAATGGAGTGAGTTGTATATCTCGGGGTGTTTGTGAAGCGAAGGTTGACGTTGTCCTGGCTTTTGGAGTTGAA
>Ga0302197_10002016_pt1 | contig 19043 bp, 13 predicted proteins | sample II_Bog_N2_1_FD_193526 | JGI IMG/M metagenome (GOLD analysis project Ga0302197, IMG submission 193526) | Peat permafrost microbial communities from Stordalen Mire near Abisko, Sweden - II_Bog_N2_1 | ecosystem: Environmental > Terrestrial > Soil > Wetlands > Peat | place: Sweden: Abisko...
TACTCGAAAGACTCATTTTCTTTTCAATTTCCTGTTTTCAATCAGTATTTTCATTTTCACAATTAATAGTTTTGCAAATATTAAATACTTGAATATCACAAAGATTTATGCATCAATTTAAAATGAAAGAATTATTTTATATTGAGATGTTTGCAAATTGAATATTTATATCCAAATTTTAAACAAAGATTATTGAACAAACATAAACATGCTTTCTTCAAATAACTCCTGAAATGGATCACATCTAAAGTCATGCGTTTGAATTCCATTCAGATCATTGACTGCCATTTGATTGTTGTCACAAATATTAAAATATATAAAAGAAAAATATAGCAGAGAGAGGTTTCGATCCTCCGACCTTTGAGTTATGAGCCCAACGCGATACCACTACGCCACCCTGCTTGATCTGATTCATTACCATCTTTCAAACATTTCAATTATCTCTGTAAAAGCCTTGGATGGGTTATCATACTATGATCCTATTAAAAAAAATTCCATAAATATCATATTATAAAGCTGATTAGCACTATGAAAAAAAAATTACTTTTATCAATTGACTTCAAAAATAACATAAATGAATAACAAGTTATGTTTAAATAGCGAGACAAACATATTTTAGATTATGTAAAGCATGATTGACTCAAGCTGCCCAGAAGGAGCGAGCAACATACTCGACCATATCGTTAACGTCCTTAAATTTCTCAGCAGCGTCGTCAGGGAATTATATCTTGAATTCCTCTTATACAAGCACTGTAAGTTCGACATAATCCATCTCGTTGAAGCCTTTATAATTGAGAATGTACCCAATTCAAACCATTGAGTTCGCATAGTCATTTTTTAAAGATCTTGAACGCCGTCCATACAAGCTATAACTCTTGCGATTCTTCGCGCAACTTCGTTTGGATTTATATAGTATCCTAAGTATTAACGAAAGTACCAGACTTAGGGTTTTTAGTGACAATTGCTTGATAATCGATTTCGTGGTGTTCTCCTCCGCTGAACGTAAAATAAGGCTTATATGAGATGGATCTTTTCACGAAATTTACAGCTAGCTTTCTAATCATTTATTAATAATCAATTTAATATCAACTCCAGTCATCTCTAATACATCAAATAAAATAGAAAAAGGATGTTAAGAATCAATCGCAAAATGAAATAATCTCATCGACTGGTGGGATGATCCTTAAATATTTTAATAATTATTTTACAATAAAATATCAAATGCAATAAAGAATAAGATCTGCTGGCACATTAATGCCCCAACCTCAATCTACTTTGGAGAAAAGAAAGAGATAATTAGAGTCATACTCTAAAAATGTTTTTTTTAGACAATAAACTAACAACAAAAACTTATCTACTCCTTTTACTGCTTCGTCAAAGCGCCACCGCCTTGCAGAAAATATCCATTTTTCAATAACACCTTCGCCCTATGATGCTAAAATTGATCCATCAAGCATTCGTCGCCCTTTTACTGAAGAAAGATGTCATCGCAGATTATATTCTCCTCTCGAAGTCATCCGTACGAAATCAAAATGTGAAAGCCTTTAACTTGTATCACAAACTGATAAACCTCAACAAAATCCTACAATTAAGGTCAATTTTTTGAAAAAAGGAAGCGGTATTGATCGAGCTATAATAATTAATATTCTAAAGAGTAAGCTTAATCTTAACGTTTGCGCTTCTGCATTTTGTTACAACGATGCTCCAGATAATAAATAATTTGCAATGATGTTGTAGAAACAAATTCCAAAGGGCATAAGAGACGTTGTTGGAGTGGAATAAATGATGAGAATGAGTCACATCATGACAGGGGCCAATTTTAAAAGCACTAGTCTTACTCATAAATTAAATAAAAAGTTAAAGGAAAGTAGACCACGTAAGTCAAGCATGTATATATAAGATGACGATCATCTAACTCTTAAATCAATCAAAAGATGGTGAAAATACAAATAATCAAAATGATGTATATATTCAATTTTTTACTGGAATTGATAGGTTAATATGAAAAATATCTTAATCATTGCTAGCGTACAAAATCACTAGACCAGTTAATACTTGGAGTTGTACTGTTAATGCTTCTAAATAATTCGCAAAAAGGTTATCTATGTTCTTATTCACCAATAAATTGGCTTTTTAAAGCTTGTTATGCGCTTATCCTTTCAGATGGTTAGACTTTTAGCATTTCAGCTAGCAATTACAGTTATCCTTCTCCAATATCTTATTTATGAGGGAAATATATCTTGCATTGGCGATTGAGAAACAAAATATCCATTGCATCTTTACCATAAAAAAGAGGTTTACCATATAAAATTTGATAGTATATTGCTCCGAGGCTAAATATGTCACTTTAAATTCTCATACGAGCTGATTAAATATCTTTTATTCTGATAATTTCAGGGGCCACAAAGCCAGGAGTTCCACACCGGACAAAGATATATTTGGGATCATCAATGTGAGTTGCTAATCCGAAATCAACAATTTTGATCGAGTCAAGAGTGCTGTTAATCATGATATTCTAAGGCTTTAAATCTCTGTGGAGAATTCTTAGTTTTTGAAGATCAGCTATTCCTACTAACAAAGACTTTAATATTATTTTTCTTTCTTAAATTGTTAGATTGGGATTTTTTTTAAGAAAAATATCGAGAGTTGTTCCAGATAAATACTCGATAGAAAGGTAGAGGGAGTTAATAGATGAACAAACTCCATAGAGTTTAACGATGTTTGGACTGTTGATGCGCCTCATTAACTTAATTTCATTTTAAATGGCTGCTCTACCTTCCCCCTTGAATGCCGCTTATTTACAAAAACTTTTAATGGCAACTTTTCTCTAATTCGAACCTTTTTGAAAATCAATAGCCTCATAAACTGATGCAAAAGTACCTTTTCCTATTTTACGCATAGGTTTAAACTGATTATGAAAGTCTCCACGAGTGACATATTGTATTAATATTCTTTCCCATTCAAGGCCTCTTGACCAAAAATCTCTATTTAGTCGGATCTTCAAATCATTGAAAGTAAACTATAGTCCATTAGCAATTCCGTTCGGGTCGTAAATGATTATAAAGGTAAGGTCCAAAGATATAGGAATCTTCAATACCTTATTTTTTTGAATGAGCTTAATTTCATTGGGATAAAGGTACAGATCGGTAAATTGTTGGTTCTACATGAAGGAATCAAAGATGATATGATCACTATCAGATGTTTATTGAAGATATGATTACTTTTAGCTCTCCATATTATTATTTGGCAAATTAGCAATTTTATAATATTAATCCCTTTTCGCCAATTATATTTACAGAAAGTATACCTATTAAATTTATAAATAATAAATCAAAGTACTCTTATATTTTGCAAATTGACATAAATTTAATACACCTAACTTCTACTTTTTTTTCATTATCTTGGAAAGGTTTAGGTCATTAAATTGAGCACTGATAAAAGAAGGTCTAATAGAACAATAATCCAATTTCTAAATAAATTTAATTTGTGGCATCAATCATCATATAAGATTAATTTAAATTCTGCTTATTGGCGCCCTATAATAAAACATGCAAGAAGTTGGACACATTGAACTCATCCTTGGACCTATGTTTTCCGGCAAATCATCTGAAATGCTGAGAAAAGTAAGAAGATATGAGCACGCTCGTAAAAAATGCTTAATTGTTAACTACTTTAATGACAATCGTTACTCAATCTAAGATGTTGCCTCAACTCACGATAAGTAAATATATCTTTATTTAGGGTTTCGATGAAGGCTATTAAGACTGCTACTCTTACTTCCATCATTTCTAGAGCTCTTATCCATGATGTTGTTGCTATTGATGAGGGGCAATTTTTCCCAGATATTGTGGAAGTCAGTGAGTACTTAGCCAATGAGGGAAAAGTTGTAATAATTGCTGCTTTGGATGGAACTTTTCAACGAAAGCCTTTTGGAAATATTTTAAATTTAGTTCCTCTTGCTGAACAGGTTTCTAAATTGTCTTCAGTGTGCATTGACTGTGGTAAAGAGGCAGCTTTTACTCGTCGAACTGTAGATAGTCAATAAGTGGAGCTTATAGGAGGAGAAGAGACTTATAAACCTGTTTGCAGATCATGTTTCGGCTTAAAGCACCCATAACGAATCAATATATAAATGATCTAGGAGAATTCAATGAGCCCTTTGATTAATCCTGAAACTAAATTAGTTTCGCAAAAGAGTCTATGAAAGCAAGCTGATTTCTGTTTAAGCTTATCATTAGTCATTTATTGCAATATTAATTTAGATTAATATTTGAGATCATAGAAATCTTATTGGATTAACCATCATTTATGTGCGAGGGCGGGACATGTATCTCTAACTTTAATTATTGCCTTGGTGAAATCTTTCCAGTGCTTTTGAATCCACTCTAAATGTGTATAGTGGTGCTCAATTGAAACTACTTCTCGAACAATTCCTCCAAGGGCTTTGATGCATTATTCAGGATAATTGTATCTGATAAACTCGGCCATTTTCTTTTGATTACAGTCGTCCAAGAAAAATGGTAATTAATCAATGACTTTTCCCAAATCAGTCAATGACTCGTTAAACTTACCAATGAGAAGATCATGGTCCATCTGTTCAAATGTTAAAGAAAGTCTATAAGCTCCTTCTGCGCAATCTCCTTTATTGACAACTTCAAGTAGCTCTTGATCTTTAAGAAAAGGGCATTTTTTTTGAGCCTGAGTTTTATAGATAGTTTCAAATGCAGTCAAATCTAAATAAGATGATATTTACACACTAAGATGGCTTTCTGATTTTTATCCTTATCTTCGGCTGACAATCTCATTATCTTAACTAAGAGTTTCGCTTCTCGAGCCAATACTTTTAAGCAAGGGTCTGGAAATTATTCTCTATAATTTTAAGCTAATCCCTCTGCTCCACATGTGTCAAGAACTGTAGGAAATTCTTCTGAAAGTTCTTCTAGAGAATCTATAATTTTTTAAAGGTCCATTTGTTCAACAGCTTTTTTGACATTCGATTGAAACAATTTAGTTTAAGAAAAGCACTGAGCCATTGTTTACTATCCGATCATTAGTGAGGCGGCAAGGGTAATCACAGCTATCAAAACTACAACTCTCATAATAATAGATTAATGATTAATATTAAGGACATCAATATTATAACTTAATGCTACAGAAAGGGCAAAATGAATTATTTGAGTTTAACAATTCGTAAAATTAAACATGAATTTATATCATTTTTTAGAAAGTTTAAGAGTAGTCTTTGCTCCATGAATTGGAGGAAAATAAGGCTTTGATTTAGCTTTACGAGATAAATTGGTTGCCTTTGATATGTTAGTCACTAAACTATGATTGTCAATCGTCTTACTGCCTGTAAATTCGGGATCTTTTAAATTTGCTGTTGAACTATAGATTGGCTTTTATGGTTGTAATGAGTGAATAAAATACGGCTTTTTAACTTCTTTTATTGTTTTAATTAAAATCGAAGACTTGCTGTGCCCCATATTTTTGACTAATCGCTTGGGACTTTTTTATCGTTATTGTTTTTCTTAGTCTTAACTTCCATAGCTTACTTCCTCATCAGTTTCCCAATCATCCTAATTATCTCCATCAACAATGATAATTTACTGTTAATCTTGTTTCTATTATCTTTGCATTCTGTCGACTGTATAAACATTAAAGTACTTCCCTATCTATGTTCTGAGACGAAATTGTGAAACTTATTGTATAGGTCTGGATTAGTTTTTGCCGTTTTTGACAGGCTTTACAGCAATTTTTGAGATTATTCGATGTTACCTTCTTGAAGTGCCTTCAGCAGGGCTAATTTTTGCTATAAAGAAGTCTTTGGTCTTTAAATTTCCATAAAGTAATTTTAAAATTATATGATAGTTTTTAAGATAATAATCTTCATTCGTTAACCAACTATTCTAATATCTTTTAATAGTATGTATTTTCCCTAAATTAAATAGATTTGATGATAAGTTTTATCAAAGATCACACCTATTGCAACAGTACTTCGGTTCGTCTGTTCCAATCTTTCCATATCTCTGATATATTTTGTACTTGATTGATTTCATACCCGCCTATCTTTCTCAGAACATTCTCATAATACAAGGATTTTTCCTGTTTGAAGCGGTCAATTTCGATGAAAGCCACCAAAGCAATGATGATATCAGTCAGAAGTTAAACTTCATCTTTCTCCCTTTTTAAAGTTTAGTTTTCAACTTATAGTTTATACTTATGCTCAGAATTGGATTTCTTTCCTTGAATAATGTCATTGATGGCCTTATTATTTTCACTTATTTTTATTTATAGCTCATACTTTCTGTTTTCATACTACTCAATTGCTTTGATACCTTCAAGAAAAGCCTTGCCATCACGCTCTTCATGTTTTGTTAAATCATAGAGAAGCCAAAATGGGTTTTGGCTCATACTTTCCTTTATAATAACTTCATGTTCATGAAATTTAGCTTATGATGAGTTTGTGCAAATCAATAATTACTCTTTTTATGTACATTCTATTAAAATCTATCGCTCAAAAGATGGCAAGTATTTTGAAAAAAGAAGAGCTGTATATGCCTATATTTACGATAGTATTTGTCCAACTTATCTCTTGCTTCTGCCAAAGCCTTTACTACAATTTTGAATTTATAGACATGGGCTTCGGTGCGAGTTATTAGTTTAGTAAAATCATGAATTTTGCTTCTTACTTCAGTGGTGATTAATTTCTAAATTATAAATATGATACTCCTGCTAGGGATGAAAAATTTTCCTTATATTTGTTAATAATTTCAATGGTACTCGGATTTGGCCATTTTTCAAAGGTTGAGCTGAGATCTTTTTAAGCTGACCTCAATAGAGCCTGAAATTATTCACTGTTGTAAAGATGAGGCAATTTGGTCATTTTTCGAACAAAATCATTTAAATATCTTTTCCTTTTTCTCACTAATTACTCGTCTTTAATGGCAATAGTCTTATCAGGAATGGAAGGTACGAAACATCCTGGAAATCTTTTTACAAGGGCAATTCTCATCTTGAAAAATTAATTGTACCTTCGGAACACATCAATGACTCCATTTTTATCTTCTCCTGAAATATGATATACTGTGTATTTCATGAAACCTGAACCTCGAATCTCATTTGCGATAATTGACAAATTTATTCCAGCTCCCAATTCGGAATTGGCTGTCAAAGAAGCATCAGCATAAATTCCGACTTATTTGTGATCGATTCTTTTTTTGGTTGGAGACTCGATAAGTTTTGGAGCCTAAGTTGATTATTTGTATTATAAGTTGTCAACAATTTCTTCTTCTAAAGGTTAACTAAGTTCTTGCTTATGACTGTTATCTACTTTTTCTTTTGGCTATCTTTTTTGAAGTGGATTTCTATTTGATTCATTTGTTTTAAATTACGACATTCAAAACAATTTAAGATATATATATCAATATAATAGCACATTATTTCATAATTTAGATTATCTTTCATATGATCAATAAATGTTAGTCTTTGAAGCAAGGATTAAATTTATATTACAAATATTATCATATTAGGTAATTAGCGTTCACTTGTTATTTAGTTTAGACATTACAATAAAACCCTTAAAAGATTGTATAAACCTTCATTTTTGAAGACTATATTGTAAATGCTATGTTGATGGAGCATAATCATTTTCTTGATTTTAGAATTTGATCTTTGTAATCTTTATGAAGTAAAATTGTTATTTTATTTATCAATAAAACAAGGCTGATAAATTGTTTATTTTATAGTTGTTATCCTTATAGATTTGATTATATTAACGATTGATACAATTTTATTCATCATCACATGTCAGACAACAATCCATGGAAAACACCAAAATCAAACGACCAAGTAATTCATCTTGATAGTTAGACCACACCTAATACTCAAGCTCCATGGCTAAAAAATAACACTAATGCTCCTTCCTTAGCTCCATGGGCCAAAAAAGACCAAACTTCCGATACTCCAAATACGAATGCAAACCAGCCTCCTTGGGCTAAACAAGGTGGCACTTCAAATGCTGTCACTCCTCCTCCATGGAGCAAACCTACTGTGTCAACTTAAAATATAAACTCAAATCCTACCATATCAACCCATCCAGAATTAGTAAAAAGCATTCCTCCCTCAACTGAAAAATTAAATTCTACGCCATCCATATCAAGCAATCCTCCGTGGATGAAAACTAATAACAGTTCAGGACCAGGAGCTAGTCAAACACAATCTCAACCTCCTTGGGCAAAAACTAATTTAACAGTTAATACAAGCGAAACTGCGTCAACTCCACCATGGGCAAATAAAACTGGGACTCCCACTAATGCTGTATCGACTCCAAAAAATACGAATGTTCCCAATACAAACACAACAGTTGACTCTACTCCCCCATGGGCGAAAAAAGGGAATACTCCAGCAACAGAAAACACTTCTTCCCCTCCGCCATGGGCAAATAAAGGAGGGTCTCCGGCAAATCCTCCCAGCGGTACCAATACGCCCACTACTGCAAATCAGCCAGCCTGGATGAAAAATAATGCTAACTCTACAGTTGTTCAGGGAAACGATTGGAAATTAAAGCAAGCTGCTGATATTGAGAAGCAAAAAAAGGAATTATAGTTTAAGATGTTACAGCAAGAAGAGGAAGAAAAAGAAAGAAAAAGACAAGAAAAAGAGAAGAAATAAAAGTAAAAATAATAAGCTGATATGATGAGAGAGTTAGAAGCCATGGCCAAAGAGGAAGACCTTTCTAAATTGAGAGAATAATATGATTAGGAAGAAGAAAGGAGGAAAATAGAAGAATAATAACGATTAATTCAGGAACAAAGAGAACGAGAAAGAAGAGAGCAGGAATAGCGCTTGAGCAGAGAAAAAGAGGAAGAGGAGAGATTTAAAGCCAAACTCATGCAATAAAAAAAATAACTATAAAAAAATAGAATTAAAGAAAAAGATTAAGAGAAGACAACTCAATTAAGGAATAAGCCAAAGGCAATTCGAAAAAGCAAAAAAGATAGTTTTGAACCATAAATTGCTCACGTGAGTCAATTCTAATCACCATTCGATAAAGACATGAAATCATAATAAAATTTATTCCATAAATACCAGCGATTAATCAATAAATAGGCAAGTGAAAGCGATTACAAGACTAAAATTGAAATTCAAAAAGCCATATTGCAAACACAATTATAGTTTCAGCGAGAGAGTCTTAGTTAATTAATCAACCTCATGGAAAAGAAAAAAGTGACTAATCGTCGAAGAAAGATTGTCTTCAGTAATAATATGGAGATTCAATACGCTCTATGCGAAGGAAGAAAGGGATAATCAAAGATTTAATTTGTGACTGATGAGGTTTAGTAGCTTAAAAACAGATTTTTACAGTATGAACTGCTGACCAGATGCATTTTAAGTCTATTAAAAAAGAAAATGAATATTCATTTGAGAATTCCTCTTCTAAATATGGCTGAATACAAGGGAGTGAGTTTTTTGATAGAATACATCTGTCAAGAGCTGGCTAACATTATTGAAATCGATATCGACTTATTTCAAGAAATCAACAACTAAATTTTAATCTTGTAAAAAGAGTTAGACCTTAATTATGATAGCAAATATCAACATCTGAAGCCAATTACACGAAGTCAACTCATGATTAAAAAGATAAATATAGATTACGAAGATTACTATATTCTCTACATCAAACCAGAATCAAAAGACGCAAAGACCAAAAATAATGGAGATAGTCCATCATCTAAAAGCCCATCTAAGAATCTTAAAGCAAATAACTTCAACAATCAGATACTGTATCTTAATGATATCACTTATATGGAATCTATCATTCAACAAACTTCGCTTCTGCCTTACTATGCTCCTTCTTTGCTAATCAATAAATCAAGTCTTGAATATTATGATAAAATGGCTATGCCTTCTCAAAAACAAATTTTAAAACAAATTTTATTGGCCAATGCCATTAAGACTGTCTACAGTAGTTGTCAAGGAGAAGTCTAAGAATAATCTTTTTTTAGATTGGTCCTGGAGGGAAATAAATAAATTTGGGATATGATTAACTTAACAGGTTATCTAGATAGATAGGTTCCAACTCCAGCAGTTCTTGCTTACATGCAAAATACAGTTTCTATTAAATTCCATTTCAGTAATGGTATGTACACTAAAAGCGAGAACTAATTGGTGAAGGAAGTAAAGCCAACTGTCTATATCCAACGTCATGAATTATAGTTGCTTTAATTCATGAAAAATATATAGAAATACATTTATTAAGATAAGTAAGAGTTAGCTGAGCAGTCCCTTAATTTGAATCGAATGCTATGGGAATAGGTTGACAGGCAAAATGGTTCGTTTAATTTTTTACAATTAAAGTATGAGGTGAGCTATCTGCTGTACAGAAAGAAAGAGGATTAGGCTCTTTCACTTTTGGACAGCAACAGGGAAAAACTACCTCCTTTGGCAATTTAGCATATTCCAATGGCACTTTTGTACCTTAAAATTTATATTTCTATGGACGCGGAAATACCACTCTTGAAAAAGTTATCAGAATTACTTGAAGTGTTGGATTTCTATTTTCAGGAGGAGACTATTACCCATGCCTACGTTTATATTATTGTTGGCACCTACTTTTCCAAAAAAACAAATGATGAGCAGTAGGAAAGGTAAAGCAAAGTCATAACATTTTACGAACACGCTCTCAACATCATCCTAAAGCTATATGGAGATAAGGCTCAATAACTGGCAGAAGTATATCTTAACAGAGCCAATGCCTTTTTAAATTTAGGTTTATATGAACTTTTCCATAAAGACATCCAACAAGCCTTGAAAATTTTTAAGGGGTATTCAAAGAGCGGCTTGAGGATAGCAGAATGTAACCAACTGTTAGGAAGAGTGAAATGCCTGCAAGATAAAGTAAGTGAAGGAGTTGAGTTGATGGAAAGCAGTAGTAGTTTGTTTATTAAAATGGCGAACTATATGTAGGCGTTGAAGATTAATTTTGAAATTCTGCCCTTCCTCAATCACAATTAGGCAGAATTAGAAGTAATACTATATTAATGTAGGCTAAACTTTAATAAATTGCAGAAATATGTTTCACCTATAAATCTGTATGGGCTTTCCGCAAACTTATAGAAATTGTACTGGACCGCGAACTTAATTGCTACACATCTGTGAATGTCCATCATCTCAGTGATATCTTTGAGACTGACGAAGAAGACGATCGTACAAACGAAGAAGTATTAATTGACTTGTAAGATCAAATTAAAGGTTTTACAAGCTTTGTATAAATACTACGATGGTCGCTTTCCATTATAGCGGCCAAAATAGTAAACCATCGATAGATAACAGCCGATTACGAAAAGGCTTACAACATAATGAGCGAGGTTTTCCATTTTTACAAAGCCGAGTAAAACACGAAACCTCTAAATTTGAAAGAATCCCATCTGTTATGATAGCGTATTCATATATATTCAAATGAAAAGTAAATCATTATTAAAATTGCCAAGTCTACTCAATTTAGGTGCTGTCCTTCCAGGACAATATGGCGAGATAGTTTTGCCTCTCAAATCAGTAACAGTAGCTTTTTTAAATTTGGAACTTTCCAAAAAAGCCATCAGCTCAGGATTTTTTCTTTTGAAGGAAGGCACAAATGACTGCAAAAACTAGATGAATCTAGTGATAAAACCAGGAACATCTATAAATATCATCGTTGCATCTTACCCCTAATAAATTTTGAAGAGCACATCCTTCAGCGGAGAGTTATATATCAGTGAGGAGAATAACACTCATACCATAAAACTGGTGTATAAAGTAGAACTTCCACGAATACTTTGCAAAAAAATGCTATAGAATGTGGCGACTAAGGAAAGATTTATTCGTATTATCATTAACAAGGCGGTTACGAATGAAGGACGAATAATGCTAACCAATCAAGAAACTTATGGGTTGCAACTGCAGCCAGGACTATTGATGAGCAGTTCAATTGCAGATAAAGACACACCTTTTTTGTTAAAAGTCAATGGATCTGCAATTTAAGTCGAATAAAAAGAGCAATTCATCGTTTATTTGACACTGAGCACCAATATTGGTTTTAAACAATAGTTTAAAGGAATGAAGAAGTGTGTCCTACGTAATGTGCTGACACTTAAAACAAACTCCACTCTTTTCTGGTGCTTACCAATTGAGATACTAGTCATTTTTGTCAAGCAGCCAGAGATAAAATAATAATGATTCAATTGTATTCACATACTCCACAAATATTTTAAGGGCAATCTTTCAATAGAAAGAGTTAAGCATATATCATTCGACTGCATTTTCAATTCAATTTTGTCATCAAAATAATTGTATGACAATTAATTTTTAATTTAGCAATGGGTATCTTTCGAAATATTTTTAAAGCAGCCACCACCATCACTTCAAGTGCTTTTTATTTGGGAGGCTTCTATACATTCTTTGGATATTTCTATTCGCAAGAAATCAAACACAGACTGGGAGATTGTTAAAAATGCTAAGCCATATAAATCGAGCAGGTAGAGAAATAACTGAGGCAAAGGGAAGACCTATAGGTCAATAGCATATAAACTATATTGTTTGTCAACAACATATTTACCTTTTATTATCGAACATGGAACTTTCGTGAATATGAGTCGATGTGCAAACATTTTCATAAAAATGTAATCCAATTGATCCTAAAAAACTATAAATAATACGGTCTTCTGAACAATACGCAGCAGATGGAAGAGGAAATCAGAAAATAAGATATCAACGCCAGTCTATTAGCTAAAATACTACAGGTTAAAGAGCTGAACATGCAGATCATGAATTTATATGCAAACTAGTATGTTAAGATAGTTTAAAAACAGAAGGATATGCGAACGGGCAATTTAATAGGTCTTACACAGTAGTAGGCTTACAATATCAATCTGATTTTTAACTACATTGAGAAGGGAGAAAGAATGATCTTTAAGAATGAATAAAAATTTTGGGAATATAAGATGCTGCAGAATGATACCAAGAAGCATCGATACAATGATACCATTTTCAGATTGCTCTTTATCTGAAATTAAATTTCATATTATTTACTGGTAATTGTTTTGCGAATTAATAATTAATATTAAGATATGTCATACACTAACTAACAGCTCAGAACGGCAGTCGATGCAGTTTTCGTCAAATATGATAAGGACAACAGCGGATATCTTGACGTTGATGAGGTCTTTAATCTTATTAATGATGTCTTGAAGTTCATTAAATCGAGTAGGCAAGTGACCAAAAATGAGGTTTACCAGTTTGTGAAAGCTGTCGATAAGTCTGGAGATAACAGAATTCAAAAGCCTGAGTTGCTTTAGATATTCAAGAAAGTGATCTGAGATATGATCTTCAATCAAAAATATATTCCAAAGTTTTACTGTATTCAATAATATTTTGTATTCGATTGTACTCTCCGATACACTTTTTGTAATTATGTTCAAGTAAATTATTGTTTTAAGAAAAAAACCGTATTTTTTAAATTACAACAGATTTACAAACGTGAGGATAGACTATTATAGGAATAATGCAATATGAGAACAATGCAACTTTACATTTAGTCACAATAGCTTTTATCTCAAGTCATAAGATACTATTTACGAAAGAAATCGAATTAATTGATTTGAATTGAATTGATTCATCATTTATCAGCGAACACGTATTCTTTTTTATTGTTGCCTTCGCATATCTGGAACACCTACTGCAGGCTTTGGCGCCACTGCCCCTGGGAATGGCAAACGAGGAAGGCTCATTTTTGCAGTCTAAAGGTTTTTCTGTTTTGCAGTTTTCTTGGAGAAAAGGAATGTTCCAGTTCCTGCTTTAAAGACTCTGAACTTTGTTCCTTCAATAACAGTAAGCTGTTTTGAAGCAAGGGACAAAGCTTCAATCACACTGGCAGGATCGGCAAATTAGATGAAACAAAATTTATTCTCTCCTTTTTTATTTTAATATTTTCGACCATTTCTTACTCTAAAATCGACAACAATTCCACATTGATGAGTAATTTCAAAAAATGACTTCAAACGACCGATTTTGATTTTATCGATGGGATGAACCCATATGGTACGATCCAAGCGATCCTGATCAAGGTATTTAACTCTTTCTAAAATGTCAATAGATAGCTTTGATTTGGATTATTTGTGTAATTATTGCAATTTATAAAGACCTTCATCATTGATTAAGTTATTGCGAATGAATACTTCTTCCAAGCTGGTTTTAGAGTTTAGAATACTGGAAAAGTTTTATAAAATTGCTTCACTAGTCAGGAAATTAAACCGTAGCCCAAGTACCTTTATGTTTGATTTGGAATTTTACAGTAAAGCTGTGACGATAGAAGCCAATCCCTTGTCTCTAATTCTGTTATGACCTAATTCCAAGAATTATAAATTGGGATGATGAGCAATGACATTTTCAGCAATCGACTTAGCACCATCATATCCGATTTTATTATTGAAGAAATTCAAGTATTTGAGACTCTTGTTATTTTTAAGAGCTTTGGCGATTTAGTCAGCCCCTGAAACACCCATATTGGTTTTACTCAAATCTAAAAACTCAATTACATTATTGTAAGGAAGTACTCCAGCCAACATCTTGACGCCATCCTTTTGAAGATTATTTCTAGATAAATCCAAAATTTTTAATTGACACTTGAGTCCCACTCGCCTTTCATCAAGAGCAAGAACAAGAATATCGGCTATATTTTTTTGGAGTCCTGTGGATTTAACATGAAGACTAGATAAGTTTTGGCTGTCTGCGAGGATCTTCACATATTCTGGTTCAGTTTTGTTAACTAATTTTTCATAATTTGAAAGAGCAAAACTTGGATTAAGATTTGAGCAAGTGTCCAACTGAAGAGCCTTCAGATTATTGTAGTAAGATTTAGGATAATTTACTGCAATCATTTTTGCCAGCTTATTCGGGTCACCGTACCAACTCTATTAATCATATTCACTAATGTTCATGCCTTCATAAAAAGCATTTATTGTAGCAGAATTACTAATAGTAGCAGTCAAGTTCAAATAAGCCAAAGATCCCTTTCGCTTTGCATTGAAGGCAATTGCACGGCCTAAGTCCTGAATTTTTGCACTTAGATCACCGCTTCTTGAAATATTGAGAACTCTTAGACTCTTGCAATCTCCAACTGCACTCCAAAAATCTTGAGTGAAACAATTATTTAGACTATTAATATGGTTAAGCTTTAAAACTTATATGCTGCTGCTTATTTTAAGTAGCTTACAGAGAGACACAACAGTTTAATTTAACTCATTTTGACCTCCAATATTAATATCACTGAGATCAAGCATAGTTAAATTGGGGCTGAAAGCCAAATTATAAATAATTGAAGCTAAGCCAAGCCCAAGGGTAGTTTGTGAATGAATTCTTACTATCCTCAACTTTTTCATGCGCATTAATGCATCAGCTAATATTTTGCATTTTTCTTGATCTAGATAGCACTTAATCAATTATATTTATTGCACATCCTTAAGGTTGACTAAAATATTGCTTAGTGATTTCATAGCATTTCCATGAATTAGAATATCAGCCCTATTAAAACGAAGGGAAGTCAAAGATTCAGTTTGACTGAGGTAGTTGAAAAGATATTCGGATAAATCTTGTCCAGATTGCCTTGTGCTGATGTTGCTAAATGAAATGCTTTCAAATTGTCCCTTTGCTTGATGGAAGTTAACCAATCCCTTCTTGATAGCCTTGGCTGCTTTTTCTGTCATTTCATTATTAATCTGAGGAAGTCCTGAGAATTCAATATACTTAAGAGTAATAAGTTTTGTTAATAAAGCAGTGAGATAATAAAAACCTGATTTGATGTTATTAACCTCTACTATTGGAATCAGGATGGTATTAATGTTGTTCTTTGCACAGACATATAATTTTTGATAAAAAATGCCAAAATCTGGATTCATGTCAATATATTTCAAGAAATCCTAAAGGTCAAGACGCAAGAATAGTCTTTTCCAATCTATTTATGGAATGTTAATTTTAGGCTCGTCTTCATGCATGTGAGAATATTTATAACGATCGTTGATAATTTTAGTAACTCTATCCTATGTCTTTGACACTCCTTTTTTTGTGTGTTCCAGAGCTTTCAAGGAAATATCTTGAGAGGAGAGAGTAGGATCTGCTAGCATAGCTTATTTGATCCAAGACCAGCGAGCTATGCACATTTAGCGCCAATCACTTTATTGACTAATTTATTCATTATAGTCAAACTTAAATTCCCCTTTTTATCCCTATTTAATAGTTGTTACATGGATAAAGCGTCCATAATTTGGTATTTTCTCGGAAAGTTTTCTAAATTGCTCCTCACTGCTTGGTAATTTTGGAGCAAGATCAATTTTGTTGACACTGGATTTCTTTTTCTCACAGCTTAGGGCTTATTACCACTTCATAACTTCAAATTTGTTATGGTATTCTTTTCTTTCTGAATTTTTAATGGCATTCTTCAACATTTTAAGAACTTATTCTTAGTTTCTTTCTTTGAGTCCCATATACTTGAAGAACTAACTAAAATTAGTAATTTTCTTAGCAATGTTGAAGATTTCTTGCTGAAAATAGTTTTCTTATTTATTCGTTAGTTTGCATAAATTGGATTCATACTCATTGAGGAATTGAGGCTTATTGGCTCTGCGCTCACATATTTAAGTAATAAATAATTTGTTAAAGCAGAATATGTGGAAGCTAGTCATCTGGGACTTAAACACTATTTGAGTTCTAAGTTTATCAGCTTGCTCTTCAAGAGAATCACTTAAAAGCTATGGAACAGATTTTAAAATCCAAAAGACTTGTCTATCAAGCTGTTCATAGAAGTAATGCTCAACTATCTCTTTAAATTTGTAGGAATCAGAAGCTGAGATTAAAGCTAATATGCATCCCAAATTTGGGAAATTGTTTTTTGTTCTAGACTCCTAATCGTTTATAAACTTTTTAATTGTTTAAGTTATCTTCTACTGTAACTCTGGGAATTTTTTCAAACTATAAAGGAACATAGAATGAATATGAGTAAGAATACGAATAATGCGAATTGAAGGATGCTTTTTTTCATCCATTATATGGAAGGCAAGAGTAATGAACAGTTTAGGAAAAACTTATAGAATGAAGTCTGGACGGAAATTCTTAGTTGAATTCGTCATGATCATTGAAAGACTTTTCTTAAGAAAATGGAAAAATCTTTCTTCATTGTCTTCTGTGCCGAAGTAAACTGGTAGCCAATGAGAAATCTTTTCATTGTTTGAAGTCAAGTTCATAGATTCCTTGAGAAAGGCTTTAATTGAGATATAATCAAAAAATGTTTCACCTTATTTAATGAGTCCAGTTCGGGGAATTTTTGATATATTAAGGCCAAGACCAAGCTGATTTTGGAGGAAGGTCAATTTGGTGTGGAAACAGATGAGTTACTTACGAATAAGGTCATTTTCTTCTTCCAGAATCTGAAATTCAGATATCACTTGCTATTTCTGACTGAATGGAGGCCAAAGACTTAATTTTCCTCCATGTTTGCATGTAGGACACTTAAAAGAGTTTGCATCTTTGACTGCTTTCTTGATTTCTCTTTATATTTGAGCCTTATCCCCAGTTAAATTTTATTCAAAGAGGAAACTTTGAAGTTGAGTAAGAACACTTTGCACACTGTATGCTGAGCTCCATCCTGACCCTTCGGCTCGAACTCCTTCTGTGGGCTGAAGCATATCCAAACATATAAAATCTCCAAATACATTTGGATGAGGAATCCTAGTATAGATGCGGATAGAGGGAGGGTGGTTGGGATAGCTCTGTGGAAAAATCAGTTCCAAATGAAAAACTCCGGATTAATACAATGTATGTTAAGGTCCCCGAATGTTTGCGTGCCAAATGAAAAGATTGGTTTCCAAAGGCCGAGCGGTCACTCCAACGGTGGGAATCTTTTCTTTTTAGATCTCTTCCAAATCTTTGATTAGTCTTCTCTGGGAAGAAGTCTGTAATTTTTAATTGACAGTGGTTCTAAGCAGAGCTGTATCTATATGTCTTCCTTCTTTTTTCATATCAAAATATCTTAATTAAATCTTTGCCAATTGACAGATAAATAAAGAAGTTAATAAAAGAATTATGGTGTTGGAGCATCATTCACCAATGTCCTCTTCATTTTTATTTGTATAATATAATCCTTCATCATTTAAATGATTATAAATTGAACAAGAGGTTTAATAGATTTATCAAATTTTAAGTACAACAATTCTTTTAAAATAATTGGCAAAAATAATTAATTTCAAAATGAAAAAGCAAAATTTAATAAAAATTTGAGCTCTGTCGAATTATTTTTGACTTGAAAACATGTTTGTATTAATTATTCTAATAATTATGCAAATTGATTATCTTTCATGGATGGTGTCCCTCTTCTTAAAATAAAATAAAAACTAGAGATAAAAAATGATCCGAATCAATCAATCATTCATATTTACTGATATGATTTTATTTTTTATTATCGATAATTTTATGAAAAATTAATAGTTGTATTTGAACCCAAATGATTAATATTTTTGAAAAAAAGTATATAAAATAATGATATCCTCAACATAGCTTTTTATCAAGAAAAAAATTGCATTTAATAATTAAAAATTTAGATTTGTATAAACTGTATAATTAATGGATATTAGACCTTTATTACTTTAACTATGATGCAATACCATCATCATAAAAAGATTATTCTTCAATTCTGATATTATTAATATAGATATGAATTGTTATCAAATCTTCATCCTAGCATGCCTGCTTTTGATAGCTTCCTCCTCCTTTGTTAATACAACCGAGTTCTGGAAAAAGGCTCTTGGTGTTAATGCTACTCATTACGAATGTTACTCGGGTATTAAGTTGATTATTAAGGTTATGAAGAAATCGACTGGTACTATCCCAGAGGACAATCAGGAATGTATTATAGCTTATTCGCTGCATCCAGCCAAAGTGTCATCGTACCTGATAAGAGGGTTCCTTTAATTATTTGGCTTCAAGGGGGACCTGGAAGCAGCTCACAATTTGGTGCCTTC
>Ga0302197_10002023_pt1 | contig 18998 bp, 6 predicted proteins | sample II_Bog_N2_1_FD_193526 | JGI IMG/M metagenome (GOLD analysis project Ga0302197, IMG submission 193526) | Peat permafrost microbial communities from Stordalen Mire near Abisko, Sweden - II_Bog_N2_1 | ecosystem: Environmental > Terrestrial > Soil > Wetlands > Peat | place: Sweden: Abisko, Stordalen...
GCTTCGGCGGATTCTGTGCCGGACATATCAGGATGGTTCACAGGCTTCACTTGTTGTCGATTCTGTGCTTCAGGGTATCCAGTTTGTACTGGATGTCCTGTCTGCTGTCGGATGGCGCTTTCTGCAGCGCCTGGTCGTACCACGTGACCGCATCGGCATAGTTTTTCATGTTTTCTTCCAGTTGCCCCGCGAATTCGTAGCCTTCCCATTTGCCGGGTTCCTTCCGGATCGCGAAACGAACCAGATCGAGAGCGGCGACGGTTTTCTGGTGCTGGAATCGTTCCGTGGCCTGGTCCATCAGCGAATCGTAAGTCGCGCCGCTCAAATCGGGCGTGTCAATCGGACTGGGCGGCTTTGGCGCATTCGGTCCGGCCGCAGACCCTGACGCAGGCCCGGACGCAGGTCCTGACGCAGGCCCGGACGCAGGTCCTGACGCAGGCCCGGACGCAGGTCCTGACGCAGAGGAAGCTGCATCACTTGCCTGCAGGGCTTTCGGTGACGTTTTGCCGCTGGCCCCGGCTGGCAGGGCCGTAATCGTCATCGCTTCCTGCGCGCGCAATTTGACCTCTTTCAACAGAGACTGCGCCTCCACCTGCTGCCGCTGGTCGGATTGCTTCAATTCCGATTCCAGCCGCGCTATCTGCTCCTTCATCGAATTCGCCGCCGCGGGATTCCTTCTCAACTCGTCGTTCACTCGCTGCAGGCTGGCAATGTTCCGTTCTTCACTCACCTTTTGCTGAGCGTTCGATTGCCGCACGTAAAGCGCGATCCCCCCGCCCACCAGGACAATCGCCACAATGGCCGCGATCCCCGCCCAGGTCGATTTCCTGTTCTCTTTCTGCACACGGCCAAATACGTCGCCAAGCATCCTTTCCACAGTGGCCCGTCCCACTGGGCGCGGGCCGTTTGAAAGGCCGGCAACCGGTGCTGCGCCGGCCCCTGAGGGAGGCGACCATGCCTCGCGGGTAGCCTTCATCCCAAAACTCTCGACTGTCGCTTCCCGGGTGGGCCGAGTCGCACCCATCGGCGGCGGATCCACTTCAAAACGAAATTCGGGGCCGCCCGCTCCCAGTTGAACCACATCGGAGTGGTTCAGGCGAACGGTGCCGTAAACCCGCTGATGATTGACGAAGGTCCCGTTACGGCTCTGAAGGTCCACGAGCTGGAAGCCTGCCGGATCCGCAGGATCGCGGACGATTCTCATATGCTGTCTGCTGACCAGATCGTCGCGGTCCGGATCGAACCGGACCTGAGCCGACATTTCGCGGCCAACGATAATGTCTTTCACGACGCCCGTCGGAAACTGTTCCACCTGATTCGCGCGGGCGCCCGTCAAATGTCTGATAATAATTGTCTGCATTGCCTGTACCTCGTGAATTTTGCTTTTTGTCCCCGCCCCCCGGCAGCGGCCAGCCAGTTACCCGTAGCGTTCCTCGTCAGGCTAGAACAACAGCCTGACTTGAAACTGGACTGTTCGCGGCGGCGTCCACTGCGTGACGCTTCCGCTGAAAGCCGCTGGCTGGCCGTTTCCGCCCGGCGCCAGTGTCTGATCCCCGACCAGCCAGTTTTCCCTGTTCAGAACGTTGATCGACTCAGCGCGGACTTCCATCCGCATCCGTTCGGTCAGGGTAATAACCTTGCGCAGACCCAGATTCAGATTGAAAGCTCCCGGTCCGCTAAACATCCGCCGCTGCAGCGTACCCAGCGAACCCGGCGCCGGCTCACCGAAAGTACTGGCCGGAAAGTTGTTCACATATGTCACGCTGCCACTGCTTTTGTTGATGCCGAAGTACTGCTCAATCTGTCCGGACGTGAGAGAAGTGGTGACCGTGTTCTGTCCCGAATTCTGTGGAGTGTTTGCCGTGTCCAGACCGGAGAGGAGCGAGAAGGGCGCACCGGACTGCGCAATCGCGATACCGCTGAGACTCCAGCCGCCCAGGACCTTTCGGCCGACACTGCGTCCTGCCATGTGATCTGCGAAAGGAAGGGCATAGAGGACAGTCGACTTGAATGCGCTTGTCAGATTGAACGGCGACGGGGCATGATCGAGTGCCTGATTGTGTATGTCCAGGAACGGATCGATCGCTCCCTGCTGATAGTCGTCCTCGTTGCTCAGGGTCTTCGAGAAAACGTAATTGGCCGTCAAATTCAACCCGGCAGCGACACGGCGCGACGCCGTCAATTGCAGGGAATCGTAGCTGGATCGCCCCAGGTTAGACAGCATATCGATACCTGCGGGGGCCAGCGGGTTACCAAAGAAATTGTAAGGCGCCGGCAGCCCCGCGGCATTCGAATATTCCTGGACGATTTGAGCCGTGGAGCCCACGTAGGGCCCCGCGCCGTTGCTTTCAAGATAATTGAGCGAGGCGGGGGTGAGCATCAGTTGGTTGCGATCCACCGACATAAGACCTCGTTCCAGCCGATTGCCGACATAACGCGCAGCAAACTGAGTTTTCCCGGCCTCGGTTTCAATCCCGATATTCATCTGCTGCACGAAGGGAGTTTTCAGATTCGGATCGACAGCGTAGACTGTCGGCATGTAGGCCGACACAGACGAAAACGGATCCTGGAAGTTGGCGGCATTTTGCGACAGAGGGTTGTTGGCGTAAAAATAGTTCAACGCCTGCAGATTCATCGCAGGCAGTGCGCCCGGATACAACAGTCCCGATACGGGCTTCGAAGTCAGGCTTTGGAGCGACTGCGAAACAGCCAGTCCGGACTGGAAGCTTTGGAACGGATTCTGCTGTGCGAACCCACTCATGTTACGGAACAGGTCGTCATCGACGTAACTGATGTTATAGGCCCCGCGAACGACGACCGGAACTCTGTCGCTCACTTTCCACGCAAACCCCACATAGGGCGCGAAGTTGGCGCGATCCGGATTATAGAGGCCCTGCCCTGGAGCGACAAAGCTGAAAGGGAGGTTCTGATTGTATACGGCATTGGCGGCATTACCACCCGCAAGTTCAGGCAGAATGGCGGTTCCCGAAACCTCTTTGGCCGGCGAAAGGTAGTCATACCGTACTCCCAAATTGATCGCCAGCCAGGGTTTCACCTTCCAGTTGTCCTGTAAGTAGCCCGACATCAGATTGGCCGAGAGTTTTGAAACCGGTGGCGCATCCGCCAGGTAACCCGAACCTGGCGACGCAATATTGAATCTCTCGGTGATATACGAAACCGTTCCCGATGCAATATCGATCGGGTATAGGACCGGGACCGTTTGCGAATCGAGGCTCCCGTTGGAGATGCCGTAGGACTGAAGACGATTCTGCTGAAGTGACACACCAACCTGCAGAGAATGCCTGCCAATGCTGTATGTCAGATTGTCCTGATAGTTATACAGGTAATCGTGGCGCCCCTGAGGGTCGATACCAGCCATTGGCTCGGGAAATGCCACCGTGGAACTATCGAAGTTTCCGAAATTCACAATAAATCCATACTGCGAGCGAAGCGTGTTCTGGAAGTCGATCTTCGGGAGACTGACTCCCACTCGCACTTCGTTCGTGAGCCGGGACGTGGGAGACCAGCGCCAGGAGCCGGCAAACAGGCTCGCAACCGTATGAACCCTGCTATCCGGCACGCGCGTGTAGGCGGATGAATCTCCCGAATCGTCGGCGAGGTCGTTGTTAGTCGATATCGTAAGTCCAAACGCGCTTCTGTGTGAGGGCAGATAGTCGAAGTGCGCCAGGCTCAGATAACCCGTGTCGCCGTTATTCTGCGTTCCGCGGTAGCCGGACGCACTCACCGGTATCATATTGAGGATCTGCTGCATCACCGGATCGCTGCTTGTGAGCGGGCTGACCAGCGAAGATCCGGTTCGTGTCAGTGTCGACCTGTCACGATCTGTTTCGGCGTTGATAAAGAAGAACAGCTTATCCTTCCTGAGGGGCCCGCCGAAAGTGCCGCCCACCTGATTCAGCTGAGAACTGGCCGGCGTGTTCAGGCTGTTATTCAGGAAATACTGCGCGCCTATCCCCCGGGGAAGACTCAGCCAATAGGCCGAGCCGTGAAAAACATTCGTGCCACTCCGGCTGCTAAACGCCACCTGGGCGGATCCGCCGCTATAGATTGCCCCTGGATTGGACGTTACGATCGTGGCCTCGTTGATCTGATCGGTACGCAGCAGAAGAGACGCTCCCCCCGCGTTTAAGCTCTGCTCGCGAATGAAATTTTGCTGGATGTTGATTCCGTCAAAGGTGATATTGGCAAAAGAAACAGCCTGACCGTCAATCGTCCTGACGTCGCCATCGCGGCCGTTCTCCGAAACACCGGGAAGGATATCCAGCACGTTCAGGGGATCCCTTTCCGCCAATGGCAAACTACTCACCTGGTCCGACGTCGCCGTGGACGCCACCTCGCCATTGGACGTCTGCAATGTCTGTAATGAAGCGGTCGTCTCCACTACGGTCTTCAGATCGCCAAGTTCCATCTTCACGGGCGGGAGCGATGTTTCCGCGGTCGGATCGACCTTGACGTTTTTCAAAGTCTGCTTCTTAAACCCCTCCGCCTCGACAGTCATGTCGTAGTAAATCGGTCTCAGAACGGGGAAAAAGTATGAACCTTCCCGCGAAGTAGTCGTGGCCGCATCCTCCGCCGCCGAATCCGGAAGCGTGAGTGTGACCTGAGCACCACCGAGCGCCTTGCCACTGGGATCCTGAACCTCTCCTGAAAGTCTGCCGGTGACCTGAGCCAGCGCAGACGAGAGCGACAGCAACGACAAGAGAAGCGCAGCAGCCTTCGTTCCGGATAATGCTGAGCTTTGCGCGGGCGATGAGCGTTTGTTGTACATGAAAACCTCCTGATAAGTGGCTTATATCCCGAGCCGGCGAAACCGACTGCAGGTATGCCGGTTCGTTCGTCGAATTACCTGCATGGGATCGGAACCGTTACGTCCGGTCGATCCTTTTCACATAACGGTCCGCGAGGATGCCGGCGTTTCAGCAGTTCCTCTGCCTGTATATAGCGTGAGCTCGCCGTGACCGGGGACATTTTTTGAAATGAATCTTTTTTACTTCCCCGGAACCGGGTTTATTACGCTACCTTCATTTGGCGGCTGCATAATTAGATCCCCGACGAACGTGGATCTGAGGGTGGGGGCACAGCGGTTGAAATCGGCAGAGGCCTTCAGGACGGGCCCATAGGGCCTTCAGAGCGATCCCATGATCCAAAAATGACCCGAGACGTTGGTAATTACAGACTGCTGGAGGAACTGGGGGAAGGCGCCATGGGCACCGTCTTCCGTGCCCTCGACACGAACCTTGACCGCGAGGTGGCACTGAAGTCTCTGCGCCCTGAACTGGCGCGGCGGCCGGATATCGTCGAACGTTTCCGCGAAGAGGCCAGACTCCAGGGTCGCCTCGAGTCATTGCACATCGTTCGTCTCTATCAGTTCCTGCGAGAAGGTAACGAGTATTTCATGGTGATGGAATTCGTCAGAGGCAACACTCTGGCGAAAATGTTGTCTGCAACCACCCGACTTCCGGCGGAGCGCGCAATCGAGATCGTCATCCAGGTGCTCAACGGACTCGGCTATGCGCACAAGCGAAATGTCGTTCACCGCGACGTCAAGCCCGCCAATATTATGATCAGCGACGAGAACATCGTCAAGGTAACCGATTTTGGCATCGCCAGACTACTCGGATCGGCCCGCATGACCAAGGTGGGAAGTATCGTCGGCACCTTGGAATACATATCTCCCGAGGCCATCCTGGGGAAAGATGCCACGGCGCTATCCGACCTGTACTCCACCGGCGTCGTGCTTTACGAGTTACTCAGCGGGCGTCTTCCGTTCAATAGCGAGAGCGAATTCGAACTCGTCAATGCACACGTGAAAAACCCTCCCCCGTCGCTGCGCCAGTGGGTAACCGATATCTCGAGACCGCTGGAAGAGGTGGTCATGCGCTCGCTTGCTAAGAATCCGGCCGACAGATTCAGAACCGCGGAGGCCATGGCGTCCGCGCTCAGTGCGTGCCTGCAGGCCGCTGCCGGTTCCGACACACGGCAGGACACCGGTTTTCTCGGCATGCTGCGTTCCTTCGGTGGCGCAAGATCAGCCACGAATGCCAGTGAGGACTCCGTTGGAGTCTTGTCGCCGCTGCCGGACTCGCGCCGTGTCTCGGACTTCGAAGATCGGCGCCGGGCCGCGGTTTCCATGCTCAACAGAAGGATTGACGATCTCATCGGCCACGGCGAATGGGATCAGGCCCAGCAAGAGGTAGACCAGTCCGTTCGCACCTACCCCGGCGAGCCTGCTCTGCTGGAACTGACCAGCCGCATCGCCCGCGAGCGTGGATACTATCGCGACCGCTTACAAATGGCGGTGCAGGAAGGCCGCGGCCTGCTTGATAAAGGACTGCCGCAACTCGCCAGGTCGAGCCTCGAAGCCGCTCTGGCGCGGTATAAGGACGATCCGGAACTGACTGAACTCCTTCACCGCGCCGATGCCGAACTCGCCGCATGCGCCGCACGTTCATCGGAAGTCAGCGATCTCGCTTCCCAGGCAAGCGAGATGCAAAAAGCCGGTCGCTATCAGGATGCGGTCAACACCATTATCGAGGCTGTGGGCCGCCTGCCGCATCACCCCGAGCTGACTGCCTTGCTGAGTCAAACCGTCCAGTCGCAGAAGGAGTACGAGAAATCGTGCGCCGTACAGAACTGCCGGCGCGAGGTGTCGGCGCTGCGCCGAACCGGGGACTGGGAGACCGCGTTCGGGGCGATTGATAAGCTCCTGATCCGCCATCCGAAAGAGCCCGCTTTGCTCGAACTCCGCCAGAATGTGGAGAAGGAACGCGAAGCGCAGCGACGCGCGAAAGAGGTCGCGTCGATACTCTCCCGAACCGCCGATCTCGAAAAGGAAGGACACCTGGAGGCTGCCGGCCAGATACTCGCCGAGGCCATTGCGGGGATAGAAAACGAGCCCTTGTTGTTGCAGCGCTTCGCCGCCATAGATGCGGCGCGGAAAGCCGCCCTGTCCCGCGCCGCGGCCGATGAAGCGCTTGACAAAGCGCACGCGCTGACAAAGCATTTGCACTGGGAGGCCGCGCTCAATACCCTGAAATCGGTCGCTTGTAACGCTCCGGACGATCAGCGGCTGGACGAAGCAAGGCGCGGGATTGAGCAGGCCCGTGACGCATATCAGGCCGAAATCGGCGCAGTCCGTGACGACGCACTGCAATCAATGGCGCAGGCGCGCTTCGAAGATGCCTTCGTAACCCTCTCGGCCGCTGCCCTGCGTTATCCGGGGGAGACGTCGATTGGCGAACTGCTCCTCGAGGCCCAGACCATACTCGGGGCTGAACGCAGAGAACGACAGTTAACTGAAGTCGTCACTCAAGCCGACGAATTACTGTCCGGCAACGCTTTCTCGGACGCCGAACAGTTGCTGCTCGATGCGATCTCACGATTTCCCGACGAACCCAGGATCACCGGACGACTGTCTTCGGCAATTCAGGGGCGGCGTGAGCTTGAGAAGGTCGCCGCCGCCGAACTCAGCGTGAGTCGCGCACGTCAATTGGCGGATGCCGGGGATTTGGAAGACGCCATCGCGGAACTCGACAGCTTCCTGGTGAAGCATGGCTCCCTGTCGGATGTCGACGCGGTCAAGCGGGAATTTTCCGGCCGTCTGCAAAGCCGCCTTCGGGCCGCATGGATCGCGGATCTTCGGCAGCGCATTAGTGCGGAAATAAAGGCGGCTCGCTTCGATTCCGCCCTCTCGCTCTCCGCTGAAGCACTGCGTAAATATCCGGATGACCCTGAGGTGACCGCCATCCATGCCGATATCGGTCGCCAGAAGATTGCCGCCGAGCATGCCATGGCTGCTGCCGATCTGACAAAGCGGCGGCAACTCCGTGCCTTATTCTTTGCGGAGTTCAGGAAGCAGGTCGGTGCCGAATTGAAAGCGGAGCGCTTCGACGCCGCTCTATCACTGGTCGCGGACGCTCTCCGGAAATACCCCGGCGACTCTGAATTCTCAGCCATTCAGGCCGATATCGAACATGAAAAGGCAAAGGCCTCCGCCGCGATTGCCAAGCACACGCAGGCTGCGGTTCACCTGGTCGAAATCGATGTCAGGGCCCTCCTTTCTCAGCAACAATGGGTGCAGGCGGAAGCGCTTCTGAGCGATGCCCTGCGCGAGTTCCCGGGCGAGCCCATACTCACCTCACTGCTCGGCGAGTTGGCGTCGGCAAAGCTGAGCGAAGAAAGAACCCTGGGTTGCATAGCCGCCATTCAGGAAGCTCTCAAGGCAGGCAAAGCCGCTCTTGCCGAGGCGATGTTACTCGAAGCGTTGAGCCAGTTTCCGGAACGCGCTGAACTATTGCGACTTCGCATCACGGTCTGCATATCGGTAGCGCGCGAGCATCTGAATGCACGGCGTCTGGACAGCGCTCGTCGCGCCGTCGACGAGGGCATTCGGAAATTCGGCAACGACAGCGGGTTTCAGCAGCTCAGTGCCGAAATCGGGGAAGCGGAACGCGCGAAAACGGCCGCGGACGAAATGATCGGCAAAGCTGCCGCCCTCGCCGACGAGGGCAGAGTGCAGGCGGCATCTCAGATACTCGACAACCTTCCCGAGTGGGCTGAGAACAGCGCAATCGCCGCGGAATTACGAACGCGCTGCATGCGGCTGGAGGCGTGGCAGTCGGGAGAGTTCCGCAGAATCTCCACAAAGGCAGAAGATTTACTCGCGGGCGCCCGCTACACCGAGGCCGTTACGCTCATCGAGGCGGCGGCTAAAGAGAAACAGCTTCAGCTACTTCTTGAGCCGCTCCTCGCCCGTGCTTTATCCATGCGGCAGGTCTCCGAAGCCATCGCCCGCAAGGTTGAAGAGATCCGCCGCGTCTTGGCCGCCGATGGCCCGGCCGCGGCACTCGCATTGATCGCCTCATCAGAAGCGGAAGGGCTAAATGATCCTGGCCTTCGCAGTTTGCGTGACCATTGCGAGCGGGAACTGGCGAAACCCTTCATTTCCCTTGCTGCCCAGCCACCTGCGCCGCCCATGCTGGCGGCGCAAGACAAACAGCCTGTGCTGGCGGCGCAGGACAAACAGCCCACGAAGAAAACGCGGATTGTTACATGGCCATCCCCCGCAGACAGCGCCCCCGAACTCTCCGCAGCCCCGAAGAAGAAGCGGGTAGCGCTGTTGGTTGGCGCACTGTCGGCAGGAGTAGCTGTTATCGCCGCCGTTCTCCTCAGGGGCCCGTCGGTGCCATCCGCAGCCCTGAGAGCGACTCCGGCCACCCTCGAGTGGACCCTCCGAAATGGAGCGATTACCCTTTCTCCCGGAACTCTTTCCATCGCCGGATCGGGTCAGAATTTCGAATTGAAGTCGAAGGACTCCTGGTTAGTTGCGGATCCGGAACAGGGGCAGGCCCCGGCAACCGTCACTGTTTCGCTTGCAGGAAAAGATCTCACGCCTGGCTCATACAGCAGCGAATTGCTCCTGTTGCAGAACGGTCAGCCCGATGCCCCGCAACACATTGCGGTCAACCTTCGGATTGAAGCCCCGCTCAACACTCCTTCTCCCGAGCCACCCGCCAGGCTTGTGGGCTATCCGCCGCGACTCTCACTGGACTATCAAATCACGAAGACATTGCCTCCGCCGCAGAAGATTACCATCACGGCATCCGTTGGCCAGATTCCGTTTACTGCGCGGGCCACCACCAGGGGTCAGAACTGGCTTTCCGTCTCGCCCCGCACTTTGACGACGCCCGCCGCTCTGACAGTCTCATTCAATCTCGCTGGTCTGAGCGCCGGAACCTATGAAGGTGAGATTGTTTGCCGTGCCGAAAGCGGCCAGACCATCGTCATTCCCGTGGATTTGACGATTCGGCCGCACCAGTTTTAGAGGAAAGCTATGAAATCGCGGATCTTTATTTTTATCGTTCTCTGCCGGTTGCTGAACGCGCAGGACAATCCGATGGCTCTTCTCGATGCCGGTGAGCGGGCGCTGACGAACGGCAACTACGTCCTTGCCGGCCAGCAAATGGATCGGGCGCTGCTGAGTGCGGGTAATGTTGTATTGCCGTCCTCCGACCTGCGGCGCGTGCTGCTCAGAAGCATGGAGGTCGCCGTTCTCAACGCTCAGTTCGGCAAAGCCGAAAAACTCGCGCCCCAGTTTCAGCAGATCGGCGGCCTCGAGGCGGCAGAGATAGTCCGAATGAAGATTGTGGTGGCCAGTTGCGCGGTCGCACGCGGTGATCTGGGCGCCGCCGCCGAAGCTGCTGACAGCGCTGTTGTATTGGCCAGGCAGCAACTGGATGCGACGAACGACTGGGCGGTAAACGCGCTGGCGGAGTTAGCTGAAGTCAGACGTCTCGAAGGCAATTTCGCCGATGCGCGCCAGCTCGCGGCAGGAGTTGCCAAAGCAACCGAAGGCAGGGCGGGTTCCCTGGCTTTATCGTATTCGGCGCTGGCGATACCCTCGGAAATCGCGTTAACGGAGGGCCGGATGGCAGACGCAGGAAGGTTTGCTGAAGCTTCCCGGTCGGCGCGGGCACTCCCTCTCCATCCGACATCATTGATGTTGCGCGAGTTGCTCGCAAGGATCGCAGTTGAAGAGGGCCGTGTCCCCGATGCTGCCGCGCTCATGGACGGGATCGGCGATAACGCCCGGCGTCAACTGGGACAAAACCATCCGTTCGTACTCGAATCTCTCCTGACCGAGGCTGCGATCTTATCGCGCAGAAATGCCTGGCAGGAGGCGGACGTAAGACTGGCGGCCGCTTCGAGCCTGATCGAATCAGCATCTGCCGACAATGAACTGAAGCTTCGTCTGCTTGAATTGCGCGTTGCGGCTCTGCTTGGATCTCACCGGGTGGCTGAGGCCGATACGGTTCTTGGAAAAGCCGTTCCGATGGCAGCATCGGCTGGCGCGGCTTCTCTGGCGATGGCCACGGTCGCCAATCTTCGCGGTGCTGTCGCCACGGAGCAACGAAAGTTTGACAACGCGGAAAAAAGCCTTCGGGAAGCGGCGGCAATCCTTTCGGGCCAAACTGAGGACCGCCAGCCCGTCCGCATGGCGAATCTCTTTTATACGGGATTGCTATACGACAACTGGGGAGATGGTGAACGCGCGCAGGCTTCGCTTGCAAAATGGATTGACTTACGGGGTGCGGCGGCTCAGGATGAGCCTGAAGCCGTTGCTCTCAGCATTCTGGGCCGGAATGCTCTTCGGCAGAGACAACCCGCCCTGGCCGTGACACTCATTTCGGCATCGATTGCCATTCGGAATGATATTGGCGGCATCTCCCCGGGCGAACTCGGCCGCGAGTACAACTCTTTGGGCGTGGCATCGCGTCAATCCGGCAACCTCGACGCTGCGATCGCGGCCTTTCTGCGCGCGAAAGAACTGAAGGGCGCTGCGGATACCTATGATCCGGATCTGAATACTTCTCTCTCGGAATCGTTGCTGGCCGCTGGCAGGGGACTGGACGCATTACCTTATCTTGAGAACCGTCTGCGACTGGTTAGCCAGGGAGATCTGAACACGAACGACGCTCTCAGTCTGGCCGATCAGATCTCGCGTCTCCAGTTGGCCGCGGGGCGTTTCCAGGATGCCGAGCGTCTGCTTCGGCAGCTCTACGAAGCCGGGCTCTCGGGACGTGGACCGGGGGCAAAAGACAGATTTTCTCTTCTGCAACGGCTCGCCGACGCCGGGGCGCGGTTGGATCATTATGAGGAAGCGTCAGCATATCTGGACGAAATGGCGCACATGCGCCTCTTGACAAAAAAATGGCCGGAAGCGGAGCAATTCGCCCGGCGAGCGGCTGAAATAGCCCAAAAAGCCCCCAGTTCCAGCCCGAGCCTGGCTTCCGCGACGAACGTACTCGCAGAGACGCGACTGGCGCAAGGGGCGCCGGACGATGCGGAATCTTTGTATCTCCAGGCCAGCGAGGCGCCCGGCGCCACGCAGAGGACTCGCGCGATCAGTCTGAACGGGCAGGGGGAAATAGCCCTCGCGAAGAAACAATGGGCGCAGGCCGGAGAACTTCTCAACGAAGCTCTGAAAGCTGCAGCGGATTCCGACCTTGTCGGTTCCGGAGTAGAAGCGGCGATCGTTGCGAATCTCGCCTCAGCCCAAAAATCGGAAGGTCACGGCGATCGGGCAAATGAGCTCTACTCGCGTTTTCTGACCCTTGAGCCAATGTCGCATCCTCCGCAGGACCCTCCGCTGCTCAATCAGTTGAACGAGTTGGCCGGTTTCTACTCGTTGCAGTCCGGTCGCGCCGACGATGTCCTGGATGTCTATAATCGCGTCCTGAGATCCAGCCAGCTTGTCTTCGGCGAACAAAGCGACGAATTCGCCCTGTCCCTCTATGATCTCGCTGAGTTTCAGCGAAACCGTAAGAACCCGGATGAGGCAATCCCATTGTATGAGCGTTCGTCGAAGCTGTATGAGGATCTGTACGGTTTGCAAAGCGATCAGGTGCTGAACGTTCGCAGTTCGATGGCTGCGGCATACCGGTCCGCCGGCAAAACGAACGCGGCAATAGAATTGATCGAACCGCTTGTACGAACTCCCGATAAATCCAATCTGTTCCAGGTCAACCTGATCGGGCAGTTAGGTGCCTTATATGCAGAAGCAGGTGATAACGCTGCCGCGGTTGCGAGTTACCGCAGTTTGGTCGATATTTTCGAAAACCAGTCGCCGGCGTATCTCAATTCGAAATGGCGTGGCGCTATGGAAGGGCTGATCGACGCCACCCTCAGCCAGGGCCGGGCGACGGATGCCGCCAGTTTAGTCAGGAACGCCCAGGACAGGATTCGCCATAGTGCGCCGCGCGCGGACACTGCCGCCGAGGTTCATCTGTTGCGGGCGTATGCGGCGGCGTTGCGGAAGAACGGTAACAGAAAACTGGCCGATCAGGTGGACGAAAAGGCGACCCAGGTCGAACAGCATCTGTCTGGTAAGTGACGCTTTCCGCCGCGCCGCACACAGGCGGCTCGCGTGCGCCGTAAATGTCTGAATAACAGGAATATCGATGATCGGCCCCGGGCGGGCGCCGAAGCCTTGTTTACGGTGGCGATACGGTTAACTCCGTCCCGATTCCTCGCGGGAATGCATTTGTGCGGTGATAATAGAGGCTTGCAGGAAACCTGGCGCACCTCAACCGTCCGGGCAGACGATTCCGCAATACGAGTTCGCGGCTAAGCCCATGCGAATTCGCATCCTGGTGGGTTGTGACGGTGTTCCGCCACGCCCAATCGATCGGAGCCGCTGCGCAGAGTTTAATTTTGAGTACGTCAGTAAAGCCAGGGAGATAACGTGGCAAGAGAAATCACGGAACAGGAAAAACGAGTAGCGGGCGAGATGCTGGCGAAGGCGCGCGCCGCCATGGAGCAAATCGATAGTTACGATCAGGCGCGAGTGGATCGGCTCTGTCGAGCAGTGGCGTGGGCCACTGCGAATATGGAAACCGCGACGAAACTCGCCAATATGAGTGTCGACGAGAGCGGTATGGGCGGCAGGACTCCGTCACGTCGCGCTAAAGTGCTGGGCATTTTGCGCGATGCGCTTCGTCAGAAGAGCATGGGCGTCATTGAAGAGATTCCGGGGACGGGAATTACGAAGTACGCGAAGCCTGCCGGCGTCGTAGCCGGCCTGATCCCGGTGACCAGTCCGTATGTTACGCCGGCGGGGATGGCGATCTATGCCATCAAGTGCAGGGATGCGGTGATCTTCTGTCCGCACCCGGCCAGCAAAAAAACCACCGCCGAGACGGTGCGCGTGATGCGCGCCGCGCTGAAGAAACTGGGCGCGCCCGAAGATATTCTTCAGTGCGTGACAGCTCCCAGTATCCCGATGGCGCAGGAGATGATGGCCATCTGCGATGTCACCATGGCTACAGGCGGTCAGGCGATGGTACGCGCGGCGTACAGTTCCGGCAAGCCCGCCCTGGGTGTCGGCGCGGGAAACGCCACTATGGTGATCGACGATACCGCCGATGTGGAAGGCGCAGCCAGGAATACACGCATCAGTAAGACGAACGACAACGGCTCCGGATGTTCCGCCGATGGAAACCTGATTGTGGACAGCACCGTCTACGACGCATTTCTGGCGCAGCTTCAGAAAGAGGGCGGCTATCTGGTGAACGCAAAAGAGAAGGCGTTACTCCTGGCTGCCTATTGGGATGCGGAAGGTCACCGAACCCCTGCCACCATCGCCCGTTCCGCGGACGTGGTGGCAAAACTTGCGGGATTTGAAATTCCCGCCGATAAAACGTTTCTCATCGTTCCGGAAGAACATATTGGCAAGGAGCATTTCTTCTCCACCGAAAAGCTGGGTATTGTCGTGGCTATTTTCAAATACACGGGCTGGCCGATGGCTCTCGACATGGTGAGGCAAATCTTTGAGACGGGCGGTAAGGGACATTCCTGTGGCATTTATTCGTACAACGACGAACACATCCACCAGTTGGCGTTAATGGCGCCCGTGAGCCGCATGATGGTGCGGCAGCCACAATCGAGTTCCAATGCCGGCACTTTTACCAATGGCATGCCGATGACTTCCAGCATGGGCTGCGGCTATTGGGGTGGCAACAGCACCAACGAAAACGTCTCGCTGAAGCATTATATGAACGTCACCTGGGTAAGTCGCCCGATTGCGGAAGACCGTCCGTCGGACGAAGAGTTGTTTGGCGAGTTTTACAACAGCGAGATCTTCTAGCAGCGTCCGCCATCAGGCGGCAAACCAGATATTACGGTATCGACGCCGTTACGTTTTGGCCGCGTGTGTCACGCGGCGAAATATGGCGCAAGCCTGCCCGGCAATAACGCCAGGTATTAAAGCAACAATAGCTTCCGCGTCGTAATTCGACGCCTCCGGGAGTGAATCGGGCGGGGGAAATCTGCGTCGATTCAGCAACTTGTTATTACCGTATCGCCACCGTTACTTCGTTGCTGTCGCGGCAAACCGGTGATAACTTCAGATCCATTGGTCGGTATCGCTCGCCTTGACGCAGCGGCCGTTTCAGGTTACGAGGAAACTATAAATGCGATTCACTGTTCGAATTCGTCTTTGTGCGGCTGTGGCAGCCGCGGCGCTCTTATTCGCGGGCAGTTCGATTGCCCAGACTGTTAACGCAACACTCGGCGGTACCGTCATGGACACAAGCGGGGCCGTCATTCCCCACGTAGCCGTCACTGCGACCGACATCGATACCGGGGTTGCCACGAAGGCGACCAGTAACGACACAGGGTCATACGAATTTCCCAGTCTGCAGGCGGGCAACTATAAAGTCTCGGCGGTCATCAGCGGCTTCAAGGAATTCGACTATGACAAGGTCACGCTGGACGTGGCCGCGCAGGTGCGACTGAATTTCACGCTGCCTGTCGCGAGCGGCACGGAGAAGGTGGAAGTAACGGCGGTGGGAGACTCTCCCCTGTTAGCTACTTCGCCGGTGGTGGGCGGATTAGTCACGGGCCAGCAGATTCTCGACCTTCCGCTGATCGATCAGTCGGCCACGAATCTGGCGCTGACGCAGTCGGGGCTCAACGGAGGCATCGGGGCCGGCGTTTCCGTGGTCGGCGGCCAAACGCAGGCGCTCTCGGTGACGCTTAACGGGATCAGCGTGTCGAACACTCGTCTCAACAGGGCCGGCGGACTCGATTCGTTCCAGCTGAATCAAACCGTCGATCTGGTGGAGGAGGTCAAGACGGTGACCAGTCCCGTGGATGCGGAACTCGGGCATTCGCTCGGTTCGGTCCAGATGATTGTTCGCTCGGGCACGAATAAATTCTCCGGAAGCCTCGTGGACGGCCTTCGTAATACAGATCTCAACGCCAACACGTTCTGGAACAATACGACGGGCGCCGCGAAGCCGATCCTGATTCGGAATCAGTTTGCCGGGCGCGTGGGCGGACCGATCCGCAAGAACAAGACGTTCTTTTTCTTCCTGTATGACGGCAATCGCCAGAGGACGACGGTAGCGGAGAATTCGACGGTACTGACCGCGCAGGCGCGTCAGGGCAATTATCGCTTTTTCCCCGGCGTAATTAATTCCAACGCCGCGGCCACCTCGAATCCCACGGTCGATTTCAGCGGGAATCCGCTTCTGCCGATCGGCTCGATGCAGACCATCAGTGTTTTCGGCAAAGACCCCAATCGCATGGTGGCCGACCCGACGGGTCTGATACAGAAATACATCGGGATGACTCCGCTGCCCAATAACTATCTGGTAGGTGACGGCTTAAACACAGCGGGGTTTCTGTGGCAGGTTCCAGAATTTGCCAACCGTAACCAGGAGACCGTCAAAATAGACCACTACTTCAACCCCAGCAATCACGTCAATGTGGTTTATACGTTCGAAAAGGACACCCAGACAGGCACTCCGCCGGTCTTCCCGACGGCTCCGGTAACCGCGCTCGACGTGGTCCCGTCCTACTTTGCCTCGGTCAACTACGACAAGATCATTAAGCCCACCCTGCTGAACGAATTCAAAATTGGTCTGCAGCATCCCAACATCCAGCAATTCAGCGGCGTGGACGCTTATCCGCAGCTCTACCCTTCGCAAAATGGCACGCTTTTCACGCCTGGCTTCTCCTCGTTTACCTCTCCGATTCCCGGAAGCATCGAAGCCGGACTGGTAGACCCGGTTTACACGATCGGCGACAGCGTGAGCTGGGTTCATGGCCGCCACTCCTTCAAAGCGGGCTTTCAGTTCGATGCCATGGGTTCCAATTCCTTCAACATCAACAACAATGTCACGCCCGCGGTCACGCTGGGCGCCGGCAGCACCGCAGTACAGGGGATTAACGACATCCCTGGTCTGGTGACGCAAAACCAGGGTCTGGCGACGAATATGCTGACCGATCTGACGGGCTCGGTTGCCTCTGTTGTCGAGGGCTTCGGAGTCGCCAACGGAAAGAATCCGGTCTGGATTCCATACCCGTCCAAGCGCGCGTGGCACCAGCGTCAGGCATACTCGTATCTCAAGGACGATTTCAAAGTAACCTCAAACCTCACCCTGAATCTCGGCGTCAGCTGGGCCTGGGCCGGCGTGCCGTGGGACAGCTGGGGACGTACTCCCTATCCGACGAACGGTTTCGGCGGGTTGTTTGGCATCTCGGGAACAACCTTCGACAACGCGATGTGGAATCCAGGCGCCGCCAACGGCTCTCTTACGCAGATGGTCACCGTGGGACCGAACTCGGCGAATCCCAATCGGCAGCTCTACAACGACTATTACAAAGCGTTTGCGCCCTCCATCGGCCTGAGTTGGGCGATACCCTACTGGGGAGCAAATAAGACGGTACTGCGCGCAGGATGGGCATGGTCGCGCCCGTTGGCTCAGAGCTTCCTGACGATCGACGGAGCGGTTCCGAACTTTGGCACCAGCGCCACAGTACAATCGGTGGCGCCGACGTTCCTCAATTCGCTCAGTCTGCCTCTGTCGCCAACCTTCACGAATCCGCTGCAAACCTGGCCGATCAACGATAAGACGCAGAGTATCTCGGCATACGATCCGAATTTCATGCCACCCGTAGTTCAGAACTTCAATGTGTCGCTGGAGCGCCAGATTACAAAAAGTCTGTCGATTGCGGTGCGGTACGTCGGTAACATGAGCACGCACCTGGCGGGAGGCTACAACCTGAATTTCCCCAACGTGGAGGAGAACGGAATTGCGGCGGCGACCAATATCACGGCTCAGGGTGGAAACGCGGCACTCTTTAATCAGTTGCTGATGGGGATCAATGTGCCGGGATCGGGAGTTGTCAACGGGACCACTCTGACTGGCTCGCAGGCACTGCGCGCTTACTCATCCACTTACGGCTTTCTCGCCGCCAACGGCGCCGGGAATATAGCCAATTTCTTCAACACGACGCAGTCGCTGCAGCCGACGGCGACAGCCGTCAGGGGTGGCCTGATTACCAACGCGGGTTTGCCTGCAAATTTCGTGGTGGTGAATCCGCAGTACTCCGGCGTCACCTTCACATGCGCCTGCGCGAACGCGGACTATAATTCGGGCGTCTTTGAGCTGAATCAGCGCCTCTCGACCGGCTTGGCGTTCCAGACCAACTTTACCTGGGCCAAAGTCATGCAGCTGAACGGTCAGAGCGATGGATCCGGCAGCTATCGCAATCCCAGAAACTGGAACCTCGACCAAACCGAGGCGGGTCAGAAATACAGCTGGAAGGCCAGCGGCACTTACAACTTTCCGCTGGGTGTGGGCCGAAAATTCCTCAACGGCACAACCGGAGTGAGCGGCGTGTTCAGCAATCTGCTGGGCAACTGGCAGACGGGCGCTATCCTGACAGTCAACTCGGGAAGCTATCTTAACTTCAGCTGCACGGGAGATCCGTTGGGCGGCAGCAATAACTGCTCCTCGGTCGGGCCTCTGCCGAGTAACCCGGGTCACGTGATCAAGGGCGGCAACGGCGTCACTTACTTCAGCAACAGCCTTTTTGGGCAGGTGACCGATCCCTACTGCGCTACGCTGACTACTCTGCAGAACCTGCAAAGCCGCTGCACGGACAAGGCGTTGACTTACAATGGCAACGTTCTGATTGAGAACTCGGCGCAGGGTCAGTTGGGTACGATGGCGGACGCCACCAGCTGGCTTGGACCCGGCTTGTTCGATCTCGATATGAATATGCTGAAGCGATTCAAAATCAAAGAACGTTACACCATGGAGTTCCGGATGGATGCGATCTCGGTGACCAATACGGCCCACTTCACGAATCCCAACATGAGTATCAACTCGACCAGCTTCGGGTTGATTTCGGCGCCGTCGTCGGGCGGTGGCAACGCGAATACGACGCCGTCAACTTTCTACGGCAATCGTGTCTATGTTGCAAATCTTCGGCTCAGCTTCTAGGTCTAGGGAGACCCGAACATGATCGCGAAGAGCATGAAGACCGGCTGAATTTGAGGCGGCGACCGGTCAGCAAGGTGAAACGGGCGGGCCGAAGGGCTCGCCCGATTCCGCGTTACTGTTTGGTCACGGTAAATTTGTAGCCGCTGGTAGCCATTCCGGGAGACAATCAGGTTTTGCAGTGCA
>Ga0302197_10002027_pt1 | contig 18978 bp, 16 predicted proteins | sample II_Bog_N2_1_FD_193526 | JGI IMG/M metagenome (GOLD analysis project Ga0302197, IMG submission 193526) | Peat permafrost microbial communities from Stordalen Mire near Abisko, Sweden - II_Bog_N2_1 | ecosystem: Environmental > Terrestrial > Soil > Wetlands > Peat | place: Sweden: Abisko...
TCTGCTTGATTTCGCGGCTCATGGCGCGGTCGGAGCGGCAGAGCAGGACGTCGGCCTGAATGCCGATGGAAAGCAGTTCCTTGACGGAGTGCTGCGTGGGTTTGGTTTTCAGCTCCTGGGCTGCGCCGATCCAGGGCACCAGCGTCAGGTGGACAAATACGGTGTTCTCGCGACCCAGTTCCTGGCGCATTTGGCGAATGGCTTCAAGAAAGGGCAGCGACTCAATGTCGCCCACCGTGCCGCCGATTTCAACAATGGTGACGTCGGCGCCGTTGGCGGAGACCTTGCGCATGGCATTCTTGATTTCGTTGGTCACATGCGGGATGACCTGAACGGTTTTGCCGAGATAATCGCCGCGGCGTTCCTTGAGGATGATCTGCTCGTAGATGCGCCCAGTGGTGAGATTGTTGTCGCGGGAGAGCGGTGCGTGAGTGAAGCGCTCGTAGTGTCCCAGGTCCAGGTCTGTCTCCGCGCCGTCGTCGGTAACAAAAACCTCGCCATGCTGAAAGGGCGACATGGTTCCGGGATCGACGTTGAGGTAGGGATCGAATTTCATCAGGTTAACGCGCAGGCCGCGGCTCTCAAGCAGGCAGCCGATGGAAGCAGCCGCAAGACCCTTACCTAAACTGGACACAACTCCGCCCGTCACAAAGACATACTTTGCCGACATCGATGCAACCTCTTGATTGAAATGTTGGGATTGGACGTACCTGGTGGGCACGCTCAAGTATGGCAGAGTTGAGGGCGGAAAAAAAGGGCAAATTGTGCCGGCTGATGAAAAAGGGGTCGTATCCATGGATAACCTCTTGGGGACCATAGGCTTGCAATCGGGGCGCGGATGGCGAAAGAGATCAACCATTCTGTTGGAGAGGGCGCCGGAAGCAGAAAACTCGGCTGGCGCGAGTAAGGAATTTGCCCCAAGCGGACGGCAGGCCTACGATACTTCGAGAAACAAACGGTGATACGGCCGATGATGGAACGAATCGAAATCGTGAAGACCGACATTACCACCCTGGCCGTGGATGCGATCGTCAATGCGGCCAACAGTTCGCTCCTGGGTGGAGGGGGCGTGGACGGGGCGATTCATCACGCGGCCGGCCCCGAGCTGTTGGACGAATGCCGCCTGCTGGCAGGGTGCAAGACCGGCCAGGCAAAACTTACCAGGGGGTATCGTCTTCCCGCCCGGTATGTGATTCACACGGTTGGGCCGGTGTGGAACGGCGGAGGACACAACGAGCGTGAGTTACTTGCGAGTTGTTATGTTTCTTGTTTTTGCATAGCGCGAAAGCATGGGCTGCGAAGTCTTGCCTTTCCGGCTATCAGTTGCGGCGTCTACAGGTTTCCAGTCGAGGAGGCCGTCGCAATTGCGATGCGTGAAACTGTAGCCGAGCTGGCGGGAAACGATTCAATCGATCAAGTCATCTTCGCGTGTTTTGGTGAGTTAGTTTATTCCTCTTATTTACAGGCTGCGGAGGGGCTTTACTAACTCGGGGAATGCGATGTTCCGGCATTCGATGGAAGCGGAATACTTCGAGAAACCGGCCATCATATGCATGCTTTTCCAACTCCGGGTAGGCTAGACTGCATTCTGTCTTTCGGATATGTGAGAATCGACTGCGCGGATGGAGTTTATTGTATTTGCAAAGGGAGAACGCGCCCTGCGTTTGCAGCCCAATAATGATTGTGGAAGCGGGGCAGATTGGCGAATCTGCCCCTGTGAGGGATTGCCTGTTAGAAGTTCAACGTTACCTTCGCTGTCAGCGCGCGCGGAGTTACATAGTGCGTACCGCTGAACGTAGACAGGAAGTTATACAAGGCGTACTTGTTGGTGACATTGATGGCTGTCAGATCGAGGTCGACCTTGTAGTGCTCCTTGTGGAAAATGTTGTTTTTCCCCAGCGATGCGTCGAACAGGTCGCGATGCTGAATGCGGGGCGGGTCGTGGTCGTTGTCGCCTGCGCCAGGAGCGGGAATATCGATGAGCTTCGAGGTTAGCTCATTCGCCGGGCAGGTGGAAAAGTAGGTTGCAGGATTGTTGATGTTAGCTGTAACTCCGTTGCATGCGAAACCTCCCTGAAACTCTTCATCCAAAGTTAAAGGGAGGGCGACACTCGCTCCAGTCACTGGGTTGGTGGTCGCGGCTATGTTGTTGTCCACCATCGCCACGCCCGCCACGCCGCCCGGCAGAGTGATGGAAGTGTTGGGGCAGGCAGAGTTGGGATCGGTCGGGCTGTAGCAGGGCGTTGATCCGGCCACCATGCCGCTGTCGAAGCGCCAGTTAAATCCACCCCAAAGTCCGCTTATGAACTTGCTGCCGGGTATTTCATATTGGATGTGAGAGTTCTGATTGAATTTTTCGTCGTGGTCGATGCGGAACGGATTCTCGGTAGCTCCCTGGGAGACACCGCCAGTAGCTCCGGCTCCAGCGACCTGGGGGGGGGAAAAGCGAGCGGCTACCGAGGAGGTAACGAGATACGCGCTGAAGTTGTGATATTTGGGAATCTCAATGTTTGCCGCATAGCCTGGGATCTTTGAGCTGTGCCAGTCGATGGGGAATGTGATGGGAGTGTTGCCCAGCACGCTGAAGTCGAAAGCATTGTGGGTGTACTTCCAGATGTACTCGGCGCTGATAACAATCTTCTGGCCTAGGGCCTGCTGGAACCCGGCATGGAACTCGTTGCGAAAGCCTGGCGCAAGGTTTTTCGATACGACTCCGGCAACATCTGAGGCGCAGTTCAGCAGCGGAGCGAGCACCGGGTTGGAGCAGCCTTCGCTGGAGAGGATCAGGTTCTCGTTGAAGGGCGTTTCCAGTGTGCGCGCGTAGGAGATACGCATTACCGTGGCGGTCGGCTTGATGTTATACGCAATGCCTACGCGCGGTTGAGCCTGGCTGGCCGTGGCCAGGCCGTTGTAGATGTCGCCGCGAATTCCCAGGTTGAACAGCCAGTTGCCGGCCTTCAACTGGTCTTCAATGAACATAGCCATTTCTTTTATGTCGGCGTGGCCGGCGAAGTTGTAAAGGCTGCCACCGCGGGTTAAGTCGTAGGGCGCGAGGACAGGAAGGAAATTTGGATTCTGGAGCGCCACTTCGCCGTCGCAATCCGCAGGGCCGGCGTAACCCGGAAGGGGATTGCCATTTACGTCCATGCAGGGTGAATTATAGGTTGCTTCCACCACGCCGAGGCTGTCGTTCTCATTGAGGAATGTCTGTCCGTATTGTGCGCCTATCTTGAGGTTCTGGATTCCCTTTACATAGGAGAAATCGGTGTGAACAGCGGAATTGGTGAGTGTGCGGTACTGGGAGATGGAGGCGGTTTGCAGGTTGGAGGCGCCAAGATCGGCGAGGGGATTGCCGCTCGGATAGTAGTTATATTCGTCCCTGCGAACAAATGCGCCAAGGTTGAAGACTGAGTTACTACCGATAACTCGGGTGTAGGTGGGCGAGATGTTGATGGTCCCAATTTTCGACCGCTGATCGGCGTCGCCAACCGTGCCAAAGGTGGGGTTGGCGCTGGTATCTGCGCCAATCACGTTTTGGACGTTCAGGTTGTCATAGGAGTTGGGGGTCTGGAACCAGGAGCGGCTGTAGTTCACGTCGAAATGAACTGAGCTGATCGCCGAGAAAGTATAGTCCACACGATCGAAAACGTTTTGCTCGTTGCCTTTGTCGTGGAAGACAGCGAACTCAGGGGGATCGAGAAAGCGTCCGGAGTTCATGCCGTCGGCTTCGGCAAAGTTGCCCCATTTTGTGCCGCCGTAGGCCAGGTCTAAGCCAACACCAGCCGAGCCGAAGGCGCCGTAGGAGCTGCTGATGCTGCCCGTGGGCTTGGTTACGCCCTGGCCGGAGCGCGTGGTGGCAACAATTACCAGGCTGGTTTTGCCGCCGTATTCGGCCGGTGGCGCGCCAGAGATGACCTCGATGGATTGAATCGAGTTGGCCGGAATCTGGTTGGAGAAGACCTTGCTCTGCTGGTCGGTGATGGACTGGCCGTCCACTGAAAACGAGTTGGACGCGTGATCGCCGAGGCCATGGAAAAGGCCGTTGGAGTCGGACGCAACGCCGGGAGTGGTTTCCGTAACCAGGGAACTGAGCGAGGAGGACTCGCTCTCCATGGGCACCTTGTTAAACAGGTCGCGGTCCACGTCGGTATGGAAGGTGGGGTCGGTTTCAACCAGGTCGCCGGTAGCTTCTACGGTAACGGTGGTTGCGGAAGTTTCGATCTGCAGAACGAGCTTCAGATTCGTTCCCACAACCGAGCGAATCTCAAGGCTTTGGCTGGAAGCAGCAAACCCATTTGCCGTGGCTGTTACCTGGTAGGGATTGAAGGGGACATTGGAGAAGACGAATTGGCCTGTGCCGTCTGAGATTGCAGTGCGATTGAGACCGCTGGATGCGTTGCTGAGATGAACGGTCGCACCGGGAATGACTGCGCCTGACGGATCGGTGACGGTGCCTCGAACAGCTCCTGCGTTGCCGCTTTGGGCAACCGCGGAGAGCGCTGCGAAGAACAGAGCAAGCGTGGGAAGAATACGGAAAATGCTGCCGCGATGGAACGGCATAGGAGGCCTCCTGAAAAATGTCTGTTGGATGCGAATGGTGGCCGCTGCATATGCGCACGCGGCATCCTCATTTGCAATAGGGGCGTTGTCCGAATGAGGCGGTTCAGCCTGCGAAGATGCGCCAGATCCTTGCCCCTTTGAGGGCAACGAACGGACCGGATCAGGATGAAGCGAAGGAATCGGGAAAACTGCCCTAGCAGCCGGCGGGAGGGGGGCGAGTAAAGAGCTGGGGATGCCAGTAACGGGTTATTGTCCGCGGCTCATAAACAAGGGTGCGGGTCTCGATCTGGACCAGAACTACTATTGCACCTGCGACAGCGACCGGCGCGGCGCTATGCATCACGATGCAGAGCGTGCAGTGGTCGGCATCGGTTTCCAGCGGATGCACGTGCGCAACCTGCACCACGGCAAACAGCGCGACCAAAAGGAGGCACACCACGGTGGCCACCGGCAAAGCGCCTGACTTTGCGCGGCGATTCCCGCGGAAATGTGTCTGCAATCCTGTCAAATCTTCGATCCCTGTCTTAAGGATACACAAAGTTGGATGCGAACGCGCGGAAGACGGTTACACAAGCCGCGCAGTTTTTGGACCCGGAAGAATGTCAGACGTGAGCGCAGCCGGTTCGTCTAAACTGTGTGCGGACAACCAAAACCAAATGGGTAAGAAGCGATTGAGAGACGTGCGGCGGTTGTGGACCGTGAGCCTGGCGGCGCTGCTGCTGGCTGGTTTGACGGCGCGCGCCCAGAAACCGCTCACCGTGAAGCCGGACGCTCCCGGCCTGGCGGTGAACCATCGTCTGATTCTCAAAGACGGCACCTATCAACTGGTGCGGAAGTACGAGATTGTGGGCGACCGGGTGCGGTACATCTCGCTGGAGCGTGGCGGAGACTGGGAGGAACTGCCCGTTGACCTGGTGGACTGGGATGCTACGCGCAAGTGGGAGCGGGACCATGCCGCGCCAACCACGGACGAGGCGGCTTCGCCGGCCATGAAAGAGGCTGCGGACATCGATAAAGAAGAAGCGGCCGAGCGCGAGGCAGAGAAGGCGCGCAGGCCGGAGTTGGTGAAGGGGTTGGAGTTGCCGGACGAGGACGGCGTGTTTGTGCTGGACACCTTTCAGGGCACGCCGGAGCTCGTGGAACTGCTGCCCACCGAGCTGAATGCGAATGCGAAGACGAAGCACGGCTTGAGTACCCTGAATCCGCTGGCCGGGCAAAAGGCCACGCTGGAGTTGGACGGCGCGCATGCCAAGGTTCATCTGCATGTGAATGACCCGGCCATCTTTTTGTCGCTGGCAACAAACGACGAAGTGGAGCAGGTTGTGTCTCACGCCATGACGGTGAACACGGGCGGCGCAACGGAGGTGGCCAGCCGCAAGCATGGCGCGCACTCGGCTAAGTCGGGCTTTGCCATTGTGCGCGTGGACGAGCGGCGGGCAGTGAGGATTGTGGGGGCCATCCACATGAGCGCGACCGGAACCGTGACGCAGGACGAAGATGTGATTGCGGCGAGGGTTGAGGTGTTGCCGGGGAAGCACTGGCTGAAGATCGCCCCGCAGAAGCCGCTGACGATTGGCGAGTATGCGCTGGTAGAGATCATCTCCGCTTCGGACATTAACCAATCGGTTTGGGATTTTCGCGTGGATCCGCAGTTGGGGGATAATCCGGGATCGATTGGGCCGATTTACAAGGAGCGAGAGAAGGAATAGCTGGGTCTGCGAGACAGTGGCATTTCCTGAGGAGTTCTACGCGACTTCCGGCGACTTTGCGCGCGCGAATTTCTGGCGGCGCTTTTCCCACTCATCGGAGTTGAAGAAGCGCGGGCCCACTTCGATCAGGCGCGGAATCATATTGAAGACGGCGACACGGCTCCAGGGCTTGCCGCCGCGTTGGCGAAATCCCTTTTCGTTGAGGTCGCTGACGATGCTGGAATAGGAGAAGTCCTGCACCAGCAACTCCATCATCAGCATCAAAGCCTGGTGCTCGCGGGGATGGACTTCGAGACGGCTGCAGTCGTCGGAAATACGCAGGCCGTAGGGGATTTCTTCGAAGTACGCCATCGGTGGCCTCCGGGGGTAATGCCTATGGGGAAAAGTGAGCATTTTGGATGCCAAACCGACTGCGGCATGCGACGCTTCCAAATGGCTTATTGGCAAGGACATTGCCCTCGGTGGCGAGTCCGTTCGCTGGAAGTAGATGTTCGGTTTCGCAAAGCCGTGTTCGCATTCGGACAACAGGCGGAGGGACGCCCGGGTCTCGCTCGCCGAGAGACCCGGGCATCCACGGATTCTAGGTGATGGGAACCAAGTGGCCGGAGATCGATACATTCAACGAGTAGAAGCTCGGGCTGTATCCTGCGCAGGCTCCCAGCACATACAGAGTATCGGCGTAGATCTTTACCGGCTGCGCGAGATATAGCTGGTTCTCACCCGGAAGGTTTACAGGGCTCGGCCCCGGCTGGAGCCAGAATTGCGTTTGCGGGCCTCCGTTCAGAGTTGACGCCAGGATAACGGAGGGCTGAACTGGGCCTGAGCCAGATTGCACGACACCATTGATGGTCACAAAATCGATCACGAGGCGCTGGCCTTGCGGGATGGCGACCGATTGCCCATTGAAACCGACGGTGAGATTGGCTTGAAAGGCAGTCTGCGCATCCATCGATTGCGTCGGCACGGGATTTGCGGCTGTGTTGGCAACCGTGACCAGGGCGGTTACCGCCGCGCGAACCTGGCGGGATGTGGCGAGACCGATCACGAGGCTGAGCCCGAGAATGCCCAGCGTCAACATTGAGATTCTTCCGAAACGTTTCATCTGATCCTCCGAGGGATGGTTAGGGGTTGAGGGGGGAGTTGCCGAACGTGCTCGCAATCTGGGCGAGTGGCGCCTTCGCGGGCTGAGGCCCACGATGACCTTGCTTCTTGATCTGCGGCATTTGGTCGGCAGGCTCAGGGCAGGCTTTGAAGCCGTGCGCTGCACGTTCCAGAGCCTTATTCAGAGTTTTCCTGGCAGTTCCTGCTTTTGCGGGAACCTCCGACGGCAGGCAGCGCCCAAACCTAGGAAAGCGAGTCCTAAAGCCCATAGGCCGTTGGGTTCCGGAACCGGGCTCGCCGATGCGGGCGTCGTGATATCGAGCGCCCAGTCGGCGGTGGGCGTGATGCAGGAGGTGTTTGAACCAACCGTGTTGCAAGTCTGAAGGACGCCCCCCGTGAAGTCACTGAATCCGTCGCCGAGTTCTCCATCGGTTTCGAATACCGCATTGGGAATATAAGCCGCGTCGGTGATGAGAACCGTATAAGTTCCGGCGGACAGCGCCTCCGACAGCGTGACGTCGCCGCAGACCTCGCCGCCAATATTCACCTCTCCCGCCGGAGGGCACCCCACGTAGGAGCCGGAGTAGCTGGACAGGTCGTCGGAGGCGCCGTCGATAAACGTTGCCGTGCTTCCCGTGCCGGCGAAGACGCCCACAAACGGATCGAATCCGCCCGCTGGAATCACGGTGTCCGAGGCATTTGTGCCGCCCCCGAATCCCCATGTCTGCACGCCCAGTACACCGCCCGTAGCCAGCGTTACAGTGAGCGCGTTCGAAGAATCTTCAGGGGATGCCAGAGCCCCGGTGTACGAGGTTGTGCCCGCGGATGCTGCCTGGACAACAAATAAGCCGGCCAACACAAGGCCAATTGCACGCATAGCTTTCCTCCCATTGATTCGCTCGCATACACAAGTGGCATGCGAATCGAAATTGTGACAAGGGCTCTGGAAAATGATGCTTTCCGCATTGAAGTTCCCAACCGGATCGGTGCGGGATGGCCGGACCGCATCTGACCAGTTTTGCGAAAACATGCTCAGATCGGGCGAGGCGGCGAGCCCCTGGGCTTGAAAAAATGGAGGCCGGGAGCACCTGGTAGGAGCCCTGGGGCAATCAAGCAATTTTTTTTTTTGATTCAGGCCAGCCGGCGATGAATAAAAGCAGTCTAAGCCGATAGCGGCTGTTCACGGTCGGCCTGTATACTGGGCCAACGAATGCAACTTGCCTAGGTTTCCTTCTCCCCTGAGGAACGCGCATGGGTCAAGATTCGATTCGACTCAGTCGGTGTATTTCGGCCTGCCAGGCGGGCCGCCGCTGTGTTGCGCTCGCAATCTTTGCCGTCGGCGTTGCAGCGTCCGCTCAGAACATAACGGGCAACATTGTAGTCAAGCAGAAGCTCACCAAGCGGAGCGTCACTCCTTCCGTTTCCATCTATCAGCGCGGCACGGCCGTAGAACTTGGAAAAGACGCTCCGGTGGATCCGCTGGAGTTTGAAAAGTCGCGAGTTGTGCTCTATCTGGAGGGGCCCAGTTCTGCGAGTATCGGCCCGGCGAGCTCCGACCCGAGCAGCCCGGCTGTTTTCACGATTGAACAGCTCAATCGGAGATTCTCGCCCGATCTGCTTGTACTCCCGGTGGGGTCAACGGTTTCCTTCCCCAATATGGATCCAATCTTTCATAACATTTTTTCGCTTTCAAAGGCCAAGTCGTTCGACCTTGGGAGTTATGACAAAGGCAAAACCCGAGAGGTGGTCTTCCCAAAACCGGGCGTTGTGGATGTCTACTGCCATTTGCACCCGAATATGGCGGCCACCATCGTCGTGACTCCGAACCGATGGTTTGCAAGATCGGACAAATCGGGGCAGTACCGCATTGAGGATGTGCCGCCAGGCAAGTACACCTTGGTGGCATGGCACAAATCCGCAGGATTCTTTAGAAAATCAATAGTCGTCGAATCCGGCCACGACTCCGTGGCAGATTTTTTGATCCCGCTCGGCGAACCCGGCGAGGAAATCAAACATTGAGTGCCTACTCGCGACCTTCGTCGGGAAAACAGGTGACCAGGCCATGCGCTATCGAATTCGAGTCTTTCTAGTATGCTTTGTTCCTTTCGCAGTGCTGTTGGCAGCCAGTTTCTGGCTGGTCCAGCAAATGGCGCAATCGACTGTGCGCGACAGCTTGCGTGCGTCCCTGCGCGAAAGCGAACTTGCGATTGCGCGCGTGCATGCCAAAGCCGACGCTCAGAATGGCAACTTTTTGAAAATCGCGGGAGAAAACGCGGCGCTGAAGGCCGGATTACAGTTGCTTCGATCCGAATCGGGAAACCCAGCCGCGCGCAGGACATTGGAAGATCAACTGCGCGAGCTTGGCGAGCACATGGGCGTCGATTTTCTGCTGGTATCCGCTCCCAGCGGCGCGCCGCTTGCTGGTGTCGTTCGCCAGCGGGGAGTGGACGGAAAGACCCAGCTGGTTCCGGCCGACACTGTCTTGTTCGAACATGGCAATAAAGGTCTGATGCGGATTGGCGGCCGCACGTTCCAGTTCGCATCGGTCCCGCTGGACGTGGATGACGGGAATATCGGATCGCTGTCGGTGGGCGAATATTTCGACTTTCCGGGGCCGGCGACTCCCGCTTTGCTGATGAATGACGGAAAAGTGATCCAATCGAATATTCCGAATGCGTCGCCTGCCGCGGTTGAGGCGGCTCTTGGAGGTTGCGGTGGCCAAACGGAATGCGATTTCCGATTGCGTGGCGTCAACTGGATTTCGGTTCCCACGCAGCTGTTTGGCGGCGGGTATGTCCTGCGCAGTCTTGAAAACGTGGACGAGGCAACGGCTCCCGTTCAGGCCAGGTTGCGCAATCTATTCCTCGCCATGGCCTTCGGTTCCATGATCATCGCACTGCTATGCAGCATTGTCTCGTCCCGATCAATCGTCAGGCCGATTGCCCAGGTAGTTTCGCACCTTCGCAACGCGGAGCGAACCGGCGAGCTGCCAGGGTTCACCGCCGAACTTTCATCTACCAGGGAGATCCGCGAGCTGGTTCAGAGCTACAATCGAGCGGCCGGATCCGTGCGCCATGCGCGGGAGAATCTGCAAAGGGCTTACGTGGAGTTCACCGGTTCTTTGGCAAGCGCGCTCGATGCCCGAGATCGTTATACCTCCGGTCACAGCTATCGCGTCAGCCTTCTCTCCTGTGAAACGGCGGCCGCAATGGGTCTTGGCCCCGAGCGTGTGGAACGGATTCGAATCGGCGCACAGTTGCACGATATTGGAAAGATCGGCATAGCCGACAGCGTGCTGCAGAAGCCCGGGAAGCTTACCGCTGAGGAGTTTGACATGATCAAGGAACACCCTGTGATTGGACGCCGGATTTTGGAAGGCGTGCAGGGCCTTGCTCCCTACTTGGAGGCTGTGGAGCTGCACCATGAAAACTGGGATGGCACCGGATATCCGAAGGGCCTGTCTGGCGAGGAGACACCGATCGATGCGCGCATCATTCACGTGTCGGATGCTTACGACGCCATGACTTCGGATCGGTCTTACAGGCGGGGAATGACGCATCAACAGGCCATCCGAATCCTGTCTGAATGCGCAGGAACGCAGTTCGATCGCCGAATTGTGGACGTGTTTCTTAAATTGCCGTTCAAGAATGCGGCTGGCACCGAGCAGCCGAAGGACGATCTGCGCCAGGCAAGGGAAGCAGTGGCAGTGGAGGCGGGATGAGAAAGGCTCTCCAGTTGTGGTTGGTCTTTGGGGTGCTTTGCCCCTGGATTGTGACTGCACAGGAAGCGAATTCGGGCCTCGATCTCCGCGAAACTCTCTCCGGCCAATTTGCGGCTTCCAACGTATTAACCGAGGCGCCGCGCTCCGGTGCTCCGGCGAGTGTTGGGTTCCGATCGGTGAGTTATCCCACGTGGAAGATCAGTAGCAATTGGACAGCCACCGGCGTGTGGCAATTCACCACGCGGCCGTATTTCTATGAAGACTTCTCAACCGCGGGCTACGGCGCGAACGGGGATCTATTGCAAGCTTCCTTGAATTACTCACGGGCATCGGAGCAGGGTTCCATTCTGATCCGCGCCGGACAGCTTCAAACCGTGTTCGGTTCCTTTCCATTGTTTTATGACGACATGGACAACGCCCTGGTGGATTTGCCGATTGAGTATGGCTACTATGGTGCGCCCGTATCCCTCTACGGCATTGACGGCGCACAGATGGATGGAACGCGCGGGAAATGGGATGGGCGCGTGCAGTTTGCCAACTCCTCCCCGGCAAATCCCCGGAGTTTATTCGCGCGAGATCAATATGGAAATTGGGCCGGGGGCGGCGGCTACACCATCCGCCAGGGATTGAGGGTCGGCGTCTCAGCGTATCGCGGGCCTTATCTGAACCGCCAGTCCTGGTACTTCCCCTGGGGAGAGGAGAGCCCAAGCAAACTGCCGGCCCACGCATTGGGGCTCGACGGGCGCTGGGCGTACGGGCACTGGACTGTACAGGGCGAATGGCAGGGTTTCGTTTTGCCATACACGGTGATTCCCACCTATCGCGAAAAGGCCGGCTATGGGGAGTTAAAGAGAGTCCTGAGTCCGCGCTGGTACGTGGCTGCCCGCAACGGCAACTCGCGCTCCAAAGCATCCGGGAACGTCGAGTGTATTGAGGCAGCGGCAGGCTTCCGCCCCGGCAGGCTCGAACTCATTAAAATCAGCTATGAGCTTGAGCATTACAGCACAGGCTCTGTCCGCAATGAAAACACGCTGGGGATCCAATTCGTCACTTCGTTCGATGTGGCCAAAGCACTGCACTAGCGTTATGTGACGCTCTGCCTGCCCGCTGTTTGCTATGGATGGCGGGTGATGGCAAGGATGGTGATTACGGGCAATCGCTTCTTGCCCTTGGTTTCATCGGGGCCGTAGCGCCAGAAGATTCGGTAAGCGCCGGGCGTTTTGTTCTGGGCGTAGGCTTCGAAGACTTTTTCGCCGTTTGGGCCGGCGAGCGACGTGAACTCGTGGGTATGAAGGCTGGGATGGTGCGGGTCAATCTCAAGGTAGCCGAGAGCCTTGCGAACCTGCTCGAAGAGCGCGGCATTCGAGGGTGAGTTTTCGAGCGCGGTGTACTGGGCATCGGCAGTCGGAGTGAACTTGATCTTCCTTTGCATGTATGTTCTTTCGCACTTGACTACTGCAACTTTCTCCCACGGTCGGCGTGAATTCGATCTTCCGTTGCATGCCTATGCCTTGGCGTGCTTGGCAAACCCTCCACGAAAAACGCTCTTTCCTTCAACCGACTCCTTCAATCCTCGCTTCACGCTGGCCAGGGCCTGAGGGTTCTCATACAGCCACATTTCCGAGGCGGGGACGGTTCTTACGGGATCGAGAATTAGCTGGCCCAGAGGGTTGCGGTAGATGTTGTACGCTGTTGCGCCGCTCAAAGCGCCGCCCAGCGACACGCGTTTTTTTGCATCGGGCTGGGCGAACTCCGTTACCAACTCGAATTCGGAGTTCTTGATTATGGTGGCGGTGGGCATGAAGAAAGATTATAACAAGTGGGATAAAATATCAAGTGGGATGCGCCCACATCGAACGACAGGCCACCCATTATCCGGGAGCGGGCAGTCGGCGAGGTGGTCGCGAAATGAAAGAGCTGCCCACCCACCTTATCCAATCTAAACGCAGGATCGTTTGACCCGACAGCTCAAGCCTGTTAGAGGACGTCGAGCGCGGTCAAGACGCCAAGAAGGCCCGTTCCCTCCGAGGATTTCACAAGCACTATCGGGTGTTGCTTCAACGCGCTGAGGGCCTTGTCGAGTCGGTCATCCGCTTGCATGGTCAGGCATTTGGCGTCAATCAGGTACACAGATGCCAAAGATTCCCAGGCCTGCTCAACGGTTGACGCGAGGCATTTCTTGCGTTTTTCCCCATTCCTCTCGGCTCCCAAGTACAACGCGACCGCTGCGTCTGACAGGACGTGCCAGTTTCCATTTTTATCAAGGACGGGAATATACGAGTATGAGTTCTCAAGCATCTGCTGGCGGACGAGGCTAACCAACTGCCAATATTCCGCATATGCTGGGTTTGGAACCATGAAATCCATGACAACCAGATTCATATAGCTTTTCAGCGCCTCCTCCAAAACAATCGCGAGCCTAATCGCGTTCTTAGTAAGGTGCCGTGCGTACGCGCCTTGGTGCACTGCGTCATTTCGAGCTGCGGCGACTAGGTCGTAGAGCGTTGCGAACGGTGCAAGCAGGCTCTTCAACCTTGGCTGCCTCCAGAGCGGTTCCGAGTCTGATCTCTGTGCAAGAGGCTTGAATTCCTTCATGTAACCAGAGAGGTCGCCGTACTTTCCATGATCGCCGAGCCGCTCTTTTGATAGGTGGCTTCCAAGTCGTTCAACGACATGGATAATCCCATAAAACGCTTCGGAATTGGCTAGGGCCGATAGGCGAGCGGAACGGAGTTCCTTTGCAAAGAAAGCAGCGGACTGTGGGGTTGGATCTGGCATTTGGAACCGTGCAATACAGCATACTCCCAGCCAACCTGGCGGGGCCCCGATACCGTCCCGTGGTGAAAGTCGGAAGTGCCGAAAAACCGTCCCTCAGGGGCTAAAGCCCAGTTTATTTTGAACCACTTACGGCACGACTGAAGTCGTGCCCTTTCAAAGCCCCGAGAAGCAACCGCAGGTCCTTCGACTCCCTGCGCTGCGCTCCGGTCGCTCAGGATGACAGCACGTTTTGAGGTCGCAGTTTGAGGCGTGGCGACGAAAGAATGTTTACTCCCGCACGCCGATGCCCAGCGCCTTCATCTTGCGATAGAGATGGCTGCGCTCAAGTCCCAGCAACTCCGCGGCGTGGCTGATGTTGTTGCGGGCTTCTTCAATCTTCTTGAGTATGTATTCGCGCTCGTAGGCGTCGCGGGCTTGCTGCAGCGACGAGAACTCCTCCGTCGATCGCGTGCCTGCCTTGTGAGTTAGCGGCGGCAGATGCTTGCGCTCGATGCGCAGCGCGCGCGGATTGAGGATGAGGACGCGCTCGATGACGTTCTTCAGCTCACGCACGTTTCCCGGCCAGTGATACTGCGAGAGCGTTGCGACTGCTTCCTCTCCAATTTCTACGCGCGGACGCCCGTATTGGCGACCGAACTCCGCCAGAAACTCGCGCGCCAGGAGCGGAATGTCCTGCTTGCGCTCACGGAGCGGCGGCACGGTGAACGGAACAACGTTGAGCCGGTAAAACAAGTCTTCGCGGAAGTTTCCCTTGGCGATCTCTTCTTCGAGGTCCTTGTTGGTTGCGGCGATGATGCGTACATCCACACGCAGGGGCTGCGTGCCGCCAACCGGCGTAAACATCTGGTCGTCGAGCGCGGAGAGGACCTTGGCCTGGGTTTTGAGGCTCATGTCGCCCACTTCGTCCAGGAAGAGCGAACCGCTGTCGGCGCGCTCCAGGGTGCCGCGCTGCTCGACGGGACCGCCTGGTTGCACCCCGTGCCGGTAGCCGAACAACTCGGCCTCAATGTGTGCCTCGGGGATCGCGGCACAATTCAGTTCCACGAAGACGCGATCGCGGCGCAGGCTTTCCGCATGAATGGCGCGGGCGATGAGCTCTTTGCCAGTACCTGATTCGCCGTAGATAAGCACCCGGCCATTGGTCGGCGCCATCAGGCGAATCTGCTGGCGGAGCGCCTTTACGGGAACGCTTTCGCCGGTGAGGACCGAGCCCACGTTGAACTGGCGCTTGAATTCGGTGTTTTCCGTGCGCAGGCGGCGGGCCTCGACTGCATTCTTCAGCACGATAAGGGTGCGATCGAGCGAAAGCGGCTTCTCAAGGAAGTCGTAAGCGCCCAGCTTGGTGGCCTTGACCGCCGATTCGATTGAGCCGTGGCCGCTGATGATGACTACTTCAGGGCGCATTTCGACGGCAAGCTTGCGCATATCGGCCAACACGTCGAGACCGTCGCGATCAGGGAGCCAAATGTCGAGCAGGACCACATCGTAGGGCGCGTCGCGCAGCAGCACCATCGCATCCGCGGCCGTGGCGGCGCTGGCCACGCCGTAACCTTCCTCGCGCAAAATATCTTCGAGCGAAGTGCGAATGTCAGCCTCGTCGTCCACCACCAGAATGTGGTTCATGAGGGCAATCCCCTCAGCGGAGCGACGGCGTTGGCCGCTGCGGCGACAGCGCCCTCAGGCGTGCCAGAACCAAGCTCGGCAGGCGGGACGGCTTCCATCAACGGAAGCCGAAGGAGGAAACGCGCGCCCTTGGGGCTGTTGGATTCGGCCCGCAACGAGCCGCCATGTTCCTGGATGATTTTGGCAGCGATGGAGAGGCCAAGACCGGTTCCTCGATGCTTGGTGGAATAGAAGGGCAGAAAGAGCCGCTCGCGAATCTCGTCGGTGAGTCCGTGACCGGTGTCGGAGACGACGACCTCGACCGCCGCGCCATCTTCGCTGAGCGAGCTGTGCAGCCCAAGCACGCGGAGCAGGCTGCCCTGCATAGCCTCTGCCGCATTATCGATGAGGTTGGCGAGTGCGCGTCGAATGGCTTCAGGGTCGGCAAGGACGGTTGGCAGTCCGGGTTCCAGATCCCATTGGACGGTTATGCCATCGAGGCGGCCCGCAAACAGCGCCAGCGCCTCCTCGGCCACCTGATTCATATCGCAGGCCCGGGGTTGCGGAGCGGGGAAGCTGGCCAGCGCTGAAAATTGATCGACCAGCGTGCGCAGAGTGGCCACGCAGCCGAGGATCACCTCGCTGCATTTGCGGATAACGTTGGGCGAATCGATCTGGCCTCGATCGAGGTGCCTTGCGATGCGCTCGGCTGAGAGGGCAATGGGGGTAAGCGGATTCTTGATTTCGTGGGCGACGCGCTGCGCCACCTCTTTCCACGCAAACTGCCTCTGCGCGCGCAACAGTTCGGTGGTGTCTTCAATCACCAGCACGGTTCCTTGTTGGCCGTGAGCCAGCTCGAGCCGCGCGCTGGTAACGGCCAGGTGGATGGTGCGTCCTCGGGAAAGGAGTTCTATTTCAGTGGATGCAGCTCCCATGCGATGTCCGCGGCGGATGACGCCAGCCAGTTCTTCGGCGCAATCGGCCGACAGCAGGTTTTCGATTCTCTCTCCGCGCAAACTCAGGTCCGAGCGGCGTCCCATGAGCGCGGCAAAGGCGCGGTTGGACTGAAGCACAACACCGGCGCCATCGAGCGTTACCACGCCCGAGGGAATGGTCTCGACGATGGTCTCAAGCTCACGGCGGCGCTCCTCGATAGCCAAATTGGCGGCGGTCAACTGCGCAGAGGAGCTCTCCGCCAACTGTCGGCTGCTGTCAAGATCGGCGGCCATGTGGTTGAACGACCGGACCAGTTCGCCCATTTCGCCGGTGGCAATCAGCGCCACGCGATGGTCGTACTTTCCGGCGGCTATCTGATCCATTGAGTCGGCGAGGGCTTCAACGGGCCGCGTGATCTGCTTGGATAAAAACAGAGCCAGCCATACGCTTGAAAAGAATACAAACACAGTAATCAGCAGCAAGAGCAGAATGAAGATGGTGCGAATCTGATGGCGTTCGCGGAACAGCTCCCAATAAGCATCCGCGCCGGAACGGATGCGCATAGCGGTCTGGCTCAGCCCCTCCGGCATGGGCAGCGCGACTACTACCGCGTTGCCTGAAGGCGCCGCGGACATACCCAGCGCGTACTCCTGATTTCCGATCTTGATCACCGGCTCATCGCTGCGCTGGGCCGCGGAAAGCAGATTGGCGGAAAGCGGCCCATGGAGGGGTACGGCATTTCCGCGTTCGCCTTCCTCCAACCAGGGAATCAGGCTGGCGTCGCTGGATTCAGGTGGGGCCTGATAGCCAGCCACCGGCCTCAGATTCTTCCCATAGACAACGGCAAAACCGCCGGCCAGGGTAATGCGGTGAGAGGCCAGCTCGTCCTGAAGCGCCTGCGGGGGGTGGTCCGGAGTGCCCGCTGCCGCAATGGACTCGGCCTCAACGCGCGCGTTGTTGGTAACGTATTGCGCCAGTTGAAGCACCACGCGAGTGGAGTCCACACGCATCTCAGAAGTGTTGGGCGAGAACCAGCGGTCGATGGAGCGGTTCATCAACTGAAAGCTGAACAGGTACATGAAGACCGCCGGTGTAAGGGCGATTAAAGCCGCGCCCAACACCATGCGTGTGCGCAGCCGCGCTCCCAGCGCACTGCTGCTTTGGCCGGCATAGAGCTTCAGAATGTTCCTCATCAGCAATATAAGCAGCACCAGCAGCAGCAGGAATACCAGCACGGTGAGAGCGGTGAAGACCAGGGTCTCGCCGGAGGTTTCAGGATTCAGAAAGCTGATGCTTGAGGTGTTCCACCACCCGAGCCCGCCCAGCAAGGCGAAAACCAGCAACACCCCGAATGCAAGCAGGGCAATGGACCGGCGTCGCGGATCGCCTGGAAACTTCATGGGGCGATTATAGAGCTAACAGCGATCAGGGGTCAGGGGCAGGGATCGGAAAATTGAGAACCCCCCGGCTTTTACCGGAAGACGAGCATTTGCAACCAGCCTCCCCAAATGTCGCTCCAGGCATGAGCAACGATGTTTGCGCGTAGGTTTTTGCGCCATGCGGCGAGGATGCCATAAAGAACTCCGAGGACGCTGATTACCACGACGTTGGTCCAGCCCTGGTAGCTGTGAAACAGGCCGAATACCAGGCCCTGCGCGAGCACTGCGACCACGATGTTCCCGCTCAGCGCATGGAGTTGGCGCTGCAGGAATCCGCGAAATGCCAGCTCCTCGCAGATGCCGGCGGTGATGGAGACCCCAATAAAGATCAGGATTTCAAGCAGGCTTTGCGGCACTAGGCTGGCAACCGACTTCGCGCCGCCGGCGTCCCCGATAGCGGCGAACAACCACCGAACTCCATAGGCAGCACCTTCCCAAAGAACCCAGAACGGCAAGGCGATGGCCAGGTCTGTGAGCACATCGTTCCACGACGTCCATCGATCGCCGGATAGAGTCTTGATGTCGCCGCCGAAACGATGCACGCCAGCCCAGCAGTAATAGAGCAGGGCCCAATCCATAAAGATGGCGCTTAGGTAAATGGGTATGGCTTGACTGTGGCTGGCCAACTGGCCGGACGCAGTTCCGCCACTGCCGCCCGTCGGCGCGTGCTGCGCAAGAAAGCCAAAGGCAACAACGCCGGCCCCAATCAGCAGAAAGCCAGCGAGCCATCCCCACGACGCAATCTGCTGCGGCCTTTGGTGAGCTTCGGGACTTGCTGCGCTGAGTTCCTCATTTACCTGCATGATTTTTCCCCTTCCGAATATCTGCGTGACTCCGCTGTTTTCTGGCGAGCTTGTTTAATTCGGCTAGTGTCTCTTCCGCCCAGGCCAGGTGGGCTTGCATTTCCATCTGTCCAAAGCGCACGGCCATCTGCCAATAGGGCGCACCCGGATACTTCGCGTTCGCGTCGATTCCTTGCTGCTCGGCTTGCTTGAGTATTTCGAGAAACGCGCTGTGTTGCCCGGCCATGTGCTCCACGTACCCAATCAGGATTTGCGCGGGAACTTGTTCGCCAAAGAACAGCTTGAGCAGCAATTCGTTGCGCGGAATCTCCGGTTGCGGCGGCACTGCG
>Ga0302197_10002032_pt1 | contig 18956 bp, 17 predicted proteins | sample II_Bog_N2_1_FD_193526 | JGI IMG/M metagenome (GOLD analysis project Ga0302197, IMG submission 193526) | Peat permafrost microbial communities from Stordalen Mire near Abisko, Sweden - II_Bog_N2_1 | ecosystem: Environmental > Terrestrial > Soil > Wetlands > Peat | place: Sweden: Abisko...
ATTGTCGTTTTTGCGAGGAATGCCTAGGTGCGGATTTGTCACCTTCAAAATGGCAAAGACGCCGCGCCACGGTCCTGGATATGCGGAGCGCTTTTCCGCAAGTATTTGGCTCAACAGCAAACGGAAAATTGAAAGTGGCAAGGATCGAAGAGCGGGAATTGGAGGGTCATCGCGCCGAAATAGTCGCCGATGTCAAGAAAATGGTCGAGAAGTATCGCAAGATTTTTGATTGGGATGTGCCGGATATCGATCAGGCTGCAGCCGACCGGCTCATCTTGTCGGAAGTGCGCAAGGCCTTAGGTGAGCTTGAGCAAAAATTGCTTGGCTAACGTCATCCGCAGTACGCGAAAATCGTAGCGCCCATATGAAGTGATATGGAGGAATACATGTTAGGTCCGCTCGGCGGCTAAAGCTGGTCGGTTGTCCAGGTGATCAGATCGGTTGCAATGCGCGCAAAGGCCTCGTTGAATGCGGCGACGGCGGAGAGCGGATCGAGCTTATCGAGCTTCTGGCTCTGCTGAAAGACGCGAGATGCCACAAGGTGGCCGTTCTTGGCGATAATCCGCGCCGAGAATCCGATCTCGACGGTCAAGCTTGGATCGGTCTTGATCTCGAAAGTTCTGACATCGATAAGAAGCTGATCATCCGCCTCCAGGCCATCGATTGGACGTAGGGGTGCGTGCGCAATGTCGTAGTTCTCGAAACTCTGGATCAGTTTCGCCTGAAGCAGTTGTGGAACGCTGTCAGCCCATTGAAAGGTCTGGAAATCAGGATCGTCTTGACTGGGCGAAAACAGCATCTTTTGTGTCTCAAGCATCACGACCGCCGTGGGCACCGGAATGGCGATCTGTCCCTTGATTGCCTTCCTGGGGTCCGGGAAATTGTCGGGGGCACGCAAGTTGTAGGCAAGTTTCGGCGCCACCGCGGCGCCGCCTCCGGTCATCCTTTCGATGCCGGTGACGATGCCATCGAGCCCTCCGGTGTTTTTAGCTAGACCCGCAGAGAATATCTTCAGGTTAGCGATCGTGCTTTTTAATGGCTCCGCATTGTCAGCGAGCACGGAATCGACGCGTAACAGCGCATTCCGCGCCGCCTGTGTCATGCTTTGACCGGCCGCCGGGTCGGCGACGAGCGTCTGTGTCGCGGTTGACACGCCGGTCTGTTTGCCGCCTTCCAGCGCAATTACCGGCACGCCGGTCAGGCCCTGGAAATCGAGACCAACTTTCGTGTCGGCATGCACCGGCGTGCCCGATGTCACAGCGATGGTGGCGTCCACCTGCTGCGGCTTATCCGCGACCAGGCTGAGATGGGTGATTTCTCCGACGCGAATACCGTCAAACAATACGGCGGCCCCGACCAATAGCCCTGAGACCGGTCCATTGAACTGTACATGGTGGACTGTCCGGGAACCAGTTCCGGCGGTGTTATGGAGCCAGAATACGAAGCCGAAGACCGCAGCGATCGCCGCCAGAACGAAAGCGCCGACGATGATAAAGGGAGCACGCGTTTCCATTGTATCTAACTCGCTTCGGGTTGCATCATGAGGGAGCGCTTGCCATGGAAGTAGGCCTTCACCCATGGATGATCGCAACGGAGCAATTCGCTCATGGTGCCGATGGCCACGATTTTACCGTCAGCGAGTGCTGCGACACGGTTGCAAACCGTATTCAAGCTGGCGAGATCATGGGTGACCATGAAGACCGTCAGCCCAAGCGTCGCCTGCAATGTCTTGATGAGTTCATCGAACTCGCCCGCCGCGATGGGATCGAGACCGGATGTCGGTTCGTCAAGAAACACGATGGCGGGATCGAGCGCGAGAGCCCGCGCCAGCGCGACCCGCTTCGTCATTCCGCCGGACAGCTCGGAAGGAAACTTGTCGCCGTCCTCTGGCGTCAAGCCGACCATTTCAAGCTTGGCGGTCGCAATCTCATTCATCAGCGAGTCGGAAAGGACCAGCTTCTCGCGCATCGGAAACTCGACGTTTTGCAGCGCCGTCAGTGACGAGAAAAGCGCGCCCTGTTGAAACAGGATGCCCCAGCGGGTACCGGCGCTGTGAGGACTGCGGTCATGGATGCTGTCGATATCGACTCCCAAGACCTCGATGTGGCCACTCCGTTTCGGAAGAAGTCCGATGATCGTCCGCATCAGCACAGTCTTGCCGCCGCCGGAGGCGCCGACCAGACCGAGAATTTCACCCCTTCGAACGTCGAGGGAGAGATGGTCGATGACGATTTGACGGCCAAATCCCACCACGAGATCCCGAACCCGAATAGCAAACTGGTCTGATGCGCCGTCGGCCATCACATTCCGATCGAGGCAAAGAAGACGGCGAAGGCGCCGTCGAGCACGATGACGAGAAAGATCGACTTCACGACTGAAACAGTCGTTTGCGAGCCCAGGGATTCCGCGCTGCCCTTGACCCTAAGTCCTTCACTGCATGCGACAATTCCGATCACGAGCGCCATGAAGGGGGCCTTGATTATTCCAACCTCGAAATGGGTCACAGAAACGGCCTCATGCAGCCGGGCAATGAAGATCGGCGGGCTCATCCCGGCATACAACCAGGCGACCAGGCCGCCGCCATAGAGAGCAGACATAGCACCGATGAAAGCCAGGATCGGCAGCGCGCAGACCAGCGCGATAATCCGCGGCAGGATAAGGACTTCGACAGGATCGAGGCCCATGGTCGACAGGGCATCGATCTCCTCGCGCATTTTCATCGATCCAAGCTCAGCCGTGTAGGCGCTGCCGGACCGTCCGGCGACCATGATAGCGACAATCAGGACGCCGATCTCGCGCAGCACCAGGATGCCGACGAGGTCGACGACATAGGATTCCGCGCCGAACTTTCGAAAGTGAAAGATGCCCTGCTGGGCGATGATGGCGCCGATCAGGAAGGTTACGAGGGCGATAATCGGGATGGCGCGCCAGCCAACTTGATATAGATGAAAGACCACAGAAGTGAATCTAAGCGATCGCGGCCGCCGCAAGACGCCGAATCCGGCCGCTCCCAGCGCTCCCAGCATCTGCAGAAAGACCGAAACGTCTTTGACGGCGCTGAATGTCGAGCGGCCAACCGTTTCCAGTCGCGCAAGCAAAGGGTTCTGCTGTGGCCGGCCCGCAGGCTTGTCGCGGTTGACAAGACTGACATCTTTAATCAGCCCCGCATAGCGGTCGGCGACCCCGACGACGGCAACGGGGTGACCGGATGCCCGCGCGAGCCGGCAAATTTTCTCCAGCAACCATGCGCCGAGCGTGTCGAGCTCGCGGACGCCGGCCATGTCAATCTTAAGACCTTTCGTCCGTTGCAGCTCGGGCGAAACGACATCGAAGAGAGTTTCAAGAGCCGTGGCGTAACCAGCCGTCCAGGAGCCGCTCGGGGTAAGCTCAAGCGTGTCGCCATGAGCCGCCTCGCCCAGAAGGGGTACGGAACTCAATCCACTTGCCGGTAACAAACAACAGGCGGCCTGTTTCGCACACCGCGTCCATCAGCAGACATCTTGCATACCTTGTCGTGCCGGATGAGAAGCTGCCGGTGTCATGTCAGAGGAAAGTTCTCTTATGCGAAAAGGTTCCGCTGATCGTAGTAGGAGCCTACAGCGATCTGGAAAGTGCTGCCAGCGAAACGCGTCTTTGACGAATTGTCCAAGAAAGTCTGGTCAATATTGGCCACCTTGAACACTACTATCTGGAACCTGAAATCCCAGCCGATCACCGGCGCATTTGTGACGGGGGCGCCGCTCGCCGAGCGGCTATCCGGGCATGAGTAGTTTCCGAGCCTGTCGCTCGTGCATGCGTGATGGCTAAGTCCAGCCTCGACCTAGTTGAATCGTAGGGCGGCAGATATTGCCGGAAATATTGTGTGAATGTGCTCCTTCGTGCGAAGGCAGTTGTCTTGAACCACCAATTCGGTCTTGGCGACATGCCTCCTGCGCGGGCGCTTCTAGCGAGTCTCAACGACGGCGCCCGATTGTATTAGATGGAAGGCTTGGATCATGGGAAAAATTATCGGTATTGACCTCGGCACGACGAATTCTTGCGTCGCCGTCATGGATGGCAAGACGGCCCATATTATCGAAAACGCAGAGGGGACGCGCACTACACCATCTATTGTCGCGTTTACAAAAGATGGCGAACGGCTGGTAGGTCAGCCGGCAAAGCGTCAATCCGTAACCAACCCCGAGAATACGATCTTCGCGGTGAAGCGGCTTGTCGGCCGTCGGTATGACGACCCAATGGTTGAAAAGGACAAGGGCCTGGTGCCCTACAAGATCGTGAAGGCCTCCAATGGTGACGCCTGGGTGGAGGCTGACGGCAAGACCTACTCCCCGTCGCAGGTCTCTGCGTTTATCTTGCAGAAGATGAAAGAGACCGCCGAAGCCCATCTCGGCCAAAAGGTCGATCAGGCAGTGATCACCGTTCCGGCTTACTTCAACGACGCCCAGCGTCAGGCAACCAAGGACGCGGGTAAGATTGCCGGCCTCGAGGTGCTGCGCATCATCAATGAGCCGACCGCGGCAGCGCTGGCCTACGGCCTCGACAAGCAGGCGCAAAGCAAAATCGCTGTTTATGACCTTGGCGGGGGCACGTTCGACGTTTCCATTCTTGAGATTGGCGACGGCGTGTTTGAAGTGAAGTCCACCAATGGCGATACCTTCCTTGGCGGTGAAGATTTCGATATGCGCCTCGTCGGCTATCTGGCTGACGAATTTCAAAAAGAGCAAGGTATTAACCTGCGCGGCGACAAGTTGGCCTTGCAGCGTCTCAAGGAGGCTGCCGAAAAAGCCAAGATCGAATTGTCCTCGACGACGCAGACGGAAGTCAATCTTCCATTCATCACCGCCGATCAAGCCGGACCGAAGCACCTCGCGATCAAGCTCACCCGCGCGAAATTCGAGGCCTTGGTGGATGATCTCGTGCAGAAAACCGTCGAACCCTGCCGAAACGCCCTCAAGGACGCAGGACTTTCGGCAGCAGAAATCAACGAAGTCGTTCTCGTCGGCGGCATGACGCGCATGCCGAAGATTCAGGAAATCGTAAAGCAGTTGTTCGGCAAGGAACCGCATAAGGGCGTTAACCCGGATGAGGTGGTCGCCATCGGCGCCGCCATTCAGGCCGGGGTGCTGCAGGGCGACGTCAAGGACGTGCTCTTACTCGACGTTACCCCGCTCTCTCTTGGCATCGAGACACTAGGAGGGGTATTTTCGCGCCTGATTGAGCGAAATACAACGGTGCCGATCAAGAAGAGCCAGGTATTCTCAACCGCCGAAGACAACCAGAATGCCGTCACGATCCGCGTGTTCCAGGGCGAACGCGAGATGGCGGCCGATAATAAGGTGCTCGGTCAGTTCGACCTGATGGGCATTCCGCCGGCTCCGCGCGGCGCGCCGCAAATTGAGGTTACGTTCGATATCGATGCGAATGGCATCGTCAATGTCCAGGCAAAGGACAAAGGTACCGGCAAAGAGCAGAGAATACAAATCCGGGCTTCTGGTGGTTTATCCGCAACCGATATCGACAAAATGATCAAAGACGCTGAAGTGCATGCGGTCGAAGACAAGAAGCGCAAAGAGGGGGTGGAGGCCAAGAACCACGGCGAGGCCCTTCTGCATTCGACCGAAAAGACCGTTGCCGAACACGGATCCAAGGTCGGTGATGCCGAGCGCCGCGCGATCGAGGATGCCATGGCCGGCCTGAGGGAAGCCCTCAAGGGAGAGGATTCCGGAACAATTGCCGCGAAGACAAATGAACTCGCTCAAGCCTCAATCAAGCTGAATGAAGCAATCTCCTCGCAATCGCAGGATGACTCTGGCAATTCTAGCCGGCCGTCGAACAACAACAAAGAAAATATCGTCGACGCGGACTTCACCGAGGTCGATGACGAGGCGGGAAAAAAGAAGTCGGCCTAGGCGTCCACGGATGCAGGTCCCGGCGTTGCCGAAAATGACGTCGACGGGGCCGTAGATGGTTTTATTGGTTCGTCGGATAGATGGCCTTCGTCCTGCGACGCTACTCTCGCATGTCCCGGGTTCGCTTAATCCAGATTGAAAAAAGCATCCAAGGACCCCATCAATGTTTATAAATTGGCATATGCGGGAGCAAATGTCTTCCCAGGTGGAATGATGAACCGAAGCTATCCTGATTGGATGTGGGCGGAGGCCTGCGCAGTGCTTGTGCAGGCGGAGCGCCTTCACAAGCATATCTTTCGACCTCGGCGGTCTGTCGGATCGGGACCTTCATGGGAACCTCCGATGGATATTCTCGAGACCGATCTCCAGGTACTGGTTCTCGTAGCCTTGCCTGGCGTGAGCCCGGAAAACGTTGAAGCGATAATTGATGATGAAGATCTCTTGGTGACCGGAATTCGCATCCTTCCTTCCCCGCTCCGGACGGCCGTCATCCACCGGCTGGAATTGCCGCAGGGTAGGTTTGAACGACGAATACGACTTCCCGCCGGGCGTTACCAGCGCGTTCATCGATCTGCAGTGGATGGCTGCCTTCTCATCACCTTGGATAAGGCTGGAGCGTCCCATGGATGAAACGGAAAGCGTCCAGGCGGTCGCGGGAGTTGAGCAAGCAGTTACTGCAAGCCCGCCGTCGGACGCGCTAATCATTATTCCAGTCCGCGATCTCGTTCTGTTTCCCGGGATGGTGATACCAGTCACTGTTGGGCGAGAGCGATCGATCGCGGCTGCGCAGCACGCCTTGCGCAATCAACGGCAAGTCGGAATTTTGATGCAGCGTGAGTCCGGGATTGCGGAGCCCGTTGCGACCGATCTTTATCGCATGGGTACGGTCGCCAATATCATCCGCTACGTCACAGGGCCCGACGGTTCGCACCATCTCGTGTGTCAAGGTGAAGAGCGTTTTGAGATTCTTCAGTTTCTGAACGGCTGGCCGTTTCTTGTGGCGCGCGTGCAGCGAATTCCAGATACAAGCGTAACCCCGTTGACGTCAGAAATCGAAGCTCGCTTCCTGCATCTTCGTACCCAGGCTTTGGAGGCATTGGAGCTTCTGCCGCAGGCGCCGCAACAGCTGGTGGAGGCCGTTCAATCGGCGAATTCACCTGGCGCACTGGCCGATCTTGTCGCGTCCTACATGGACGAGAATTCCGAGGAAAAGCAGAGCATTCTGGAAACAATCGACGTTGCTGCACGAATGGAGAAAGTTTCCCGAAGTTTTGCCCATCGAATCGAAGTATTGCGTCTCTCGCAAGAGATTGGCCAGCAAACCAAGGTAACGCTGGACGAGCGGCAGCGCGAAATACTTCTGCGCGAGCAATTGGCGTCGATTCAGAAGAAGCTGGGAGAAGGCGAAGAAGGCAAAGCAGCCGAGATCGCCGAGATCGGCAATGCTATTGCCAAAGCGGGGATGCCGACAGATGTGGAGGAGCAGGCACGTAAGGAGTTGCGACGCCTGGAGCGCATGCCGGATGCTGCCGCAGAATACGGAATGATCCGCGCCTATCTGGACTGTCTGATCGAATTGCCATGGAGGTTACCTGAGGAAGATCCAATCGATATTGTTGCGGCTCGTCGAATTCTTGACGAGGATCACTATGGTCTCGACAAAATTAAGCGCAGGATCATTGAATACCTCGCTGTTCGTAAGCTGGCCCCCCAAAGCAAGGCGCCCATCATCTGCTTTGTTGGGCCACCCGGTGTGGGCAAGACCTCGCTGGGTCAGTCGATAGCTCGGGCCATGTCCCGCAAATTCGTGCGGGTCAGCCTTGGCGGCGTGCATGATGAGGCGGAAATCCGAGGCCACCGGCGTACATATATCGGTGCACTTCCCGGCAACATCATCCAGGCCCTGCGTAAGGCCGGGACGCGCAACTGTGTCATGATGCTGGATGAGATCGACAAGCTGGGCTCTGGCGCTCACGGGGATCCGTCTGCGGCGTTGCTCGAGGTGCTCGATCCGGAGCAAAACAACACATTTCGGGATAACTATCTCGCGGTTCCGTTCGATCTCAGTCGAGTCGTGTTCATAACGACCGCCAATATTCTTGATACGATACCTGGTCCGCTGAGGGATCGGCTGGAGATCATCAGTCTTGCGGGCTATACGGCGACGGAGAAGTTCGAGATTGGCCGGCGCTATCTGGTGCGCCGCCAGATGGAGGCCAACGGGTTGCAGCCAGGTCAATTCGAGATTTCCGATGGGGCATTGCGCGAAATCATTCAACACTACACACGAGAAGCCGGCGTAAGAAACCTTGAACGTACTGTGGGCAAAGTCATGAGACACGCAGCTGTACAAATCGCGGAAGGACAACGCGGCCCGATCTGCATTCAATCAACTGATCTCGCTTCCATTCTGGGACCGCTTCAGTTCGAGAATGAGGTTGCGATGCGCATCAGCGTTCCCGGTGTTGTCACGGGGCTCGCCTGGACGCCGGTCGGCGGTGATATTCTGTTCATTGAAGCGACCCGGGTGCCCGGAAACGGCAGACTGATTTTGACGGGGCAACTCGGCAACGTCATGAAAGAGAGCGCGCAGGCGGCGCTCAGCATCGTCAAGAACCAGTCCGTGTCGCTCGGAATCGATCCTGGGCTTTTCGAGAAAAGTGATCTGCACATTCACGTTCCGGCCGGAGCGGTTCCCAAGGATGGACCGAGCGCCGGCGTCGGAATGTTCATGGCGCTCATTTCGTTACTGACTGAACGGGCAATACCCGGCGATACCGCGATGACCGGGGAGATCAGTCTGCGGGGCCTGGTTTTGCCGGTGGGCGGCATCAAGGAGAAAGTGATCGCCGCGGCTCAGGCCGGCATCAAACGGGTTATCCTGCCGGCCCGCAACAAGCGGGACTTCGGCGATGTCCCGGAAGAGGTTCGCAAACAGCTTGAATTCGTCTGGATTGATCGCGTGGATGAGGCCGTATCTTCGGCTTTTCGTACAGAGGACAGTCATAACAAGACCCAAGCGGCACAACTTGTCGTGGCTTAGGGACCGTGGTTCGGTGAATAACTGTCCGAAATAGCGCCAGGCGAGCCGCTGCGTTGGCGGCGGGACAATAAGCACTTCAACTAGCGGATCGGAGCCGGCAGTGAAAGATCCTTACGAAATTTTGGGGGTCGCCCGTACAGCTTCAGCGGAAGATCTTCAAAAGGCTTATCGGAAGCTCGCAAAAAAGCTGCATCCCGACCTCAATCCCGGCAATGCAGAAGCCGAAGAGAAATTTAAGGAGATAGCCGGGGCCTATGACCTGGTCGGAGACGCTGAAAAGCGCAAGAAATTCGATAATGGTGAGATTGACGCCGCGGGCGCCGAACGCCCTCGGCAGAAATATTACAGGGATTTTGCATCATCTGAACAGGATCATCCTTATGCGAACAATTCTGGTTTCACGGATTTTATGGATTCGGAGGACGGCTTCGCTGAACTCTTGAGACGCAGCGCTCGGGCGCAGGCAAACCGGCGCGGGCATGATCTCGAGTACAGGCTTCCAATCGAATTTGTTGAGGCGATCGCCGGTGCGAACAAGCGGCTAACATTGCCCGACGGCAGTACGCTTGACGTGGCCATCCCAGCCGGCATCACTGAGGGTCAAGTCCTGCGATTGCGCGGCAAGGGTGCGCCCGGATCAGGCAAGGGCGGCTTCGGGGATGCTCTCATTGAAGTCGAAATCAGGCCCGATCGTTCATTCACGCGTCAGGGCGACGACATCTATCTGGAATTGCCGGTTACCCTCACGGAGGCCGTTCTCGGTGCCCGGATCAAGGTTCTTACGCCGACCGGTGCAGTAACAATGGCCGTGCCGAAAGGGTCAAACACCGGGACGATGTTGCGCCTGAAGGGCAAGGGCGCCCCCAATCATGCCGGCGGTCATGGCGATCAGTTCGTCAAGCTGAAAGTCATGCTGCCGAAGGAACCCGACCCGGAACTCGAGGCATTTATCTCGGGTTGGGAAAGCGGAAAAACGTATAACCCCCGTGAGGCGGTGGCGACATGAAATTCAGCACGCAGGAATTTCTATCGCTCTCCGGCATGGGTCATGACACGCTGACTGCATGGATCGAGGAGGAGTGGCTGATCCCCGGCGGTTCGGTCGCCGAAATGAGTTTCTCGGAAATTGATGTCGCCCGCGCGCGCCTTATCCGCGATCTCCAAATGGACCTTGGCGTGAATGATGAAGGGGTGGGGGTGATTCTGAACCTGCTCGACCAGCTCTACGGCATTCGCAGTACGCTGACGGAGTTGCGCGAAGTGGTGCGTACCACAAGATAAGCCTGCCCTGCGAAAGCCAGCTTGCCCCGCTCATGGCGGTCGGCACGTGGCAATCTTGCGGCTCAACACTGCCGTTCGTACCGGCGGCGCGGTCCGCTGAACGTCTAGCCTGCCGCGCTCCCGATTGTCGCGGGTTTGATCGCTTCGCGGCGGATCATAACCAGACCCGGGAGCATCGGGAGCCAAAGGGTGAGACCTCGCAGGATGAGGGTAGCGGCGAGACTCGCCTCGAGGCCTCCGCCCATGAGGTGAAGCAGCCCGGTGCAGGTTCCCTCAAAGGAGCCAAGACCGAGCGGGATCGGCGAAAGGGTGGCTACCACGGACGCAAGTATGAAGCTCATAAAGGTGCTTCCGACGTCTACGCTCAGGCCGACGGCCCGGCCCGTACACCAAAGGGTCGCGGCATCGAGGAGGAAGATGCCGAATTGCAGAGTTACGACTTCGAGGATGAGTTGAGGATCGCGCAACATATCGACGCGAACTTGGCTGAGCATCTTCGCCAATCGAGCGAATGGCCGCCAACGCTGGATCCCAGCGGGAATGAGGGTGTCTCGCGACCGCGACAGGAACAAAAGTGTCATCCCCAGACTCGCGACAACGATCGCGAAGGCGATGAACAGCGATCGCCAAGCGGCGTTCAGGTCGCCGCTGTGCCAAAGCACGACGAAAGCAAGCAAGCCGACCAGGAAATAGGCGGCGTAATAGGAAATTGCAGCGATGAAGAGCGCCGTGACGGCGACCGCGGAAGCAACCCCGCGGCGCATCAGGCCGCGTACGACCATGAGGCTGCCACTGAGCCCACCGGTGGGGACCGCCTGATCGGCGAAAAGCTCAACGAACGCAAGCCTGAGGAGACTCACGAATGGCAGCGGCGACCCGGCCCGATCGAGGACGCGAAACCAGACAGCGGCTGCGCTGACATAGGTCGCTAACTGGCAAGCGACGGCTGCGGCAAGCCAGGGCGGATTGGCGCCGCGGAGCTTCGCCATGAAAACTTCGAAGGTGCCAAAATGCATGATGAAGGTGACGAGGCCGGCGAGTACGGCCGCCCCAAAAAGCCATGCGGCCATCAAGTGAGACCAATTGCCGGTCCAGGGAGCGGCCTCGGGAAGGTCAGGGGCAGTGGGTTCGGCAGGAGCTGACGAAGCGGCAGTGGATGCCCTGTTCTCGTAAGAGCCCATCTTCCGCGTCTACAATCGCTCGATTTTCAATCCGGACGCTTCGAGATGGTCAAGCAACCGCAAGTCCTCCGCCAAGGGATCGGTCGGCGGTTTGATGAAAAATATCATTTCCCGGTTCAGCTTCATTTTTCGCTCGACCTCGGCAAAATCGTCGAACCGGTCGGTGGTGATCAGCGAATCCTTGCCGTCGCCCGGGTAATGCATTTCAAGCGTCCATTGCTTTTGCATTTTGAAACCCTTTTTTTGGTGATGAAACAGCCGGCGCAAAGCAATGTCGTGATGGCTTCACAAACATGCTCGGGATGGTGCCGGCCGCAGGCATCCCGCGAGTTTCCGCGCGCGAGGTCAACGTATGTCAGGCGTTTAGTGGAGTTTTCTCCGCACTTGGGCTGGTATTGACGCCATTCGTGCCGGTTATCTTGCCCGGCTTCTCGATCAGTTCCAGGAACGGTTTGATGATGTCGATTGGCATGGGGAAGACGACGGTCGAGTTTTGCTCGGCCCCGATCTCCGCCAGTGTCTGGAGATAGCGGAGCTGCATGGCGGCCGGAATACTGGAGAGGATCTTCGCCGCGTTGACGAGGGTCTGTGAAGCCTGGAACTCGGCTTCGGCGTGGATAATCTTGGCGCGACGGTCACGTTCCGCTTCCGCCTGCTTGGCGATAGCGCGCACCATGTTGTCTGTCAGTTCGACGGTCCTAATCTCGACGTTGCTCACCTTGATGCCCCAGGTCTCGGTCTGGCTATCAATAATGCTTTGCACATCGGTGCTGAGTTTTTTTCGCTCCGATAGCATCTCGTCGAGCTCATGCTGCCCCAGTACTGCTCGCAAGGTCGTCTGTGCGAGCATGTTCGTGGCGGGGAGATAGTGCTGAACCTGAATGATCGCCCGTTCGGGATTGACGACATTGAAGTAGAGCACAGCATCAACCTTCATTGAAACGTTGTCGCGAGAGATCACATCCTGGGTCGGTATTTCGATGACCTGGATGCGTAAATCCACTCTCACCATTTCCTGAAAAAACGGAATCAAGAGCACGAGGCCCGGGCCTTTGACCCTCTGAAACCGGCCCAGCGTGAAGACGACGGCGCGCTCGTATTCGCGCAGGATTCTCACGCTTGCACCAATCATGATGAAGGCCACGAGCAGGAGAGCGGGGGTGAGGTACAAAAGGTATGAATCCGAGAACAACATGACGCTGCTCCTTTCAGAATAATGGAAGTGATCCCGAATCGAATATCGGCAGGCGGTTCAATTCGGATGGATGCCGATGTCAAGCAGAGCGGTCGACGGCACAATGCGCCAAAGTGCAGGTTACACACGGACGAGGAAAAAACTCGCTCCTTACCGGCTACCTTGCTCAAACCCGGATTCGACACCTTTCTCTTGGCCCAGCTCTCGGCTATTTGTCCGCGGGATTGACCTTGTGCCAGGCCACGGTAAGTTTGTCGGATGCCTTCTTGAAGGAAGCTTTGGCGCTGTCCCAGTCTGCCTCGGCAGCCGTTTCCAACTGACTGGACGCGCTCTTGGTCTCAGTCCATGCGTCGTCCAAATCTTTCGACGCGCTCGCTTGTGCGTCCGTGGCCTTGACCTGCACCTTCGCATCGAAGTCATGCAGCTTTTTTTGCCAAATTCGCATCTCGTCCTGCGCGTGTTGCGTGTAACTGCTTCTTTCGGTCGTCGAACCACGGGTGGTGGCGACCCCGACAGACGTGCCCTGGTCGGATTTCGATTGGGCAACCGCTGGCGACATGCCGGCGAGGGCGAGAATTCCGATCATCATCGGTGCGAACAATAGCTTCATGGCCTGAAATTTCCTTGTGTTCCCGAAAACGGATCTGACATAAGTATCGCCAAACGGATCAGCCGACTGCGGCGACGGCGCGTTCCGTTGTTCTGGTACTCGTATGCACATCGATGCGAGAGGGATCGACGGTACCGAGGAGCGCCTTGGCTCGAGCGATTTCCGTCGCTGGGCCGTGAGCCATCACCAGAAAGCTGTCGGTTTTCAACGCGGTTTCATATTCGATCACGCTGTCTTTCGGCACGCCAATGCTGTAGAGCGCTGCTGCGAGCGCGCTTATCCCGCCTACCAGCACCGCGTTCTCGATCGCGCCGATCGCAATTGCGGCGAGATACCCGAGCACGACAACTTGTCCGACAACGGGAACGGTTACGAACAGACCCCCCAGGAAAAGGCCCCAGAAGCCTCCCCAGAATGCTCCGCGGGTGCCCCAGAACTTGATCCGATCCCCGGCATTGTAGAACCCGATGACCTTTTCGTCCGTGTGGTAGCCCTTGCCGACGACACTGAGGTTCTTCATGTCAAAGCCGGCGCCGGTCAGCTTCTTGATCGCCGCTTCAGCCGCGGAATGATCAGCGAAGACGGCGATGACCGTATCGGGGTTTTCCATCGAAATTCTCCTTGAGGGGTGATCTAGATTGAGCACCTAATCCCCCATATCGTCACCGGGCGCATGCCAAGGGACAACTCGACCGTTGCGATCCTCTTAGCGTCGATCTTCGACCCGAAGTTAGGTTGGAATGATCCCGCCGAGATAGCCTCGGAAACTACTCACTCGTGATTTGAGACTTTATGAGATTAAGAGGTGATATGAGACACGTCGCCGTCGGGCGGATGCATTGATGAACAGCGAAGATCACGATCGAAACTTACCCGCCGCTAATGAACGCAATTGGAGGCGAATTCATCATTCGCCGGCGTTCTGGGTCGGCCTCGTGCTGTGCCTGGCGGCCATTACTATTTATGTCTGGTCTGACGATCTCTCGTGGCGACCCCGCATCCAGTAAATTGCTGGATCAGGCAGGACAGCCAGGAGACGGACGCCGTGCCTGCTTGCACGGGTTCTGGGAGGTAGCTTTTGGAGATTCTTTGATGATTTCGCCCTTGCGCGCTTGGTGTGAAGGTCCGAATCGAAAATCGCGCGCGGGGGTGAGCAATTTTGCTCATCTTTCATAGTGAGACTGAGCCTGGGTCAACGCTGTATGCGCTCGAACGCAAGTCTGGCGAGCGGCCAAGTTGCAAGGAAATGCCTTCGGCGTTGGGAACATTCGCTGCTTTTCTTTGTTTTTTTAACGCATTAGCAAGCGTGAACGGTTGTGCGGCCCCGAAAGGCTTGGGCCAAGGCTATCCCAACGGCAGAGTCGGCCGCGCCATGCCCCAATTCCCAGATCAGATCAGAAAAGTGAGGCGTTACGATGCGGCCGATTAGATCTAGTTCGTCTGAGCGGATACGCCTTTCTTCGAGGCTTGCTCCTTCTCCGCCGATTGTATCTCTCGACGTTGAGGTCGAACGATTATCGCCGAAAAAAGTCAAACGCAGCTTCCGCACCGTCGAAAGCAAAGAATTGGCGGGAGGCCAAAGTCACGGGAAACAGGTAGCTAGGGCAAAATTGAGAACAGAATTGCTGCTCGGCAATAGCGGATACCACCTGGGAAGTATGGAGCCCGTCACCGCAATCAATGGAAGACCTTCCGAGACGATCGAACGACAACACATGACAGCCAACGAACTGCAAAAACTCTTGTACAGCACCGACGTCGCGAAGATCCTTCTCGATGTGAATTTGCATATCCGCTTTTTTACACCGGCGACCAAACTGATGTTCAATGTGACGCCCGACGACATCGGTCGCCCACTCGAGGGACTGAGCTCTTTAGCTCTCGACGGAGCGCTCATGAACGATGCCAGGAAAGTGCTTCGGACCTTTGAGCCGATCGAGCGAGAAATTGAAACTCGAAGCGGCGCTTGGTATCTTCGCCGTACATTGCCCTACCGCAACGAGGACAAGAGGATCGAGGGCATTGTGATCACCTTTGCGGACATTAGTCACCAGAAGGAAGCGACCGCAGCGTTGGAATATGCGAGGATGCAGGCGGATTCCGCCAATATCGCGAAATCGCGATTTCTCGCTGCGGCAAGTCACGATCTCAGACAGCCGCTGCAGACGCTTGTGTTACTCCAGGAACTTCTGGCGAAGAGCGTAGTCGGCGAAAAGGCTCAGAAATTAGTCGGCCGGCTTGATCAAACTCTGGGCGCCATGTCGGCAATGCTGAACGCGCTGCTCGACATCAACCAGATCGAGGCTGGGACCGTAACGGCGAAGTTCGAAACGTTTCGGATCGATGCCTTGCTTGAGCGGGTGACAGCAGACCTCGCGTATCAGGCGGAGGCGCAGCGCATTGCGCTGCATCTTTTGCCCTGTACGCTATCGGTCTGCAGTGATCCCCGTCTGCTCGAGCAAATGATCCGGAATCTTGTTTCGAACGCCCTCAAATATACCAAGCGTGGGCGGGTGCTGGTCGGATGCCGTCGTCGGAACGGCAGTTTAAGCATCGAGATTTGGGATACCGGTGTTGGAATTCCGGAGAGCCAGCTTCAGGAAGTCTTCGAAGAGTATCATCAGCTTAATAATGCGGCCCGAGACCGAGGTCTCGGCCTTGGCCTTGGCCTCTCAATCGTGAAAAGGCTCGGAGCCCTGCTGGACCATCCGGTAAAAATGAGATCGCAACTCGGTAAAGGGTCGGTCTTCTCGATCTGGGTCAAGCAAGCTGCTGGCGTGACGACGGCTCGCGATGGAAGCATGCCCGACATTCGAAGTAAGAAACTTAATGCAGAACGGCCGAGGACTATTCTGATCGTCGAGGACGATTCGGAAGTGCGCAATCTCCTCGAGATCAGTCTCAGCGCGGAAGGTCATCAGGTTGTGACGGCGAGTGACGGTGTTGAAGCCCTGAGCATGATTGGGCGAGACGCACATCAGCTAGGCCTGGTTATTTCAGACTTCAATCTGCCGAATGGCATGGACGGTCTCGCGGTGGCGGCCGAGCTACGCGTGAGGCTGCACCGCCCCGTGCCGGTCATTATTCTGACCGGCGATATTTCGACAAAGACCCTCCGCGACATCGCCGCGCAGGAATGCGAACATCTCAATAAGCCGGCGAGCCTGAAGGAGTTGACCGCCGCGATTGAGCGCCTTGTTCCCGCGGTAGCTTTCTCGGAAAATGCTTCCACGGCGTCCTTTGGTTCGACGGCCACGACGGCGTCCGTCGTCTACGTTGTCGATGACGACAGCGACGTACGCTGGGCGATTCGTAGCATGCTGGAGCAAGACGGCCATCTCGTGGAGGACTATGAGGACGGCGAATTGTTTCTCAATGTCTACCATCCTGGACGCAACGCCTGCCTGCTGATCGACGCCAATCTGCCCGGTATAAGTGGATTGGATCTGCTGAAGCGGTTGAAAAGCATGGGCCATTCGGTGCCGGCTATCATGATAACGGGACAGAGCGATGTTCCGATGGCGGTCGAGGCCATGAAGGCCGGCGCGACAGATTTCCTCGAGAAGCCGATCCGCGGTATCGAACTTCTCGCTGGCGTCAAGCACGCGCTGGAGTCATCCCAAGACTCAGGAAAGCTCACGGAATGGCGCAAAGACGCCGCCGATCACCTGGCTTGCCTCACCCGTCGGCAACGCCAGATCATGGAGATGGTTCTCGCCGGTCACCCCAGCAAGAATATAGCTGCGGATCTCCGAATCAGTCAGCGCACCGTCGAGAATCACCGAGCCTCGATCATGAAGAAAGCCGGAGTGAGGTCGCTTCCCGCGCTGGCTCGCCTTGCACTTGCCGCAGCCGGGGCTCTCATAACGGACCAATCTCTCACGACCATATCTGAGGCGTTTACTTCGTAGCCGCTCTGTTTTCGCGGGTCGCGCCAAAGCTTTATGTCGTGTATGTCCCCTTCGGGGCATTGCGACCGGTCGCGACCCTGAGGAATCCCGGACTTGAGTACTTTCCGACGGTATCGTGCTTGACTCTTCTGGTTCATGGCTAACTACAGCTAGGGCATTCGTCCCGGCTGACAACAGTCTTGGAGGGAGCGATGATGGATCAGGCCCTGAAGCAGAGGGTACTCGACGAACTCGCCTGGCAACCGGGGCTCGACGAGGCGCGTATCGGTGTGACGGTGCGAGGCGGCGTCGTGACTTTGACCGGGCACGTTGGAAGTTATGCTGAAAAATGTGTGGCGGAACGTGCCGCCAGCCGCGTCACCGGCGTAAGGGGGATCGCCGAGGAATTGGAAATCAGCTATGCATCGGGCACTGGCCAGGATGACGATATTGCCAGGCAAGCCCTTGATGTCATTTCGTGGGATATCGAGGTCCCGAAGGACAGAGTAAAGATTAAGATCGAAAAAGGCTGGGTTACGCTCAGGGGCGACGTCGACTGGCGCTTTCAAAAGCAGGCGGCGGAGGCGGACCTACGCAATCTGTTCGGTGTGATGGGCGTCATCAACACCATCGAGGTCAGACCGAAGGTTCAGGTTTGCGATGTCGAAAGACAAATCAAGTCGGCTTTCCGTCGTAACGCCGAATTTGAGGCCGAGAATATCGTCGTTACAGCGGACGGCCGCACAGTGACGCTGACAGGGCAGGTGAGCAGCTATTACGAGCGAACGCTGGCGGCGGAGACCGCATGGTCGGCGCCCGGCGTCACCCAGGTCCACGAGCTGCTGACGGTCGGTTAAAGCGCGGGTGCCGCGGCGTACCAACCGCGCGTTTGGTGCTCCAGTCGCCTTGGCTTCCTAGCTCGGCTGGCTAAGATCTAAGATCCTCGATTTGACGTCGGGCGGTCGCGAACGCGTCCTTCACCGCGACTTCGGCGTGCTCGTGGCTTTTTTCATCCGTGGGGGAGTGGCTGACCACGATATTGTCGCTGGGCGGCATCGTCAGCAGGATGTGGATCTGGAAGTTTGCTCCGTGCCGATGGTGCTCGCCCGGTCCGATCACGGTTACCCTGCCGGAGGTGATGCGATCGTCATAGGATTCGAGCCGCTCGAATTCACGCTCAATGTTCGCCCGAACCGGATCCGATGGCTCGCATCCCTGGAATACGACTTGAAAGGGGGGTTTTCATCTGGGCCTTTCAGCTACGCCGATGAGCGGCGTTGGGAACCACCAATCCACAACCCATCAAATGGTTGCAGCCCGAATGCCGATTCCGGAGATATCCGTCGGTTCCGACTACCCAGCGCGAAGTCGATGCGGTCAGAGCCGCCGGAAGGCCGAACGCCAGGGCGGACTGAGTAGTTTCCGACCCTGACCGCGCGTCCAGGATCCCTGCTATCGTCAAAGCTGGATACAGCGGCGTCGCATCTGCACAGCAGGAAATTCACATGACCAACAAGCCAACCATCAGCGTTCCCAGCAAGCCGGACAAGATCAGCCATCCCGGAATGATGGGTGACGGCACCGAAGAACAAAATCTGAATGAAAAGGGCAATCCAGCACTCCGCATCAAGTCGGACGAAGTTGACGCTGCCTTCGGCAAGAAGGAAGCGAACAAGCCCTGAATTTAAACCAGCCCTTTTATGCGATGGCGGGCGACAGCGAAACCCCGGACCAACTTTTTATAACTGGAGCGACCAAATGACTGACCAAAGCCTCAAGCAAAGCGTACTCGACGAACTCGCCTGGGACCCCAGTGTTACCGACGCCCATATCGGTGTGACCGCGCG
>Ga0302197_10002033_pt1 | contig 18948 bp, 16 predicted proteins | sample II_Bog_N2_1_FD_193526 | JGI IMG/M metagenome (GOLD analysis project Ga0302197, IMG submission 193526) | Peat permafrost microbial communities from Stordalen Mire near Abisko, Sweden - II_Bog_N2_1 | ecosystem: Environmental > Terrestrial > Soil > Wetlands > Peat | place: Sweden: Abisko...
TCGGCCCCAAGACATTTGAGCAGGCCGCTGGCTTTCTGCGCATCCGCGATGGCGACAACCCGCTGGACATGACTGCCGTTCATCCCGAGTCCTACCCAGTGGTGGAACAGATTGCGGGCCTGCTCGATGCGTCGGTTGAACAGATTATTCAGAGGCCGGAATTACTCGAGCAAGTGGATCGCAGCAAGCTTTCAGCCGGCGCTTTTACAGTGAACGATATTCTCGCCGAACTGCGCAAGCCCGGCCGCGACCCGCGCGATACATTCATTGCTCCAAGCTTTCGCGAAGAGGTGAGAGAACTGGCTGATGTGCAAGCGGGCATGGTGCTTGAGGGCGTAGTAACCAACGTCACCAAATTTGGAGCATTCGTTGACATCGGCGTACATCAGGATGGCCTGGTGCATATCAGCGAACTTTCCAATCGGTATATCAAGGAGCCATCGGAGGCCGTCAAGACCGGGCAGATTGTGAAGGTCAAGGTGCTCAGCGTGGATGCGAAAGCAAAGCGGATCGCACTCTCCATCAAGCAACTGACCGCGCCGGCACCGCGCGCCGCTTCAAAGCCGGCGCCTCCTGCGCCCAAACCGCAGCCAACCATGGATGAGAAACTCGCGGCGTTGTCGATGAAGTGGAAGGTGCATTGATTCTCAATTGAAGAGCAGCGACTCAAAGCCCATACTCGCGAATTTTGGAGTACAGCGAGCTTCTATGGATGCCCAGACGCTTGGCGGCACGAATCACATTTCCTCCCTCTGCCTCAAGGATCTGGATAATAGTGCGCCGCTCAATTTCCTTCAGCGTGAGGTTGGTGGCAGGCGGCTGCGCAGCAGGCTCCTGGCGCGAAGGCGCCTCGAACTCGAGGCCTGTTATCTGGATCACCCCGTCATCCGATAAAAGCGCCGCCCGTTCCAGCACGTTCCTTAGTTCGCGAATGTTTCCTGGCCATGAGTAACGCTGCAATGCTGCCCGGGCATTGTCTGAGATGCGCAGCCCATCGCGCTTCATATCGCTGCCCAGTTGTTCCAGAAGCCTGTCGGTGATATTCGGAATGTCGTCCAGGCGTTCGCGCAGCGGAGGAATACGCAGGCGTAAAGTGCTAATTCGGAAATAGAGGTCGCTGCGAAATTGGCCTTCCTCTGCCAGCTTCTTCAAATCGCGATGGGTTGCCGCAATAATCTGCACATCGGTCGTACGCTCAATTACATCCCCCAACCGATAGAAGCGCTTCTCTTCCACTACCTTTAGAATCTTCGGTTGAACCTGGGGGTCCATATCGCCGATCTCATCCAGGAACAAAGTGCCGTGATTCGCAGCCTCCAGAAACCCGAGTTTGTTGCTGACAGCGCCTGTGAATGCTCCTTTCTGGTGCCCGAACAACTCCGATTCAAATAACTCACGTGATAGTCCCGCGCAATTCAGATCCACAAATGCATCGTTCGAACGCGCACTCTTCTTGTGCAGCCAGCGCGCCAGCACTCCCTTGCCCGTGCCAGTCTCTCCCTGAATCAGGATCGTGATGTTGGCTTCCGTGGCCCGCTTTGCCGATCTCCTCAGTTCCTGAATGGCCGGACTTTCGCCAAGGAAGGGGTCGCGGCTATAGCGTTCCCGTTCCAGCTTGCTTGCAACGTCCTTCTGCTGGTAGCGGACATTCTCCAGCGCACGGCGCATCATCGCAATCAGAAATCCGAGATCGACGGGTTTGGGAATGAACTGTTCGGCCCCGTTCTTGACCGCCTGCACCGCCAGATCGATGCTGGCGTACGCCGTGAGGACGATGACTGGAATGCGAATATCGCGGGCCTTGAGCCAAGCCAGCAGATCGAACGCTGTGCCGTCCAGCAACTGGTAATCCGACAGAATGAGGTTCGGCGGCGATTTCTGGATCTCAACGAAAGACTTGGCAAGACCATTGGCTCTTATGACCTCAAATCCCTCGATGCTAAGTCCATCCGCCAGAAAATCCTGGATCAGAGGATCGTCTTCGACTACCAGAATTTTTTTACCCATTCCCCACCTGTTTCCCTAACTCGTCAGCTTTTCCGGAGACGTCGTCCCGATCCTTCTCACAGGTTGACTCTGCAACTTCCGCAAGCAAATGTGCCTCGATTCCGCCGATCGTCCTGTTCGCCGAAGCTCCCAATCTGCCAACGGAGCAGTTGTCCCACAGCCGGTTCTGCACTAACTCTGACTAAGAAGAGAGACGGTGGATCGGTGGCTTACGGTTTGGCATTGGAGACCAGGGCCGAATGCAGCTTTCCACAGATACAGAATACAGATCATTCCATCGACCTTGTTGAGAATCTCGACAACGCTTGTCGAGAATCTAGACGTTTCTTATCGCGAGTATTCGTGCGGGTGATGGCGGATGTCTCTATAAGACAATTAGTTTCAATCACTTAGTGCTAAATCATAACCAACTCAATGAATGGCGATGAGATTGCCACATAGCTTGTGATTGGAGTCTCTGCAAACTCTCCAACTAGAAGGCCGACTGCGAGTACGTAGTGGAAACTGCCGCTGCCGATGGGATAAGAGCAATGTCTCCGACTCCGTCAGATTGGCAGCCTTTTCAGAGGCAATTGAATATGGGTTTTTTCGTCAGATCAAGCAAAATCATCCTGGCCGATTCCCAGGCCGCGCTGCGCGATTGTGCTGCGAAAGCACTGGCAGTAGCCGAGGATATGCGCGTCGTTGCTCATTGCGCCGATCTTGATCGGATGTACAGGGCGATCGCTGACTTTCCGGACTCAATTGTCATGTTCGCTGCCTCGCTTCAGCCGGACTTGACCCGTCTGCAAATCCTGCTGGAGACGACCGGCAGTCGCGGAATCGCCATTGTGGAGGACCACGACTCAGCAGAGGCATACCTTGAAATGGGCTTTAGCGGCGTTGTTTTCCGAAGCGAAAATGGTTCAACACTCGTAGATTGTGTTCACCGTGTCGCAGTCGGCGATTTTTGGATTCCACCCCAACTCATGCAGCCAGAACCAAGCGAACAGGCAGTCGTTGGTCCCCACGTTCGTGAGCGGCTCACTCCCAATCAACGGCGGTTGTTATCCAGAGTTGCCATTGGATTGTGCATGCGCCTGAGAGTTGGTGTTGGCGAGAGGATGAGGCCTTTTGGAACTGCCTGAAAACGCTCGTTTTTCCTGTTGAGCCGAGAGGTGGCCCACGTTGGCCCAAGACCGCTGATTTCCCTGAGAGACACCTTGCTCGTAGCTATCCCATTGTTCTTCTGTCCGTATTCAAGATTGGATGGAATAACAGCGTTACGCAGAAAATCGCGGAACCTGCCGCAGCGGACACTCATTGCGGTTCTGCAGGCAGAGCCAATTATGCGCGATCTCGATGGGGAACTTTCGGCAATTCCCCGTCGCAAATAACGGGCTCTCTTCCTTATGCCATGGGCGCCTCCTCTTACCAATTTGTTCCAGGTCTTTGGCGCACAAAAAGCCACTCCGAATGGGGAGTCAATCAAAGGCATCATTCCGCCGTTTAGCGCGAGCGTCTGCTTCAATTCTTCAGCGCAAGCGAGAACCACTCGACACCTGGGCCATGTCTAGAATCGCGACAACACTTGTCGTGATCCTGAACATCATGGACCCGTGAGCAGCGGTTTGGATTCCATCGCCAATTGATCAGGCTACTTATTTTCAATTACTTACAGAAACTTTGTCTCTCCTTCCGAAGTTGGCACCGGGATTGCCATATAGGTCCCCGTGGAAGCTCTTCCAAATTCGGTAGCGCAATGGCAGGAAACGGAAATGTCAACTAAAGTCTCATGCTTCCAGCGCTCAATTCAGTCCCTGGGATGCGTAAGCCTGATGTCCGTGGTGCTGTTGAGCGGCTGTGGAGCGATGCATGTCGTGGGAAGTGGTCTTGGCAGCACAGAAACCACCAACTCAGCCCCAACCATCACCACTCAGCCGGCCAACGCGACGGTGACGATCGGCCAATCCGCCAGCTTTGCGGTCTCAGCAACAGGGACAGGGGCATTGAGCTACCAATGGAGGCAAAACTCGGTAAACATACCGGGTGCCACGCTTACCGGATATACAACTCCGGCCGCAACCGCCGCCGAAAGTGGATCGACATTCGACGTTGTTGTGTCGAATGCCGCAGGAAGCATCACCAGCGCCGCCGGTTCCGACACAAGCACCTCTAGCAACTCCGCAACCCTGACCGTCGTTGTCACGGCACTGCCTACTCTCAACTCCCAACCCCAGAACCAGTCGGTCACGGTTGGTCAATCGGCCACGTTCACGGTTAGCGCAACGTGTGGTGCGCCACCAAGCTATCAATGGCGGAAGAGTTCCCTAGCTATTACGGGAGCTACATCGTCCAGTTACACAACGCCAGCAGTCAGCGCGACTGACAACGCATCGACATTCGACGTGGTTGTTTCCAATTCCGCGGGAAGCATTACGAGTAACTCCGCAACTCTCAGCGTTTCCACTCCTGTTCAGGCTCAGGCAAGTTACTATGTCGCCACAAATGGCAGCGACAGCGCGGAGGGTTCCGAGTCCAGCCCGTTTGCCACGTTGCATCGCGCTCAACTCGCAATGGAGCAATCCTCCATCAAGGTAACTCAGATCCATGCCGGCACTTACTATCTCGGCAGCCCACTTACCCTCACGTCGCTCGACCGGGGAGAGACATGGGAAGCAGCCCCCGGCGCAACCGTCGTGTTGAGCGGCGGCGAAGTACTTGCAGGATGGGCCAGCGAAGGGAACGGAGTCTATTCGACCAATGCCGCGAAACCCATTGGACTCGACCTTGCCATAGCCGGTGTGCGCCAGTTACCGGCCGCGCTGGGCTACGATCCCGAACGGCCGTTTATCTCCGGCTGGAGAGTATTGCCCGCCACCCAGGCGCAGGACTTCGGTGTAACATTCGCGGTGCAGCCTGGCGACCTGACTCCCTCCGTAAAACCCGGAGCCATCGTACAGGTGCTTGACTTCCTGCGCTACACAGACCAGTTCACGACCGTCGTAAGTGTGGATGCAAGCAGTAATACCATTACTGTCGCCGATCAATTCAACACCGGAACCAGCACCGCGGGAATCAGCGGCAGCTGGCGCGTGCTCAACGACCCGGCCGATCTCGGCGCCCCCGGTGAGTTTGCTTACGATGCCGCAACGTCCAAAGTCTATGTTCAGCCTGCAAGCCCGGACAGCCTGTCCTCCGACACCGTAGTCGCAGCGCAACTAAGCACATTGATCGTGCTCAGCAATGTTTCCGGAATTACCATCGGCGGACTTACCTTTTCAGATACAACCTCGGACAGGTTAACCTACTCCGGCGCCTTCAACGACAAGCTCGCCACTATCATGGGCACGGGCCTGAGCAACAGCACCATCGGCGGCAACACGTTCCTGAACGCAGGCAACGGCATCTCTCTGAGCGGGTCGTCGAATAACACTATCAGCGGCAATGGATTCGAGCAGATGGGCGGATCTGGGATCTTTCTCACCGCAAACAGCAACCACAACAATGTCACCGCCAATATCATGACCGGCCTGGGCAAGATCAATGTCGGGTCCACTGGAATTCATCTTGAAAACAGCGCCAATAACCTGATCGACAGCAATACCATCGACGGGTCGGGCCGCTGGGGTGTGGATCTGTATCCGTCCGACAGTGTTTCCCTGGTTGGAAATACCGTCTCGAATAACATCGTTCGCAACACCAGCCAGCAGACCAACGACACTGGCGCAATCTATTCCTATGCCGGAACCAGCCCGAGTTATGTGGAGGAAAACACGACCATTACCGGCAACCGCATTGAGAACATCGGCGGGCTGCTGCGCGATGCCTCGGGTAACTACAAGCTGGGAGCGACGCAGGCCATCTACATGGACGACCAGGTCAGCACGGTGACGATGACCGGTAACGTTGCCGAGAGCGATGGCAATGGGATGTTCCTTTGCCATGGATGCAAGAGCAACACGGCGAGCAATAATGTGCTCATCCTGCAACCGCCGGCGTATTACGATCGCGGCTCCAACGGCGTCACTTACTCGACCGGCGATATGAGTTACAACGGCACTACCCGCGTCGACCTGCTGCCGTCTTATTTTCCTTCGGACCTGACCGCAACCACGATCGTGGTGCAGCTCTCCGGCCAGGCGACGGGCGGCACAAACGCAAGCTTCAATGTACAGGCGGATGGCGCGATCGTCGGCACCGGAACAGCATCGAACATGGTTAGCGACTATGTCTTCACCGCCCAACTGACGCCTCACCAGATCCATCGCATCGGCGTTGCGTTGACCAACGGCGTGACGGCGGGGACCTCGACAACCGCCCTGCACAATCTGGAATTGTTTGTGAATAACACGGCAGTCGAACTGGTTGCCCCGGAAGCGAAGGGGAGTTATGGCGCCTTTGGCTTCGTGACCGGAAACGACAATCTTCAGGTAACTAACTTCTCAGCGACGCATAACATCGTTTACCGCGGCGGCGGATCTTCGCAGAACCTGATGGACTGGACCGATTGGACCGATCCATCCTATGTGGATCCCGACCCCGGAACCGTCGACTCCAGCGTGCTGTTCCAGAGCGTAGCCAAGGCGGGCGACACCATCTTCGGCAGCGAGCGGCTGGATGCGCATTCCGTGCTCACCGATCCTCAGTTCACCAATCCCCAGGCAGGCGATTACACGCTGCAGCCAGACTCGCCCGCTCTGGCCGTGGGCTTCAGCACAAACGGGGTGCCCTTGGCACCGTGAGAGACCCCATAGCCATGGGCACAATCGGGTGCATGGCATGACAGGTGCAAGGCCGGTTCGCGCTGATTGCGTCCCGGCGGATGTGGAGAAGCCCAGCCTACACGGCCTTTCGCCGAAAGCAATCGGCGCTGTGATCGTTGACGATGCCGGTAGCCTGCATCCAGGCATAAACAATCACCGGCCCAACGAACTTGAATCCGCGTTTCTTGAGTACCTTCGAGATCTCTTCAGAGAGTGGAGTCTTTGCAGGAACCGCGCCACTGTTTTTGATTGGCTTCCCGCCTGCCAGCTTCCATATGAAACTCGCAAAGTCCTCGCCTTCATCCTGCATCGCGAGATAAATGCGCGCGCCCTCGATCGTGGCCGCGATCTTGGCTCGCGAACGCACAATGCATGGGTCCTCAAGTAATCGCGCGACATCGTTTTCAGTGAATCGTGCAACCTTCGCCGGATCGAAGCCCTTGAATGCCTTGCGAAACGCCTCGCGCTTACGCAAAATGATGTTCCACGATAAGCCGGCCTGAAAGCCATCCAGCATCAGTTTTTCCCACAGAGCACGGCTGTCATACTCAGGCACACCCCACTCCTCATCGTGATACGCCTGCATCAATGGATCGATTCCAGCCCACGAACAGCGATGCACCGGTTTTGTTTTGGATGAAGTCACAAGCCCTCCCTGGAAAGCAATTTGAAGCTGAAGCAAACTCGTCGGCGCAATCTGTCCTGTCCGATGTCAGAGTCCCTTCCCGCTACGAAAGTTTCGCACGACTTCCGCCGGATCGCGATGCTGGCCATCGATCGCCTCATTCATTGCGCGCATATCGTCCGCGGTTATTTTGCCGGCGAGCGCGTTGAGCGCAGTCTGTATCTGCGGCCAGCGCCGCAGTGCCTCCGCGCGCACAAGTGGAACTGCCTGGTACGGCGGGAAGTAATGCCGGTCGTCCGCAAGCGCCATGAGTCCGAATGCCTGGATCGGCCCGTCGGTGGAGTTGGCGGCAATCATGTCCACCTGGTGCGCATTCAGTGCGCGATAGAGCAGTCCAAGATCCATCGTGCGAGGTGCGGCCACAAACTTGAGACCATATGCGGTGCTCAATCCGGCCAATCCGTCCGGCCTCTGTTCAAATTCATAGCCCGCTCCCAGGCGCCATTCAGGTGTGTACTGCGCTGCCTCGCTCAGTGTCGTCAAGTGCAGCTTTCGCGCATCTTCGCCGCGAATGACCATTGCAAATGTATTTTCAAAACCCAGCGGTGGAGCAATAACAATGTTGTAGCGCGAAGCATAGAGCCGGCTGACCGTGTCGAAAACCCTCTGAGGATCTCGATCGACCGGCTGCTTTAGAACAGCCGTCAATGCTGTGCCTGTGTATTCAACATAGGCGTCTATGCGGCCTGCAACCAAAGCCTGGTGGCAGATGTAACTTCCGGCAAGATAGAACCTGCGCTCCACTTTGAGATTGGATTTGGCCTCAATCTCCTGGGCCAGAAGTTCGCCAAGCACCACTTGCTCCGTAAAATTCTTTGCTCCGATCACGGGATGATCGGAACGCGGCGGAGCACACCCCGCAAGCAGAACCAAGATTACGGATGCAAACACAGACTGGACTCGGTTGCGGAATCTGCTCGTCATTTCGCTGGGACCTTCAAGCGGCGCTCCAACAGCCCAAGTGCCGCATCGGCGGCCAAGGCGAGCAACGCAGCGGGAACGGCTCCGGCGAGCACCAGGCGATTGTCCACTGAGGCCACGCCGCGGAAGATCAACTCTCCCAGGCCTCCTGCTCCCACTGCCGCTGCAATCGTCGCGATGCCTACGCAAGTGACGGTAGCGGTTCTCAGACCGGCAAGAATGAAGGCCGCGGCCAAAGGCAATTCGACCTTGAAGAGCCGCTGCCCGCTTGTGAGCCCCAATGCGCGCGCCACTTCAATCACTGCGGGGTCGATTCCGAGAATCCCGGCGTAGGTGTTTCGCAAAATGGGAAGCAGCGCGTATGCGGTGAGGGCGACAATTGCGATTCGAGCCGCGCGGTCGCCGAGCCACGGCACCGGCAATAGAAATCCGAACAGGGCCAGGGAGGGGATTGTCTGAAAGATATTGGCCGCTCCGATCACTGGCTTGGCCCACCTTGGCGAACGGGTGAGCCAAATGCCCGCGGGCACGGCGATGGCCGTGGCAAATAGCATGGCCGCTCCCGTGAGCCACAGGTGCTCCAGGGTGAGCGTGCCGATTTCACTTCCATATTGCTCGAAGAATCCGGAACTCATGGCCGCTCCTCCCCGGTAGCGCTTTGCCGTCCCCGATGAAAGGCATGAACATAAGCCTCGATCTCCGGTTCACGCGAGCGCAGAAATTCCTCGGGCTCCAGGCTGCAGATCACCTTGCCCTCGCCCTGTAGCACGATGCGATGTGCAAGATACAGAGCCTCATCCAGATCGTGGGTTACCAGCATTACGGTCTTTTTCAACCCGGCCAAAAGGCCGCGCAGCATATCCTGCATCTCGCCCCGTGTGAGTGGGTCGAGGGCGCCGAAGGGTTCATCCATCAGCAGAATCCCGGGGTCGGCGGCGAGCGCACGCGCAAGGCCTACACGCTGCCGCTGTCCTCCTGAAAGACGGTGTGGAAAGCGGCGTCCAAAGACGGCCGGATCAAGGCCTACAGCAGTCAGCAGCTCATTGCTGCGGCGAACGCGCTCTTCGCGCGGGCGGCCCTCCGCCTCCAACACCACGCCAACGTTTCGCTCCACGGTGAAGTGCGGAAACAGCCCCGTTTCCTGAATCACATAGCCCATGCCCCGGCGCAGGCCGATTGGGTCGACATTCCGTATGTTCTCTCCATGGACCACTACATCGCCACTGGTTGGCTCGACCATGCGGTTCACTGTGCGCAGCAGGGTGGTCTTGCCGGAACCGCTGCGCCCCAGAATTGCAGTCGTGGTCCCCTCTTCCAGAGTGAGTGAAATATTGTCCAGCAGCAACCTCTCCCGCGAGACCGCAAAGGACACATTCCGAAATTCAATTGCTGTACTCATGAGCCGGCATCCCGTGCTCTTCAGTGTAAGGGCTGCACGCCTTTAGAGTGGAACGCAAATGGGACTACTCCTATTCGATTCGATCAGCCGGTTCATCCGGCCTTTCATCGGTGCCGACTCAGCGAAAGCGGCGAACTTTCAGAGTATGCCGGCCCGACCGATAGAGACCCATCCTATAGACGGTCGCGCGGCCTTTCGTTGAGGAAATAGGCTGGCGGATTCGAAGCAGCGGCGAGCCAGTCGGGATATTCAACAAACGCGCGATCCGCCGATCGGCGTGCGTCGCACCGACGTAAGAGTTTATTCGACAGTGGAGATTTGGGAGATTCTCGAGAAAAATCGACAAGTTGATTTGTGTCGGATGAAATTGGCTTTTCATGTGAGCACTTCGCAAAATTCCATTGAAACTGCAGAATGTGTCAGGGCACGACTTTATCGCGAAACCAGAGTAACTGCAGCCGAAAGCACAGCGCTCCAGTCGACGCGGCCACCTGGGTGTGGCGACCTTGCGCAGAACTCATAAGGGTACACCAACTCTCGTTTCGCTCTCGCCCCCTGGGTGCGCTTTTGCGAGTAGCCCCGGGGGGATTTCACCCCGAGGCCCTCACACAACCGTGCATGAATCTCTCGATTCACACAGCTCTTCATAGCCCTGCGTTTTTCTCTCGCGAGCGCAAACCTTCTCTGGAGGAAATGGCTCATCCTGGATGCCCAGTTGGCCACGCCTTCCGTCGAGCTATGTCATCCCCTTCGCTCCACGTCCATTACAGACGTTTCAACGCTACTACAGGATGATCCGCCCCTGATCGAAGCATTGGTATTTCGGCCTCGCGTTTCCTGCGCTTGGGCCTTTTCCCTTCCCATCCCCGATCAGGTTCTCACGTTCCATACCGAAGCCTATATCGAGTTCATGCCGCCTATACACCGGCTGCCGCCGGGACCGTAAACAGGTTCCTTCCCGGCTCATCCTGGAACAACTGCACGGCTCCAGTTTCGACAGCACTTGAGAATTTAACGATGCGTCATCGTTCGGTTTGCTTTCGCTCATCTCCTCGATACTTACCTGACATCTTTCCGATGCCTTTTCCCCGGTCATTCACCACCACGCCTTTTGAACGCAGCAGCACCGGGCGGTTTGAAGCCTGCTCCTGCAAGCCGACTCCGGGAGGCCTCCTCCCATCTTCGATACAGCATCAAAAGTTTTCACTTTTGTTCGTGACACACTGCGGTTCAATTAGCTCTCCCTGGCGCACAATGTCTTCATAGCTTCTTCCCTCATCGATGCATCCCGGAGGGGAAGGACCACCCACGGCTTGGTACATTGTGCAAAAAAATTCATGGATGCGCAGAAATCGCCCTTAACCCCTTTTCCCTCACGAATCTGCGGATAACCCCAGCAGAATGATGAGTTTAGAGAGAAAATCCTTCTGTATCAAATTGAAAACAAGGAAGTTGTCCACAGGATAGGGGCTGGGGTAGGTACTCGGTCACCGCAGCACGACGGCTAGCGCAAAGCCGTCATATCCCTTGGTTCCAACCGTCTGCAGCACTGTCGCAGTCAAGCGAGGCTCTACAGCCAGCATCTCGGTGAACCGCCGAACTCCCAACACATTCGGATCGGCGCACTCCGGATCAACGACCTTTCCATCGCGCACCACGTTGTCGGCAACGATCACCGTTCCCGGACGCGAAAACTTCAGAGCCCAGCGCAGATACTCCGGGTAGCCCTTCTTGTCGGCGTCGATGAAGATCAGGTCAAACGGCGCTGAGGCGCAGTCTTTCAGCGTTGGAAGCGTATCGAGCGCCGGCCCGACAATCAGATCCACCGAATCCAGAACGCCGGCGTTTTCCAGGTTGGCCCGGGCAACCTCAGCGTGGCGCGGATCCAGTTCCAGCGACACAATGCGCCCGTCGCCCGGCAGCGCGCGCGCCAGCCAGATCGTGCTGTATCCGCCCAGGGTTCCGATCTCCAGGATGCACCGCGCCCCGGAGATACGGACCATGAACTCAAGAAACTTGCCCTGAAGCCTGGTCACGTCGATCGGAGGAAGCCCCGCCCGCTCATTCGCCAGCAGCGCGGCTTCGAGCATGTCCTCGGCCGGGCTGAGCCGGTCGCCGAAGTAGTTGTCGACCTGCGTCCATACTTCCTGCATCGTTCGTTCCTCGGCTAAATTCGCTGGCCGCCGCTCAAGGTCAGAATTGTATTCAAGAAGGCCCTCAGCTCTGGGCAGGCCATCGTTGCGACAAGCAAATCTTTACCTCGCAGGATTCGATTCGCGTCGCGGACTTTGATATAGCTTTCCCTGCTCTTGCCTATTTCAAAGATTTCCTTGATGTGGTAGGACGGAGGCCGGTTGTGGTTTATGGACTCCGGTTGGCCCGGCGGTGCATTCTTGTTGCTTTTGGCAAGTTTCTGGATTTCACTCCAAAAAGGCAAGAGCCAAGCTTCGAAATCGTGCAATGCCACATGTGGGTAGAAACGATTGTTCAGGCCTACCCAAGTACGCATCTTTTGTTTGGCGTCGGCGGCATCGACGAAGTCATTCGTTCCTGTGTAGACATCAGTCAGGACAATCACCGCATCTGCTGGATCTTGCCCGCCAAGAAGATTGTCTACCGTGGCACGGAGTTTTCTTTCTTTCGGAATTCGCCCATCGTACTTCCTCAAAATGAGACGAGGCATCTTGTCAGCAAGTCGAGCGGCGAGAAACGCTCGCAGATGGGGCAAGAATGCCTTCTCTGTTTTTCCCTCGACCAAAATAGCTATCCTCAAGGGCGTGCTCCAAGGGTGCCATTGCTCCAAAGTTCATCGAGCGAGTAGTCGTTCAACCAAACGGCAAGGTCGAGTTGGTCGGCCCATTTCAGAGTTGTCATGTCTTCGTCATTCGAATCCATGACGACAATTTCCTCTGGGCGAAGAAATCGAATCAGTCTGTCCGAGTGAGTGGCAACCACCAATTGCGTCCGGTTGGAAGCTTCTCTGAGCATGTCTGCCAGAAGGCTGAGCAGTTCCGGATGCAGGCTGACCTCAGGTTCATCCAAGAGTGTGAGGGCAGTCAGGCCAGGGCTCTGTAGCAAAGTCGCCAACCACAGAAAACGGAGCGTCCCCTCGGAAAGCTGGTGCATGTAGAAGGGCTTCGAGAATCCCGAGTCCCGCCACGCCAAGGCAAGGGTGCCAGCTGCAACCGGTGGGAAATCGAGCCGCTCAAAGCGCGGAAAAGCGGCACGCAGGGTGTCCTCGATCGCCTCGAATCGATACCTCTCAGCCTCCCTCAGGTAAAAGAGGCATGAGACAAGATCCTCACCGTTTCGCCCCGGCAGCAAAGCGGGCTGCATTGGCTGCGGAAGGCGCACAGGCGCACGTGGATTCACATTTAGCACATGGTAGAAAGTTGATGAAGATAACCGATTGCGAAAGTCCTCTGGTTGTTGGAACATCTTTGGCACTTGATACAAGGATGTTTCCAGTGGGTTGTGAGCCCAGTTCGGTTGGACTGGTTTTGTAAGCTTTTTTGTGTTGACCTCATAGTAGCGAATGTCCGTTCCGTAGGAGTCTATATGAAGAAAGGGCTGTAAATGGCCGGGCCGCACCTGCGCGAGCCTTTCTTCACTAATGGTGTACGCGACTCCTTGTGGCTTCAGCCTCAGGGAGTATTCCAGGGGCTTGTGCCCGGGGACCGTCATTGCGATGCTGAGGTGCAATGAGTCAGACCGATCATATGTCAGGACGTTACTCAACCCTGAATAGTCAGATATGGACTCTGACAATTTGCCGTGGGCCGAGTTAGCCAGCAGCGCTAGAACATCGAGCACCGAGGTCTTTCCGGTTCCGTTGGCTCCGATCATCACCGTGAGCGGACGAAGGCTTAATCGCACGTCCTGGAGACGCCGAAACCCTTGGATTTCCAAGTCTTGAAAGCGGTATGCCTCAGGTATCATCGTTTTTTCGCCCATATTGTTTCGTGCCCGCAGGTCGTTGTCAACGATTCAGAAGATATCGCTTGACTCCGTACCTCTAGTCCTCATTCTAGAGAAGATGATTGAGTTCTACTTATCCCGCGCCACCACGAAGTCAGGCACCCAAAGCAGCGCACGCTTGAATTCGGAATCGGGCAGCGGCGCCAGTGCCTTACGGCTTTGTTCGGCGTAGCGGTCGGCAACGGACATTGCATATTCCACCGAGCCGTTGCGGATCAGTATCTCTTGAATCTGCTCGCGGGTCACATGCTCGAAGCTGCGGTCATCCAGAACCTTCTGGATCGTCTGCCGGTCGGATGCGGTGCCATGGTCGTGAGAGTGGATTACAGAGAGAGTAGCCTTGCCCTCGCGCAGGTCGCTGGCAACGGGCTTGCCCAGAACCTCTTCCGTCGCCGTAAGGTCGAGCACGTCGTCGACAATCTGGAACGCCAGCCCAACCGCGCGGCCATAGGCAGCCAGGCTCGTCTCCTGCGCCTCGGTAGACCCAGCCAGCACCGCGCCCAGGCGCATCGAAACCGCGAAAAGGCAAGCAGTCTTGCGGAAGATCAAGTCGTAATACTCGGCCTCGGAAACAGCCTTGCCGAGCTTTTGAATCTGTAGCAGCTCGCCCTCGACCATCTGCTGCGTAAGCCCGATCAGCAGCTCGAGCACACGCAAATTCTTCTCTTCCAGAGCCACTTTGAAGGCCTGCATGTAAAGCCAGTCGCCGGCCAGCACGCATTTCTCGTTGCCCCAGGTAGTGTTGGCGGAAGGCCGGCCCCGCCGCGTATCGGCGTCGTCAATAATGTCGTCGTGAACAAGGGTTGCGGTGTGAACCATCTCCACCACCGCGCCTAGCCGGATTGAGCCCTGACCTGAGTAGCCAAGCAGGTGCGCGGACAGCAACAACAGCGACGGCCGTATCCGCTTGCCGCCGCCCTCGCGCAGATATTCGGCGATCTCCGTGATCGTGCTGACGCTGGAGGCGGCGTCGCGGCCCAACTCCTGCTCGATGGCCACGAGGTCATCCCGCAGCAAATCGAAAAACTCTCTCCCCGTCGCTATCGCTAGTGTGCTCAATGCTCTCCGGTTCCCGTGCTTTATCCTACAGTGCGGCTGCTGCGATTGCTTGGCTGCTGCAGGGAAAGGCCGCCGCACCGCAGGTGCTCAATTGGTGCGGTAGTTCGTGAACTGCAAATCCACTCCCAGATCCTTGCCCCGCAACAAAGCGATAATCCCTTGAAGCTCGTCGCGGTCTTTACTGGATATTCTGACTGTATCGCCTTGGATGCTCGCCTGGGCTTTCTTTTTTGAGTCTTTGACCAGACGAACGATCTCCTTGGCCTTTTCAATCGGGATGCCGACCTGCAGCTTGATCTTCTGGCGAACGCTCTTGCCGGTCGCCTCTTCCACCTTTTCGTAGGTTAGATTCTTGAGCGACACGCCGCGCTTCACCAACTTCTGCCCCAGTATCTCCTTGACCGCCTCCAGATGGTACTCCCCATCGGACGCGAGCAGAATCTCCTTGTCGGCCTCTGCCAGGTTGATCTCTGAATGGGAGTCCTTCAGGTCAAAGCGCTGCCGAACCTCCTTCAGCGCCTGGTCAATGGCGTTGCGGACCTCCTGCATGTCCACCTTGCTGACGATATCGAACGAATTCTCCTGTGCCATGTCTTTCTTCCTATCCTCAAGCCAATAAAAGGCTGCCGTACGCAGTACCCTGTATCAGTTTCCCACGTCTGGCCCAAGGCGAAACAGCCTGAGGAAGTTTTTCGTCGTCGCAGAGGCGATTTCTTCGTCTGAGGCGGCTAGGAGACCAGCCAGCGTGTGGGCTGTCCTGGCTACCCAAGCCGGCTCATTGCGCTTGCCGCGATCGGGAGCCGGAGCCAGCCATGGTGCGTCCGTTTCAACCAGAAGCCCCTCCAGTGGGATCATGGCAGCCACATCGCGCAGTGGCTGGGCCTTCGGATAAGTAAGATTTCCGGCAAAAGAAATCAGAAACCCCAGGTCAAGCGACCGCCGCGCCTGTTCCCATCCCGCACCAAAGCAGTGCATCACACCGCCAAGCCCGGTAGGCCGCCAATGTTCTTCCAAAACCAGGAGAAGATCGTCCCATGCGTCGGCAGACTCGTAAGTTCCACGGCAATGAATCAGGACAGGCCGCCTTCGCGCGGCGGCAATTTCCAGTTGCCGGATAAGCCCCTTGCGCTGGATTTCGTGCGGCGCGCCCTCATGGTAATAGTCAAGGCCAATTTCCCCGCAGGCGATCACTTCCGGCTCCGCCAACAGGCCGTCGAGTTTGGCATGGACGGCGTCATCCGCCTCAGTCGTGTTATGCGGATAAATCCCGGCGCTCGCGTAAAGCCGCGGGAATTTCGCGCCCTGCGCAGACTGAGGGTTGAACTCCCGGCATAGAGCCAGCGCCCCGTCCATGCCCGAAGCATGTTCGCCAATGCCGATAGCAAGCACTGTCCTGACGTCAGCCTCCCAGGCGCGTGTCAGCATGGCCGCCCGGTCTTCGGAGTAGCGCGCACTATCCAGGTGGGCATGGGAATCAATCAGCAAAACATTTCTCCAGCGGTAAAATCGTCAGCTCGAAAGGTGCGACGTAAAATCCACTACGAGAAGTCCCAGGTGCTGGTGGAAATGATCGAAATCGCTGTCGCGGTGCAGCAGCCTGTGCCCTTCTTCAATGCAAAACGTTGCCACAAGGCAATCAATTGTGTTGCGGATCGTCACACCCATGCCTCGAAGAACGCGATAGTTGAGGGCGGACTGAACCGCAAGCTCTCGGCTTCCCGTCTCGAAAATCGCAAACCGGCTCATTGCGGACAGGGTGGCGGCAAACCGGCTGTTTTCCCTGATTCCCTGCAGCACTTCCGTCAGGATTAAGCTCGTGGTCCCGATGCGCTGCAAGCCGATTTCCCGCTCAAGCCACTCCGTCTGTGGATTTGAAAAGTTTCCCAGGTAGTCTATGAGGACGGAAGAGTCCACAATCACCATGGCTTATCGCGATGCCCCGGCAGCTTGGCCGGCCGGCAATGGTGAGACCGCAAAGGCTTGAGTCGGCGCAGCGTCTTGCACCGCGACGCTGCGTTTCGCCAGGATCTCTTCGTCGGAGGCAATCCAGTCGTCGTCGTGTCCGCGCCAAACCACTGTCCCCCGGAGCTGGCGGAGTTCCTCCTGGGCCTTGAGACTGACCAGGAGCTCAAGCCCCCGTTCCACAACGGCCTTCTTCGTAGGCCCATTAGTAGCCGCCATTGCCCTGGCCATCAACTCGTCGTCAATATCAATGTTGGTCCGCATCGCCCGCACGCCCTCCCGATGTGTAAGGATAGCACGATTTATGTGTATGCCCACTGCCCTCAAGAGCATCATTTAGACGGAGTGAAATGGACAGAATTGACGATAGAGAGCAGCGGCAGAAGGCCATCATGCAGCTAAAGGTACGTTGAGTCAAATTCACCGGCAGAATACCTTTCAACAAGATCACCTGCCGAAATACTGCATCTATGGGGATCGAAGAAATCGATATTCAATTCGCACGCGGCGCTGCCGCAGGAGATGCATTCTAAAGCCCGGCGTTCATCAATGGCCATGGATCGCCACTGCCGGCATTTCTTTCTTTCAGTATCGAAGGTCTCGACCCACGGCCGTTCGGGGAAAATGCCGTTGTCTTTTAGGAAAAATGTACGGCCTCTCCAAGGCTCGACACTTGGAGGACCAGATTCCTTGATTTCCTGAATCACAATCTTCTGAATGTGCCCATACGGGTTAACAACCTTAAAGCTCTCTGTATCTTCTCGGACCCGAATCGAAAGAGGGTAGCGAAACGTGAGTCTATATGCGGTGTCGTGGTATTCCAGCCACCCAGAGTTCTTGGCGTTTTGAGCTTGTTGGGAATTTGCCTGCAAGCCAATGGTTAGTAGGACTAGAATCCCGGCTTTAGCGAATTTGTGCTTGAATTGGCGTTCCCTCCGGATGTGACCCAAAGGAACTTAAGACCTGAAGATATCTCTTGCAACCGCGTGAGATATTCCAGATTCCGCTTGTTGAACGGCAACAGAATCGCTATTTCAGCCGTGCCCCCAGCGGCACATCTTCCAGGAACCCAGCCAGCACCGGAGCTCCATCCGGCAGCGAAGCCGCCAGCAGCATCCCATTCGATTCCAGCCCCCGCATCTTCCGCGGCGCCAGGTTGGCCACGATCACGATCTTCCGCCCGATCAGCTTCTCCGGCTCGTAATACTGTGCAATCCCAGCAAGAATCTGCCGCTTTTCGTATCCCAGATCCACTTCCAGCCGAAGCAGCTTGTCAGCCTTCGGAACGCGCTCCGCGACAAGAATCTGCGCCACGCGCAGGTCGACTTTCACGAAATCGTCGATGGTAATGTGTTGCCGCTCCTGGGCCGTAGCCGCACCTTCCGCCGGATTCAAAGGCGCGTCCGCCGGAGCGGCAATCGGCGTTGAGCTGAGTCTGCTGCTTGCCAGTTCGGCCGCGACCGGATGCACTTTCGCGGTGTCAACCGGCTTTTCAGCATCCACCGGACCTGGGGTCGTAGACGTGAGCGCGGCATCTTCCGCTCTTGTCGCCTGATCCGCCGCTATCGGGGAGACCGAGGGCGAACCGACGGCCGGAGAAGGAGCCACGGTGGGCGCCGGTGGCGCAGGCTCTGGCGAAATTGCTAGAGACGATGCAGCAGACTCGGGCGCTGAGTGCGCTGCGTTCTCCTGTTGGGTAGCGGCTTCAATTACGGTGCGGCTGTTTTCATCTTCCAGGTTTTGCATACGGTCGATTGCGTCCTTTTCTGCGCGGGGAAACAGTGGTGCGGGCTCGCCAAGTTTTGTTCCAGCCTTCAACCCGCCCCACGCGAGCTGGGTGAGGAAGGCGTGGGTTGCAGCTTCGGCAATCTCCCCCTGTCCAAGCTGGCGCCAAACCTTGGCGGCGGAGTCCGGCAAGATCGGATAAACCAATGCAGTTATGATGCGAATCGCCTCGGCTGCCGTTGCCAGCACGCGTGCTTGAAGACCCACGTGGTCCGCTTCCGATCGATCCACACGCCGCTTCCACGGTGCATTAGCCGTGAGGTAGCCATCGGTCTCGGCCACCAGGCTCCAAAGAGCCCTCAAGGCTTCGGAGAAATTGAGCGCATCGAACTCCGGACCAAACGCGGCAATGGCGTTGACTGCCGATGTGCGCAGCGCGGCTTCAGCCGGGGTCTCCGCTCCAGTCT
>Ga0302197_10002037_pt1 | contig 18921 bp, 21 predicted proteins | sample II_Bog_N2_1_FD_193526 | JGI IMG/M metagenome (GOLD analysis project Ga0302197, IMG submission 193526) | Peat permafrost microbial communities from Stordalen Mire near Abisko, Sweden - II_Bog_N2_1 | ecosystem: Environmental > Terrestrial > Soil > Wetlands > Peat | place: Sweden: Abisko...
AATTGCAATAGTGCTTAAATAAATTAATTTTTTCATGATTTTAAATTTTAGTGATTTTAAGATTTGTGGAAACAAAGATATGGCAAATTATGTTCTACATGCAATAATATAGATTAAGAAATATACTTAATGTAGATTAAGTGTTTTTTAGAGCGGTTGATTTCATCTTACTCAAGAACTCAGGCGTAACACCTATGTAAGCGGCAATATATTTTTGGGGTAATTGATTTATTAAGGTTGGATAATATTTGCAGAAAGACTCATAACGTTGCTGTGCAGTTAATGCTAATATGTCCATTAGTCTGCGATTGGCGCTTACCAGCGCACGTTCCATTAAAATTCTAAAAAAGCGTTCAAATTTTGGAAATTCATCAAACAGTTTTAATTGATCGTGTCTGGAAAGTATTAGCACTTCGCTATCTTCAATCGCATCAATATTTAATAAATTGTTATTTTGTGGAATTAAATTCCTCATATTACCTATCCACCAATCAACCGGGGCAAATTGCAATATGTGTTCGAAACCGTTGGTATCAATGGAGTATGATCTTAAGCACCCTTTTGTAACAAAAGCAACATCATTTTCAACAGCTAAAAATTGTTTTCTTTTTAGTTTATGTTCTTTTAAAAGAGTCAAAAAATAATCTGCTTCTTTTTTATTCAGTTGTATGTGTTTGGCAATATTTTGAAGGATTAAATTTTTGTTCACGATCTAAAAATGTAAAAGTTGAATTATTAATTTAAAGTATAGCAAGAATGCATGGTTATAAAAATAACAATGTTTTTTTGAAATATCTGAAATGTATTTACGAAATGTTATCGTTCAACAAACTACTGTTACTCTTTGTTTTTGCTGTCGATAATAATTGTTACCGGACCATCATTTAATAATTCCACTTTCATATCTGCACCGAAAATTCCTGTTTGTATGGATTTTCCTAAATCAGTTTGTAATTGTTCGATCATTTTTTCGTACATAAAAACAGCAAATTCCGGCTTGGAAGCTTTGATATATGAAGGTCGGTTACCCTTTTTTGTGGATGCATACAAGGTGAATTGTGAAACGAGAATAATATGACCCCCGGCATCTTTTACCGAAACATTCATAACTCTGTTTCCATCATTAAAAACGCGAAGATTCACCATTTTAGCACTAAGCCATTCAATATCTTCATCTGTATCAGCATCTTCAATACCCAATAAAATAAGTAATCCCGAATCAATGGAACTTTTAATTGTTCCGTCAATGCTCACAGATGCTTTACTTACACGTTGAATGACTGCTTTCATAAAATCGGCAAAAAATTATTTGTCAGATAAAGGCACTAAATATTGTAATAAACTACACGAAGATATATTAAAATTTGCCGTTTAAAATCGATTCTGAGAAACCAATATGTGATGCGCTTCTCTAATAATTAATTTCTGTTTTTACCAGATAAAAAGCATACACGGCTAATATTGCTCCGATAACTGGTGCAATGAGATAAATCCAAAGGGAATGAATGTTTCCTGAAACAATTGCAGGTGCAAGCGAGCGTGCCGGATTCATTGAGGCTCCGCTAATCTTTCCTGCAAACATGGCTTCTAAACCAACAGTAGCTCCAATGGCAATTCCTGCGCTTATTCCTTTTTCTTTTGCTCCGGTAGAAACACTTATAATAACAAAAAACAAAAAGAACGTTAGTATTATTTCTAACAGGAAAGATTGCATGTTGCTACCTGAAGGAAAAGTTGCACCTAAGGCTTGATTTTGAGGAAATAGTATTTTTAATGTAATGCTTGCAATCAAAGCACCAATCACTTGCGCAATGATGTAAAATGTAGTTTCTTTTAAATTCATTCTTTTTGCGACCATAAAACCTATAGTTACTGCGGGGTTGAAGTGCGCTCCCGAAACGTCACCTAACGCATATATCATGGCAAGTACTATTAAACCAAATGTCATTGCTATCCCTAGGTGAGTAATTTCTCCATTTGAAATTTCATTGATAATTATTGCTCCTGTACCACAAAACACAAGTGCGAATGTTCCAATCATTTCTGCTATATATTTTTTCATTTGTTATGATTTATTGTTTCTGAAATTTAAATGATTGATCCATGTAACTTGAAAATAATATTGATTGAACCAATTATTTACACCAGTATTCCAAGTGATGTATAAAATTCCTGCTTCTATCTTATTTTGATTATTTATTTTTTTTCCAATGGCGGCATACGACCAGTTTTCACCATAAACAACACTCGCGTTTTTAAACGTATTAAAAAAGACTTCTTCGTATGCTGTAAAATAAAAATTTTCATTTATCGGAAAATCACACCCAATTAAATATCTTACACGATTAGTAAACGGTGTTTCATTCGTTATTCGGTTTTGAATAAACCGTCCATCGAAACGCAGACGATGTGTGAGATTTATTTTTTTTATGGAATGCTTGTATTTTCCCTGAACATAAAATCTATTTTCATTTACATAATTATCGTAAACAACATTGGTACGTTGGTAAACATAACTTCCTGTTAACGAAAACCTATTTGTTAATTTATAAGTCAATGCTTGTTCAAAATAGAGCAGGTTGAAATAAGCATCCTTTGTTACTTCCGGTCTTTTAAGATTTGCAAGTGGAAAAGCAGCAAAATAATATAAGCTGTAATCCAGTTTATTTGCTATGCTTCCCGAATGGTCAATAACGGGAAATAAACCACCAACACTTACACTTTGTGATTTTACTAACACCGAAAACAAAAAAGAAAATAGTATTACAAATCTATTTTTTCTAAAAAGCATAGGTTACAGTTTAGAAAAAACGTAAAAAGTTTCAATTGCTATTTGCCTGCAACGTTCATCATATTTAGCATCTTGCAAAGGTGTGTCGTCAAATACTTTTGGATCATCATACGTTGTTCCTATTCGTAATTCAACACCTGGAACAAAAGGGCAATTTTCTTCAGCATCACTACAGGTCATTATTGCTGCAAATTCCTTTTGGGGATTTTGAGGGTCATCATAGGTTTTGGAAAAACAAATACTCGGGCTTTCATTTTCATCGTGGAAAACATAATAAGTAGCATTGTTTTTACCATTGATGGGAGTAATGTTAAAGCCAACTCTTTTAAGGGCATTAATAGCATTAATATTAAATGCAGTTTTTTCAGTGCCACCTGAAAAAGTATTTACGTTTTTGATATTGTAATAACTTGCAGCAACGTGAGCCCATATTTGCCCAAAATGACTTCTTCGGGAATTATGTGTACAGATATAAACCAGATTAATAGGTTTGTTTTCTTTCTGCTTATTCCTAATATACTCAGTTATTTTATTAAGTATTTCTTTCCTGCTATCAGGAATATTTTGAAATGCTATTGTTAAATTATCACAATAGGATTTTATGGTAGGAATCATGGTGTAAAAATTAAAATTAACAACAGTTGCCTCCAGGAGTGCAACAACTATTGTTTGTAGTTTGTAACTCCTTTAAATTAACTTTTAATTTTTCGGCAGGGATACCACAACTATCGCTGGCTAAACAGTTTGTTTGTTTTGTGGTAAGAATAAAGTTCTTTCCATTAAACTGTAAACCATATTTGCCAATAGTATCACTTTGGTATTCAACTTCTATTTCCGCATCTTCAACACCCAATATTTTTTCAGAAAGAGTAATGATATTGATTAGCTTTTGAGGCGCTAAACGATGGTCTATGTCATTGGCCTCCCATAATTGAAAACTAACAGTTTTCTCATTACGAACAGTTCCTCCACAATCAATAAAATGTTTAGTTATCTGACCAACTTCCGTTACGTGAAAGTGTTGAGGAACAACTATTCCGTCAGGTAGTATAAAGTTCAATTCTTGAGTTATTTCTAATTGTTTTTTAAAATCCGATAGTTTCATGTTTTATAGTTTTTAATTATTTATTAATCGTAATATTTCGATATTATGGAATAAATTTTTTAACAACAACCTTTACCTGAAGACTTATATGATTCAAAAAGAGTATTCAAATAGGATTTGGCTTTTTCCCACTCCCTTTCATCAATACAATAGCATACTTTAGCACCTTCAATGTCTCCTTTTATTAATCCTGCTGCTTTTAATTCTTTTAAATGTTGCGACACTGTTGATTGGGATAGAGGTAACTCGTCCACTATATCACCACATATGCAAGATTGCTTTTTTATCAGTAATTGTAAAATAGCAATACGCGCAGGATGTGCTAATGCTTTGGCATATTTAGCAAGTTTATTATCTTTTACCGTAAATTCTTCCGTTTTAGCAAGTCCCATCGGCAATAAATTACATCGCAATATTACGATAAAAAAATGAATTAAAAATATTTCGGAAACAAATTAAAATTGCATCGAATCTTTTTTTCTTATGGGTTGCGCATTAGTTGGGGTTTTTTCCTTCGCTTTATTGACTTTTTTGAAAAATCAGAAGAAACTACACTTACGTTACCATCAATTTCCAGAACTATTAAATCTGCATTTTTAACATCCTCAATACCATGCTCACGTATTATCATTTCCAACTCTTTTTCGTTCATACCTGCTCGTTTAAGTCCATCTTGCAATAATTTACCATTAAGTGCGAGCACTATTGCTTCGCCTTGCATCGCTGTATTGAACTTTTTGGATTTCATAAGAAAAAATCTGAAAATATAATTGCATAAAAATAAGCCTAAGGCAGCAGCCATGCCACCTTGAACAGACGTGTCATTCCCTACCATAGCATTCTGCACGCTGTTGCTGATAAGTAAAATAAATACTAAATCTATAATAGATAGCTGGGACAATTCCTTTTTACCGAATAAACGAATTGCCACAACAATAAAAACATAGATACTAATTGATTTTAGTGCAATGATTAAGTATGGATATAATTCTATCATTTATGTTTATTGAAATTAATTAGTTGAAAGAAAAATGTGCAGTTATTTTATTAACTTATTCTTTGCTTTATCAAAGCGATTTTTAATAATATGTTTTAGTTTTTTTACTGTTCAAAATTATATAGCAAGTTCTTTTAATTTATTTTCAATTGAGAGTCCATAATTGTAACCATAATCAAAAATTTCATTTGTTTTTTTTAAATCCAAAATGCCGAATTGACTCATGTTTTCCGGCTCAATAAATAAATCGCATTTGTCTATTTTATCACGAACGGAACTAGAAAGTGCTAAATGAAAACTTCGGTCGAGGATATCATTCATATGAATCTCACTAGCATCTTTTTTAATTGAGTTCACATGAATTCCAATAAGTATTTCGCACTGATTTAATAAAGGTTCAACAGGAAAATTATTAAGAATACCTCCATCTACAAACATAGTTCCGTTAAAATTTATGGGTTGAAATAATAAAGGGATACAACTTGATGCCATTAATGATTGAGCCAGATTGCCGGATGAGAAGTAAACCGTCTCACAATTTAATATATCAGTTGCTGCCACATAAAGTGGTATATTTAAATCTGAAAAAGAATTGGTTGGAAAATATTGCGAGTAGATTTTTTCAAAGCCTTGCATAGAAAATAATCCTTGCTTTTCTATTAAGATATTTGAAAAGTTAAAAAAGTGTCCTTTCCTAATAATGTTTATTATTTCTTGAGTAGAAAAACCGATGGCATAAAAAGCTCCGGCAATTGCACCTGCGCTCGTCCCTGAAATAACGGAGGGCTTAATACCGAATTCTTCTAAAGCTTTTAAAATACCTAAGTGTGCAATGCCTCTTGCGCCACCCCCTGATAAGACTATACCTATTTTATGCTTCATTTCTTAATTTAACAATTAAAAATATCGTTAATTATTAGTAAGCAGAGGTGCCTGATAATAGATACCTAATGGCAAGCCATTGCTACTTGCATAAACAAATATAGTGATTATGCAAGTTTGAAACAAAATGAAAGAAATACCGAAACGATAAGTATGAATCGTAGAAATCAATTCATTATTAAATTTGAATACTAAGGAATAATATGAGGTACTTAAATTTTATACTGGATGCTCTTTGACCAATATTAATTCCTGCGATAAAACGATTTAAAAATCAAGAATAATAATGCTAGAAAAATCACTACAACAATTGATTTTTGAATGTTATTTTTACGCGTATTTGTAAAAAAAAATTATTCATGTTCAAAAACAAAATAAACAATTTTTTAATAGTTATCAGTATTTGTTTGCTCTTAGCAAAAACTGATGAAGCCAACTCTTGGGGCTTTTTTGCACACAAGAAAATCAACCAAATGGCAGTATTTACATTGCCTCCTGAAATAATTGGTTTTTACAAAAAACATATTAATTATGTTTCGGAACATGCTGTGGATGCGGATAAGAGAAGATATGCAGTAGTTGATGAAGCAGCACTACATTATATTGATATTGAACATTACGGAGTCTATCCATTTGATTCTATTCCTAAATACTGGAAAGATGCTGTAAAAAAATACTCCGAAGATTCATTGAAGGCTTATGGTATTGTGCCCTGGCACATAGATAAAATGGTTCATCGTTTACAAAATGCTTTTGAAAAAGAAGACTTGAATTTAATTTTAAAAGCGTCTGCCGATATTGGTCATTACATTGCAGATGCGCATGTACCGCTACATACAACCGAAAATTATAATGGGCAGTTAACCAATCAAAAGGGTATTCATGGTTTTTGGGAATCCCGCATTCCGGAATTAAAAAGTGATACTTACAATTACTGGACAGGAAGAGCAAAGTATATTAAAAATCCAACAGAAAAAATTTGGGGTATCATTAAAACAAGTCATAATGCTGTTGATTCGGTATTAACTTTTGAAGCCCGGTTAAATGCAATATATTCTTCTGATAAAAAATATAGTTTTGAAAGTCGTAACAATACATTAGTTAAAGTTTACTCAATAGAATATACAACGGAGTATGATAAAATGCTAAATGGTATGGTAGAGCGGAGAATGAGAGAAGCTATTTTAACCATAGGTAGCTTATGGTATACTGCTTGGGTAAATGCCGGCAAGCCGGATTTAAATAATTTAAAAAACAAAGCTCTTTCAGATTCCTTAAAACAAACTTATGTAAAAGAAGAACAGATGGTGTTAGATACATCTAAAATTAAGGAGTTGAAAGGACATTGATAACATAAAAAAATTACACCAAAGAGTCATCAAAGACTTTTGGGGTAATTTGTAAACTATATAAGTTACTCTACAGTAACCGATTTTGCCAAATTTCTTGGCTGGTCAACATTACAGCCTCTCATTACAGCAATGTGATAGGACAATAGTTGCAAAGGCACCACCGAAACTAAAGGCACTAAAATTTCATCTGTTTCAGGAATCTCAATCGTATGATCTGCCATGCCTTTTACTTGTGTATCTCCTTCGGTAACAATTGCAATAATTTTGCCTTTACGTGCTTTTACTTCTTGTATATTACTTACTACTTTCTCATACGACGCACCTTTGGTAGCTATTACAACCACGGGCATTTCTTCATCAATTAATGCAATTGGACCATGCTTCATTTCTGCCGCAGGATAACCTTCGGCATGTATGTATGAAATTTCTTTTAGCTTTAAAGCACCCTCTAAAGCTACCGGAAATGTGTATCCTCTTCCTAAATATAGCGCGTTGGGGGAGTTTTTATAAATGTCGGCAATGTATTTTATTTGGTCGTTTGTTTTAAGAACTTTGGTTATTTTGTCAGGAATAGCTTCAAGTTCGCTTATCAATTGATAAAAGCGAGAAGAAGAAATGGTTCCTTTTAAAAATGCAACACGTAGCGCCATTAATGTTAGTACGGTTATTTGAGCAGTAAATGCTTTTGTTGATGCGACACCTATTTCAGGGCCGGCATGTGTGTATGATCCTGCGTGTGTTATTCGGGCAATGGATGAACCGACAACATTACAAATCCCAATAATGGTTGCACCTTTCGATTTCGCCAATTCAATAGCAGCAAGGGTATCGGCAGTTTCGCCCGATTGTGAAATAGCAATGATTACATCGTCTTCGTAAACAATAGGATTGCGGTATCTGAATTCTGATGCGTATTCCACTTCAACCGGAATTCTTGCTAAATCTTCAAACAAGTATTCGGCAACCAATGCAGAATGCCATGATGTACCGCAAGCTATAAAAATGATGCGTTTGGCCTGAATAAATTTTTGTTCATACTCTGTAATCCCTCCTAAGTTAACAATGTTATTTTCTGCACTCAAACGTCCTCTCATGCTATCTTTTATTGAACGGGGTTGTTCAAAAATTTCTTTTAGCATAAAATGGTTGTATCCTCCTTTTTCCAGAGCTTCCAGTTTCAATTCCAACTCTTGTATATAAGGAGTTTTAGTTTTATTTTTAATTGTTTTTATTTTTAATTCTTCCCCTCTTTCTAAAAAAGCAATTTCTTCATCCCCCAAATACACTACGTTTTTAGTGTGTTCAACAATAGGTGTCGCATCCGAGGCAACAAAAAATTCATTATCCCCAATTCCGATAACCATTGGACTTCCTTTTTTGGCAGCAATTAATTCATTGCAGTTGTCTTTTGCCAAAATCACTATAGCATAAGCTCCAACCACTTGTTTAAGAGCAGCACGTACTGCTTCTCCAAGACGAAGGTTTTCTTTTTGCTGAATATCTTCAATGAGATGGATAAGTACTTCAGTATCAGTATCACTTAAAAAATGATGCCCTCTTTTTATTAATTCTTCTTTAAGGGATCCATAATTTTCAATAATACCATTGTGTATCATTACCAAATTTTTTGATTCAGAATAATGAGGGTGTGCATTCACATCGTTAGGAACACCATGTGTAGCCCAGCGTGTATGACCTATACCTATTCTTCCTGTTACATCTTTATCTTTTACAAAATTTTGAAGATCGGCAACTTTTCCTTTGCATTTATAAACATTCAAACTTTTGGTTTCATCATTAAATAGTGCAACTCCGGCACTATCATAACCTCTGTATTCAAGGCGTTGCAATCCTTTTAAAAGTATAGGATATGCTTGCTTTTCACCAATATATGCAACTATTCCACACATAATTTTTCTGAATTTGGTTAAATGTACGTTGATTTTTTAAATTTATAGAACCTTTTAAATTTTATTTAGTAAATAAACTAAGGTAATTTTGTACGGACGATATTCAATTTCATTTGATATGGATTACCTGTGCCACCCCCTCCAATCACCACTCTTCCGGGATTTATAAATTCGTATAGAACCGTTAAATACAGCCCGTTATTATGCAGTGTACCATCTAATACTTGCTGAATGTATCGGGCAATGTTAAAGGTATATTGATAAGTGGTAGTGTTATATGTTCCTCCGAAATAAGTAGCTCCCTCACCGACATCGGGTAATGAATAAATAGTTCCATCATCATTTATTCCATACACCACTAAAGTTGGTGGTTCTACAAATGTGGTTAAAGGGTAGAGGGGAGAAGTATTGGCTGTTATAACCAGTTGCGCCTGATTTATCCCTATCTTACCTTGACTAAGCCAATTCATTAGATAAGGCATTTGTATTTTTACCCTTGTGCCAGCCATGGGTTGAATAAATACTATATCATCTTGTACAGGAGGCGTATTCCCCAACTGCGGAGCCAAAGTGGGATCAATCCCGGAGTAGTTATGTTTAAAATTGGAAAAGCGAGATACAGAATTAAAGGTAAAGCCAAAGCTTAAAGAAGATGCAATATTATTATGGTAATAAACAATGAGATTTGTTCCTGCATTGCCCATTTGAAAGCGGAAGATATTTCCCTGTCCTACATTAAGACCTGTTGTATTTTGAGTGGTAATATATAACCCCTGCAAAAAATTTTGAAATGTGGCACTGTCTGTTAAGTTATCCGGATTGTTTAATATTTCCTGTCCAAAACTAGGTGCTAAATGAATTATCAGTTGAGGAGCGGATACTGCACCATTTATTGTAACACTATCAAAGGGATTTGGAATAAAACTAAAGCTGTTTGCCAAGTCTGCCCCAACGGATAAACTATCATTAGAATAATAAGGGGTAGCATTGGCAAAACTTCCTGTAATAACAGATACATTTATATTCTGTGGAACAAATGGTGTTTGTCCATAGTATGACGAGTCGTAATAAACTAAATATAAAATTACGGAATCTACAATTGGATTTGTTCCAAAAGATGGATTGTAAGCATTTACCCTTAACTGTGTGTAAAAAGAGGCACTTGTTTTTCCAAAAACAGGATCCCAGTACGTTCCGATGAGTGCGTCTGAAGTTATACTTTGTGTAACAAGCTGATCTGTTTCTATTGGTCCGGTAAGGACGGTTTTTGTAATTAATGTGGTAGTATCAATAAAATTAACATTTAACCGTATATTGTTTGGTTGAACATTTAGTCCAATAACACTAGCGTTATTACATGACGATAATAATGCAGCCACGCATCCAGAAAGTATTAAAAAAAAATTTGCCCCAACCTTTCGCAGGGGCAAATTTTTCATAATACTTTTATAATAGATAATCATAATTATTTGTTAGTCCACCAGCTCAGCTACTTCTTCTAATACTGCATCATAAAATTCAGAAAACGCATCAATATATTCATCTCCTTCTTGATATTCAAGCGAAGGTTTGCCTGATTTTTTAATGTGTTTTTCTACTTCCTGATTTATTTTTTTACTCGCTCTGATCACTCCGTCGGAGTGGTCAATAGCAAGTTTGCTTAAATTTGCATACGTAGGATTTTTAAGTAATTCTACGTCTGTTTTCCCAATTCCGTCAAATAATGCTTTTTGAGCAAAGTCTTTGCTTAACTGTGCTTCAAACTCATCGTCATAAACGGAATATACAATTTTTGTATTTGCAAACAACGGATTGTCTTTAAATGACTTTTTAAGATATAGTGCTGCTAAACCAGTCATCCAGCCTTGCAAATGAACAACATCCGGAGACCAGCCCAATTTATTAACGGTTTCTATTACGCCTCTGCAATAAAAAATAGAACGTTCATCATTGTCGGAAAAAAATGTTCCTTTTTTGTCTTTTAAAATATGTTTGCGCTCAAAATACTCTTGATTGTCAATAAAATAAACCTGCATACGCGCTGAAGGGATGGATGCAACTTTAATTATTAATTGATGATCCGAATTGTTAATGATTAAGTTCATTCCCGAAAGTCGTATAACTTCGTGAAGTTGGTTGCGCCTTTCGTTGATACAACCAAACTTTGGCATAAATGTTCTTATTTCTTTGCCTCTTTCTTGAATGCCTTGAGGTAGTTTGCGACTGATGACACCCATAGGTGTTTCATCCAAATAAGGAGTAATTTCTTGTGAAATAAACAATACCCTCACTTTTTCTTTCTTCTTCATTTTGGCGGATTAAGTTTAGAGATTTTTTTAAGTATGCAAAATTAAGCAAATTTTTCCGAACTTTCAAAGTAAAATATTAGTTTTGTTTCCTTTTTACAGTTGAAAATCTGTAATTTACAACATTCAGCCCCTCTTAATCTTGGATATTTTTAATGGAAACCTTTAAATTAATAGATGATATAAAAAAATATTTGTCCGAAGAATATAATAAGGGTAAAACAATCGGATTTGTTCCCACAATGGGTGCATTGCATAAGGGGCATATATCGCTTATTAATAAAGCAAAAGAGGAGTGTGATATTGTTGTTTCAAGCATATTTGTAAATCCTACACAGTTTAATGATCTTAACGATTTGGTTCATTATCCGCATACTCCTGAACAAGATTTTAAAATGCTTGAAGCTGCGGGTTGTAACGCTATTTTTGCTCCTGAAATACAGGAAATGTATAATCCACAAGAATTGGAGTTGAAAAAGCAGGGAATAGAAGATAAGAGTTGGGCTAATGGCAAAAATATAGATTTTGGCGTGCTTGAAAAAGTAATGGAAGGCGCACATCGGCCGGGGCATTTTAACGGAGTTGCTCAAGTAGTGAGTAAGTTGTTTAATATAATACAACCTCATAAAGCCTATTTTGGGCAAAAAGACTTTCAGCAATTAGCAATTATCAGAAGTTTAATTAAACAACTAGCTTTACCAATAGAAATTATTAGTTGCCCCATAATGAGAGAGCCTAATGGATTGGCAATGAGCTCTCGTAACGAACGACTAACCAAGACAGAGAGGGCTTGCGCTTCGTTAATTTCAAAAACATTATTCAAAGTTCAAAAACTAAAAAGTAAAAAATCAGTTGCTGAACTAAAAATTATTGCTGAACAAGAAATTAAAAAAGAACCTTCTATTCAACTTGAATATTTTGAAATAGCAGATGCTGAAACTTTACAGCCATTACCTGACATAGGATTGGCAAAAAATGCAGTAGCTTGCATTGCCCTAAAATTGGGTACTGTACGCTTGATTGATAATGTTATGCTTAGTTAAAATTAATCAAGAACTTGAATTTATTTAGGATATTTTATTATTGTTCCCCCTTAAATTGTAATACTAAACTCAGTTCTTTTTTTCTAAATTTTTAAATGGCTTTTCGGCTTTAACAATGGTCGTAAGCAGTTTTTGGTAATGCGCAGCATCATTAAGTATATTAATAGCTTCTTTTAAATCAGGATCATTTCTGAAAGAATTTTCCAAACGCCCTTTTTGAAAGTAATAGCGTGATACTATTTCTTCTTCTAAAAATTGTTTTATTTCTGTTTTATTCTTAGTCAAATCCTCCTTTTTATGATGCATAACTTTATTTTTTAACATTTCAATATCGGTCTGTAAAGGCAACAAAATCTGATCTTCTTTTGCATCATTATATAAATCTTCCAGATTTTTTTCTACACGGGTTTTGTAGTCATAATCTTTGTTTGACAGGTAAGTAACAAAATCGTTATATTGTATGTCCGTGAGCTGAAATTCCTTTGCGGAAGCAATAGTCGGGTTGGAATTGCGAAAGCGGGTAGCATATTTAAATACCCAGTTTTTATTTGCCAAACTTGTAAGTATGCTGCTATATTTTATAGGTTCTAAAGCAACATCAGGGGATACCCCGCCGCCATCGTAAACAATGCGTCCGTTATTTGTTTTAAATGCAAATATTAATGAATCTGCAACTTTATTTACGCTGCCGTCTTCATTATGATGAGAATAATCAAGCGCCTGAATGCAGCGTCCGCTTGGTATGTAATATTTTGCAACTGTTACTTTCAACTGTGCATTATAACTTAATGGCCGGGTTTGTTGCACCAAGCCTTTTCCGTATGAACGTTGACCAACAACAATGCCCCGATCTAAATCCTGAATTGCTCCTGAAACAATTTCTGATGCAGATGCGGAAGAACGATCAATTAAAACAGCAATAGGAACAGATGTATCAACCGGATTGTTGAGAGCTTTATATACTTTATCCCAATCTTTTATTTTACCTCTTGTACTTACTATTTCAGTTCCTTTATCTACAAACAAATTAACAATATCAACGGCTTCATTTAATAAGCCTCCCGGATTATCTCTTAAGTCAAAAACCAACATTTTAAATTCCGGATTTTTTTTTAAGTTTAACAGCGCTTCCTTAACTTCACCGGCGGCACCTTCGGTAAATGCAACCAGTCTTATATATCCTATAGATGGTGCAACCATACCTGAATAAGCAACACTTTTTATTTTTATTTCTTCGCGATTGATTGATTTTTCTATTGGTGCTTTTTCTCCTTCTCTTTCTATCAATAACTTAATGGTGGTGCTTGCTTGCCCCTTTAAAAATTTGCTGACATCATCTGTTTTTTTACCTTTTAATTCAATATCATTTATTTTTAAAATTTTGTCTCCTGCTCTCAAATCAGCTTTTTGTGCTGGATAGCCTTCATAAGGTTCTGAAACGATTACATAGTTGCTGTCCTGACGAATCAGTGCCCCAATGCCTCCGTATTGCCCTGTTTGCATGTATTTATAATCTTCTATTTCCGACTCGGGAATGTAACTGGTGTATGGGTCTAACGATGATAACATGTCATCCATTGCCTTTTTCATCAACTCTCCGGGATTGGTTTCATCAACATAATAAATGTTCAGTTCGCGGAACATAGTTGCAAAAATGTCCAGATTTTTAGACACCTCGAAATACTTGTCAACAAAGCTGTAAGAAACAAAAGCATACCCTATGATAAGCAAAGCGATAATCAATAATTTGAATTTCTTAAAGAATAATTTCATGTGCAGATAATTTGTTTTTAAATTGCCATATTTTATAGCTGTGTTTTATTCAATAGTGTTTGCGTTTCGGAAAAATCGCTATTACATGTTTTTAGTAATAATTTCTTTAGCAAAGTTTCTCCGAATATAACTATTTTCAAATGTTTGAAAACACTCGATTTTAAATTTTATCAAACAAGAGTTGTTAAATTCTTTCTAAGGAACAGGATCATGCCCATGTCCACCCCATGGATGACAAGACAATACACGTTTAATTGTTAAGTAACTGCCATTAAAAAAACCATGTTTTTTTAATGCTTCTATTCCGTATTGCGAGCAGGTTGGCTGATATCTGCATGAAGCGCCTAAGAGAGGAGAAATAGTGTATTGGTATATTTTTATTAAACCAATAAACAGATAACTTAAAGGGTTGATATATCCTTTCACGTTTATAGTTGGCTGTTTTTAGCTATTTTTTGCAAAGCTACAATCATCTTTTTTTCTACCTCCGAAGCAGTTTCTATTGTTTTAGAGGTGTAAATAAACATTACAAAAAGCTTTTTGGTGTTTATTCCTTCGTATAAAATGGTTTTATTTTTTCTGTATGCTTCGCGAATAAAGCGTTTTATTTTATTTCTGTCAACCGCTTTTTTAAATGAGCGCTTCGGTACGCTTATTATTATTTTTACCGGAGCATTGCTTTGAGGTACTTCTAAAGAGCTTATTTTAAAAGGGTATGATAGTATCGTCTTTCCTTTTTTATATACCTCATCGATGGAGATTTTTCCATATAGCCGCTCCGCTTTTGTGAAGGTTTGCATTAATTATTCTAAGATAAAAACATTAAATGCTGCCAAACTAAGCTAATTATAAAAATAGTAGTTACGATTTGCTTTTAGAAGGTTTATTCGCCTCTATCACATATTTTTCTATAGCCATAGTCATTGAAGGAGCTTCAGGCATAGGTGCATGGACATCCAGTTTTAATTTGGCATCTTTCACTGCTTGTGCCGTTGCGGAACCAAAGCAGGCTATACGGGTATTGTTTTGTTTGAATTTCGGAAAATTTTCAAATAAAGATTTTATCCCTGTAGGACTAAAAAATACCAGCATGTCGTAATTGACGTCTGCCAAATCGCTCAGGTCGCTGCATACTGTGCGGTACATTATTGCTTTCGTATATTTGATATGTTGCTCATCTAGCTTATCAGCAATTTCTTCTTTATGCATATCAGAGCAAGGCAGTAAAAAATTTTCTGTTTTGTGTTTTTTAATCAATGTCATTAAATCAGCCATTGTTTTACCATGAAATATTTTGCGTTTGCGGTAAAGCACATATTTCTGTAAGTAAAAAGCTGTTGATTCAGATACACAAAAGTATTTCATCGTTTCCGGAACAGTAAAACGTAACTCTTGACAAAGTCTGAAATAATGATCTACAGAACTTTTGCTGGTCATAATTACCGCGGTATGCTCAGCAATATTCACTTTTTCTTTTCTGAAATCGGCAGCAGAAAGTCCCTCCACGTGTATAAAAGGGCGGAAATCAACTTTTAAGTTGTACTTTTTTGCTAAATCGAAAAAAGGGGATTTGTCTCCTTCTGGTTTGGGCTGAGAAACCAATATCGTCTTTACTTTCAATCTTGTTGATTTATTGTTAAACAAAACTTTAAATCTTACTATTTTCTCTAAATCCAAATTAATGAATTCTTAAAATAACCAACTTGCCGATTATAATAAGAGGTAGGATTTCTAGGGCGCAAAGATAAATAAATAAATAGAACTTTGAAATTTTCGAACTATTAAGCCCCAAAACAAGACCGTTGAACATCCGAATAAACAAAAAACAGGCTACAAGCGCTACGCCTGCGGATATAAAAATTAAAGGAGAGGCTTGTTTAAAAAAAGAAAGAAAAATTATTACTGGCAATAAAAATAATCCTAATGAATTGCAGTAAGAAATTACCTGATGAAAATACCTGCTCGCTTCTGGTTGAAGTTTAAATATAAATCCGGCCAGCTTAATAATCAGCAGCTTAATGGCATACATTAATATGATAAGTGTCCCCAAAATTATCTCATCCGGTAAGTTAATGGAAAATAATTTTATGCCGTAATAATCAAGTATTCTTCCAATAAGTATTGAGAGAGCGATTATAAAAAGAGATGACATAAAAATATATGCTCTGTTACCTATTGCGGTGCTTTCGCGAGGTTGTTTAGCTCCATATCTAAATTGAAAGAAGTCTTTTACAACCTGATTGATGGTTTTTAAATTAGAGGTGTAAAGCCATACAAAAAAGACGAATAGAACAAGCAATACAGCGGCGATGCCATAGTCATATTTTGTAATGTGAAGTTGAGGAGAATATTGGGTTGGCACTAATAAATTATTTTTAAATAAAGAAGGTGTATTTTCAACAGCATTTTTTGCTGAACCAATTGTTACCGAATCGGCTTTAGCGGAAGAGCTATCTGCGGTTATATGTTCGGCTGTTTTATCATTCATTCTTTGGCAAAGGTAAAATTTATTTTTTTAGTTAGTTAGTGTTTACTCAAACTGCTAATAACCGAGAACGCTTGAATAAAATATATTCTGCAATGTATAGCGAAAAATAAAGTAAGGTCTATTGTTGAACTAAATTGATTTATTCAACTAATTTTGAATCCTGTAATTTTTTGATTATAAATATTTAACAATTATGAAAAAAAGGTTTATTGTATTTGCAGGCTTTTCGGGAGCAATAGCTGTTGCTTTAGGCGCAATGGGGGCACATTTTTTAAAGTCATTATTAACAACCGGTTTAATTACCGAAACCAACTTGCAAACATTTGAAACAGGTGTTAAATATCAAATGTACCACGCATTGGCATTATTTGCAGTTGCTGCATTATTGGATGTATTAGATAACGGTTTATTGATTAAAGCAGGGAGGTGTTTTATGCTGGGTATCGTATTATTCTCAGGTTCTTTGTATTTAATCTCCACTTCTGCTTTATGGAATTTCACGAATTTAAAATTATTAGGACCTATAACTCCTATTGGTGGTTTGTTTTTTATTGCGGGATGGGTATTGTTGAGTTTGGCGGGTTTTAAAAAAAAGAAAGGTGATTAGAGGAGAGTTGTTGGTCAGTTATTTTTAGCAAAAAAACACTCATTTAGTTTCTGCTTTCTGTAATTAGTTTTTGATTGTTAAGTGCAGGAATTATAAACGGTGCTATTTTTCCAATCGGTTTATACAATACAGATTTGTTTTGTGCTTCAAATGAAATTAGTGGATAGCTCTTTTCTAAAGCATCAATAACAAAAATGATTACACTTAAAATTAATGCAAATTTTAAGGAGCCAAAAGCCGCTCCCAAAATTTTATCTAATCCTCCTAATGACAGTTTTTTTGATAGTGTTGAGAGCAGCCTTGCAAGTAAAAAAATGCTTAGGATAATAGTTAAAAAAACGATAGCAAAAGAGGCTATGGGTAGATAAGTGGATTGCCAATTAAACAACTCTTTTATTTTATTAGCGCAAAAACCGGAAAAATAAAATCCTCCCCAAATTCCTAAACTAAGTGCAATGAGACTGGCAACTTCAATAATCAATCCTTTTACAAACCCTCTGTAAAATCCCCATACTAATGGGATGCAAAGTGCAATGTCAATATTATTCATAATTTAATTCGTTCAGTTTGTTTGTTCAAACGTAAGCTCTTTCAATTTTTAGTAGTTTGTTGAATTTTCTTTATCCACCCCAACCCCTCATTATATAAAGCAATAGCAAGTTTTACACGCATATCAAAATCTGTATCATTGGTTTTTCCTGCTGTTAAGTAATGCCGTATATATTCAATATTAGATGTTAATTGAAGTGGGTCAACTATATCGTCAGCTGATGATTTGAAATTGGAGTAGTGTTCATTGTTTGCATCAAAATTTTGTGTAACACTACTGCCATCTTTTAACTTAACGGCACATAATATACCTGTCGCTTTTGAAAGTGATGGAGCCAAAGAGCCTTCCAATCCGCGTTTCAGAACAATTGCTGCATTAAAGCCGGCCATAAAACCAAGCTCAATCATTTTTTCTAGATAAGGAATATGAAATACAGAAGTAATTAAAATGTCTGCTTTAGTAGGATTCAAAACCTTTTCGAGTGTGGCTAAAAAAGGTCGCTTCATAATCACTCTTCTTTTGTCAACCCATTTATCAAGTTCAGGAAAAAAATCTTTTTGGTCTAACGCCCAGCCGTAGTTGATAGTCGGAGTCTCAATCCCGGCATCTTTAGAATGGATAGGGGAGTGTTGAGTGAAATTGTTGGGAGTTAAAAAGCAGGCATTTAATTCTTTGTAAATATCGTAGGTGTTGAGTGTAATTTTTGGTCCTGATGAACGTCCGCAGTTAACAACAACGCAATAACCTTGTTTTTGAAATTCACTTGCCAGTATTGGTGTTATCATGTATGAATGTTCAACGCCATCAAATGGTTCAGCCAATTGAATGACGGGCTTGTTATCAAATGATGTGGTTATACTTGCTGATTTTTCTATAATTGCGTTGTATAAACCTTTGTACTCATCATCTGTTTCATAACGTATGCGCAGCACACTTGCTGCCATGCCTCTGAAATTATCACATTTTTCATCTGAAAATAAAAACAATCCCAGTACTTTTGCTTCTTCTTCATTAAGTGTTTCTTTGCTCAACAACTTTATTCCTGTTGATTTTATTTGTGAAGGAGTATCAGCAAATAAATTATCCCACATAATGGAAGTATTTGTTAAACTGCCTT